>Ga0265797_10001289_pt1 | contig 44323 bp, 53 predicted proteins | sample P2T30metagenome_FD_192433 | JGI IMG/M metagenome (GOLD analysis project Ga0265797, IMG submission 192433) | Plant litter microbial communities from East Loma Ridge, Irvine, California - P2 T30 | ecosystem: Environmental > Terrestrial > Plant litter > Unclassified | place: USA: California...
TCTGCATCGCATACTCAGGGTGATAGATCGAAGCCATGGACAGGATGATGACTGCGGAGGAGTATGCCTGTTGTGTGTGATGTCAGATGTCATGGTACATGATATGAATCATTCACGAATGGGACATACTAAGGAAATGTTAGTACAGCACTTGTATCGTTCGGAAAAGCTCAAGCTCACCAGTTGTAGCAACAAGTGCTTGCCATCCGAGCGCCGCGAGCCAACCAACGACGTAAGAAAGGAACTTGCTCTGCGAACGTGGTGCAAACTCCGAGACCCAATCTGTGTTGGTAATGTCAGTGTTTGAATACATGCTCTGAGAATGAACGAATAAAACTTACGGTATTGACCACCACTGGTAGGCGCCATACTCGCCATCTCGGCCAAAGAAGCAGCCAGCGCAAAGGTGCAGATCCACGTAGCGAGATAGACCCACACAGTCCCGGCGAGGCCGCCGTTGGTGAGGGAGAAGGCGTTTGCTAGTAGCAATGCCACCCATGTGGACATAGTAGTAGTCGCCAAACCAAGTACAGAAAGCGATTTAAAATTACGGCGAAGCTCTTGCGAGCGTCTATACACATCAGTAAATCATTTTGGGCATCCTTCCAGATCATCACTCACCCCATGCGAGCCATGTCCCAGGCATCGGCTTCGGTACCAGTCGCCATGCCGCTGGCGTCCACTCGTACACGATCATCTGCATCAACAACCGGACTACTGGGAGCAGATGCTGCAGAATTGGCGAAACCCTTGCTGGGCTGCATTTCGTAGGTGGCCATGGCTGGTGTGAAGAAGCGGTGGAAAGGTGATCGAAGGATCAATGCAGGCCGGAAGGAGGAGCCCACGTGTGATAAGGCGTGAAGATCAGAAATCGGAGGTGCAACGATCGGATCGCACAGGTGCCTCGCGTGGAGGAGAGATGCACGACAGAGGAGAAAATCGAGCCATCACATTTCCAGATATGTTTCGCTCTAAGATTCCTAGTGGAATGCGTCTTCTCATCCCGCACTCAACCCGTGTAGAGCACTATCGAACGAGAGGATGCCGTTCCCCGAGGACCCACCTCGTATTGCCTCAGTTGCACTTGGAGAAAGGGCTCGACGCGGTGGTGTTACTCTTTCCTGAAGGTGCTCACATGCAGGAGCCAGATTAGCGCTGCTGGCAAGTCATGCTACGGTAGCAGACCGCGGTAGCGTGAGGCCGTGAAGGCGAAGAGCCTTATAAGGCCCAAGCATGACGCTAGATTATGGGCACCCTGCATCCCACACCGTTGTGGTAGGATGCGGAAGACGCAAGCGATGCACGCGATGCACGTTGAGACTCCCGGCCGCCTCGGTAGGAATCTGCAAGGCGCACGAAGGATGCGCTAGAGGCGCCGGCTGCGAGCGATCCTACGCTAGGGTCGAGACCCTAACGACTACGGGAGTTTGGAGACGAGCGTCAGAGGGGAATGATCATACGCTAAGTCACCGAGAGTGTAAGCCCTATACACGACGCTTAGGCGCCCAGCCTATTAGATGGAGGAATGAAGAACAGCAGGGTGCGCGGTTAGAATCAATACGACTTCATCACCGCGAGTGGAGTCTGCTCATTCTGCGAGAACCGATCAGATGGCACACCTCATAAGGGGCAGACGACCATGTGGAGTGCGAACCGTGTTTGCACCTGGATACGCTCCTTCCGTGCAGGACCCGGCCGAAAGCCTCATTGTGGCATTTTAAATTCCTAGGCATGTGCTGCCGAGCTCGTTCATCTGATAGTTTCGGCGTGTCAACAGTAGTGAGTGTCCCGCGCTCTAGTTGTGTCATTGAACAAATCTGCGTAAGATGTAGTCTCTGAGGTCTCTGGGCGGGTGCCATATCACCGCCTTGGTTTTCCTCTCCAGTCGTTGCCTCTCGAATTGGCAAACCACAGCACTCACCATCATGTCGAGTGCTACCGACGTGCCCCCAGCCAAACCGACTCTCCAGCTGAGCACAGCCATCACAGCGACCGACCATGGCCAGATCGTCGTGGTGGTCGCGTGGCTATGTTTCACCGCTGGACTCTTGCTGTCGTTGGTGCGGGTCTATATTCGCTGGCCGTTGAACGCTTTGGCTGGCAAGGATGATGGCGCTTATGCAGTCTCTGCCATTTTGGCAATTATACAGACGGCTATAACGATCAACGCAGTCAACAACGGCTTTGGTCGAACAGAGTCCGATCTGGGCGGCACGCAGGTGGTAGATGCTGCAAAGGTCAGTCCATCAACTCCGTTACAAGACGAACAATTCTCTCATCGCTTGGGCCGGACAGCCTTATACCAAGATTAGTCGCTGATCCCTCTCTAGGCTATCTACGCGACAGATCTTTTGTTCATCCTCTCTACATGGGTCGGAAAGCTCTCCGTCTCCTTCCTCTTCACCCGCCTCGCCCAAGAATCAAACAAGACGCGTCTAGGATTGGCGGCTAGTGCATTAGCATCAATATTCGGCATCATATCGCTCATCATCATCGCTGTACGGCCGGATACCAAGCACCCCTGGCTATACCATGAAGGAGATGTCACATCGGTTCTCGGGCGCTGGATTGCAATGGGAGTCATGAGCATCTTTATGGATATCATAGTCACTGGATTGGCGATTTACCTCGTTTGGGATCTCAATATGGCATCCAAGTCAAAGTCGCTCGTCATCACGGCGTTTGCACTTCGTCTGTTCGTCATACCTGTAACGATCGCACGACTAGTGACGCTCAAGCACGTTCAGTACGACGATCTGTCTTTCTCATACAGTCTACCAGAGGTCATGACACAGCTGGAGATGTACTGCAACCTCATCACAACCACACTTCCTTGCCTGCGGTTGTTCTTGACGGCGTGGAATACAAGTTTCATGGACATGAGACTCGAAGAGATCGATCACAATGCCTATAGAGAGCGTAAGTTGACTTCCACGCTCCCAACGTTCATCCTCTTACAAGATCATTCACTAACAATTCTCCCAGACGTAACAACCCTCTCCGGCTCAGGCGGAACCAAAGACTCCAAAGGCTCAGCTTCCCGCTCGAGACCCGGTGTATTCAGCCAGAAAGGCAGTCGTGCTTCCCACGCTGCTCGCACAGCTTGGGCGTCCAACAACCAGGGCAAGTCAAAAGCTTACGTCGAAAGCGGCACTGGGAGGAAAGACAGTGACAAGTTCAGCGATGCTGCGAGCGATAATTCGGAGAGGGCGATTGTTGTAAAGACCACGGTGGATGTCAGTTAGTTTTCCTTTTCTTTTGGGTGGCAAGTGGCCAGCACTGCCGATTTTTGGGTTTTCTTATATAGTGCTGCAATAAAACAGATATGATCTGTAAATCAATCGCAGTCGATTCAGAAATTTCAATCGCTCGTATAGAGAAAAGGCATCGGGACCAAGGAAAGAAAGCTCACTCTTAGGCACCAAGGAAAAGAAGCTCACTCTCAAATCGAACGCAGCCAAAGATAGATATCAGTCGCTCGCTCGAAAGAAAGAAAGCAGAATCGTCACTTGTTCATAGGAATAGCAAAGCAGAATTGGAGATCGCACAACTCCGTCTGGAATGGAATTGCTTCGATCAAGTCTCATGGCAGGTCTCGAAGGACGAATCATTTTCCCTGGGGTGGAAGACCGCACCACAGTAGACGAAATTGGTGAACGGTCCGTTACCAGTACCGTCGGCCACGACGAGCACGCGGTCTGGTCCTTCATGCACGAGACCCCGGAACTCTACGCCTCCTTCCAACAGGGGATACAAGAACCAGGTCTTGCCAGTTTGTGTAGTGCTGCACTCGGGCATCAAGTTCAACATCTCGTCGACTGCTGGGCTTACGTGGGCAATGCCGGCGTTGTATTTGTGAGGTTGTTCCTTGCCTCCCCAGGACTTGACTATGAGGTGTTAGTATATGTTTTTAGATCCGAAGAAGGCATGTCACGCACGCTTGTCCTTGTTAGGAACATTGGCGTAGTGTATGAGCTGGCGGACAGCGGCTCGCTGGTGTGCTGCGGTGAAAACGTGCGAGAATTTCCCTTCGCCTAGGGAATTGTTAATTAGATTCGCGTTGGGGAACTAATCTGATGATGCATACTACGGCATTTGACTTCGACGTAGTTGTCGGCCTTGATGCGGACCGTGGGAGGCGGTGGGACTGGAGAGGCAGCTGTGAGTGATGAGATCGAGACGATCAGCAGCGTGAGTGGTAAGAGCATGATGTTATGGTGATGTGAGAGATTGATGTGTGATTGATGTAGACCTTGTGGCTGTCTTGATTGATATGGAGTGAGGATGGCGGAGAGATGTGAGGATGTTGTTGATGATGAGCAAGAGATATCGATGGGCAACGGGCACTGTGGCTCGCCTTATATGAACGACCTGGCCATGCAGGATGTTCTAGTTCGACCTCGCAACGTAGATCTTCCAGTCTAGGTCGTCAAAGAAGCGAAGCGAAGACCCCAGCGTAGAGTAAATTCTGGGATCGGGATGGCGCTGGGATATACTAGGTCATCGCGATCTCGAGAAGCTGCTATGCCGCTCTCACTGGTGAGTACCGTATGTTTAAGGACGAGAATTTAAGGTCGTTGTGCCATGGGGACGCACACTGCATGTTTATGGTGCTCTCCTCTCGTTGGAACGATACATCATCAATCCAGCCGACGACCCAGGTAACTGCACTCATGCTTCAGGAACGTCAACTTCTTCTCAGTGGAGAGCATGCATTTTGATTATAGCTGTGGCCTTAGATAGCTGCATCTGATCCGAGGAGACAGGAAGCTGCTCTCCATTCTATACACCACAATAATCGCTTCCAGCTTTGAAAGTACCAGCACTCGAGTCTCCAGGATACTAGGGAGCGCAAATGATGACTCGAGCGATCTCACCAGTCTGCCTGTACTGCGCATACTTGTAAAACTATAAACTCTGCTCACTTACCTACCTAGTGACACCGGCAGGAAACTCAAGTCATAGTCGACTTGTGGAGTAAGCATCAACTCATGATGACTGCTCTGGGATGACGGAGCTCGCAAGTTCGTAAGCATACTGCCGTAAAGAAAGGAAGTGTCAAGCGATACTGGAGATCTAACTATCCATCGACCCTTGTGGCCAGAACGTCCGGAAGATACATAGGTTGGGCCCTGGGGAGCCCTGACTGAAGACCCTACATCTAATTTTGTGTGTAGCGCATGTCATTGCCTTAGCCAAAAAAATTACAGGTGTATTGTATACAAGACTTATAGTCATTCAAATCGTACATGAAGGAATCAAGGTCTGACCACGGCTCATTCTAGTAGCAGCACTCCTCGGACTTTACTGAACAGGAAAAGTGGATGACCTCAGCTCGTCCTCCAGAGCATCAATAGGCCACCATGTTGCCAAGGGAGGAGGCCCGGCTTTATATTCCGCTTCGACCGCCGCCATCTTCTTCACAGTCTGTAACGCAAGTCCCCGACACTCATCGTTGAAGTCCTCTCCCTCCCCAAATGTTCCGAGCTGCTGTTTCCACAGGTTCCATCGCTGCAAATTCCAGGTACCCTTCTCCCACCCATCGTAGAGGTCGTCTTCTTGACAGTGTTCGTAAATGGTCCTGCCAGCAATCAAGAGCCAAGTTGTAGCCGCCGGAATCAACGTTTCCCACTCGTCACGGCTCACCCTGGTTGTGTCCTCAAATCTCTCGTCATAGGAATGCTCGAGTCCTATCTTCAGGAAGTATGATGTGAACCATGGTAGACCAGAGGCGAACTTCTTTTCACTGAGCAACATGGCTGCGAACCTCGTTCCGTTCAGAAACTGCTGCTTTTGAGAAAGGAAAAGTTCTCTGTCTGCAGGAGAGAACTCTCGGGCGGGTTCATAATCTGCCATGTTCCGTTAGCATTAGCAAGCAAGGTCAAGCGACATAGATAGTTAACTTACGTAGCCCAGCGTGTGCGAAGCAGCCATCAAAGTCCGGAAGATCAACCCAGTAGGTCTTGCGGTCGCTTGTCACCACCACCATGCCATCATCGTCTTCCAAGTCCGGTTGTCTTGAGATCTCCATGAGTAACTCGAACAAGCGCTCATGTTGCTCGGCAGTGCCGAAGGATCGAATGGCATTTGCCACGAAGACTCTCCAAAACTCGGCCAACTTGTTGATGTCCCACGGAGCTTCCTTTGGAGGACCTTGTATCACCTTCACCGAGGCTGTGTATGCCCTCGTAATGGACTCCGCAGCGTCGGTCGGAGTTATGTCTCCCTCGAGCAGCGCCGCGAGCGCCTCGACAGCTTCGGCATGGTCGGTGTCGTAAGCAATCGCGCTTTTGGCTGTCTTCCAGTCTTGCACGGAGATCATGGTGTTTATTGTCGACCAGGTTAGCAAGGTGAATATTGGTAGCGTCCACTTGTGTTTGCGAATTGTAGAGTGGTGACGGCGGAAGATAGCTAGGCGCCTCTTGTATTTATGTGAAGTCCGGAAGGCAAGTCGGCGGACTCGAGCTCGAAGGTCTAGATAGGTAGTGGCGTTTGCTAGGAGTCGACGACGGAAGCTTCCAATGACAACGTGGCAGCACACGTGAACGCTCGTGCATGATGACTAAGTCCACCTCACTCACAGAAGCAAACAGAAACTTCACTACATCAGTTCACAGTAGATTAAGGTTTCTGTTCTCACTCTCAAACATTGTATCGAGGAGTGAAGCTTCACCTCACCTGGCTCACTACTGATTGAGTTCAACGACACACCTCATGGTCATGCACGACTGTCACATAGATGTCAGCGGTCGGCAAAATTATCTGCTCGTAGACACTGACACTGAAATGAACGTTCACTCACTCTGTACACCACTCATCTCCCCATGTGAACTATCAATGCCCTCCACCAGCCTTCACAGCATTCAAAGCAGACCCCTCCCTCAACCAAGCAACCTGCCCCTCATGATACGTATGCACCAGCTCCGCCTCCCAACACCCACCATCCGGCCTCCTCACCCTCAAAACCAAATTCCTCCCCGGCTCAATCTCATCCGCGCCAACAGCATCCACCTTATCCCCAACCTCAATCCTATCATACACCGCAGCATCCTTAAAAGTGACCGCAAGCACCCCCTGCTTCTTCAAATTCGTCTCATGAATCCTCGCAAAACTCCTCGCAATCACCGCCACGCCGCCCAAGAACCTTGGCTCGAGCGCAGCGTGCTCACGGCTGGATCCTTCGCCGTAGTTCCAGTCTCCGATGACGCACCATCTGATGCCGGCGTCTCGGTAGGATTTTGCGACCTCCGGGACTGGGGCGAAGGTGTTTGTGAGGAGGTTGAAAGTCTCGCCGCGGAGGGTTTTGGAGTCGAGGGTGCTTTCGGCGCCCTTGAGGAGGTTGTTGGAGATGTTCTCGAGGTGACCGCGGTATTTGTACCAGGGGCCGGCGGGGGAAATGTGGTCGGTTGTGCATTTGCCTGGGATCGTTGTCAGTCTGGTCGTCTTTTAGAGAGAACGTTAATACATTATGGCTTACCTCGAACCTTGATCAGAATCGAGAGGTCTTCAGCTCTGCCTTCATGCCAGGGCTCAAAAGGCCTGAGAAGCTGAAGGCTGTCGCTTGTCGGCGAAACCTTTACGTCAATATCTTGACCATTTTCCGGAGGCGCCTGGTAGAGCGCTGTGCCATCTTCAAAACGAGAAGGGATTTCTTCCACATGTGGCGGGCTGAAAGCAAACTGTCCGCCGTCTTGTGTTGGTATGGTGTCTTTTGCAGGGTTGTACTGAAGTGATCCAGCAAATGCAAAAGTCGCTACCAGCTCGGGAGACGTGACGAAAGAATGCGTCTGAGGATTACCATCGTGTCTGCCAACGAAGTTCCGGTTGTAGGAAGAGACTACGGAGTTGGGTGTGCCCTAATTTCACGTCAGTACAGTTTTCAGGGCACCGTGTAAGGGACCACCAACCTTCACAACTTCTTTGCGATTCCACTGACCAACGCAAGGCCCACATGAATTGCTCAGAATCGTCGCGCCCGCATCCTCAAACTCTCGCATGATGCCCTCGCGTTCCACGGTAGCTCTAATCTTCTCACTTCCCGCCGTGATGAACACCGGCACTTTCGGCTTCAAACCAGCATTTCTGGCTTCCCGAAAGAGCACAGCTGCCTTACTGAGATCCTCAAAAGACGCATTGGTGCAACTCCCAATCATAGCGTGTGAGATATCCTTTGGCCACAAAGACTGTTCGACATCACCGGCGAAAGAAGACAAAGTGTGCGAAAGATCTGGCGTGAAAGGGCCGTTGATGTGTGGCTCTAGGGTGCTGAGATTGATCTCGATGATATCGTCGTAATGCTTCTCGCTTCCCTCATCGGCTTGAAGGAGGTTCGGATTTTCTTTTGCGGCTTTCGAGATGTAGCTTCTATCTGTTGCGGCGAGGTATCGACCCATCGCGTCGGAGTATGGGAATATGCAGGACGTCGAACCAATTTCTGCGGACATGTTGCACACGGTGGCCATGGCTGTTGCGCCTAGTGTTGCTGCTCCGGGGCCAAAGAATTCGAGGATCTTGCCTTTGCCACCGGAGACTGTGAGGAGACCGGCGACGTGGAGAATAATGTCTGCAAGGGCGGGTCAGGTCAATATCAAACGATACGATCTCGAGGGAATGGAGTGGACACTCACCTTTCGTGCTCGTCCAACCACTGAGCTGCCCCGTGAGCTTCACGCCAATGATCTTCGGGCACTGAAGCTCCCAAGGCTGGCCCGTCATCGCATCAACCGCATCTGCTCCACCCACACCAACGCCCAGCATGCCCATGCCTCCAGCGTTCGGCGTATGCGAGTCCGTGCCAATGATCAAGCCACCCGGACTTCTCGAGTCAGCTTATACCAAACCAAACAAGATAGCAAAGACTCACAATGCATAGTTCTCGAAGATAATAGGATGAATGATCCCCGACCCCGGCTTCCAAAACCCGATGCCATACTTCTGTGAAGTAGAGGCCAAGAATTGATAGACCTATTGAACCTGTTAACATCAAACCACTCTCTCATACACCCACCCAGGCGTCTCATACCTCAGCATACTCCCCCCTCGCACTCTCCAAATCCGCCACCGCCCCTTTCTCAGCAACAATCAAATGATCGCAATGAATCGACGTCGGCAGCCTCACCCTCTCCAATCCCGCACTGATGAACTGCAGCATCGCCATCGTGGCAGTGGCATCATGGCAAGCGGCGCGATTGGGATCGAGGAGCAAGAAAGATTTCCCGCGCTCGAGGGCTTGCTCGAGGGGGCTGCGGAGGTGGGTGTAGAGGGTCTTCTCGCTTAGTGTTAAAGGGCGGTTTAGGCGTCTGCGGAGGTGCTGGAGGTTATGTTGGAGTTTTGGGTAGGGGAGGGGATGGCTGGGTTCGAGATTGCTGATTGGGATGTGGGTTGGGGTGTGGTAGCGGTGTTTTGCTCTGGTGTGGTTGTGTAGTGACGGTGAGGGTGACAATCTGGGGAATTTGGGGAGGGTTTGGAGTCTCATCGTAGCAAAGCATGGGGATCCGAGATACTTTCGATTCTTCGGGAAAGGACATTATAGCAGCGCCTTCAAGAGTACTTGATTGCTGACTAGTCCAGACGAGCCTAGGGCTCAGGGCACACGGCACGCTGGCCCACCTTGTCGTCTGCATGCGAGCCGATCTCCTCTTCTCGGAGTTTGGCCGCGGTGGCCGTCCGGTGCCTTAGAATGTGTGCCACTGCAGGCATTGCATTTGCGATGACCAGTGAAATATGGCGGATGTCAAAAGAGACGCCTTTGAACGCTTAAGGACGAAGAGGGATGTCCGCTTGATCAGTTGTGCGTCTCGGTGGGTCTTTCCTCCGAGAATTGTATGTTGCAGCTCCGACTGCGGCAACGACCTTCGTGTATTCTTTTGGCTGCTGCACAAAACCTTTAGGATTATCCAACAAAATCGTCTCCCAGACGTCGCCGACGGAAGAGAAGTTGCTTCTCTTAATTAGTTGCCCACTCAGCCCAGCGAGCTTTCATCTTGGCCCAACAACCACGGAAAGCCTCTGTTCCGCAACAGCTTAAAGCGAAGACCATCTGTATCGAATACACACAGCCATAGCACCCATGTTTACGCCCAAAACCAAACTCCTCCGCAGTATAACTACACTATCATCCCGAACAATGTCAACCACAGCACCACATTTCCCCAATCCAACCCGCGTCGCCGTCCTCTACCAAGCCGCACCACTACCAGCAATAGACGGCATCCGCAAACCCATGAAACCGGGAGGTAGGTCGAAGAACCCACTCCAATCTACTCACAATCATAGTAACAACTAACAACCACAATCAGGCTACCAAGACTCCGGCGCAGACATCGCATACACCCTCAGCAACATAGAAACCCGGGACGTCTCCGTCATCACACCACAATCTCACCCTGACCCTCGTGACCAGACGCAATGGTGTTTCCCCGACACAGAATCTGGAATCCTCGCTGCTCTCGATGGCGGGGCGACGCATCTCTGGGCAAATACTATTGTTTTCAAATCCCACCCTCTGCAAGTCTCGTCAAAACTAGGTGATCGAAATCGCGGCAACGAAGTAAAAATAATCGGCCAGCCGCCGTGTCTAGTAGAACTCTACGACGATAAGCGCTATGTGAACGACTGGCTGCGCAGTACAGGGAAATTCACAATGCCTCAAGCCTGGACACTAACCCGGGCATCATCTTCTACCGCAGCCGCACAAATCACCTCATTGAACCTGGCTTTCCCTATCGTAGCCAAGCCCTGCCGCGGACGAGGCAGCGCTGGTGTCAAACTATGCAGAACAGCAGCTGAACTGGCTGAACATGTCGAGAGCCTCTACTTGGACTCCAGCGTGGTGATGCTCGAAGAGTTTCTCAGTGGCGAGGAAGCTACCGTCACGGTGATGCCGCCGTCGAACTCGGCTGGTGACTACTGGACGCTGCCAGTGGTTACGCGCTTCAACCACGAGGACGGCGTAGCGCCGTATAACGGTAATGTGGCAGTGACGCTGAACTCGCGAGCAGTTTCGGCAGGAGCGTTCGCCGCAGATAGTGCTTACGCGGAAGTGGCGAGGCAGTGCGAAGGAGTGGCGAGGTTATTGAAAGTGACTGCGCCGATTCGGATTGATGTCCGGAGAAGGAAAGATGAGAGGGGGTCGCCGTTTGTGCTGTTTGATGTTAATATGAAGCCGGTGAGTGCTGTTGTGTTAGTTTTCCTTGAGGTGTAATCTTTGCTGACGCTGATTCGCAGAATATGACTGGACCTGGGAGGCCTGGACGGGAGGAGCAGGCGAGCTTGACGGCGTTGGCGGCGGCGCAGTTGGGCTGGGATTATGAGCGGTTGTTGCTCGAGATGCTGTCTACTGCTGTGCCGTTGCATCGAATGCGAGGTCTCAGGCCGGAGCCTGAGGACGGTTAGTAGTCTTGGGCCTATTGATGGATGTGGATTGCCTCATATCGACCTCGTTGACATGATCAGCCACAATTCCATGTGACCTAGATTGCGCCACGTGTATTTTGGCAATGTCTCACATAATTTGCACAAGGTTGTTTGAGGAAGAGTCAAAGAATGGTAGCTGCTCGGTTGTTCCTGGCCTAGTAAAGTTAACCGTTGGACACAAGCATTTCGGCGCGGGCCAGACACGGTACCCCTCATTGCGATAGGGTGAAGAAACGGCGCCAGTGTTTTTAACAGCGGCACGAAGTAGGAGGAATAATGTGTGATAGCTAGTATGATTAGAGAAGGATTGGAAGTAATGTTAGAGAAAACACGTGCGCTTTATCACGTGCATTTGCATGAGCTATTTGCATTGATGCCTGAGTAACCTACCTCATGTCGGGTGTGACTGCGATGACGACTTTGTGCATGAACGCCCAACTGCGCCGGGTGTCCCTCGATTGCGCACTCTCGCTGTCACAACCTTGGTCGCCTGACTCTGCGACATGAAGATTCCAGCGTCGACTTGACTGCGCTGCGGACCACGCCTCACCTCTATCGTTCCACCTGTTTGCTTGCTAGCTCACGGCATCACTCCTCAGCCTTGTTGGGCGGCACATCTCGATCTCTTGGCCTGTCATCCCCAGCCACCACGCACGCCGCCTGCACCACACCCTCACAGCGACTGCATGTGGACTTTGAAACGAGCGAAATACGTCACTTCCGCCCTCTCAGCCACTTTAGCGCAGCCTTGCCCTGCCCAGTCGTTGGTGGGGCGCTTCTTGAACCTTCGCATTCCCACTGCCTACGACAACCACATCCTACCCACACATCTCACACTCACATTCACCTTATTGATACGCCTGCCTTGGACCATCCGGACACACTCATCTCAACAACCACCGAATCGACCACCTCACTCACTCACTCCCGCGGCCCTGCCCGCCAAATCGTCAGCATGTCAGCCTACGACGATTACGACCAGCCTCGTCGCTACCACAGCACTCGCACCCGCCAGCGCGACCGCGACGAGCCCGACTTCGTGCGTGAAGAAACATACATCGAGCGCGGCAAAGGCCCTGGTCCGCGTGACCTCGTCTTCCGTGGCCGCGACGACAGCATCGAGGACATCCCGCGCGAGTTCCCTCCGCCTGCCGCCCGTGACTACCGCAAGTCTCGCGACTACGACGAATACTCTGCCGCTCCACGCCGTGCCAGGAGCACTGCTAGCCGCAGGACCAGAGACTACGACGACTACAGCGACAGATACACAGACTACGCCGCTCCTGCCGCTGGAGCTGCTGCGGGGTATGCCGCTGGACGCCGCAGGGATCGATCTCGTAGGAGAGACGACCGTGACTACGACTCAGAATACTCCAGATCACCGCCGCGCCGCCCGAAGCACGATCGCAAAAAGTCTGGCGTCGAGGAAGTGCTCGGAGGACTCGGACTCGGCGGAGTAGCCGCTGCTCTCACTGGCAAGAGTCGTGACCGTTCCGCAGATCGCTCTGTCAGATCCAAGTCAACTCGCCGTGGCGGCAGACGTGGCTCTTCCTCTAGCTCGCGCTCACGTTCACGCAGCAGAGAGCGCGGTGGTAAGAAGAAGGGTCAGACTGAACGCCAATGGGCGCAAGCAGCGCAGGCCGCTGTCATTGCAGGTGCTGTCGAAGCCTTCCGTTCTCGCAAGGAGCCTGGTCCTTGGACCGGCGACCGTGGCAAGCGCATTGCTACCGCTGCTATTGGCGCCGGTGGTATCGACAAGTTCCTCGATCGCAACCCTGATGAGAAGAGCAAGCGTCACCTCGCAGAAGCCGTCGTCGGAGGTCTCGCCGCCAACCGCCTCGCCAACGGCGCACGCTCAAAATCGCGAGGCCGCAACGCCGACAGTCGCGCAGGCTCTCCCGACAGTTTCGCCACAGGCCGATCCGGAATACGTGGCCGATCTCGCAGTATCATTGACAGATTCAGGGGACGTTCCCAATCACGTGGCCGCGATGCCAGCCCCAAAGAGGGAGGAAATGGTGGATTGAAAGGCTTGGTCGCTGGCGGTGCGCTTGCCGCTGCAGGCAAGACCATCTACGACCGCGTACGCTCCAAATCGCGTAAGAGGCGTTCGCCATCATCCTCATCTGCAGACTCGTACGTGCCCTCCCGCACCCGTCGCCGAGACCGACGTCGCTCACCAAATTCAGATACCGGGATTACTCGCCGGAGCCACGTCGCAGACGATCGCCGTCGCGAGATTCGCGATACTCGCGCTACTAACGATCCCTACACGGCAAGCGGCGGTGTGCTCACTCGTGGAGCCGCCGCTGGTGGAGGTGTAGGCGCTGGTATGGGCGCAGCTGGTGGGTCTGGAGGTAGGAACCAGACCGGAAGGGAAGACGAATTGAGCGACAGCAGTAGTACCACCGACATGGAAAACAAGAGAAAACGTATGCGAGGAAAGGAGTTTTTGACAGCGGGCTTGGCATCGATCGCCACTATACACGCCGCTCACGGCATTTACTCATCAATGGAGGCGCACGAAAAGCGCCATCGCTTGGTCGCAGAGGGTGAGATGACGCCCGAAGAAGCGCGCAAAAAACAAACAAAGGCCTGGGTGCAGGATGCCGCAGCGGTCGGTATTGCCGCCCTAGGTATCAAGGGAGCTTTCTCGGAATGGAAAGGAATGAATGAACAGAGGTATGTGCATCTAATGCCCTGACTACAAGACCTATCACAGACAAGAAGAAGGAAGCTGACACAACCACAGACGTGAAATCAAGCAAATCGAGCAACGCAAGCGCGAACGCCGCAAGCGTGTGCAAGCAAGACAGCGCAAGCAGGAAGCAGAGCGCGAAGAGCGCATGATGCAGATCATGGCCCAGAATCCTCAACTCGCAATGCTGCAGAACGGCGGCAGCCCTCTGCCCATGATGTCCGGCGGAGCAGGCTCCATGCCCATGTACTCTTCGCCGCCACCGCCTCCGCCTGCAGACAACAGCGGCAACCCCTACGCCCCTCGGTATTAGCGACGCCACGGGGACTCTTTCGCTGAGTACCTCAAAGGTGCAAGATCTAAATGGTCTTGAAGTCTTTTTTCCCGCCGATCAATTTCTGGTTGCCTCTTCTTGACTGCATGCATTGCGGCTTGCTACGACTACGACGATTGTTTCTACGGCCTTTTATTCTATTGCTTTCCACTTGAGCGAGCATGCCTTGATGAGCGAGCGAAGCGAGCGAAAGCATGCACTGCTTTTCTGTTTTCCTATTCCCCCATTGTCATTTTTCCCACCCACCCCCGACCAATCAAGATCAACGACAAAAAACGACATTAACGACATCACATCATACCATCACGAAGCGAGGAACCCGAGCACATCATTGGACCCCAGTGGGAAGGGGAGGTTCTGGAAATTTCTTTTTTGGCATTTCCTTTTCGTGGCTTTTTTTCACTTTCAACCCTGCGGAAACGGAGACAGGAGAGATCCCTACGATTGCGGATGATATCACGAGAGAGGGGAGGTAAGGCGTGCATGTGGCATCGCAGCCTCCTCAAGTACGAGCAGAACTTTACCGCGATGAAACGAATTAAACGAAACCGAAAATGCAATGAAGTCTCGTGATGTCCTTCAGGTTGTCCTTATAGCACTCCAAATCCGCCCGGGTTTGTTCACGCGTGTGATCCAGTTTTATGTATGGACACTGGAGTCCATTGTGAGGCAGCAATGCATCGCACCCTGGAGTGTGAGGAGTCATTACCTTTCTGCTTGGAACTTCATTCAGAGCTTCTGGGATGTAACAAGTAAGTACCTTGCTTTCCTTCCTACGACTCAGGGACAGTTTGACAGCAACAACAGTTGGAGATCAAGATTGTATGTAACATGCGCTGATGCTCGATGATGTGGAAAGCATGGTATAGGAAGTATGGTATGGGAAGTATGGTATGATAATAAATTGTACATGCATGAATGCTTGGATGAGTGGTGGAGTTCCTTTTCTCTTAAATCAAAAGTTCCTCTCCTTGCGTAGTCCTCCATCTTTCTCTCTCATTCTCACACACACACTCTCTCTCTCTCTTCCTGTCAACTTTTATGGTTGAGGCGGGTCCTAGAGGCTTGCGATTGAGCCTGCATATCCACTCTCTCGCGCAGTCCTCTTCTGCGCGAGCCCGTAGGTATACCCGCCATCATCCCGAACAAAGCCCTTGCGCATACATTGGTGTGTTCCCCTGTGCAGCAATTACGCGCAGCAAGCGTTGGAGCAAATGATACAGATTGAGCCCCGTACATGTCCAATACCAGCGAGAACCCATGGAAAAAAAAAAAAGTCGTTGTACAATTTGATTAGTCCTCCCTTCGCAACTTTTTAAGCCAAAGTCAAGGTGTTCAGTGCTTCTGCTGGGTCTTCTCGAAGCTCTCAAGCACGCTCTTCACGACTTCGTTCTTGTTGTCGGCGCTCTCACTCGTGTTGTTGGATTGCTCTTGCTTGCCGCCTTTGACAAGGTTTCCTGCTACTGTCTTTGCCTGGTTCTGACTCTGACCGACTGTCTTGAAAACGCCCATCGCCGTTGCGATCATCTGACCCATGTCGCCTACGTTACCGGGCACAACCACAGAAGTGCCCTCCTTGGCCAGCTTGGCGAATGCATCCACGTACTGCTCTGCCACGCGCAAGCTGAGAGCTCCCTGTGCGCTGTCGCCACCCTTCTCAATCGAAGCCGAGACCGAGTCGATTCCGCGCGCTGTTGCGTTGGCCTTCAGTGTGATTGCTTCGGCCTCACCAGCTGCTGTGTTGATCTGTTCTGACTTGAGCGCCTCAGACGCCAAGATGACACTCTGCTTGCGACCTTCGGCGATGTTGATCGCGCTCTGGCGCTGACCTTCGGACTCCAGAATTTCGGCGCGCTTGCTGCGCTCTGCGGTGACCTGGCGATGCATTGCCTCGACGACAGGCGCAGGCGCATGGATATCGCGGATCTCGTAACGCAGGCAGCGCACTCCCCAGTCTGCGGCGGCTTCGTTGATCGCTTGAGTGATGTTGGTGTTGAGAGCTGCGCGCTCCTTCAGGACGTGGTCGAGAGTCAGCTGACCGATCTCCGAGCGCATGGTGGTTTGCGCAAGCTGGGAGATGGCGTAGTCTGCGTCCTCAACACCGTAGGAGGCCTTGAATGGGTCGAAGACACGGGTATACAGCACGCCGTCAAGCTCGAGCGTCACGTTGTCCGCGGTGATGGCGCTTTGCGAAGGAATCTCCATTGCGTTCTCTTTCAGCGATTTGACGTAGGCGATGCGGTCGATGACTGGAATCAGGACGGCGAGACCAGGCTCCAGGACGCGGTTGAAGCGACCCATGCGCTCGACGATCCATGCTGTCTGCTGCGGGACGAACTTGACGATTGTGTTTGCGGGCAGGCTGGAGCGTTGGAAGTATGTGCTGGGCGGGCCACCGACTGTGGACGAGGATCGGAAGATACTGTCGCCCATGCCGGAGTTTTGTTGGCCATTGCTTGGCTGGGAGCTGAAAGAGGTGCGTTGCTGATGCTGGACGAGGGCATAGCGGGAGTTCTGGAGGGCGGCGATGGAACGGCGGGAGAGGGCGGGGCGAGTGGTGAGGGAGGCCATCGAGGGCGAGATGGCGGCGAGGTTTACGGGAGGCATGGCGGCGGAGAGGGCGGTGGGAGGTGGTGAGTGTGAGAGGGTGGTGGTGGTGTGATGGCGGCGCGGAAGTTTGGATGGCTGCTGGTGACGATGATGACAAGTTCGCCTGCGGTCAAGTCGGAGCTGGCCTGAGCGAGCTTGAGCTCCAGCGCCTGCCTCGGCCTGCACGCGACACTTGTTGCCCATACTTTATTAAAGACTACGTTATATAATCAAATTGGAGTAGTGAGATTCCCTCACTGGCAGGCGTTTGACAAACGCTCTAGAACGGTGCCTGTAAGTTTATTTTAATCAAATGCTCAACCTCAGCCAAGCAGTCCGCGGAGCAGTTGAGCTTGGGTGAGTCTCGATGTTTGTTCGTCTTTCCGCCTTCATCCGACAACACGTTCAACTCACATCCCAATCTCGTCGCTATGGAGGAACATCAAGCCGCCGTAAACACCATCTCCGAGCGTGTCAAATCTTTCTACCAGGCAAAAACACCCTTCCGCCTTTACCATGGCTCCACGAACTCCACCAGGCAGTACAAGGTCGACAAGACCCGTATGGTCGACACCAGCAAACTCAACCATGTTCTCAAGGTCGACAAGGCTACAAAGACATGTCTAGTCGAGCCCAATGTTCCCATGGACCAACTTGTCGACGCTGTCATGCCCTATGGCCTACTTCCGCCTGTCGTGATGGAGTTCCCAGGTATCACCGTTGGTGGCGGTTTTGCGGGTACTGCAGGCGAGAGCTCTGGATTCAAGTATGGCTTCTTCGACAGCACTGTGAACTGGATTGAAATCGTGCAGGCCAACGGTGAGGTAGTGAAGGCATCTCGGACTGAATACTCCGATCTTTTCCATGCCGCCGCTGGTACCATGGGCACCTTGGGTGTTACCACTCTCCTCGAGATCTCGCTCATCGACGCTCAGCCCTATGTTGAGATGACCTATCATCCGACCTCAACCATTGAAGAGGCTACAACCACCATGGCGGCCGCCACAATAGACCACACCAACGACTACATCGACGGCATCACCTTCTCACGCACACGCTCAGTCATCATCACCGGCCGCCTGACCTCCGCCCAACCGACTGCCCAAATACCTCTGCAACCCTTCTCTCGTGCTGTAGACCCATGGTTCTACATCCACGTCGATCGCAGCACCAAATCCTCCCTCGACCCCGTCAAATTCCTCACCCCAACCAGAGACTACCTCTTCCGCTACGACCGCGGCGCTTTTTGGACAGGCAAATACGCCTACCAATACTTCCTCACCCCCTTCAACCGCATCACCCGCTGGGCGCTCGACTACTTCATGCACACGCGCGTCATGTACCACGCCCTCCACGCATCCGGCCACGCCAGCAAGTACATCGTGCAAGACCTACTCCTCCCCAACGAGGGCGTCGAGCCCTTCATCGAGTTCTGCCAGGAGCGCTTCGGCTTCTACCCTCTCTGGCTATGCCCTCTCAAGCGCGGCCAAGAAGTCGCCATGCATCCCCGCCTAATCTCAGGCGAGAAGACCGACTCCGCCGACCCGCCCTCGTTCGTCAACATCGGCGTCTGGGGCCCCGGCCCAACGAACTACGCCGATTTCGTCCGCGTCAACCGCGAGCTGGAGCACAAAGTCCGCTCGCTGGGCGGCATCAAGTGGCTGTACGCGCAGGGCTACTATACTCAAGACGAGTTCTGGGACATCTACGATCGCAAGTGGTACGAGGCGATTCGTGAGAAGTACCATGCTACGTATCTGCCGACTGTGTATGAGAAGGTCAATGTCGACTTGAGCGTGTTGGACAGGCAGAAGGGCTGGGGAGAGTGGGCGAAGGGTGTGGTGTGGGATACTTGGCCGGTGAGCGGTGTGTATGGCGTGCTGAAGACGCTGGTGGAGAGTGATTATCTGCTGAAGAAGTGATGTGGTTGAAGTTCAGCATTGAAAAGTGGTAGACGGCCACAGACGATAGTGGGAAGCAGGTTGCAAAATTTCCCAGAAGCCGCGATCTTCTAGACTTTATCACGAAACGGACAAGTATACAAACAAAAAATAGAAATGCACGACTCTCAATGGGAAATTTGTCTGCAGCTGAGCGAACTCTGTTGTCGCAGCGAGTAGCTCATTGAATTCCTGGCGCGGCTGTAATGAGTTTCTGCTTCCTCCACGCCAAAAGGGTTTCGCTCATCAACAAGATAGGCTTATAAGGACATGATTCAAGTGTATCTATACTTGATTACATTTGAATAGGTAGGTTCTAGGGCTCATCAGCCTGCCCAGTGGCTAGATCTGATCGGAGAAATCTCCTTAGCGTGATCGCCTTACAGTATAGCCCTATGGCTCGCATAGCAGGCATAGGTCCTTTCTGATTTTCGCATATTGGTAGGAGTGTATCCATCCAGTGTATAAGATTTCGTACCTTCAGGAAGCTCGAAGACGTTCTAAAGAGGCAGGCGGCTTGCTACCGAGACGCTGTCTGCTCGGAAGGCGCGATACAAAGGTAGTAGTATGGTGATATCTCTGGAGATGTGAATCCGGGTTGAAGGGTTAAATGGCTGAAACCTTAAAACCTTCTATAATCCAAAGATGTACAAGTGACGACGTGTGGCGTAAGAACGAACGTTGGGTCCTCGGTCTTTGCGCATTCCAGAGTCCAGACTTGCGGGCAGCCCCCCACCATGGCCTTGGGTCGATCGCCACCCAAAACGTGTGCAGTATCCATTTTTCGCAGCCCGCGCCCATCGTCTCTGCCGTCGCCAGGCCAGGATAACGCGGTGCTGCAGCGAACCAGCAGGGCTACATCTCTTTTCATCCTCTGGCCCTACAAATGGACAAAGTCACGTATTGCCTGGACGCAGACCCCCGGCCGACCTGCGTGCTGCGTTTGGATTTCACCCCACGCGGGGCTCATATTGACTATAAGAACAACGCTTTACGAGAACAAAATCACCTTGTGGACGACCTCCTGGATGCTGGCGTTTCTACTGGATTTCACGCGTGGGTTCTGGACGGAGGACACAGCGGGACCGTAGCCGTCACTGGGCAATCCTCGCTACATGCATATACGATAGAGCAGACATGGCGAGTCATCCAATGGATCATTCCCGAGAAGCCCTCCTCCGGGCATGGACCGAACGGACAGAACAGCACGAAAGCGCCAACAAGCCCGCTCTGGACAAAGGGTGATCCCTTGACGCTGGATCGGAAACTGTAGAATGCCCTGGCAGACCGCGACGATGCCACGGGGAAGCTGACAAACCTGCGTCAAATGATGGAGATGGTCGACGTGGGCATGTTCGAGTACGACCAGGAAGGAGTGCTATTATACGGCAACGACGCGTTCCACAGCTTAAGCGGCGTGCCCAAAGGGAACAACGAGCCCATGGTATGGGCGAACTCTGTTTTCGAAGAAGACAAGGCCTGGCTCACCGGTGTGTGGACTGCGCTCACAAAAGGAGACTCAAGCACGTTCGAAATGCGCTGGATAGGGCCCAACCCGGACGAGAATCCTGAGGGACAGTGGGTCACGGCTGCTTGCGTTCCCACCTGGGACGATGCAGGAAACGTTATCTCGGTCAGCGGCTGCGTCACAGATATCTCCGCTCAAAAGCGCAGTCATTCGGATGCGGTGAAGAAGGCAGAAGCTTTGGAGCGCGCGGCGGCCAGTGAGTTGCGATTTTCTGATTTCATCAGGCATTCAAATTCCGCCTTTTACAACTTTGGAATGGACCGTAAGGTAAGTAGAGGGCGGACTTGAGCAAGGTCAACAGCCTACGTAGGTGCTGATTCTGCATAGATGCGATACTGCAATCAGGAATGGTTCGAAGTCAGCGGCCATCCTGTCGTACCTTTCGAGGACATCGAATGGGATGTTTTCATGGATGCGCCAAACCTGGCAGTCGTGACTCAGTACTGGAAACAAATTATGATCACGAAGCAACCCGTCAAATTCCAATTCGAGCTCAACAGGATTTGGACTGATGGACATGGTCACGAAATGCGCGCATCGGTCCTCTCTTGCTCTTATCCCGAGCTGGGCGAGGATGGGTCAGTTGTTGCTGTTTCTGGAACTTTGACAGATATCACACATCTCAAGTGGGCCGAAAGGCTGCAGAAGCAGAGGACAGATGAAGCTGTCGAGGCCAAGAGACAGCATGAGGCTTTCATCGACATGACTTGCCACGAAATTCGGTAAGTCATATTGGGCGCAGCGATCCTGACGTGTCGAAGTATAACTTGAGGCGCCTGTGCAGCGGGGATTGCAACCGACCCAGCTGCGAAGCACAGGCGGACACCCTCATTTTGTTCGACAATACCCTCTTCGCCTGACACACGGAGAAATCGCGCGACTCGTCTATGCATGGCATACGGACTGATCATATCGGTACAGGAATCCCCTGGGGGCTGTCGTTCATTGCGCTGATCTGATACGCTCGGAATTGGCAGACATGAAAGCTCTGCTCACGACCACTACCTCATCACCACAACTAGTCGCTTTCGGGACGCGATGCGTGGCCGCTCTCGAAAGCGTGAACATAATCATCTCGTGCTGCGCTCACCAGCGACGAATAGTAGACGACATCCTGACCCTTTCGAAGCTGGATTCAAAGCTCTTGGAAATAGCTCCATCACTCACAAATCTGGATACGATGCTCTTCGAGCTTGAAAAAATGTTCGAGGCAGATGCGCAAAAGTTCGATGTGTCGCTTCAACTCAACAAAGACCTCGGAAAAGTCAAGTGGGCCATGCTAGACACAGGGCGACTGACACAAGTCCTGACGAATCTCATCACAAACGCGGCCAAGTTCACGCACAAGGAAGTAAAACGGACCATCACAATCACGGTCGGCATCCGCCAGAGCCCTCCATCCGAGCGGGACTTGGACGTGGACTTTGTCCCTGCGGGGATCGCGAGAGAACGGAATCATGCCGGAACCAGGACGGGAAGCGATGAAGAGTTCTACTTGCATTTCACAGTCACCGACACGGGGTGCGGCTTCGACGATGAGCAAAAGAGCCGCATATTCGAGAGGTTTTCGCAAGCTTCGCCACGCACGCACTCAAAATACGGCGGTTCGGGACTTGGACTCTTCATCAGCCGCGAGATGATCGAGTTGCAAGGCGGCGAGATTGGCGTCAGGTCCCGACCTGGCCATGGAGCTACCTTTGCTTTTTACATTGTCGCTCGCACTGCGAGCGCGCCGCAGCCCGCACAGCCCACGCAGCAAACTACTCTCTCTCCGGCACTACTGCCAGGACGACGACCGTCGGAACACGCCAGAACCAAATACTCCATCCTGGTAGTAGAAGACAACCTAGTCAACCAAAAAATCCTCCGAATGCAACTCCAAAAACTCGGCCACGAAGTACACGTCGTCTCCCACGGCCGCGAAGCCCTAGATTTCTTGCAAACAACCTCCTGCTGGGAAGGCCGCTCTTCCAGTCCGATCGACATCTCGGTCGTGCTCATGGACATCGAGATGCCGGTGATGAACGGCCTGGAGTGCACGCGGCGGATCCGAGAGGCTGAGAGCGAAGGCCTCGTGAAGCGGCATCTGCCCATCATCGCGGTGTCGGCGAATGCGCGGGAGGGGCAGGTGAGGTATGCGATGGAGAGCGGAGTGGACGATGCGATTAGCAAGCCTTTCCGCGTGGCGGATTTGATGCCGATTATTGAGCGGTTGGCTTTGGTTTAGAATTGGAAAAGTACAGCATTGTAATCATCTGCTGGCCGAAGATGATATGGCTTGGAGACATCCTTACGGCTAGACACTGCATTGGGGTTTGGATACAAAATGGTGGAACCACAGCCCTAGGAAACGTTGAATACCTAGATTTTATAACGACCACGTGAATATAGAAGTCAAATGACAGATTTAAAGATCTGTCCTCACCATCATCTGCAGACGTTCACGTTTCGCCACTCGCAGGGCGGCTTGTCCGTTTCAGGAAATTTAAAGCCGACGTCGCCGCTCCCGCCTCAACACAGTCACCAACAACAGAGTTCTGTTTACATCAATTTCACCATTCCATACTGCAAAAGGGAAAACGAAACGCTTCATTCGTGAGAAACAAATTTTTGACTCTCATAGCCTCGACTGAACGACTTCACGGACAATCATCTCAACATACTGCTCGGACTACTCCCACATCACTCCAGAAGATTGATCCGGATTCTCAAAACACATCACGCCCAAGATGCCTCACCATGAAGATAACAACTTTTCGGCGGCCGCAGAAGTTGTTGACTTCTCCGCTCTGCTTTTCGACATGGACGGCACTATCATTGAGTCAACACCAGCCATTGTGAAGTACTGGCAGGAGACCGGCAAAGAGATCGGCGTTGATGGCGATGGTAAGATCCCATAGCAGTTCTATTCAATTTCCACACATATTTCGAATAGAGAGCTGACGATACTTCGCACAGTCATCCTGCAGACCTCTCACGGCCGTCGCAGCATCGACGTCCTCAAAATCCTGTGCCCGGAGCGCGCAAACTGGGAATGTAAGCCTATACTCCCTCCCTCTTTCTCCCCAGATCGAGAGACTATTCCTGTACTACCAGCAACTAACATAACTCTCCAATCCTCAGACGTCTGCGCCGCGGAAGGCCAAGTCCCCATCAAACACCGCGACGACGCCACCGAAGTCCCCGGCTCCCGCGCCCTGCTCGCCCACCTCGAAACCGCCGGCGCACCCTGGGCCATCGTCACATCCGGCACCCGCCCTCTCGTCACTGGTTGGCTAGACGTGATGCAGCTCGCGCACCCTCGCTTCATGGTAACAGCAGAGGAAGTGGCGAACGGCAAGCCGGACCCAGCCTGCTACCGTCTCGGAGCCGCTCGCTTGGGCCTCGAGAGTGCGAAGCCGGAGAGTCTTCTGGTGCTGGAGGATGCGCCGGCGGGTGTCAGGGCGGGTAAGGCTGCGGGCTATCGCGTTGTGGCGCTGGCTACTACGCATGCGGTTGAGCAGTTGAGGGAGGCGGGTGCGGATTGGATTGTGAGGGATATGAGGAGTGTGACGCTCGAGAGGTGGGATGCGAAGGGTAAGGTTGTTAGTGTTAGGATTGCGGATGCGCTTGTTTGAGCATTATTTTGAAGGGACAGGTGAGGTTTGATTTCTATTGCTGCAGGAGACCATGGCATAAAATTACAGCTTGATAGAGCGTACAGCAATTAGGCATTTTAGCTAGCACTGTAAAATCTCCAAACCAACCCCTACGTGGATGTTGTATGGTTGCGCAAAGCTACTCATGGTTGTAGGAAGGCTTTTGATCCTGCTAAACGCCACACCCACGAAATCGTGCAAGACCCAGAAAACGAGCATCCAAATCAAACGACAATGCAAATTTATGCCTTCATGTCGCCAGACAAATTTGCAACCCTGTTGCTAGTCCTTCTGTCTAGCAAAGGCTTCAGTCCGGGCAGGGAGACAGCCGCGAGAGCAGTTGCCATTTCTAGCATGCTCAGAATGTCTGAATCATCGGGTCAGCATGTTTGTACGCTCTCCACGGACAGGGGCTCTGCTTACAAACGAGGTTGGGTTGCCCGGTCTCCATGTTCAAGACGACGAAGCGGATAAGGCACGTCAGCGCGGGAATGATACCGAGCGAGAAGGTGAAGTAGATGGCGGCTTTGTGCTCTGCCCTCATTCCGGGGAGAAGGAAGAGAGGGAGTGCGTAGACTATACGATATCGTTAGTATGAGCAACTGTGCGATCGGCAAGATGCTTGCTTACCGAACATGTAGGATGACAGGTTCATGGCGAAGTTGAAGCGGAACGGCAGAGGTGCGTAGAACACACTGCAAGCGCCTTCTTCTTGTGACCACTGGACTGACACCGGGACGCCGCAGTAGAATGTGTCCATCCAGAGCACAACGAAGTAAGCCGTGCAGACGTAAGCGGTCACAACGTATACTGCTTTGCGGAGCGTGGGACGGCTGGATGGGAAAATGCCCCAGTAGAAAGCCAGCATGCTGATCTTAGGGAAGCCCATACCCACATCGTAGAAGTAGTTTGATGCGAAGCTGACTTTGGAGAGGGCGACCGAAGGTGCCCAGTCGTCCATAACGTTGATCTTGTAGGTGACGGTGCTGGAAAAATTATTAGTCAGGATGTTCGATGCGAAAAGATGGCGGTAGTCGTACTCGCAGATGATGAGACCCAGCGCATCGATCGCGGCAACAATGAGAATCCATTCGGACACACGAAGCTTCTCACGCTGGACAGCCAGACGTGTGTACAGACGGAGGCCAACAACGGCATAAGCTGCAATGAGAAGGATCCATTCCGAGATCTGTCGTGCAGGTGTCAGCTCTAATTAGGTGACACGCATATCGGTACTGTAGTACTGACCATGCAATCTTTACCGTCAATAAAGTACGCCATTTTGAAACACAGCTACCAGAAGAAGAACGATGGTGGAAGAAGAAAAGTTAAGGTTACACTCCTTCGGCGGCGCACCAGCTACATAAACCGCAAAAAGCGGCGTCCCATGGCTGAGCTGGCATGCAGGTCCAGATTGAATGTGCGTGCTAATACGCTCGTCGGCCATGTACTTGTGGTTTAGCGAAGTAACCTATGTCTCGTTTCTTGACTCGTGTCATCCTGCTGTGCTACCGAAGGATCACGCCGGGCGCAACTGGATCGCTGGTAGTTTGGCATTTCAGATTCTTTACCATGTTAGCTGCGCATCAATCGCGGAATACTGCTACTACTGGCGGCCAACGCGCTGTTTCGCTCTGGACTGCACGGGACTTGAAGTGTTTCGGGGAAGAGCCCCGACAACGCGAAGCGATGTTGACACCCAGTAGTAGAGCCACGAACCTAACACCCCGGCGACATCTTCAACTGTTTGCATCAAAAGCGCGCCAGAGTCTTCAGGATGTACTACCCTGCCACGCGAGCGATGGGATTCGGCCTCGCGGCAAAGTAGAGCAAAGGCGCCGGGCCTGTTCGCGTAGTCGAGCCGGATGAAACCCCAGCATGATCCTCGAGCAGAGAGACGACCGCGATATTGGACATGGACCCTGGTGGTTACGGGATCCACAATTAATATGGCATTGCTTGCCGATATGGCGTTACCAGAATGTTGGGGATTAGGTTGCTACACTGCGGGTTGTCGAGGCTTGTCGTGAGCAAAGGCCCCAGTTTGAAGCTTGCCTCGCCTACCATTTTCTTCTGTTGCCCAGCCTGCCCAGGCGACATGCGCACATGGAGATTCTCCCTCTGTGCGCAGGCTAATTGAGTGGGTATGTTGTCGTGCGGGAAAGGAAGTACGGGCTGACATTCCGTGCAGCGAAGGATTTTGGTTTCACCCGCTGTGTGCTGCTCCGATTGGCTGGCTATATGGCTATTTTCTTTTCTCCGTGCTACTGCACATCCTCGTCCAAGCATGTGCAAGGTCACCGGACCGCTTCCTTGAAGCAGAGATCGCATCTTGAAAATGTTTATGTTACTCTAACCTCCCGCTTGGCATGACAAACTGCATCCATTGAGATTGAACGAGGGATTAGGCGTCCAACGAAGCGGCGACGATGCTGTCTTTGACTGTTTTGTCGTCTGTACAGAAGCAGTGCGGTTGTGGTATGCGGCATGCCACGATCATGGTGGGTGAGAGAAGGAGCGGTGCAGACAGGTACATGTTGACATCTGTACATGTACCAAGACAAAACAAATCAATTACAATATGGCTCAAACCATCTCATGCATGTCAGACAAGAGGCATGGCAGCAGACGGCTACACATGTACGCGTACTACTACAAAATACCTAACACACAATGCTCCCAAAAGCTCATCCCTGCCGCACACTCTTCTTATCCCAACTCTCTCCCGCAAAACTAAACTTTTCAAACCCCACCGGTTGCGAATCAACACTAACCTCCTTCGTCTTCATGATAACATCCTCTCTAACAACCCGATTGAGCTCAACATCACTCCCCGTATCATCCGCCAGCGAGCACGAAATCTGATTCCTTCTTCGGCTCGCGCTCTGCCCCGTGTACCCACTATTGTAGTAGCTATCCGGCCCAGAACCATTCTTCGATGTCTTCCAGAATTTGAGCAGGTATTTTAGCGCAGGCATGGACACGACCATGATCGCTACGCTCATCTCGGCCATTGACCATACGTAGACGCCGTTCCAGTCTGTGCCGATTTGGATCGTGACGAAGCGCGCGAGGTTGACGGCGATAGTCAGGAGTCCGAGGGCGAAGGTGAGGATCAGGCCGTATTTTTGGCCGCGACGGAGGGTGAGGACGCGGATTAGTGGGAAAGGGAGGGCGAAGACTGGGGATGACTTGTCAGTAGGGGCCTCTCTTGTAGATGGCAGGTTGGACGGAAACATACTGAAGAGATCGGAGGAGAAATTCATCGCCCAGTCAATCTGTAATACTAGGAGCGAATTGAACACCGAACAAGCTCCCTCTTCTGTTGACCAATTATCCGGGATGTGAGGGCAGTAGAAGGTATCCAGAGTACAGGTGGTCAGGCCCGACGCGGCTGTAAAAGCGGTGACAAGGTACAGCGACTTTCGCAGCGTAGGCATGGTCTTGGGAAATAACTCGAAGTACAAGGCGAGGATCGTGGCTTTGGGGAAGTACATTCCGGTGTCGTAGAAGTAGTTCGATCTGTAGGTGTTCGAGTCAGTCGAGCCAATCGATCGCATTTCGTTTTACTTCAAAAGACGAGGAAGACGTGGATGGAGCGATACTGACGCGAAAGAGATCTGCCAACAAGAGCCAGTCAGTATCCTGTACACAACCAGAACCATACATCCACAGCCAGCAATAGACACTCACCTTATTCAGCGCAAGCTGCTTCGCATCCGCATCCGCAGTCACCACCGAAGCAGTCGCCGTCTCGGGCCTCATTGCACCCAGCGTATACGTCAACGTATCACCTGCGACAATCATCAGCTTAAGCATTCCCAGCAGATCCGCAAACTCAATCCAGTGATACTCACAAACGATAAGCCCCAGACAAACCAGCGCGGAAACGATCAAGAAAATGTCAGAGACGACAGCGTTCCTTTGCTGCCGACGAGCCAGTCTGATACCGATTCGCAAGCCGACCAGCGTGTATGCGAGAGCGAACAGCACCCATTCCACGGCCTGTTGATATCGTCAGAGATAATATCTTTCGGGTCGAGGTAATAAGACTCACCATGACGGCCTCGCCGGAGATACCCATCACAAAGCCTGTGCGAAGAGCACGAGTCGATCAGAGAGTTCGATGGGAAAACCAGAACTAGCTATCCAAAGACATTGCAAGGACAGACACGAGAAAGGGACGAGACAACAACACTGCAGGATTCACCAGGGACAGTCTATAGTACTACAACATCAGCTTAGATACTATAGCACACGCCGGTGATCCTCGAACAAAGAGGCAAGAGCCCGTCCATATTGAAACCGCATGCTAGCGAACATAGGGTCTGCATCCAATGCCCTCCTGCAGCTCACATCAGACATTCGCGAAAGGCCTGTCTGCCAGGAACGAGCACAGGATTCGCCTAAAGTGAGTAAAGGGTATGACAGACTTCTAAGAGGTCTAGAGCCGAACATTGACGGCCGCGGCGCTCGTTTGAAGCTAGGAGGGCGCATCCTGAGGGACATGGGTTCATGTAGAGGCCACAGCAGCGCCGCGAGCTAAGGTAGGCTAAGAGTGGGGGATGTGTCCTCAACGGCGATACAGCGCCGTCTATGCATCAAACGCGAAATGTTGTGAGAAGTAGCGCGAACCGCGTTGTCGGGCTCTGTTCATTTACGCTTGGGAATCCGGAGCGTGTGCGATATCGTTCGCGGAAAAAGGTGCACTTTAGTGAAGCGCCGCGAGTTTTGCCGGGAACCGAGAAAATGCAATCTTGCGCGGAGGATTGTCGAACGTAGGAGGTAACGCGACCGGAGGATACGAGAGGTTTTTGCGACGTTGATTTATGTCTTACCATTCAGTATATTTTCGGCGGCCTTTTCGTGCATCAAACTGGGAGTTCGAGAGATGAGGGCACTTTACGAGTTTCAGGCATTGCGGCCCACACCAAGATCGTCGGATTCCATGGCTCGAACTGGAAAAGCCTAAAGAGAATATATCAAAAGGTATCATTAGGACTATGGCAAAATGTGTACACAATACTTGGCAAACGGTTCTTGCAGCCGCTTTTCCGCTGCGAAAACAAGACCGAGATTGACCGAAAAACGAACACTTGACATTTTCAATAAAATATCCACATAACGCTCTCCATCACACCCTCTCGTCACCATATGTCGGTCCATGGTCATTGCCGCGATAGCTTTGGAAACTCGCGTTTTCGCGCACCGCGTCGACGCCGTTGGCAGCGTGGTAAGGCTCGTTGACACGTTGCTGTCGCGGGGCCCTGGTACGGCTCGAACTCCAGCCTTCTGCATCCGCGTAATTTCCAATGCCAACGCCGATTCCGAACGCTCTATCTTTGCTTCGTGGACCCCATGCCCAGCCTGATCCTTTGCCGATGGGCAAGTGGTACCACCTGAAGGCGAACCAGGCGGAGCCGATACCGATGATTGAGCCAGAGATAAGATCGAAGCCGAAGTGGTAGAACTCAACAAACCGCGTGGAGCAGATGTAGACTGCAGCTGCTACGGGGATGAAAGCAATCACGATAAGATGATTGGGTGGCGAAGCGGCCTGGTTACGTGGAGGGACAGGACGAACTTGTTCTCCAGCTGCAGTGGCGTCAGAGTCGCGTGGTTTGATTCCTTGTCCGGTCATGGGCTCACCATTGTGATGCAGAGGGAGTAGCTCCTGGGCCATGCTACGGCGGTCGGATCCTGCGTCCTGCGTGGGTGATTGCGTTGGAAGGTAAGGAATTTGAATGGCGAATTTTGAGCAGACGAAGAAGAAGAGGTAGAGCAGGCCGGCCCAGGAGAAAGAAGCGTGACCACTTGGGAAAGACTTGAAAGCATCATTCACAAGGTGCGCATCCGGGTTCTTGCAAATGTCGGCGGAGACAAGCGTCCATCTGGGATCGAGGTTCTGGCCGTAGCCACCGACGACATAGTTCTGGATATTGTTGAGGTCCGGCTGACAGCGAGCAATGCAGCTTGGTCGTGGTTTGCCGAAGAGGTTCTTCATGCCCTGGGTGATGAAGAAGGAAACGACAAGCGCGAGAGCAAGGCCAGCCCAGCCTTTCTCCCACTCCCAGAGCTTGCGCGTAATCATGGTCTTTCGTGAAAGACCGCGGGTGGTGCGTGGGCCCGGTACCAAAGCGATCACGATGACAAAAATGATGACTGCAGGGATGACCAGAGCGATGATCGCTAGCAAGCCGATGGGAATTTGCTCCTCGACCACGGGGTAGGATATGCTCAAGTCCAACAGAGAGAAGGGCCGCTTGAAGGGCTCGACATAATTAATGCCGGCGCCGATGCCAGCGATGAAGCTGTGTGATTATTAGCGGGTTGTGGATGGTAGAGTAATGCCGAGGAGGAGCACTCACATCATGACAATCCAGTCCAGCACATAGGAGCCGATCAGCCTTTTAGACATCTTGGGAAAGTTCGCCATATTGACGACACCTCGGGGGAGATGTTGCTGTATGGAATTGTGTAGGTAGTGGAGGTAGGTAATAATTAATACACCATGCGCCACGCTCCTGCGCTATTCAAAAGCAGAAGTGCTAACGCGTGCGCGGCCACCGAAACGCGCGGTTTCGGGAGTGTAAGTGGAAGTTACTGTACGCTGGAATGCGTCTCCCCAGGTTACAGCGAGGCAGAGCCGTAGGTTGATGGCGGTGGTGGTATGGGTGATAGGTCGAGATCATGGAGAGGGTGAGGTTGCGTGAGATGAGAAACGACTTGTTGGCGCTCGGCGCTGCATGCAGTCTGCCTTTCAACGCCCTCCTGGAATCGCCGTTAAAGCGTGGGTGCACAAACGACAAAGTTAAATGCGACTTCTCCCCCAAAGAGATGACGCGTGGTCTGCTGGGGAAATGGAGGCTGAGTGGGTCTTGGCTTGCAACTGTCTGGCACGAAGATGGATGTGATGTTCCCGAATACATACGCATAAGAGGTCTTATGTTGCGACTGATCTTCCCTTTGTTTCGCTGGCAGGAAAATTCATGGAGCTTCGCCGTCGACAGACGTTCGCTTCTCTTCCTTCGTGCGGCTGATCATCACCATCACACGATGCACTGCCCGTTCCAGACGCGGCATCCTTGGCGTGACAGGGACTATCGTAGGTGGCGTTAACGCTCCTTTCCGACTGGACGAGCCTCCAGCCTGTAACACTGCTCACTTAAATAGAAACCAGTTTCAGATGTGGCTGTGCACAATTTGGGTGCAATGATTTGTGCACAGTGTACACGATTTGCATGATCAATTACTGTATGGGCTAGCATCACGAAGACATGGGAATGCTCACCGTGAGAGCTCAGGAGACCGCAGACATGTGCCTAACCAGATATCGAGGTGATTTTGCCTCTGTAACCAAGTAATTACCAACGCCGAAACACCATCGCTAATGCAAGATACCACTCCTTAATATCACAACATCGTCTTCACGTCCTCACGTCCTGCCTCTCTCGCCGCCGACTCTCGCTCAACATCCCTTCGTTCTCATTCTCCCCATCTCCATCTTCATCCACAAGCTCCTCGTCCTCAGCTTCAGGCACTCCAATCCACTCCTTAGGCACAACACAAGGAACCTTCAAGCCAACTCCAGCAGCTCTGTTGAGCCACCCAGGTGCCCTCCTCCCTGTCAATTCGAAGCAGAGCTCGCTCGTGAAATGGTTGCAGTTCTTGCTCAGCAGATCATACTCGCGGCCCATGAAGTTCGCTGCAGTCCGCTGGACGATAGCGTCAATTTCTGCTGGTGGTAGGAAGGAGATGCCGTGAAGTATGCTGCAGCGGAAGGAGGCTCCTGGAGGCGTTGCTAGTGGAGGCGTGTGGTAGACGCCTGTTTTGTTTGGGTGAGGGTGTCCGCCGTACGCGTACTCGATTGGTTCTTTGTTGGGGGACGAGATGGCGACGCCGGAGTGGTGGAGTGATGAGCCAATGGTCCAGAGGATTGTAGACAGAGTTGAAGGCTGGTGGTTAGGTTAGTGTTTGTTGACTCGTTGCAGCCTTGCGATTCATATCTCGAACCGCTGATGCTTAGGTTGGTGTTTGCTCTTCATCTGCTGGTCGCCTTGCAGTGAACGCGGAGAAACTGTTCAATCAGACTTACTGGTAAGAGATCATACACATTGATCGTGACTTCTGTCTTTTGCAAATTCGCCGACGCCCGTGAAGATGTGCTGTTGCGAGTACGTTTCTGCTTTGGTGGTGACATGTTGTTTGTTGTGGCTCGGTGCTTGAGCCCGGCTGTGTCGAGTTACAGACGAGCGACGATGTTTGCTCACGTGCTTCGATCAACAAGATGTACAGGGGAGTCGACTAGATCTCCAGAGAAGCTACGATAGCTCGAAATGCTGTTTGTACACGTGGGAGTTGCACATGTACTTGGTACAGCTCAGCCCCGCTCGATCGCTTGCGCGTGGAGATGTGAAGTGGGGTGGCTGGAAGTTGGAAAGGCGGGAAGTTTAATAGCGCGACTTCAGGCTCGAACATTCTGCAAACGGAGGGACTCATTGAGTGTTTGCTACATGTAATATCATAGGTGACGATTGTTTAGCTGTTTCTCCCTTGCATATCAATAGCAATCATGTTTTGCTCGAGACGACACCACTTTCACAGCTCCGGAGCACAAGACTGATGAATTGCTGAGCTTCAAGATGACATGCCTGTGGTGTCTCTCAGATGTTCTGTCGAGTCTCAAGTTTCATTCATGTCATGGAAGTACAGATTATATCTATGTCGGCATAGAAGACATCAAGATGTGGTTCCAGTCTTTGGCTCGACCAGCACAGTGAAGGGTTCGGGTTGGGGTATTGATCATCTCTGCAAGAGTGCGATATCTCGTGTGTATATATTCAAATCAATAATCTGGTATGCGGAATATTCTTCTTAGTACTTGAGAAGTCTATGACGTTCATCCGGAACTGGTTCTGTCAGTGTTCGTTGCGAAATCGTTGCTTTGATCTTCGTGTCTGTTTTGCGGATCGATTGAACGTCGACTTGCCCGCTATTGATTGTCAATTCTTGCAGAAAATCGATTACCAAAAGACGAACATGCATCTAATATACATCGCAAATTGAATTCAAGCTGAAACATATTTGCCTAATGGTCTAACAGCGACAGCAGTACAAAGATGGGAGTATTACGAGCTTCGAGCACGAACTTATGTCCGATCAAGCGTAACTGTACATACGATTCACAACACCACTGACTGAAGCCCACGACCGACTTCTCAAACCAACTTTCTCATCGAATTGGATCACGAAGTGCAATGGTACAGATTTACAAACTTTTTGCAACTGATGCAAGTTGTCAATGGTTGTTGAAACCCGAGACTGGCCATGGCAGCATGCATTTCGATCCGGCCCTCAACTACCGTGATCCTCACTGACCGCCCGCCAGTACAATATTGGAGCAATTCCAACTATACACCTCGGGCCTCACGAAATCCGGCACATCGCTATTCTCATACCCCAACCTCACCAACGTCTCCTCTCCCTCCGCATGCTGCGGCCACCCAAACTCCTCCAATCCCCTAATCGGATCCCTCGCAAACTCAACCCAAGCCCTCTGCATAACCCTCGTAAGCCTCTCCTGCTCCTCACTCGGCTCAATCCCACTAACATCCCCCGAATTTCCAAACAGCATCTGCATCTCCGTGCCGTGGTACGCACCACTACCAGGATAGAGACGCGTGTTGGCCCAGTCGCCGAAGTAGCGGTATTGCCAGACGGGGACGCCGTGGGCGGCGCGGGCGCGAGCGACGAAGGCGTTGGGGCAGGTGAAGGATTCGAGGAGGAATTGGTCGCGCTGGGCGAGAGTGGTGTTTATGCCTCTGCTATAGGCTGGGATGATGTAGTAGCCTTGTTCGTTGTGGTTGTTGCCGAGGAGATGGGGCTGGGAGGGATTGGTTAGTAAGTGAGGTCGTTCATAGATCGGGCTGTGTATGCTTACGATTTTAGCGAACTTGCCCTGCTCCAGCAACGAAGCATATCCGCTGAACACAGTCTCATTATCAACAGTCGGATAGAAAGCAGGCGTCGAGCGAATAGGGTTGCCACCCGGCGCAGCAGGTAGTCTCGCAGCAGCAGCGAGCACATCCCTCCAATCCTTCCCTCTCACACAGGCCAAAGTATCTCCCCCTTCACCACACCCAAGCGCCCTAGAAATATTGAACCAATTCCTCGTCTGCAGCTCACGGCTATTCAGCGGAAAACTAAACGCATTTCCCGACTCCGAGATAATCCCATTAACAAGCGGGTCGTCCTTGTACGCGAAAGTCCACCAGTCCGCCGCGACGCCACCAGAAGACTGGCCGAAGATAGTCACTTTGTCCGGGTCGCCGCCGAAACCGGCGATGTTCTGGTGCACCCATTCGACGGCTCGTCGTTGGTCGCGGAGTCCTAAATTTTGGATGTTGTCTGGTGCTCCTGGGAATCCGAAGACGCCGAGGCGGTAGGTCAGAGTGACGATGATGGCGCCTGTCGCTTCGGCGAAGCGGCTGCCGTTGTAGAAGGAGGAGTGGGTGTTGCCGATGGTGAAGCCTGTTGCTGAATGTTAGAAGTCAAGAGAGGCTGAATGATGATGGTCGGTGATACGTACGTCCTCCGTGGAAAAAGACCAAAACAGGTTGCTTCTCTTTCTGCTTCCTCGCCTTCTTGTCCCAAAGTGGAGCCCATATATTGAGCGTCAGACAATCCTCGCTCTGCGGAGTGCCAGCACCGCCCGCAAAAGCATTAATGATGCCTTGCGCCTGGGGCGTGAAACCAGGAAAGTCGACAGGTTTGGCAGGAGTCTGCGGGCAATCGCTGGTGTCATACTGTCAGCGAACGGACACAGGGAACGCGAATCAGCAATAGCGATCAAGCTAATCGAGAAAAACATACTAGCCCTATAATCAATCATCAGCTTCTTGCACAAGATCCATTCATCGCTGATCAAAAGTCATACCCAGTTCGCAGCGACGTAGTCGGTCTTTCCCTCCAGAGGCAACGGCTCAGCAAATCGAAGCTCTCCAACCGGTGGCTGCGCGTAAGGAATCCCTAGAAATTCGACCGTGCTGCGCATGCCAGGAGCAAGATGCCCAGTGATCTTGCCATTGCTAGTCACAACGTCCAGATCATACTTCGTCGCAAGCGTGCAGGAAACTAAAGCAGCGTTAAACGCCAACGAACAGAAATCCGAAACGCGCATACTACAGTATTTGGGCCCACAATCAACGACCAGTAATAAAAGAGTATGGGTGTACTGTACATATACCCCTCCTTCGGCGAAATTTGCCAGAGGTTTTGAGAAGAGAGAGTGTAGAGTGTCGTACTTGTTCAGCCGCAATGCCGAGCCCTAGATAGCTGGGGGCTTAATTAATATATTCCGGAGCTTGAGGAAAGTTACCGTGCACAATATAGTACAACACTGCCAGTTTGCTGATCTCATTTTCGTACAGGTAGGGTCCCCCAAGGGCAGTATGTACTGTGTGCCAGCACAATACTCATCAGTATTGCTATGTTCGTGCGCCAAAATGTAAGCTTTCAATTGGAGGTTGCAAGTTCTGTTGTCAACACGAGTCGACATTGCTAAACAGAAATAGCTTTATATCATCTGGACGTCAGTCTAATTGCAATTTGAAAGCGAGGCTGGTGGAAAATGCGTCATTGTCTTTCGTTTCTCTCTATCTCGGAGACCTCCGCATACCCTCTCCACAGGGAACGTTCGACAACATCCCATCAAGGCATCAAATCGCACCTAACATGCGCCGGCAGTCACGGCTGATACTGGCCCTGCGGCTGATAAAACGGGCTCGTCATCATGAACTCCGAATCTGAAAGTCCCCGAATCGTCAGCCATCGTGAAAACTCGCCGTCCTCAAGCTGTGCAAGGCATTTTTCCCTGTCCACCCGACTTCCATCTCACTTGCCCTCCGCGGCCCGAAGCAGTCCCCGGGTCCAAGACGCTTCTAAAACGCGTTAGATCAGGGCAGCATGCTGCGCCACATGTCACTCAAGCGACGGCGTTCTAGACGGAGAGAGCGCTGTTAGGGCCGTACAGCATAGCGGGGAGAGAAGTGGGAGGAGCAGGAGAAGCGGATGTTGGCTGCGCCAGAGAAGAAATGGGAGGAGACGTACCCACGTCGTCGGTGAAGTTCAAGTTTGAGCTGTCGGACTCAGGTTCGAGGGATATCGGCGTGGAGGGCTCGCCACCTGGGAGGCCAGGCTGGGATAGCAGGTTGACGACGTCGGCGCCGTCTTCGGCTATGGGCTGGTGGCGATTGGCGTCGAGGTCTTGCTCGTGGCGGGGGATTTGCTGGGCGGTGTTGACGCGAGCGCTGGTGGAGTTTAGTGGGAGGTCGGCGGTGGAGGTGGAGGCTGTGGTAGTCTGCTGATGCACTTACAGTTAGCGCTGTTCATCAGGAGTATGGACTCTCCCAGTGGTCCCAGCGGTGGTCTTGAAGCACGTCGCAGTTTGGAGTTTTGCAGATGGCAGGATTGTGAGGGATGCTGGGGTTGCTGGTGGAGGATGTGGATGCGATGGGTGTGTTGGCTCCGGAATCGTAGCCAGAGTCGGGCGTGAGGGTACGCTTGGGGTGGGTTTGGGTGGCACTGACAGTTTCTACCATCTTGTCTCCTTCCACTTTAACTTCTCTGTCTCTTAGTTTGCGCATCAGGCCTAGGAACTGGCTGTTGCGGAATTTATCGGTTTGGTTGTGTTCGACTTTCTCGAGTAGTTCTTGCGCTGTCGCTGCTAACGCATCGTCGTCTTCACGGGTGTTCTGTTTTGGCTCCTGCTGCTCCTGGACAATCGGTTCTTCCGGTATGAAATTAATGTCGGTATCAAGAGGTTGATGCAAGTCGTGCTGACTCTCCAAGATATCGCTCTGGTTCAGCTGATGCGATTCCTGTGACATCTGAGCGTTCTTCGCCAAAGCAGCTACTTCCTCATGCTGCTCAGTCGCGAGAGTATCTGTGGCATCCATCTCATCTCCCATCATATCCTCTTTCGCCATGTCAAAAGCACGCTCGAAGGCTGCTTCATCGAACTGTTCCATGACTGGTTCCTTGCCCTTCGACTGCATAGCAGGCTGATATGCTGGTTGAGCGAAATTGCTCTGGAACCCTCCCACACCATAGCGAGCTCTTTGCTGGAAAGCGAAGGGCGAAGGAGAGGAGTTCTGCGCTCTGGGAGCAGACTGTGCCACATTTGCGCGGAAGTCTTGGGCCCAATTTGATGTACTGGGAGCGATATGATGTTGCTGCTGTTGCATTGGCGGTGGCGAAGATATGCTCATACGCTGGAAGTCGCCGGCCCATGATGGGCCTTGTGAATGCTCCGGAAATGCTTGCTGGAAAGGTGGAGGATGAGGTTTGAATGACTGGAAGGCTGGAGGAGGAAGACCAGCCTGGAAGGCTTCAAACTCGGGATCCAGGAGGCCTGCATTCGGGTCTGCTGAGCGGAAGCCTTGTGCTGGGCCTTGTCGTCCTGTTAAGCGGTCTTGTTGGAGTGTGCGGTCGACCTGGGTCTGTTGCTTGAACTGCTGCAGCGAGTTGGAGGGCCCGCAGGCTGCGTCGGACATGTTTGCGGTGGATGTGAATACGTCAAGCAAGTCGAGCAAGTATGTACAACAAAAGTAAAAGAAGGAAAAGGCTATCTACAGTGGGTATGCAAGAGGAAGCAGTCTACGGGCACATGTCACCTTGCACCACTCACGCCGCCGACTCGGCACAGAGACGCGGACCGAGGCTGTGGAAAGAAGGAAATGACACAACCACGTGCGATAAGAGATCGAGATAAGACAATCTCGAGGGTTAGGGCTTCCACAAGACGGACTGTTTCCGCTGCGGTGATCAGGGCAGACACGCAGCAGTGGGAAGCTACCAGCAAGACGCCTGGGGTAGTCTAGATACATTGAAGTCGACATAGCAGGAGACAACACATCACACACATACAACCATGGTACGTATGGCCTGTCCCCACACACTTGATCATAAGCTAACAAATACAAGGCGCAAGTAATATCAAACTCCGGTCACGATGACATGATCGTACGTCCCTCGCAAGAACAACTGTCCCTGATCGCATCCCGAGCAGCCAACTAACAGTCCCCACCAACAGCACGATGCCGTCCTCGACTACTACGGCCGACGACTAGCCACATGCTCCTCCGACAAGACCATCAAGATCTTCGAGATCGAGGGCGACCAGCACCGCCTCACAGAAACACTCAAAGGGCAAGTCCTGCCTGCTATACACACACGCGCATACCACCCGAAACCCTCCCTAACACTCCCTCACAGCCATGAAGGCGCCGTCTGGTGCGTCTCCTGGGCCCACCCCAAGTACGGCACCATCCTCGCCTCCTCCTCCTACGACGGCCGCATCCTCATCTGGCGCGAGCAGCCGCAGAACTCATGGCAGCGCATCTACGAGTTCACCCTGCACACCGCCTCCGTCAACCTGATCGCCTGGTCACCCCCAGAGCCCGGCTGCCACCTGGCCGCCGCCTCCTCCGACGGCTCCGTCAGCGTGCTCAGCTTCGAGAACAACTCCTTCCAGCACACCATCTTCCCCGCCCACGGCATGGGCGTCAACGCCGTCTCCTGGAGCCCCGCCCTCGCCCCCGGCCAGCTCACCAGCGCCGCGCCCGCAGGCCAACCTCAAGCTCCTCTCCGCCGCTTCGTGACAGGTGGCTCCGACAACCTCGTCAAGCTGTGGTCGCACAACGCCACCACCGCCTCCTACGACAACATCTGCACCCTGCCCGGCCACTCCGACTGGGTACGCGACGTCGCCTGGTCGCCCACGCCCCTCAGCAAATCCTACATTGCTTCCGCGTCGCAAGATCACACCGTGCGCATCTGGACTTGCGCCGCGGGCGCCGATCAGGCGGATGCGTCGAACTGGAAGAGCGAGGTTCTCGAGTTCGAGGTTGTGGTGTGGCGCTGCAGCTGGAGCATGGCGGGCAATGTTCTGGCTGTCAGTGGTGGGGATAACAGGGTTAGCTTGTGGAAGGAGAAGCTTCGCGGTGGATGGGAGTGCGTCAAGACGATTGAGGAATAAATGTGGACGCATTGGAGTGACAGTGGGATAGAATTGACGAAATGCGTGCATGCGTGGCGTTTTTTCTGGCGAGGAGGGAGTGGGCGATGCGAGAAAAGCCTGTAATGATCAAATCACCTTTCCAGTTTTGCTACGAGGTGCTTGCTGTGTGTCTATTGGGTTTATGGGTACTTCTCTTCTCCCAAGCTGACGCAATGTCTTTGCCATGACGGCCACTTTATTAGGACACCAAATTTTCATCTTACAGGGTCTGGGGAGAACAAAAGGAACTATTCTATGTATACTGCTTGCTAACATACTCCCGAGTTATCGCTACTTGGGCCGCTCAAACCATCTGTGGCCAATTCGAAGAAAAGCAGGGGAATTGAATCCTCTGTCTTGCATACCATCGCTTTGTGTTGAGATCAGACGATTGCAGCTTGTTGAAAGCTTGAATTTGTGTGGAAGAGGTGTGTTGTTGTCACCTCGAGTTAATGTTTTTGTGCTTGCTGTTGCTGAAGAAAAGAAGGAGAGCTGAATCTCAGGTCGTGCAGAACATCGCTTGTTTGCTTAAGGGGACTGTTGCAGCGTGTTGAGAGCTGAAAGGTGTTTGACTGAGGTGTGTTTATCTTACATCTGGCTGTTGCTTTCTTGCTCTTGCTGATCGTGCAGAGCAGGTTTCGGTGTTTGGTTGATGATCTGTTCAACGTCGTCGAAAGGGTTGCGCCTAATTCGAAGCCTTGACTGCGTCGAAAGCAAAACCACCAAGGGACACTCACGCAGTATGTCGTTGCGCCCAAGTCATTCAGCGGAACGTTTCTTGCAAAATTTGTTCGTCTTCGTCGGCACAATCTCATCGGAGTCCGTCTCTGACTTCGGCTTGTCGCGCCCACAGCAGAGCGTCTCTCCTGGCTTGCGAAGGTGGTAAGCGTGAGGGGCCATGAAGTTGGGCAGCTTGTCGAAGCGTCCAGAGGTTTCCGCCGCCAGTTTCGCCTTTTGTGCTTTGCGCAGCTTTGCGCCGAACCGACGCGTCTCCTCACAGTAGTCCCACGACTCTGTCCACTCTTTTATCTGTTCTTTCGAGTCTGCCCAGGGTCCGTACGCCACGATGTCCGCGAGCATGTTGCCGGTGACATCGCACCCCAGCTTGAGCACGTCTTCAAGGCTGGGGATGTACAGTAAATCGAACAATTCCTTCCGCAGCTCGAGGAACATCTCCCGGATGGCGTCTAGGCAGGCATTGACGCACTCATAGTCTTTGTACTTTTGCGCCAGAAAGTAGAGATCGATGATGCTCTCCAAGTCGTAAATTTCGTATTTGCCTTCAGAAGCAGTGATGCGCTGGCCATAGAGCCATTGGACCCATTTGATGATTACACCTCCAAAAGCGTGGATATCGACAACGGTATCTTTGCCGGAATCCTCTTTCTCCAAGCCAACTGCCTGATCAAACCATTCAGATCGATCGCGCACCAGATGCTCGTGGACGGAGTGACTGCAGTTGTCGCCGAAAGCGAATCCCTTCTCACACATCAGATCTTGTGCGTATTCATGGCCACGTACTCCGATGATCGGTGAACTTGTGCTAATCAGAAAAAGTCAGCGCGATGACTTCAATTTGTCAAACAAGGAACTGGAACTCACTCGATTTCTACCGCGCGTGCCCTGTTGAGTGGACCCGCCATGACTGCGGTGAGGAAAGAGCCTTGAATGCTTTGAAAGGTGATGGCCGCAGTGGAAGTCGGCAAGTAGAGAGCGTGCGGGTGTGGCTTGGAGATAGAGTGTAAATGCGGTGCTAGCCGCAGGGCGATGTTGTAGACGAAGGAGACTAGGGAGAGCGAGAGCCGTCGAGCTTCGCCGGCGTAGCGTCGCTCTTTACGGTGTCGAAAGAAGAGGAGCGAGTGGCAATCGTCAGAGGTTGGGATTTCAAAGTCGAGCGTTCGTTTGTTGTACGATTAGGCAACAGCCAAGACTACCAGGACTCGAATCTGACTTGTGACGCAGTGAAGTGAGGTGAGCATCTAGTCCCAGTTCACCCGCAGCGAACGACAGTACCACAGCTCAGGCTCATTTTGACAAACGAAGTGAATGATCAGATCATGGTGCACCTTTTCGAGTCACCCAAATTCTACACCACGAGAATTGTGTAAGAAAGAAAGCCTGTGCATTTGTATACTGCTATCTAATAGTCCTGCAGTCCATGTCCCCAGTGAGAGAGTCCGCCTTCAATCAAAAGTTTGCTTGACTGACTCTAGCTGCCGGAAAAAAATGGGAGGATTCGGGATCCCAATCGTCTGTACACCATGTCGCCATTGGAGCAGAGATCTGACAGTGTTTGAAGCTAGTCAGAGATGCTCGAGGTAGGTCGTTGTCGGATTGAGACCAAAGTGTAGGTCTCAGATGCGAGTGCCTTTCTACATGTCTCATTCTTATTCTCCATCAGAAGCCTAGGGAGAACCATCCAACGCAATGGGCGCACTGAGTCGTCATCATTGTCCACAGCACGCCGTTTTGCTTGCTGGATAAGAGTGGTACGCATGGAGCGACATGGGGTCGGGAGTCGAGATGGCGAGCTCTGGGCCGTCTTCTTGCGTTTCGTTGAAGGATTTGACCGCGAAGGCATAAGTAAGCTTGTGGAAGAGAGGAGCCAAGCGTGGCTCCGAGTCCATGTCCTTGACCAATGTAATCGCACTCATTTGGTCCCCGTAATCATAGTGCACCAGCAAGTCGACAAGCATTTGCACGCCTTTCTCGCTGTGCTTGCCTAGCCTGGTGGCCAATTCACCGATGGTCGGGATTACGCTACCTGTGAACACTTCTTCGGCTCCCGAGTAGTCGAGGCCCTTGGCCAGCATTTCACGAATGCCATCGAGGCAAGCATTCGCACACTTGTGGTCGACCTGGGGGTAGAAATGGTCGTGGCAGTACTCGTATAGCTCCAAACGTTGTTCCAAGCGATCGATGTTGAAGTGATCTCTCATCGGTGAGCCGCCGTAAAGCCAATCGATCCATTCCTCAAGTGCGCCATCAGACATGCCCAGCTGAATAGATGCTTTGCCGGTGGTTTTGACAGCTCGATCGATCATTTGACCTGCAGATAGTCAGTAAAGCGTCTCAGCTATGACATGAGCTCTCGCGGTCTAGCTTCAACGTTCGTGCTGTTTGCCCTGCCGCTGAAAAACCAGTACGGAGAGCCTCAAACTAGACCGCGAGATTTGCGTACCATATTGCCCGAATTGCTGGCGCAAGAGGTCCTCATGTACCCAGAAAACTTCATTTTTGTCGTTGCTGTGGACCTCGACGACCTTTGACCGCACGTTGAAGTCGACCATGATGTCTGAAGATCAATGAGCGTACGGATGGAGGGAGTGGTCGTTCTCAGAAACCTGTAAAATAGTACTGGCAATTGCTTGAGAAGCTTGGTGAGTCGTTCTATCGAGGGAGAGAGATCTTAGATATAACTCTCAAGCGGCGAGTGCTGGTCATCACATGTATGTTCACACGTCCTTTAATCCCACGTACTCCGGCTAGTACAGCGTGAAAACGAGGCATATGACGGCCAAGGATGCTATGAACTCGTAAATGCCATCTTGATCCAAACTCAATACCGGCATGTGAATAAGCCAGAGACAAAGGGAAGCAAACGAGTAGGCCTGCCATGTTAACCGCAAACACTGACTCTATGTTCGATGCTTGATTGCATTACATACCATGCTTGTGATTCCGGGTTGCTTTTGCTTTTTTTGGCTCGCTCAGTTGCTCAACTCACATGCGGTTGAACTCACTCTTTGACAGTCACTGCAGGAATGCTTGTCCATCAATCGCAAAGTGAAGTCATCGCCTCACACACTTACTTCAACGCCTTGCCGCCTTTTCGGCAGATTGCCTCTGGTTCTGATCGTCAACTTGCAGTCCATACACTTCAAAGGTTCCACCAACGATCGAAAATTGTAACTACACGACACTTCTTGTGGTAGCTTGCACCCGTCCCCGACTTCCTAGTCCATGTCGCAGAGATGGCACGCCCTATCAACCTCGAGTAAGTGCCAGACATACCCTTACGCCGAGCTTGACTGACCTATACCACTTCGTAGCGTTTCCGATGCAATCATTACCATTGACAACCAAGTGAAGGTCCACAGAGGTCTCCTCTGTAGCGTTTCGGACAAGATGCGACACTTGGTGGAAGAGGCGGAGAGCGATGCATTGCGCAAGTCTGGGTCAAAGAGCAACTCTTCCGCTGTGCATCTTTGCCTTCTTAACAACAACAAAGGGCTTGGGACTAAGCGTGGACCGGATCTGTGGACAGGCTTCTTGTACGGGCAACCGATGTCAGTCCACCCAAGTGAATGGCCCATGGACCACCATGGTCTCAAGGAGTTCTATGCCCTAATTGAAGTTCGCAGCATCGCATGGAAGTACGATCATCTCGACGCCAAAGACGCCAGCCTCGATGCCCTCCGAGATCTGTTTTACCACGGAATTGTGGTGTGTGGTGAACACATCAAAGGTGATCGGTACACAGAACTCGTCAACGCGTGCATTGGACCTGCCGAAAAGCCTGGCGACCCTATCCTCCAATGGATGTCAGATGTGTCCAAAGAGCAGAGGCTCCTCGCATCACAAGACCTTCTCAATCTTACCAACGAGCTACTCAAGGTGTCAATCTAGAAGGGAGAAGACGAACGTGCCGGCGTTCTCGCGCCAGACCTGATGGCACGCTGTAGGTACCACTTGCACGCAGCAAAAGGTCTGCCATGCTACCTGGATAAGTGAGCCGAGCGAGTACATCTGGAGGCGATAGTGTCGAGCCGAGGAGAACATCAGAGGATGTATACCGCAGTTGTTCATGGAGTGTTAAAATGGTCTTGGTCAACTTGAAGCGGGCAAGGAGCATTATTACTTGGGTGGACAGTAACATAGATTGAGACCATGATGATGCAAGCAGAACCCTACACCTATCAACTCTCAACCCATATCGTGCATTTTTGCGTTCGCTTGGGAAGGAGCCATGCTGCTTCCTCCTCGGCTGATCCCTGCGAATAATGTGACTCAAGGGCAAGTCCCGCTCAACTCAGTATGTCTATCGTAGTCATGTGTCAGTATGAGGCAGTCTTTACTAGAGAATAAGATGGCAGGGTTACTCACATCTCCAACGACTTCTG
>Ga0265797_10001290_pt1 | contig 44311 bp, 43 predicted proteins | sample P2T30metagenome_FD_192433 | JGI IMG/M metagenome (GOLD analysis project Ga0265797, IMG submission 192433) | Plant litter microbial communities from East Loma Ridge, Irvine, California - P2 T30 | ecosystem: Environmental > Terrestrial > Plant litter > Unclassified | place: USA: California...
CCTACGGCGGCAGACGCGAGTAAGCCTAAGGGAACAGATGCTGCTGGGAACGAAGTGCTGTTCGAGACCACGGAGCAAGGGACGGGTAGGAAGGTCTTCCACACTACGAGGCTGGATGCGCAGTTGCACGCTGTGCACACGACTGCTTCGTCATTTACGCAGGATCCTCAGGGCGAGCAGTGGACGGAGTGGGAGAAGAGCTTCGATGTTGACAAGCAGACGGAGGCTATCGCGCATGATTTGGAGAAGTTTGAGGATTTGAGACGGGCGATGGAGAAGCTTGTGCCTGAGAAGGTGGAGTACAGGCCGTTTTGGGTGCGGTACTATTTCATTCGCAAGGCGATTGATGAGGAGGAGAAGAAGAGGAAGGAGATTCTGAAAGGTACGTTCCGCTCGGGAAATTACTGAACATTGAGCCTATCACTAATATCCTGTAGACGCCGCAGCAGACAACGAAGAAGACGTCGCCTGGGACGACGATGACGAAGAAGAGGAAGAAGAGGCAAAGACTTCCACACCACAGAACACTTCCCACAAAGCTTCCGCCAGCACCACGACTCTCACACAACCCGCAGCGACTGCCGACGACACACTCAAAGTCAAATCACCCCGAAGAAGCACAGAAGAAGAAGCAAAGAGCGTGGCGGACTCCGACACCAGCTACGATATCGTGTCCGGTGCCACAAGCCGTGCGCCGGGCAGCCCGAAGGACGAGAAGAAGGATGCTTCGAAGGAGGACAGCGATGACGATTGGGAGTAGATGGAGGACGTGGTAGTGTATCATTCATATCGTTGACGAGAACATGATATCCACATTACTATTATGGCTCAAACTTAGACCTACAATTCCGACTCATCGGACATCTATGTTCGGCTCTTGGGGGTGCTTTGCACGAAATACTCAAATCCTACAGCGCCTGCGCATGGGTTCACGTACAGCGATCTCCACGGCTAACAAGAAGTCACTTCTGTCCGAGCAGTAAATTTTGGTCAGAATTAATAATGCACTAATACCATCAAGCACAGACGATGGTCTATCCGCCTTTGACATTTAGATACCACTTGAGCCTTTATCGCAATTTAACAAATGATCTGCTAGTGCGATAGAAGTCCGCTTTCAACACAGCTGGGACTGGCACTGTGTGGCGCAGAACGAAGCTACACTCATTTGTGCCCCTGAGATATCATGAAACATCTCTAGCTTGCTTGAGAGCTTTTGTGCTAATCTCATGTTCTGTAGACATCGTTAACAATTTGCTTGCCAGTGAGATGCGGTCAAAGCTGTACATTTCTCACAATCTTCAGTACCCTAGTACCATTGAGTATGAACGACGAACTGCTCACCTTTACCACTGAGATACCCTTCGACTTTCAGTATTATTCAAGCAACTACTTTGCTGCTATAACATATCCCGAGTCTAAATTAAATACGTCGTAGCCATTGAGATACCCTTCCACTTTCCGAACTATCCAAGCACTTAGTTCGCTGGTATAATATATCCAGAGTCCAAATTGACTGAGTCGTACCATTGAGATACGGCTGATCAAATTGTACGTAGGTTCATGCGCACGAATTATACAGAGATACATGTACAGGAGACACGTGCGTGAGGAGATGAGATTCATTAACTAGTCATAGATGTCATTCGTAGCATCATCATCATTGATACGACGGTTGATGCTGCTGCAAGGAGGAGGTACCAGTCGTCTGCCAGTCGCCGAAATCTTGGATAGGTCCAAGATCGGTCGAGAAATCCGTCCAATCCTCTAGACCGGTCAGACCGCCCTGCGTGAGGTCTTCCATGTTGTTGAGAAACGCGAAAGTCTCACTGTCGAGGTCCATCTGGTTCGCTGTGGTCCAATCGGCCGTTGCGGATGTGGTAGCTTGTGGCTGGCTGGTGGTCGATAGGGCGTGTTGATCGTTGTTGTTGATGGTCGGTCGCCCAAACACGTGGTCGTAGCTTTTGATGTCGGGTCCGATCGATTGTGGCGTGTTGGGGATGTTGATCGAGCCTTGTAGTCTATCCGTGTTCATTCGCTGGCTCTCATCCGAGATATGCTGAAATGCTGCGTTCGTTTCTCCGGCCCAAGCTGCAGGAGTATTCCATGCGGCTGGCGTGCCACTCGAACCACCAGAATTGTTCACAGTCTCAGGGGAAGGTTCGGTCGAAGAGCTCATCGCTTCCGTGATCCTGGGACCTTCGAGTTCGATGTACTCGCGCGCTTTCTTGGCTCCTTCTGGCCATATGTCCGATGGTGCGCCTTCGTCTTGGGCTTGTTGTATTAGTTCTGGGTGGGTGCACCATTGCCGCAATTTGAAAAGAAGCGCGAGGAACAATGATGGAACGTGCCGTCCTCTCGGCCCGACAACTTCCTGGACGAAAAGTATGAGCCTGTCTACGTACGGCTCTGCATGTAGACTCTCCCGCTCGATGACGTTCGCGAGTCGACTTTCCGGGCTGTAGGCGCTCAGGCAGAGTTTGGCAAGTACGAATGCTGCGAAGGAGACTCTGACAAAGATGAATATTGGTTGGAAACGAGCAACCTCGGCGCCCATGCCAACGAAAGCGTCGATGAGATCGTGTGAGCTTTTGATCAGATCCGCAATGGCTCCTACGACTGGTTTGATTGGGATTTCGCGGTCGCCGCAAGGATGGATCACGCCCATTTGGTACGGTGCTTTGAAATCTTCTGGCGAGTGGTCGATGTGAAGTGCTAGTTCGTGCAGGAAGAGCCGCAGTGTAGAGTACATGATCTTGAGACACGGTGTAAACTCGGTGTCTGCGTAGCGATGCTTCCACTCCGTGAGCTTCTTCTCGAATGCCGTCACCATGAGCTGGGTAGTCGTTTCAAGCAGGGAGGCAGTATCGCCAGGATCGTCGTACGAAAGTGCTGTTGCGATTTCTTCGCCGATCATCCAGAGGCGTATCCACGCCACAAGCAAGTGGTCGCCAGGCGCAGCATGAGGCGAGTTCTCTAGGTAATCCACGCACTCTCGAGTATAGCTGGTGACTCGCATCATCGCTGGCCGACGTAAGCTGAGCGACACGCCGACGCAGATCGCATAACAAGAGAGAAACGCCCTTCTGCACTCGATATTGCCAGTGCCTTCGCTCCATTGAGAGGCTCGGACAGACATGCTGAGATCGGGATTTGCGAAGTCCTCTGAAGGGTGCTTCGAACCAGCAGACATGTCGTTTTTGGCTGCGAACCTGCTACGGTTTAGTTTTGAGGGTCTGGTAGTAATGCCAATGTCTGCCGCCATGGTCGCAGCCATGTGGATGTATTCGTAGTACTTCAACTGTCCGAACTTGTTGGGTGGAAGATACCATACAGCACTGACTAGCAGGGCCTGTACCAGTTCGACGGATTTCTCGCTCTGCACAACACTGCGATTGGCGTATTCTTGGAGGATCTCGTGATCTAAAGCGGTGGCCAAAGCACCGTCTACGCTCTCGGCTCCTGCAGCAAGTACCGCTAGGAAGAGTGTCGGCTTGCTCTCTCGGAGTTCGTCTGCTGAACATGCGATGTAGACTTGTGGATATTGAGGGTAGAGGTTCTTCTGGTAATGCGAGACGAGCTTCCGTGCGACATCCATGGAAAGGATGCCACGGTCCACTACGTCTTGTCTCCTTCCAGCCGCCATATGTTCTCTTTTCACTTCATTGACCTGAGCATGCGCAGCAGAGTGCTGATTCTGATGTTGAATGGCGTTTAGACCAGCAGCCGCAAGTTGCGAATGTCCGTGTAGCAAGTTCAAGGTACCAGTCCCAGACTCGATATCACCCACTCCATCGTCTCGTGTTGTGTCTTCCTCCGAAGACTCACGCGTGGATTCCAAATGTGCAGTCTCTATGGGCTCACTGCTTCCATCACTCTTCTCTTTCAACAGGGCCCTCATGGCGCGCATCTCTCGCTCAAGCTCCGCGACTCTCGTATCTGTTCGCTTGCGCTGTTTGCGCTTCTGCAGAGGTGTAAAGACACATGGCCGACCAGAGCGCGCGCATCTCTGGCACACATCTGGGTTCGACTCGTCTGGGAGACAGCGTACTTTCTGTGACCGACAATGGGCACATGCCCGGTGCGAGGGGACTTCCATGGGCCTGCTGACGGGGTTCACCTTGGCGTCTGCAGCTCAACGCGAAGATACTAGATGGAGAGGACAAAGAAAGAAACAAACTCCTACCTGTTGGACCATACACGCGCGCCTCGTTTCGCAGAAGGCTTGGACTGTCGATTAGGCGACTCACAGCGCTACATTCAGCCGCATACAGAAGAGCTTCAGTCCGAATTGGGCCTAGCAGAATCCTTCGTTCGACAACCTACCAAGTTTTACTTACAGTACTCTGTCGCTACGGAGGTATCACGTCTCCTTGGTCCAAGTCTACTTGATCACCGAACTTCATCCCAATTGGCCAATCCAATAACTTGAATAAATTTACGAGTGCTGGATTATCTAGTCTGGGCCCAAAAGAGCCCGGGGCGAGTGGCGTCTCTGTTATGTCCCATGGCACTTTGTCCTGTAACTAGCTAAGTCTAGCTGGCATCTAGGCGATATCAATCACATCGCGTATTTTGCCTTCGATTTGAGATGTCTGGATCTCCTGGGTATGCACTGTACCTCCAAGCATTCTTGCTTCCCGAGAGATGCACAACCAGCCGCTTCACATTCCTGGATGTGCAGCAAAGGAGGTACTGTACCGACACTATGGTTCTGCGTGAACGCCTTATAATACTATGGCACTGGACGAGATCTTAGTGGCGTGAGCAAAATAATGGCGAAGCTTGTTCTACTCTGGTGCCTTTGGCTCGCCAGTACCACACAGACAATTGCAAGCTCTTCATCTGGGGTTGAGACTCTTGCCCACCGATTGATTGATCATGGTGGAGACGGATACTTGTATGAATAGCCAAAATGATTGGAAGCTCTGCAATACCTAACACCATGCAGTGTTTTGAGTGTTGGAGAGGTCGCAGATATCGAGCGGCGACAAACGGGCTTACGCACGCCGACCCAACACAATATCTCCCAAACCGTCACGCCACTGCTGACTGGGCGATGGACTGCCGGCATTGATGCTCGACTCCAAGTGGCACCACAGACGAACGAGCTGAACCCGAACTGCACGCTTGCGATTTGCACTGGTTCCAGCCTTTGCGGCGCATCGAAGAGCATTGGAGTAAGCTGGACGAGCTATCAATTGAAAGTACAGCTGCGTGCCAATGAGTTGCACACCATATCGTTTGTCACCACTTGTTCAGCTCCTGCCTATGTCGCCTTGAGAAACCTCGTCATACCAGGCTCAGGCAGTACCGCTGCACCGGTCACATCGACTTTGATAGTGCCTACTACCTTGCCTCCAGAGTTGTCGACTACCACAGAGACGGAGCTCACGACTATAACTGAGACGTCAACTGAGATTTCGACATTGACAATCCCACCTGAAGTGTCGACCACGACACTGACGCAGGTCTCGACCGTGACAGAAACACAGTCCTTGCCGAGCTCTAGCCAGCCTGCTCCAGAACCACGTGATCCGTTCAGTATCCGGTATAACTGGGGATACGGAGGGAATGATGACTGTGGAGACAATGCGGTGATACTGGCCAGCGCGCCAAACAACCCAGACTTTATGATTCTCACTCGTAATAACTACGACGAGATCCCGATCAATTCGGCCAATTACAGCCTTACTCTCACGCCTCTGAACGGCAGGAAGTTGTGTACTTTCCACGGCTTTGATGAATTTGAGCACTGCGATTGGGAGGGTGTACCACAGACTGTTGAAATGCGCGAGACAAGGGACGGACTCAACTTGAGATGTCCTCACAGTGACCAATGGCCTGTGGACCCGCCGTACGATGGTTATGGAACCAGCACTGTCTTTCTTCAAATTGGCAGCACTTGTCCTCACGTCATCAAGCAGATTGGATGCTCACGATATGCCTCATGTACGGTCGACGCGTACTCCAGTACAGATCCGCAACCTGTATCGTTCGTCTATCCATTCAATGAGTGGCTTCGCTTCAAAGCTGTGGGAACCGGATGGACGAAAGCATTTTGGACAGTTTCGTATGGCGGCTCGGTGGCGGCGCAGTACACGCAGCGGCGTGGCGAGCGCATCAATATCGCCCAAAACAACGAGCTCAACAACGTTGGCGACGTCCAAGTCACCGTCGATTGTCGGAACGTCCGCGAAGTGCAAACAACTAACAACTGCCAATCTCCGATTCTGCTCGGCAAGCCCGGTGCGCTCGACTCGCAAGTAATCCAGCCATATAGCACTGCCTCGTTTGACCTCGACGAGAATGAACGCGGTGCAGTCTTCATCGCTCTCGACGGTCAGTACTATTGCGCCAACAACGAGCGAACAGGCGTGGAGCTCTGTGCTTACGACATGATCGTCGTCGGCCCACTCGAATCCTTGGATACGCATATCTTCCAGCTCAAATGCCCAAATGGTAATCCACCACCACTTGAGATTTCTGGGCCGAGCATCCCCATCGAGGCACGCGGGAATGGCTTCAATAGGTTCAACATCGCCTTACAGGTCGGTTGCGAGGGCGACGCGCCGTGCAATGCGTTCCAGGCGTTCGCCGATTCTGATCCCTCACTAACCATTTCTACAACGTACCCTTTCACCACGCCAACGACACGGCTTGGTGTGAAAGCGTTCGGTGCGGATCCTACTAGGCACATGTACTTCGCTACCTGGCTGGTTACCATTCCAGACCAGCCCACAACAATCTTGAGACAAGAGAACGGGCAGTGGCTTATCATCGACGTGCCCTCCGACGCGACTTTCGTTTCTCTCTACGTGGACGTATCCTACGACCCAGCAGAACCAACCGACGAACCGACAGACCCAGACCCTAACCCCAACGAACCCGACCCCCAACCACGATACCTCTCCCTAGGTGCAAGCAACTCCTGCTCCAGCTCCGCCACCGTCGTGATAGGAACCCCAACAGACCCAGAGTACTTCATCTTACAAGCGAACACCGGAGTCGGTTTCTCAGGCGGCATCACCTCCGCCGACCCGAGAATAATCTTCGAATCCCTTTCCGGCCGCACAATCTGCGCAGTCCTGGACCGCAATGCCTTAGACACGTGTGGCATCGACAACATCGTAGCGTCCAACCTCGCAGACGGCGACGATGTACTAATCCGATGTCCCGACAACGGCCCTCCGCGCCCGGACGCCGATTCCACCATCGTCGCGAGCATTGGTACTACGAATACGAGCCCCAATCTCGCCGTGCAAATCGGCTGCGAAGAAGGCAACTACTGCCTCTCTTCAGTCCGCCCAGGCTACGGCACGTACGTCGAACTCAACTACCCGATTTTCCCGCCGAGGGTTAGGTTCCGGGTGCGGATTCTAGGCGGAGCGGGCAATGGGCAGTTTTTCAGTTATGTTGAGTGGATGGTGGGATTCTCTGGCAGGGATCAGGAGAAGTACTACCAGCCGAAGGGGCAGTGGTTTGTTGTTGTGGTGCCTACTGGTGCTAGTTCTATTGAGGTTTCGGGGAATGCTGTTGTTAGTGGCGATATACCGGATGGGGGGCCTACTAGTATGCCGGATGATGGGCCTGTGACTTGATGGTGGTTCACGGAGAGTTGAAGAAGTTCGGATAACGATAATATTATGGAGTTGAGTATTGATGAAGCGGAATCATATTCGATTGGATCACATGGATGGCTCGGAAGTTAGTAAAGTGAGACAATTATGACGGAAGGCCCTGGTTTGGGGAGCATACTCCCATCTACATGCTGATATCTTATGTGTCTTACCTACACGGTGCCTCGGATATGCCACAAGCCTACAAATGCTAGCGAGCTACACATTCTTGTCGCACAAGTCGATACTACAGCGCACTGCATCATGTGAGCTGCTGTCAGATGTTGCGGTGCTCGTATTGGCGATGTCACCAGCGAGATGCACATGTTCTTGGCTCTGTAACACATTGTGTTCTGCTATCGCTGTGATCTCGACAACATCTAGCTACGAGATGACCTTCAACCCAGCTGACCCTCAGCCACAACTTTCATCCATACTTGTGCGATGCTACCGGGTCATACGGAGCCGGAGTCGTCCACGAAGTTGGCCACACTGCTCCCGCCGATGAGGTCGTATCACTGGGGAGTGGTGCCGGTGGTGCTGCCGGAGGTGCGCTCACTCCTGCAACTATCTCGTACACTTCAAGATAGTTCACCTCCCAGTATGATTCCAGGAATGCTTGCGGGTTGTTGGCGACAAAAATGTTGCAGGAACCCCAAGATTTCTCCGTGGCCTTTTTCACACATTAGCTTGTATCTTCAAAAGAAACTGTCAGCAAAACTTACCATTGGGCACCCATGCATCTGGAAAGTGTTCCCAGCATTGCTGCCGCAAAAGTCCGTGTTGAAGATCATTTGCTGGTCGAAGAAGTGGGCGTCGAAGTTGCATGAGCCCTGGAAGTTGGCAACCGGTGCACCAAACTCGGCCAGCAGAGGTGTTGCAGATCTGTTGCTGATAGATGGAGGAATGGCGTTTCTCTCGAAGGTCCACATCTCCATGCCCTGAGAAGTCCACAGCATGGCGAAGACACCTCCGCCCACTGCATTGAGATCCGCGCCAGCAAGACGATTGGATGTCACCGCACAGCCTGTGTACGAATTGGCGAACGCGCAGTCGTTGGTCAGAAGCGTGCCAGATTGGCCGGAACCGGCGATGCTGCAGTTTGGCTCGGCTGAGGAGTGAAGGGACATGATGTTGCGTGGCTGGTTGTTGGTTTGCTCGATGATGTCGATCTCGCCAGACTCCGGCCATGTGGTGGCAGTGCCGACGAACCAGAAAGCAGGCCATGTGCCGCAGCTAGAGATAGAGAGTCAGACAACATTGCTCTCACCGGCACGCTTGGTGGTCTGGTTTACTTACACGTTCGCCGGTAGATGCGCAACATCGAGGATGAAAAGCCCATGAGTGTACGTCTTCACACTCTGCAGGCGAATCGACTGGCGTCCAAGATTTGCATTCGGGTCCAGAATGGAAGTAGTATCGACTCCCCAGCGAGCGATACCAGAGTTTCCGACTTCAGTCAGATTGATCAGACCATTCTGCTCAGCCGTGGCGAGGCTCACGTAGTCGACGTAGCCGAAAGTCGGATCGAAGCCTTCGTAGAGAGTGAAGGCGCGATTGAAGAAGTCAAGGCCTTGGAATGAGTCAATGAGGTTGAAGGTTTGGCAGTGAGTGAGGGCTGCGATAGCCAGGACGAGCCAGGCGAGAGCCATTTTTTGCGGATGAGTGAAGAAGAAGAGCGACGTAAGGGCTGGAAAAAGGCTTTCATGAAGCCAGCCGTGGTAGCACCTGCCATTCGTGCTGAAACTGATGTCGTGAGGAAGGCGCGACGGCTTTGATTGCGTGACACGCATTTAGAAAGAGTCGTCGTAAGCAGGTGTATACTAGGTACATGTACCTAGGTATGTGTTCGTTTCAATTGTGAGCATCTCCAGTTCGGTGCACATACATGGTGGCAGTGGCTTGTCGACTGCTGGAAGCCTTGGAAGTCCTTGAGTTCACTCTTGTTTAAGTAGAAATGCTTGCCATCAAGACGATCTCAAGGATGTTAGGACGCGAGTAGTCCGAACCCTCCATCAAACCAAAGTCATAAAGCCACCCACAGTTTCTCGTGTAATTCGCAGTCGACACATACAAGCCACCACAGTGCGACCGTCGCTGCTCCCGAGTATCACAACCGTCACACGCCCCTGAACTTCAAAGGATGACACGTCGCACTGCTTCATCGCATTGCACCGGGTCGGCGGCATCACGGCCTGCTGTCAGCGTGATGCGCAGATTGTATGTCGTTCTTCGGTACGCTGCGCAGCGTCGGGCTCCAGTACGAGTGAGTGAGTGGGAACAAGCTTGTATGCGGTTCGGACGGTCTTTTTGCTGGCGGCTGATAGGAGTGCTCCGTTGGAGAAATACATATAATGAAACAAAAAGATGCAATGAATGAATGACGAAGCACCTGGATCAAAGAGAGGGTAAGATATGATGAGAAGAGTGCTGTCTACCTTGAGCAGAGCAACGCCAAAGCTCAGATTGCCACAAAATATTCCGGCTATGCTACAGATAATAAATTACAATGTACAGGTTCATATACAAACAGACAACATGCGAGACAGGTAAGCTCACTTGCCCGTCTTCGCAGCAAGCATAGCGTCAACTCCCTTTCCGGCCGCAATACGAGTTTTTTGACGCTCGAGTGTGAGTCTGTGCGCAGCTGCACTGACTAGCTTGCGCGTCCGTGTTGGTATCCAGACCCGCGAGCCTAGAAGGAAGACGCCGCTCAGCAATGCTAGAGCGCCGGCCTGGTGGGCAGCGGCCAGAGGTGTGGGAACGAGGTACCACAGCGTGCTGATGCCGAGCGCGACTTGGATCGAGACCAAGTGGACGACGCCGAGCATGCCTTTCTTCGCATCCCTAGGCAGCGCGCGGCGCACGCGTCGCGAGAAGCGGGAGTAAGCCCACAGGGCCACGATGGCAGTGAAAGTCGTGGTGGCTAGGATACGGTGATCGAGCTGGACGAGAACGGGGTTCTCGAGCATGTTGCGCCACCAAAGATCGGACTGGTCGGGCACGTGGCTGTAGAAGGGATCGAGCATCTCACGCTTGGGCGGGAGAATGTTCTGGCCCATCCAGGGGAAGTCGTTGTAGATCAAGCCGGCGTCGAGGCCGGCGACGAGCGCGCCGGACATGGCCGTTGTGAAGACCAGGGCGGCCAGGGCGGCGGTCATGATGCGGAAGGGACGGAGAGCAGGTGATGCCAGCTCGCGGAGGAAAAATGCGCTCTTCTTGGGGTTCTCAAGCAGGCGGTGTTGGCGGAGGATTGCGAGGCCGTTCCAGAGCATGTAGATGTATGCGACGAAAGCGGTGCCGAGGTGGGTTGCGAGGCGGTACTGGGAGACGCGAGGCTGGTTGCCAGTCTCGAGGAGCTCGTCCTTGAGGCCGGACTTGACCATCCACCAGCCAATAGCACCCTGGAGACCGATGAGACCGCAGATACCTCCCAGACGCCAGGCCATGGGCTTGCTAACTCTTTTGCGAACGACGAAGTAGATGGTGGGCAAGAGGAAGGTGATGCCGACCACTCTGCCCCAGAGTCTGTGTCCCCATTCCATCCAGTAGATCTGCTTGAAGTCCTCGAGATCCATGTGCGAGTTGAGCATCTTGAACTCCGGGCTGGCCTTGTAGCGGGTGTACTCATATTCCCAATCTTCCTGGTTCATGGGCGGCATTGAGCCGGTGACTGGGCGCCATTCTGTGATGCTGAGACCGGATTCAGTGAGACGGGTGAGACCGCCGAAGACGACGATTCCGAAGACAGAGGCGGCAGATCCAAGGAGCCAGTATGCGACGCTCTTGCTGCTAACCTCGGGGAATTTGGAGGAGGAGGATGCTGTGGTTTTCTTGGGCTGCTTTGCGATGGTCTGGCTCAATGCGCCCAGCGGTGAGGAGGCGGCATTGGATGGTGCGGATGCGGACGACGAGCTGTGGCGAGGAGTTGATTGCTGGATGCGGTAGTGGCCTGGTTTGCGGAAGGCCTGCAGGAAGGAGGAGTCGCGGGTCGACTTGAATGCAGGCTGCTTCTGCTGGTGGATGCACCTCTTGCAGACGAACGCATCCTCGAGGATCTTGCTGGCTCTGAAGGCCAGACGAGCGCGCACGGGCGACAGTGCCAGAGACGCCGCCATGATTGCTGAGGGTGAAGCTGTCTCGTAACGGAGTAATCAGATTCACAAATGCAATGGCAGGACAAGATTTTGCTATACTGCGCCAAATCGGGGATGACCGCTGACTAAGACGACTTTGCCCTGCTATCGAGAGGCTCAGGCGGCGATATGCGGACATCAGATATCGTATGTAGGGATATGATCCGATCGCTTCATATTCAAATATATGACCTCCCTGCCAACATTCGACAGACGTCTTGCCAACGCGCAATATGTTTCCAGCCACAGCATGTTCAGCCTTTATCTTCGTCTTCAACAAGATGGCTAGGTCCGTCGCTGCAGCCGCCGCTTCGGAACGTGTCAACGAGGTGTCTAACTATACCTATCGGTTCGAACCAACATTGGGACCCCATTATCATCCTCTCGGAAGCCAACTTGCGCATCTAGCGCGACGCGCCTCATGTGCTTCATGCTAGCATCCTGCAACTCACCATGCTCCCAAACGCACCGTCCGTAATACAGACTAGGCAGAGCCGAAGTCTTCCACGTTCTACTTCCATGCGCCGAGAGCACCATCGACCTGCCCAAGAATCCCACAGAGAGCAGCACCAGCGACGCCGGCATCACCAGCCACGGCCAACGCACATACATGTGCTGCTCGTTAAATAGAACGATCCCCCGAGTTTCGGTTCTATTCGGACCGCTGCGGATATCGTTCGTCATGCTGCGCGCAATGAGCTCGATCGTTTGCGGGAAAGACACTGCTTTGAACAGCGCGCGAGCCGGGTCGTCGCCGGGTCTCGGCGTGGTTTCGAAGGTGGTTGTGAAGATCGTGGCGATTGCAGATTTGATGTCGACTTCGTCTTGGTCGTTGATCCAGAACGCTTTCGGGTCGTCTGCGAGGAGTTTGGCGTCTTTGCCACTTTCGTTGCCTAGTGCGCAGTCTAGGTATGGCACATCGTCGGGTTTGTACCAGGCGACAACGAAGTGCCTCGTATCGGCACCTGCGTAAGCCCAGTGGTTCACCCCGTCAGCGTTCGTCGAGCCGTCGGTGGTGTTTCGGCAAGGCACTGTAACCATCGAAGTCAGAGGTATTGACAACGTGGGCTCATCGTAGAGCGATCCGCCTCGCACGCCGCTCGCGCCGAACTGCTTCGCACACCACGACAACGTACACTCGTGCGCACTCTCCAGCCAGATTTCCGGGCGCGCAACAGCGACATCGTCGTACTCGGAAAACTTCAGAGCTGCAAAAGTCGAGATGCCGAACTGCGGGTCTTCTGTGCTGCCGAAGTGCCAGTCTAGCTGCGTCGTGGAGTTCCAGAGAGTGTGGTGCCTCCAGCTGCTCCGCATGACGCCGTAGTTGGTTGCTTGGCCTTCTAGTTGGTATCCTAAAGGCGTTTGGTACTGGCAGGTTCTATTGGTGACCAGAGATTTGTTGTATGCCTCGTGCCCTTCGATGCAAGCCATCGTGCTATTGGTCGCAACGGTAACGTCTTTACACGCACTGCAGACTCCTATGCTTTCGAAGGGTTCCCAGCTGCATTTACCGGATGCGCAATCGTATGGCGCTGTATCGTAGGATCCAAATACGCCACGATAAACCGATCCAACGAGCCGGGTGTTCCTAACGCTATCTTAATGTTGTCAGCCTTTGCAACCCCAGCTGGATCCTACCAGAGGAAGACTTACTGTATATACCTGTAGTAGCAGCATCAATGACTCCCTCCCACGTGGATCCCATGTCGTAGCTCTGCGCTCTACTTATCGCACTCGACACATTTGAAGCCGGCACGAGATGCGAATCATAGTATATGACCTGCTGCACGAAAGGATCCATCGCGATCGCCAGCACCGTTATGACAGCGCCTACGCAAGCGGCGAGCGCTCGCCACTTCAACCGGTACAACAGCTGCATGGCACCCATCGGTCCTCTGCTTGCGCTGTCCAAGACTTCGAAATCGATCAGGCGCCGCGGTCGCTGTTGAAAGTGCTGCCACTTGAGTTGGCCGAGACCCTGGCCCACGACCATGAGCATCGAAGACTTTGACAGGGTGGAGAGTGCCGATACGACGGTGTTCGGCCGGATGAAGGCGTGCCATGTCGACATCGGCTTACCGTCAAAGGCTAACAGCACGGCTGCGATGGCTACAAGCGCGCCTGCGCTCACGGTCATGGCGGCGATCTCGAACGTCCATTGCGAGATGAACCCAGAACTCTTCGGGCTGGTGGGAGGGGTGAGGTGGAGCTTCTCCTTCTCCGGGACAGAGAGCAAGAAGGGAACTTGAGTCTCTTCAGGGTTGAGACCCTGCGACGAGGCGTTGTTGGCAGTATCGGCAGCCAAATCGGGCACTTTAGATAAGATCTCGGCAGAATCGTGATCGGCTGAGTTCGGTTCTTGGGAAATAGTTTCGACAGAGTGAGGTTGGCGATGCAGCATCGTTGGTGATGCTGTTTCTCCTGCACTAACATAAGAAGCATATTCGCTCTCCTCCATACTGTCCGCGTAACGGTTTGGAGAAAATCTGGCTCCGAATAGGTGGCGGAACGGAGTGTGTTGTTGATGCAGTGGAAGAAAAGCTGCAAGAGATTAGCACACGTGAGCACACGTGGAGACGGGCACTGAGTGTAGATAACTTGATATTCGTAACAGATCACAGCCTGCCGCACAGCCCAGCTACAGGAGTACATCTCACGCGTGGGAGATGTTGCTGTTGGCGAAGCCACATAATCGGCCGATATCTATGGTCTGACTCCCGCGCTGCATGCATGTTCCTAGTCCGTGTTAGTTTTCTGTAATCACATATTCGGCATGTACTCTCAATTCAAGTGAAACTGTCGCGGGAGCTTTGCTCCGGGCTCCTAAGACTTCCCGGCATATAGGCAAATGTCCCTGGCGTGTTGAGAATGAGTCGCAATATGAGCAGACATGACTGCTACCGATGAGAATTTGCATGCAATACTATGACAGACCAGCACAGCCCGGCCGCATGGTCCTATCGGCCTGCATGTACCTACCTAGAGGTCGTCTTGTAGTTCGCAAGGCTGGCAGATGTAGCCGAGTTTGAGACAGCTGTGAGCACGGTCATTGGTTCATTCTCTCTCAAGACGGCGGTACAGAGGCCTGCGCCCGAGCAATACCATGAATAGCATGATGTTCTGTCACGATAGGACACATTTCGAGAGCAAAGATGAGGCTGTGACTTTCTTGCATGTCCAGGTTGCTCTCCTGAAGCATAACTACCTGTTCCGTAAGCAGGAATGGTGGTGGGTCTGACCAGGTATAGACACGCGTATTTGGTTTGCACAGAGGCAGCAGATGGCGCATGTACTCTTGGGAAAGCGTGATGTCTATTGCAACGAGAGTACGAAGGAGACATTTTAACGTCATTGGTCTGCATACTGGATATCGTACCCAGATATCCGGTCGGGCCTAAGATATCGGACCGGACTCCACCGCTAGCACAACGGGCGCCCGTCACCGGCGATGGAGCATCGTCGTCATTCGTGCGCCCAAGGAAGGTCCCTGCATTTCGTGGTGAGGGATCGCGTGAGGAGGAGGTCTTCACGGCGAGCCAGTTCGACATGTGCCCGATGCGCGCAGGCAGAAAAGAGACATGCTGTGGGAGACATAGCATAGCTTTTCATAGCTACACCGCAAATGCTCAAACCTTTCTTACTGACCCTTTCACCACTTTGATTTGCTTATCCGCGAAAATCCTCGTTACACTGCAATCAATGTCCCGTCACCGCTGATAGCACCTTGATCGGCTGTGCTGCTCACACCCCACCGGCCAACTATCACCTGCCGTCCTGCTACCCTGTGACCAGCATTCCTTGCTTTGCCACGCCGTCATGAACGGCCGTCTCTTCGCCGCCGACGACGACCAAGAAGATGATCAACACACAGCTACCAACGAACCTCTTCCATCACCCTGGGGCAGCAACAACGAATTCACCCAGCAGCGTCCTTCGGCTTCAAGACAGCGCAGCACACCCCGATCGCTCTTCGGCTCGGGTGGTGCATCATCCATCTTCGGCTCCGGCAGCAGCAGTACCCAGCCGCAACCACAGCGTCCTACACTAAACGTCCGACCACCGAGTGCGGACGACGCCAGGCTGGATCCACCACCGCAGTCAGCTTCCGCCGGCCTGCCCTCTGGAGACAGCGCGCCGGCCAGGCGGGAGCGGAGATATGAAGACGAAGTCCGGGCTACCATCGACCGCCGACGCATACGACCTGTAGAAAAGGACGCAGACGACCCATCCGATGTATCAGCCTCACAAGCACGCCATGAACGGCAGCGTAGCTCTACGCTCACGACTTTGAGCAGACTGTTCGCCGTGCAGGCTGCTACCAGTCCGGAGGCCAGCCGGACTTCATCGTACATGCAATATGCAAGACAAAATGGTTATACGAGGCAGACACATGGAGAGGCGGCTGCACTTCCGGAACATCTGTACAAAAGAGGTTTGCTTGAGGGAAGGCATAGTGATATTACCGTGCACGCATTTGGTAAGGAATACAAGCTTCACCGCCTCATACTCGACCGGGCACCTTTCTTTGCGACCGCTCTGAGCGAGCCATGGCTTGAAGCCAACTCAAAGGAGATGACTGTTCGCCCAGAGGAGATCGATGCAAGTATCACGCAACACTCCTTTGAGCTCGCTCTCAAGAGACTGTACGGATGTCCCGCCGTTGCTGAGGAAGATGCCCATGCTGTCGGTCTCTTTGCTACCGGCTGCTGGCTCGAGATGATCGATGTGATGGATTTAAGCGTCGAGAGTATGCTGCGACAGATGAGTCCAGAAACACTGGCACCGCTGATCAATCTGGTCACCAAAAATTACTACGGAAAATCTGGTGACAGAATTCTTGCAAGTGCCAAGGCCATGTTGTGCAGAGATGGGTGGCGAATGCCTCTGAGACTATGGGATGGCATCCCTGCGGATGTTGTGCGCGAGATCGTTGGCGGTGACGGCTTCTTCGTCGAAGGAGAATGGGAGCGCTGGATCTTGGCTAAACGTATTCTCGACCGCAGACTCAAAGCTCGTGCCCTCGAAGCTGGGTTGATTGAGCCTGGCACTCGAAGAAAGATCGCAAAGGCCCCACCTATCATGGGCATGATGGCTGTGCGTTTTGATGCCGTCGCGCGTCGTGCGGCACCTGCTGCGTTCAGTCATGGTGTTCCAGACAATCTGGCCAAATACGTCAGCCTTTACACACATCCTACTGTCGAGCCCATTCTCGTCCTTCTAGACGAGGGCATCCACTACATCCATCTGGACTTTGAGCAACTTCAGTATCTCCGCAGAACCAAAGATGTCATTGGCTTGCCAGTAATGCCTGACAAGGTTGTAAGTAATGCTTTGTGGCAACAGATGGAGCTCCGTCAACGCGTAATGAATGCCAGAGACACTGATCTCGAGCTCGGGTTGGCAATTCAAGCTACGGAGGACGAGTCTCTGCTCGAGGCAGGTTCGCCACCTAACGCCAAGGGAAAACGCAGAGCGGCGGACTCGTCTGTATTTGGCAACGACTATGATCAAGACGATGATGACTTTGATTCACAGTCTTGGGACGGGACAGGACGACCTCGCAAATTCTGGATCCCCAGCAGCGATTGCAACATTGTCATGGGAGGTAACGCAGAACCCTTCATGGCAACATCCAGCAGCAACGCACAGCAGCGCCCTAATTCCCGTCTCTCGGCGACGATTCACCCTGAAGATGTAACGTGGGCAGCCGACTTTGCTACCTCTACGACCGCAGCACAGCCACGACCCAGTACTTCAGATGGCACTGGAGCCGGCGCCGACATCATTCCGCCGGCTATCAATTACACTCATCTCCCACCATTCCGCTTCAGCGCCGACTTCCCTGCTCCACGCTTACTTAAGGAGAGGAAGCGTGTATACTCTCGCACAGTCTTCTATGCTGGATCGTTGTGGAACATCTACATTCAGAAAGTTCACTCTGCTCGCAGCACGAAGCAGCTTGGAGTCTACCTCCATCGTGCCAAGGAACGTGAGACAGAAGAAGCAGTCTATGGCGCCGCTGGCGGAGCCACGCGCATCAGCAGTGGGAATGTAGAAGGCCGCATCGGCATGCTAGAACGCGACATGGTCCACGGCAGTGGACGAAGACGCGGACACCGAAACCGAGAATCCATTGGCGATAATGTCAGACTCGAAGGCGAGGAGAGCAGCTCCTCCGCAGGCGAAGCCGAAGGCAACAACAACGCAGCCGCAAGCTCCTCAACCTCGCGCTTCGGTTCTCTCCCCGACCGCCGCCACCGCAAGACTGGCCAAACCGACGTCCTCGCCTCCGCCTCACCCACAGTCCCTTCAACCTTCGCCTCCCTCTCAGCAGCAGACTCCTCCGAGTCCTCCTCCGACGACGACTCCTCCCTACCCCGTCCTCCACCCCTCTCCCGCTCCATCTCATCCTCAAAACCCGCCCTACCGCCCTACGTCGACGGCCGCCCCACGATCCGCACCTACTTCAAAATCTACTCGCCCTCGCGCGGCGGCCGCATGCTGTCTGTGTACGAATCTGCGCCGGACAAGTTCAATTTCAGCCAGAGCTGGGGTTGGAAGAGTAGCACTCTCATGCTCGATGACGGCATGCTGAGCGATGAGGGCGAGACGATGCAGGTTGGCGTGCTGGATGTGCCGCCGGGTGATGAGGGCGCCACAGCGAAGGCGAGGGCGGAGAGGGGGGATGGGAGGTTGAGGTTTATGGTTGTTATTGGGAATATTTGATTTCTTGAGAGTTTTGTTCTTTTGGTGTCATCGAGCATTTCTTGCCTGCTTTTAGCGTTGGGGCAGCAGTTCCTCATCATTGACTTCGGGCGTTACCTTGTTGGTGCGTGGCGAGTTTATCGCTTCCTACTTCGCTTTCTTCTTTTTCTTACCCTAACGATATCACGAACAACGAAGCGAAACGGCCGAAGAATAACAATCATTTGTCCCTGTCAGGAATGGCAGAGGTAGCTACATCAACATTATGCCGATTCACCACGTATGGAACAGCTGAATGTGGAAGTGAAAGTGAAAGTGAAAGTGAAAGTCAAGCCAAGAGTCTTGAAAGGCAAACGCGCTGGCCACTTACCTGCGATAAGTTCACTCGTTCACGGCATCTGCTATTCTTTGAACACCCGCAATTTCCCACCGCGACAACAAAAACTCGCAAAGATCTTGAGCAGCAGCTCGGGCTCAACGTCCCATACAGCACATCGCTCGCCGCCATGACCGAGCTAGCGGCCAAAGGCCTAACGTACGTCCCTGGAATATCAAAAAAGCAATACCAGTGCCTGACATTGTTCTAGTCAAAATTTCATAGAGACCATCACTGTCCGCGTGGGCGGCGTTCTCGAGAGAAATGGACCGCAAGATCTCGTCGTCCACACGTCTTTCGCCACCAAATCCTCTACCTTCTTCCGAGCCGCTCTCAAGCATGACTGGAAAGAAGCGCGCGAGAAGCGTATCGTGTTACCAGACACAGCAGTGGCCGATTTCGAAATCTACCTCCAATGGCTCTACACTGGCCACCTTGTCGACTTGGATAAGGTGGTATTCATCGTCGCTGGTGCGACTCTTGTCCGTCTCTACATCCTCGGCGACTACCTCGGCGACTACCTCGGCGACAACTGCTTCAGTAATACCATCATCGACAAGCTGATCCAGTACAGCTCCGGGAAGGTCACGATCACAGGCTTCGAGTGCGAGACGGTGGACCTGGCCTGGGAGAAGACCACCCCAGACTCCCCACTTCGGAAGCTGCTCGCTCAGCTCATCGTTTGCTCCGTCGGAGGCTGTCATATCTCTCCGCCCTTTTTCGACGTCGGGCGTTGGTCACAGGACGTGTCTGTCCAAGTCTTCGTGCAGACAAGCACGCATGCTCGCGTGAAGGTGCCAATACTGTACCAGGACAGATGTGCCTTTCACAAACATGACGAGGAGTACCCAAAAGGCTCCGAGTGTCAGTGAAAGACACCGAAAGACGAGCTGTGTTAGCGGCTGTTATGGTTTGGGCGGGATGGCAGTTGTGGTGGTCGGGTATGACAGGCGCAGTGTTTCGTTATCGCATGGAAGTCAGTACATGGATAGAACGCTCCCCTGCACTCGCTCAGCTAAGTCGATCTTTCGGGGATGAACCACGAAGCGAAACGGCCGGTAGTAATATCACATTTGGTAGTAGGTAGCTACATTGATCTGCATACTCACCGTACGTGGGATCTTCCAAGCGCACACACCTTCGTATCACTCTCCGATGTTGAGGCTGGCTTTGGTACTGGTGAAATGAGTGTTTGAGTGAGAAGCTGTGGAGGAGAGCCTGCTGGAAGTCGAAGTGAGGTCAGAATGTGACTCCTCCCAACTAAGCGCCGGCCCCACCTGCCTTTTCACAACTGACGACTCACTTAACATACCCTCGGAACAGAACAGAACAGAACAGAACAGAACAGCACCGCCATCACGCTTCGCGATGGCCGAGCCACCAACAAAGCGCCAGCGGTACTTCTATCCCCCACGACTCATGGGATTGACAACCAAACTAACGGCGACACAGGCTTGACTTCCAAGAGACCGTCATCGTCTGCGTTGGCAATGGAGAAGGCGACGACACAACAGAGTTCACCGTGCACCGAAGCTTCGCCATCAAGTCTTCCAGGTTTTTTCAAGCTGCTCTCAAGGGTGACAGCTGCTGGAAGGAAGCTCACGAATAGAGAGTTCTCTTACCAGAGGCTGAGCCGGTCGATTTCGATGTGTATCTGGAGTGGGTCTACACCAGCCAGCTGACACCAAGAGATGCTGAGCCCGCTCTTGACCATTGTGCGATGCTAGTCCGGCTCTACATCTTGGGAGACTTCCTCGGCGACTCGAAGTTCTGCAATAAGGTTATGGACGCATTCCGCTCCGAGAGCGCCTGGCGTCCTGCTCGTCTGATATCGGGCCCTATCAATTTGGAGTGGGAGAAAACTATGGCTGGGTCTCCATTATGAAACTTCATTCTCGAGGGCCTCGTCTACCACGTAGCCAACAGAGAGTCTTACCTCAAAGAACTACTCCAGACAGTCCAGTCACAAGAAATTGCGGTCGACTTGCTCCTACACATGCAAAGCCAGCATGACCTGTCGAAGCTGCTTAGGCCCGCCGCAACTCGAGCGAAATTCCAAGACAAGTGTCACTTCCACAAGCACGACGAAGATGATCCCAAGTGCTCTGAGACCGAGTGAGTGAATTTCGGGATAGTCTTCTATCAATATTGCGACACCTGCGGCAATTTCGAGCACTAGTCCGCGGGGATCGCGAATGACTACAGTCTACGCGAGCATCCGATCGAGACGGGAGTAAATGCTGTTCTTTTGGTGTCGCAAGCGAATGTCGGCATATCACCATACAAATTCGCATTTGTTTGGGAATTGCTGTTTCAGGGCTATACCAGCGATCAAGTGTTGAAGCAATCTTCGCGCAGGCTTGGCTTCCGACGTCCGCTCGTCCAAACCACCATGGTTGTACAGATTTCTATTCGAAAAGGTAGTGCAGCAGGTATAGTCATGAGCAAGTCGAAGTTCAGTCTCTTTACCCACCGTCTCCCAAGATCAGATGTTATGCTGCATGACCGTTTCATCGAGTGAAAACTGCGCAAGCTTTCAGGTGATAATTGTTGTACAGAATCAGGACATTTTACATTATAAGCGCGGCAACAGAAACTCAAATAGAACGATAAGTTGTTCGAGCTCGTTCACCCTGTGGTGTATGGGCACCGTCGAGAGAAAGAGAGCAGAGGTTGCATATACTCACGTCAACTTGTCGATCTGTTATGAGCTGCTGCTTGTCTTTTTCCGAATATATTGTATCATAATAGTAGTACATGGGTATCAAAGGTAACATGCCTCACCAATGCTAGTGCTCCAAGCCCAGTAATAATGCACGCTGTAGTCCGCCTGAGCCTTTTCCAAAATTCTCATCCCACTGGAGAGACCAGTGTTCATCTCTTCTCAACGCCACCACGGCCACGTCCACCTCCTCTGCCGCCACGGCCTCCGCGTCCGCCGCCGCCGCCGCGGCCACGGCCTGAAGAAGTCGCATCGCCGTTAGCGTGGTTGCCCGCAGTCGCAGGGTTACGGCCACCACGTCCACCACCTGGCGCACGTCCTCCACCACCACGGCCACCGGTTCTCTCGACGTGTCCAACGTTGAGACCGGGGACGCCGCGGAGACCCATCTTGCCAACGACCTGCTTGTCGAGGAGCGGAGGCTCAGGCATTCCCATTGACGCAGCGTAGTCGTTGGCGGCGCCAACAAGGCCTTCGTTGTTGAGCTGTAGCTGCTTGGTAAAGGTCTTGTGGAAGCCGAGCCATGCTTGGTAGGCCTTTGTCCTTGTAGCCTCATCTACAGAGTCGAATGCAGAGACGACTGCACCTGCTGCTGAGTCCGCTGTCGCGGTGATGTTGTGAGGGTAGGGGGTGATAGGGAGCTGCTTGTTGACCCTGAGGAAGAAGGACTCGCGCTGGGTCAAAACAATGACAGCACGACCCTCGTTGCCTGCTCTGGCAGTACGGCCCACGCGGTGAACGTACTGCTCGCCGTTGGAGGGAAGGCCAATCTGGACGACAAGAGTGACGTTAGGGAAGTCCATGCCACGGCCAATGACATCGCTGGCAAACATGAGGCCAGCGGACGCAGCCTTGAACTCATTGGTAGTCCTTGTGCGTGCGTTTTGTGAAAGGCGTGATTGCAGCTGGAAAACAGACATCTGATTGCCGAGGAGTCTCGAAAATAGAGCATGCATGAGGGCGACACCATTGGCAGTGGTACCAAAGACAATAGCTTTGAACTCAGTGGGAGATGCCTCGTACTCCTTCATGAGGACCGCATACAGGGTCGAGTATGTTTGGGCCACCGAAGGGATGACGACAGAGTGCTGTGTGACGAGTTCAATAGTGGGTGTCTCATTGGGGTCGACAGTCGTGAGGTGAGTGTAGCCTGACTTGAGGACCTTGGAGAGAACGTCCTTGACCTGGAGAGCGAGGTGTGAAGGTCAGCACAGTATCTCACACATTACGTGGGCTCGCGGTCTGGCTCCGAAGTCCGTACTGCTCGCTGTGCCGCTGAGAGGCAAGCGCAGTCTCTCACACGTTACATCGGCTCGCGGTCTGGCTTCAAGGTTCCATACTGCTCGCCCTGCCGCTGAGAGACCAGCACAGTCTCTCACACGTTGCATTGGCTCACGTTCTGGCTTCGAAGTTTGTACCGCTCGCTTTGCCGCTGAGAGACCAGCACGGAGCCTGAGCCTAAATCGCGATATCGGGGTGTGTTATTCGTCCACTTACCTTCGGTGGAACAGTAGCCGAGAAGCACATGCCTTGCCAACCCTTGGACTTGGGCGGCAGCCGACGGAGGATATCGTTGATAGCAACGAGAAATCCGGTTTCGAGCATGGTGTCGGCTTCATCGAGAACAAGAGTCTGAAGATTTTGGAAACGCTCAGCAACGTAATCGTCACTCAGGTAGTCGTTCAGTCGGCCAGGAGTGGCAACGAGCACCTTGGGGTCGTTGTTGAGGAATTTACGCATCTCAGTGGCCTTGCTCGTGCCACCGTAAGCGGTGTGGCACTCAGGGCGCTGTTGCAATTGTGCAGTCAAAGAGTCGCACTCCTTGGCAATCTGAAGAGCAAGCTCTCTGGTGGGAGAAAGTATGAGTATAGCAACTTGGCCCTTGGGCAGGGATGGCTGTGTCAGGAGCGAGTGGAGCGCAGGCAGAAGGAATGCAATAGTCTTGCCAGTTCCTGTCTTTGCCTGTGCGAGAACATCCGCTCTGAAGTTGGGCATGTCGTTGAGAGTCTTCTGTTGAACGGGAGACATGGTCCTACACATGGTGGTCAGTTCGTTCTTCCAAGGATCGACCCTAAAGCGAGGCCGAGTCTTGTTATTGTTGATCGACTTACTCGTATCCCATCACCTCAAGACCTTTCAAAAGGCCGTCATGAAGACGGCCCTTCATGCTGCTGTAGCTCATCGCAGGTCCGGTGATATGAGCCATTTTTTGAAATTTGTTTAGAAAGAAGTTGTTGTTATTATTGAGAGTTCTCGACAGAGAAAAAGTCCTAGACCCCTGGCCACCGGTGATGCAAACGTCCAAGGGTCTTGCCTTGAGTGGGTCTTTGTCTCGGCTGGACCGGTGCGAGCCTTCCGCTGCGCGGCCCGCAGAGCCTCAATAAAGAACATCGAATTGTTGGAGAGGAAAAACCTTGGTGTCGAAGGGTATCTCAGTGGTGTTCAACGTTGCGCAGTAAACGAACTCTCATAGAGAGCCTGCTGGACGAGTGAGAAGCTGTACACGATGCGCTTCTTGAACATCATAAGCCTTTCCGTTGAACAAACAGGTGCACATCCTAGCCGCTCTCTCTCAAGCATCCGAAGCAAATGAAGACAAATGGCCTTACTACAGGGCGATTAGGAATACCGCAGATGTAATTGGAATATTTGTGCTTTGTGCGAGTACACCATAGGACTAAAATCAAGGAGAGCAAAGCGTAACTCGACCGATCCGGCTTACAATGGCACCATCTATTTTACGCATGTGTTGTCTTTGTTCGACAACTACTGGGTTAAAGTAGCAAGAAGAGAATTACGGGCAAAAGATTGGTTTACTTGTATATGTACATGTAGTCACATACATATACATGTACGCTTGATGCTATATTTCGTGCCAATGAGATCGGCCATTTGCCATTTGGGGTAAGTAGGGTTGGGGCACTTTCCACGATTTCGTCGAGATATAGCGACGACATTGATTTTGGACTCATATCCATTGTACATGGATTCTGCATATAGGTTCAATATATACTGAGTGAATCAAACATCATGAAAGTGCTGTTGCTGGATCCCTATGCGGATTTCGTGATTCCGGTGCTCATGTCAATCGACGTTTCAAAAAGCGCTCCATCCGTCCCTTCTACATACAGACAAGGTTATCCTGGCTTCACTTAATGGACCGCATGCATAAACATGGAGTATAATCCCATCGACTGGTATGTAGGCAGGATACGTATCGTACATATCTCATGACATCATGTGATGAGCGATAGCAGGTAGATCACAACACGATGTTTTTTTCGATAATTTTTCAGCTTGACGGCCGACGCAACGCACTTGATTACATTTCCTGCTTGCACACATTCCCACTCGATATCCACGTGTTTATCCTTGCAACCTCAGGCGCCCTGATGTGGTTACTTGGCCGCGTTGGGGTTGAATCCATTGCCGATATTGGGTTTGATTTCATATGAGCGCAAACTTAATATGACCATGTGGGTGGCGCGTGATCCATAGCTGTCTGTGAGATATGGAAGCATTTGCACGTCCTCTCAGCTCAGCACCAAACCACCATCGATCGCATAAGCGATGCAGCTGTCAGTAAGATACACATTATTGTAAACCGACTGCAGCCGCACCAGGATCGTGTCTGTTGAGATAACACGGTCCTAATATCGCTGCTGTACCTGCTGCTTACAGCTCGCAGGATCCGGACATGGACAAAACAATGCGCCATGGAATTCACCGCTCGGGCGACAACCCTATACCAGCACGCACACCATACATACTAACGATCACTATCGACCGCCAACCTGCGCACAGTCGTCGTCAACTCCACAAGATCCCTATCCCTCCACCCCTCCACCTCTTGGGACTGGCCGCTACTTCAGGTAAGACGCTAGACGTCGAGTTGAAAGCAGGCGACCGGCCGCTGAGAGGCGCTCAACCGCTCGCTGAAGCATCAGGAGCGCGCGTCCAAGACTTGAAGAGGCTCGGCGGGATGGCTTGGTGGCCGGCTCCATTTAATTGGAGCCAGGAAATATCGCGCATTTCGTCAGGACGACGCCAGTGCGCTTTGTGCGATTGCCCTGCGCGCACACGACGTGCGAAAAAGCATATCGGGCGGCTTGGCTATTTGACACGTCTCGTTGGCGTCGCGTGTTGAATCGTGGCAACGTTAGCCGGCGAGTACCCGCCATACGAGTGGGATAGCGTGTGTGTGAGAGGTTTTGGTTTGATGGGCAGTGGGGGGCCGGGGTCTGGAGAAAAGATGGGATACGATGGGGTACGATGGCGTGAAAGACTGAGATAGACTAGGATGCGAGTGGTTAGGATCTTGGAGGGTGTTGTAAAAGGCCCGATCACTTGCTTAATCGCGGCTTGGGGAAGACATTCGAGAAGGACGCTAGAAGGCGCCATGCATGGTCTCGAGCAAGCGACGGCATCGGCGCCCAGGAATCTGCTCGCTCTGCAGCACCAAGTCGCTACGGTGGTGCCAATGAGACAGCTCCCAGCATATGGGATGTGTAGTGCGCCGGCACGTGAGATTGAATCTGCCTTCGCAGATCGCTGCCGAGTCGTAGGGCGACGCCTTGTGTAGGTGGCGTCGTCTGCTGTATGGCCAATCTGTGACGACTACATACATGCTTTATACTGTACATGACTACATGTGCTGTCGCACGTGGTCACGAGATGATAAGACGATCTGAGGGGTTCGCTGCAGAATACTGGGGGTCCTCGCCCATGGGGAGACGGCGATTGTCTGGAGTCTCCGCGGTTCCACTCGATTTGATGATGGGGTGAGCATTGACGGCCCCATGCGTCTGTCCTGACGTGTCCACGATGCAGTCAGTGCGGCACACTCCAACCTGCATACCGTTCGGCGGGTGGTGTGTGCAGGGAGTTGAGATAGCCTGGCCGGTTATGAGTGGAGCATCATCACAACTGTTCCCCGTGGGCATCTCCTCATCATGTCAGTGCAAGCGCATATTCTCCATGGGCATAACAGTGGGAACGGCACAAGACCAGGTGTGGCATTTTTTGGGGCCGAACGGCGCTGCTGCGCAATGTCTCACTGGCCAGACTACGTCCGTGCGCTGAGTCTTGGCCAGACTTCACATACATACGGGCCGATTACGCTGGCGCGACTTCGGCTTTGAGTTCTGGGAATACCAGGGAGCTAGCGCTAGCGCTCGACCTTGTTCGATATCGCGCCAACTTTGTTACGGCGAGCTCCAGGCCTGTGAGCCTGGATGGTGCTAGACAACTTCACTTGCCGCAGAGCGTGGTCGCCCTCCCGCAGAGCGTTATGGCTCCCTGGGACTATAAGATCAGCTGGATCATCCCTCCTGTATCGCCGAAGTATCTCTCCAACACAGTCAATCAACAGCAATACAATTCACACCTATCTCAAGCAGTCAATCGTTTGCCACTGAGACCATCGATCGTTGATCATCACTCCAATCGCTTTGCTATAAGAATCCATCAACCCATCGATCAAACAACAATCAAACAACACCCCCACAACACCCAACTACCTCATCCGACAAAATGGGTGGCGGTGGAGTTCCTATGAACGTTGCCCCCGTTGAGGGTGGCTTTCTCACTGGCAAGAGGCTCATCTTCCCTCTCTGCCTTGTTACATCTCTCTTCTTCCTCTGGGGTTTCTCTTACGGTCTTCTCGATGTCCTGAACAAGCACTTCCAGAATGTCCTCGGAATCACAAAGCTCGAATCTACCGGTCTCCAGGTCATGTACTTCGGTGGTGGTTACCTCATCTTCTCTCCCATCGCCGCTGAGGTCCTTAAGCGCAAGGGTTACAAGATCACCATCATCATGGGTCTCTGCCTCTACTCTCTTGGTGCCGTCTTCTTCTGGCCTGCTGCCCACTTCGCCAGCGCCGACAACGCAGCTGCTTCTTTCGGTGGCTTCCTCGCCTGCACATTGGTCATTGCCTGCGGTCTTGCTACCCTTGAGACCTCCGCCAACTCTTACGCCGTTGTTATTGGTTAGTATCCTGAAACCATTTTTCTTGTAGATCTATCAGCTAACAAGCATGAAGGTGACCCCGCCTGGGCATCTACTCGTCTGCAATTCTGCCAGTCCTGGAACGGTATTGCCTCATTCGTTGGACCTTTGATTGCATCCAAGTACTTCTTCTCTGGCGCGCACGCCGACTCTCTCGAGACTGTTCAGTATGTCTACCTGGCTGTCGCTCTTTTGGGTGTCGCTGTCGGTGTCATGTTCTTCTTCGCCAAGCTGCCTGAGGTCGCTGAGGCCGCTACTCAGAGGAGAGGCTCCGTTGTTGACGACTCTACCCTTGAGCTTGCCACTGACCACAACGGCAACGTTATCGGCGCCGGCCCCATCTGGAAGCAGTACAACCTTTTCTTCGGCTTCGCTGCTCAATTCTGCTACGTTGGTGCCCAGGTAAGAATTTGAAGGCTGCAACCCGATATGATCTCTGAGACACTTTACTGACATGAATCTCTTCTTCAGGTTGCCTGCGCTGCTCTATTCGTCAACTATGCACACGAGAACGGTGGTGTCAGCGACTCTGAGGGCTCTCAGATGTTGTCCTACGCCTTGATCACCTTCACCGTCGGTCGTTTCGTTGCCACTGGACTTTCTTCGATCTTCGAGTCCAACTTCCTCCTCGTTGTCTACGCCTGTCTCGCCATTGCTTGCACTGCTGCCGTCTGCTCTCTCCACGGTGTCGCTGGTGTCGGTGTCCTCATCGTTGTCTTCTTCTTCATGGGTAAGTTTTCACTTACAACAGATTTCAACCCTAACCCTGAGGTTGAACCCCTAAAATTCCAAAACTACGGCTAACAATCATCCAGCTCCCATGTACCCGACTCTCTTCACTCTCGGAACTGCCAACCTTGGTCCTCACACTCGTCGCGGTGCCGGTATCATGGTCATGGGTAAGCAAATTTGGAAAAACCCCTCATCTGATTACAAGCATACTAACATCATTCCCAGGTGTCTCCGGAGGCGCTGTCTTCCCCCCAATCCAGGCTGCCATCGCTGATGCCGCCAACACCCGCATCTCCTACGTTGTCCCCCTTGTCGGCTTCGTCTTCGTCCTCGGCTACACCACCTTCCACTGGGTCCGCCACGGCTTCCCCATCCTCCGCATCAAGAGCGAGGCCATCATCGCCACCTCCATGGAGGGCGGTGCTGTCGGTGGTGTCATTTCCACTGTCCACTACGACGAGAAGAGACTCTCCGTCTCCGCCGTTGAGAACATCCGCAGGAGCTCCGTCGGCGCTGTCAGCGTCAAGGGCGCCACGGGTGGTGTCAACTACAGGTAGAAGGTCACAACAGTACTGTGCCTTGATACGGATTTGGGAGCTGGCTGGCGAGCATTTGCATAGAGCCATGGGCTGCTCAGGGCGTTTATGATCTTTTCTTTTGGCCTGTTATACCTTGGGCATTTACGACTGTTGATTTACGATACGATGAGATACTTGTACATACGCAACTCACGCTTGTTCACACAACACGACTCGTATACATCCTCCCAACCAATGTGATCATGGTTTTTTTTCGAATGAAATCTTTGTTAAGGGTTCCCACTCGAACTCCATGCGTCTTAGTGAAGTCCTTGCGACGCTGAAGTCTGCGAATTGCATTCTATCGATACACCCCCGCGTATGATCAATAGCCGTTGACGGTATTTAACAGCGAGCAGCGCAAGTAAAGTCTTGGAATGAAGATTGTAGAGGACGAAGAAGCCTTCAAAATACTGGCCTCGCTGGCTCACTTACGAAGTTACGCTTAGCCTCTTGCTACCTGAGCTGCACGTGCGCGCTGTACGAACCAACTGCTGAAAACCTGACAGGGCGACTTGAGTGAGGCATTCTGCTCGCATCTCTCAGAATGTTAATGGTGTCCAGCTTCAGATTGTGAACGTGCTCGCACGGAGAGCCCATTCAACAAGGGAGGATTTGCACATGATGTGCTTCTCCAACGTTGGGAGTCTCTTCACATGACAACCCTGTTCAACGAACAAGCATGTTCACAATCTAGCCATGCGCGCAAGCACGCAAAGCATGTGAGAGCCACCACTCGGCGTCTACATAAACCCAGGCGTTTCCTCGCCCTCAGCTTGTCTCTACTTGCACCTATTTGCCGACAAACTACATCTCTATTGCTAGCATCACACAGACGCAAGCGCAAGCGCTAGTACAGAAACTGTTACCATCAACAACATCCCAAACACTTCAGATACCACCAAGCACAACGAGGCCTTCATCATGGCCGAGCGCCCGGCGAAGCGCCAGCGGTTCGTACTTTGAGCTCTCCATCGTCATTCTTCCTAGACCATCATGACTAACGCGAGCAATTGTAGCCTCGACATGGTCACCACCATATTTGTCAGTGTCGGCGAACCCACCAAACAGAAAAATTTCAGGATTCTGCAATTGCAACCAAGTCCTCGAAGTTCATGCAAACCGCTCTCGGTGGTCATTGGAGGGAGTCACACGAGAAGCGCGTCTCACTGCCTAAGGTCAAAGTCTGCGACTTTGAGGTATACTTGGAGTGGCTCTACACCGGCCATGTTGTTACTCTCGACGAATCAGAGAGCCGCGGGATAGCTTTTGTTCAGCTGTACCTGCTCGGTGACTTCCTCGACGACGACCGGTTCTGCAATGCTGTCATCGACATGCTCATCGACAAATCCCGACACGGCGGCCCCGAACCTATTACTTTCTGGCCACAAGGGCTCAACAGGGTGTGGAGCGAGACCTTTCCTGGCTCCATGCTGCGCAGAGTGCTTGTTGACTTCATCATTCTCGAACGTGGCGGTCTTTCACGTACAGTCAAGTTCATATGCAAAAACGACTGGTCAAAGGATCTGATGGCTGGGGTCTTGACACGTATTGGTGAACACAAGGAAGTGGCGGGAGCACTACTTATGATAATCCGCGATAAGATACAAGAGGCTATCAAGTCTGCGGTGCAGCATCCGGGTGACCAGGACAAGTGCAACTACCACAAGCATGGCGAGGGCTATCCCAGATGTTCCTAGGGCGTCAAAGGTCCTCCGCATCTCTGTGCTGATTCGACCGCCATACGCTCACCTGCCGACGAGTAAAAGAAAACACCCGAGTCTCCTCGATCAAGACCAGGTGCGCAACGGCACTACTGCTTCTGCGTCCTTGTTTACTTGGATCGCAACCGGGCCAGCGAGAGCCAGGTTGAGACTTGATGGAAAGTATCTTGGAGGCAAAATACGTATGCGGTTGCTTATTGCTGCATTTTGTTCGGCTGAGGAGCACAAATAGCAGACTGGCAGACGTGTAATGGCACTCAAGTATCATTATTAAAATTTTTTAAAAAGGAAATTCCAAAAGTACAAGACTACATGCGTCTAGGGGTTATCTACACCTCTTTGAAAAAAAAACGCCGGGGCATAGCGATTTTGCTCGGCTTTGCGCCATCAAAAGACATCCCAGCCTCCCGGTCGACCAAAAAATTCAGCGGTAAGAGAAATAAAATAGAAAAAGCATAAGCGTAATTTCGTGAAAGAGCAAGAGCATTAACTGCGCCCTACTGCTTTTGGAGGTCCGCTCCAGACGCGGTGTTGCGGCGCATGCTCTGCAGTACCTGAGCAACTTCCTGCTCGGCGAGATCGTAGCTTGAGCCGGATGTTCCAGGATATACGTGGAAGGTGCCCGGGAAGAGGTCGCCGATGGAGGGCATGTTTGGACCCAGACGGTCGACTGCGGTGGAGCAGGACACCATGCCGGGTATTGGTGCCAGCGAGTCGGTGCGCTGGCCGTTGTTGGAGGTGTTCTGAGTAGGTCGCTGGCTGAGCTCGCCCTGGTCTGCAATAGCTTTGCAACGGGCAGCGCGTGCAGGATCGGCGATACAGGCTTCGCAACCTCCTGGCTGGATCACAGGCTGAGGCTGAGTCTGAGGCTGGGGCTGGGGCTGGGCCTGAGCCTGAGCGTTCTGACTCTGCATGCAAGCGCAGTTACCCTCGTCAGTGCAGAAGCCGCATTGGTCATTCGCTCCGTCGACGTCCATGCTGTTGGAGAGCCATTGGGAGTCATTGTCGTTGTTCTGAGCTCCGTTGTTCTGAGGTGCATTGTTCTGGACTGCGTTGTTCTGAGTTGCGTTGTTGGTCCTACGGCTGCTCCAAGCGCTGGTCATGTCGGTCTCGTACTCGGCCCAGTTGGTGTTGTTGTTGTTATTGCTATTGTTGTCCACAGCAGGAGTGGCAACGGCACCACTGGAAGCACGGGCATGTTCACCGACAGGACCGTTCCAGTTAGCCATCATGGGAGGCAAAGACGTGCTTGTGCCAATGTTCTGCAATGTGGCATGAGGGAAACCCAAACTCCTCACAACTCCGTTTGAGTGAGAGGCCATCTGAAGCTTGCGTTCGGCGTCATCAGCTCGCTTCTTGGCAGCCTCGAGTTCAGCCTTGAGTCTCTCATTCTCCAGAGCGAGTTCGGTAGCGCGCCTCCTCTGATCCTCAAGCGCGTTGCTGAGCTTCCTGTGCACTTGCTCGGCTTGCTCGCGGATAGCCGCATTGTCCTTTGTAAGATCAGAGACCTTCTGCGCACGTTTATCGCGGAAGCTTCTCTGAGCCATGCGGTTCTGGAGTCTGCGTCTGTCTTGAGCATCTTCCTGTGGCAGCGGCTTGCGACCAGGCTTTGGCCGGGGAGGCATCTGCGTCTGCCTGCTGCATGGTCCTAGATTGGCGGCAGTGGGCGCGATAGCAGCAGGCTGAGACGGCCGCGACTGGGGAGCAGTTATGGCGACGTTATCGGCTGACGAGGTGCTGTCATGTCTGGAACTGTCCTCGGACACGCTGTGCGTCTGCCTCTGGCCCGGCTGGCCGAAGCCGGTAGTAGTCGGGTGTTGCTGCAGGGTGGTGTCCTGCGAGTAGCGAAAATTGCCGTCGTGGGTGGCGGTCAGCGGGACTAGAGATTTGGCGTCAGCGTGCGAGGCTCGTGCGATGGTCACGGTGGCAGTGGCAGTCGCCATCGTCGCGCAGGTCGGAAGCGGGATGGGATATAAGAGAGGGTGATTGATGTTCGTGCAAGATGATCAGATTAGATTTGCAGCAAGGGATCAGAGTGGTGCGGCGGAGGAAGAGATGCAGCATGCACGTGCCCGCCGCTCGGCCGATGTCGGGTGCAGGGATTTGACCTGTCTTGGCACATCGTACGAGTGGGGTCGGCGGGTGGTGGTGTCGACTTGCTGCTTTCGGTCCTGTTTCCCTTCTGGTCTCGATGCGATGTGCTGCTGCTGTTGTGTGTTGTGGTTGTGGACAATTTGTGTTGTGCGCGTGGAAGAGACAAGTGAATATCAAACTTACTAGTAGGATCGGTCTGCTCGCTGACCGGTCTCTGGAGCCGACGAACGCGCTCATGTAGGTTGTCCATCGTCGGGATATCCTGATAGCCAGAATAGTACTGGGAAAGCTCCCGAGGACCGGCTGAGAGGTCTACTCCATACTGAGGACCAGGCGTCATTGTCTCCAGACCAAGAGGATTGATGGTGTTCATTGACGGTTGTCTAGCAGACATGGTGCCCATCGGATACTGACCGCCGAACGTGCTGTCCATCGAAGAAGAGTTCGATTGCTGACCACCAGACATGGTGCCCATCGGATACTGACCACCGGGCGTGCTGTCCATCGAAGAGGAGTGCCCATTCTGCAGGCCAGTCATGTAGGGCAACCCGTGCATGCCATACTGCGACATGTCTTCCAAACTTGACGGGAAACCATTCTGTGGCCCAACCGTGAACGGAGACATGGGCTGTTCATGGTCATGTTGCCCCGCTGGGCAAGATGTCAGTTTGTTGGAGTCGACCACTACGCGCATGCGCGATCTTCTACTCACCTGGACTATCGTTATTCAAGGTCGGTGTCGTCCCAAAGGACGACTGATTCACAAATCCCTGGTTTGAGAAGTTGCCCCATTCGAAGTCGAGTCCTGTCGGAGCCGTCATGCCCAGCGGCTGCTGCATCGTTGTCGTTACCTCGGGGGCATTGTCTGGCATCTGCTGGAAGCTCTGCTGGAAGTTCTGGTTGCCTAAGTGGTTGAATGGAACACTGGCCCGTGAAGAAGCAATGGATTCTCTGATCGCATCATCATTCTGCTTCGCCTGTTCACGGTCATGCTGTTCCTTCTCCTCGCCCAGCTGTCTGGGGAGCATTCTCTTCTTGGGCCCCATCGTGAGGATCTGGTGTAAGACTGAGTAATATGTGAAGATGGGAGGGGAGTTGGAGCTGATATTATGGGTAAGATGACCGGAGGTGATAATACGACTGGAGGTAAGACGAGGTAAGTAAGAAGAGCAAGAAGTATCGCGAGGGTACTTAAATTGAGCAGGAAGTGCGTGGGCAGACACACGAAGGCTATTAAATCACCATTTCCGTCTTCACGTGCGGCGCAGTGCGGTTGCTGATTTTTGGTACAGTGGGAAGGCAATAGCTATCGTCTCGTGGGGCGAAGCCAGAAGCTGCAACCACCCAGTCAACGTCATGGTATAGCCGTTATACTTCACGCAAGAGCTTAAATCTGAGGGGTTCATCGACCAGTGACAGCCTCCAAGTATCAAATCCATCCCTCCTTGCGATCAATTTACCCAATTTCTGCCCCGCCAGACGATGGCAGAGCGCTGTCGCATTGGACCGCTCGCAAAAGGACCATCGAGATCCAATTCATAGCAGTATGTACTAAACCGCATTTCGCCTCAAGCTCACATATAAGCTCCCGTCAAAGCTCCCTATTGTTCTTCGATATTGACTTCACGTGAACAGCACGTATCGACAGCTCTACACTTCGAGCCTCCTGTCAATTTCACGGTACTCTACGGGAGCAAGATGATGACCGCCGGCTGTAACATCATTGATGTATCGATGCGCCATTCCACACAGGAAAGACGCCGCGCGCACCGTGAACTTCGGCGCATTTCTCCTCTCGCAATCGCTAGTACACATTCGTCTACGTCTACCAGACATTTTGATATCAAACCCCTCCAACACCTCACATCAAGCTATCGAGCTGTATCCTGGCAACACATCATCATCGCGAAGTTTGGGACCGTTCGTCTCATCTGATCACTAGTACATATTCGTCCGATCTACAACAACATCAACCCCTCCTCCTTCTATCCTTAGGCAACACTTCCCGTCAAAACCACCACAATCCACCACCATCCCCATCCCCAACCAAACCCAATCCCCATAACCCCCATCTAAGCGCTCCGCGCATCCTTCTCCGCCAATATCCCAACATCCTGCCCTTCCCCGTACATCAGATACTGCGCGCCAAGGTAGAAGTCGCAGCAAGCCTGGAACAAGCCGCACAGCTTGAAAGCCCACGGCACGTCTCCCTCGCTCAGGAAGAAGTACGTCATCTTGAACACGTCGCCCACGATCCAGTTGACCAGCACGCTGAGCCGGAAGCCTCTGCAGCTGCGCGTGCGCGCGTTCTCGAAAATCTGCGGCAGCGGCAGCACGGCTTCGACGCTGAGCGCGATGTAGCCTTGGATGGCTGTGTAGGAGGCGCTGCTGGAGCCGATGAGGAGCTGGGCTACGGCGAGGGTGGAGGTGAAGTAGATTAATGTTTGCCAGTATGGGCGGCGGGAGCGCCATTGCCAGAAGCTGTAGGGTCGGGTGCTTGCTGCGTCTGACTCGCTGGAACCGGCGAAGGGCTTGCTGAGGCTGTGCTGAGCACCTACGGGTGGGCGGTACAGCAGAGCGACGTGTAGTAGTAGCAATTGCACGAAGACCATGATGCCGGATTGGATGAGTAGTGGCGTGTCGTAGCGCGCGCCGAACCAGTAGAATAGCCTGGCACGTGTAAGCATCGTGGACACGCCATATACAAGACAACAAAAGAACATACTTGAGAATACTCGCCACCAGCATAATCAGCGGAATATCCAGCGAAAAGCCCGCACTGGACCTCTTCTTGCTCATCGACCAAATCTGATCCGCATACGACGTGACGGGCGACGTGATAATGAACAGCGGCGCCACATGCGTGACGGCCCATTTGACGAGAGTCATCGTCCTGCAGTCCCACAAACAAACAACCTGTCAGCGCCTCATGTTTCTAAATATCTGAATCGGCGAGGGGAAGACGTGCGCTTCAACATTCTCCTTGCTCAGCGAGAGGCTGCTCCAGGAAGGCAGGTTCTCGAGATATGAGTGCTCGGCTGCTGGCATTGTCCTAATATGGGATGACCTTATAGCGGCTGGGTATGTGGCAAGGGCGTAGGAGCGACTTACCTAAAATCTCTGGGCGCTGGAAGCAGGGGGGCGTTTTCGGAAGCCCGCGGAGGAATGGACTTGTATTTGGAAAATTGTCTTTTCTTACTGCTGCATGCTGGAGTGGTATTTTCGAGCGGATGAAACACTTTCTCCAACACCAGTATTTCAAGAAAGGGACAACACAACAATTCGCTTCAGAATAGGAGAGGTCCCGCAAAAACAACAAGCCCTGCCGTGGCTGGCGTAAGACAAGATCGTCAACTAGGATCGCGGGCCGTTGCATGAGCGTTGTCGCTTGTGGCGTAGGGCTTATCTGCACCAGTGTCTATAGCGACGACACTTCTTTGTTGGAGTGTTGAGAAGTGATCGATATATTCATTTAAATCATCAGCCAACTTCACTTCAGGTCTCAGTCAGCATTCCACTTCAATACTTGCGTCTCAAAAGAAAAAAACAAATTCAAAACAAACGTGCAAAAGCAAACACCCTCCAACATCCTTATCTCCCCAAACAACAAAAACCCCCATGGCATCTCCCCACCAAACCGACCAGTCATTCCAACACCTCCTCCAATCCCAGCACACCACCAGAATGTCCTCCCAACCCGACGGCCGCACCGCCTTCTTCTACGGCACCCTGATGGCCCCTGCAGTCCTCCACCGCGTCTGCCACGGCTCCTCCTCACCCACCAACCCCATCTTCGCCACCCACAACCTCAGAACATACCCAGCAATCCTGCCCAAGCACCAACGCCACCGCGTCAAAAGCGCAGACTACCCAGCCATCCTCCCGCACCCCACCAGCACCGTCCGCGGGACCTACGTTACCGGGCTCACTGACTCGGATATCTGGCGTTTGGACATCTTCGAAGGCTCGGAGTATGAGCGTGTGAAAGTGGTGTGTACGCTTTTGGAGGAGCAGCCGCCGAAAGTTTACAGTGGTATTCAGAATTCTGGGAATGAGGTGGCGCACTATGGTTCTGTGTTTAATGCGGAAGGACAGGAGGTTGTTGAGACCGAGACGTATGTCTGGATTGGAGGCGAGGCGAGGCTTGAGGAGCGCGAGTGGGATTTCGACGAGTTTCAGAGGGAGAAGATGAGGTTTTGGGTTGGGGAGGAGGGGGAGGAGGAGTATGCTGGTGAGTTGTCATGATTTGCTCCTGGTCGATGATGGATTTGTAAATGAACTAATGGTTTTGTCTTGTTGCAGAAGTCGACGAGGCGGTCGCAGAGGCGAAGCAAGACGGTACTGGTGGTCGGGGTGCGAACGGATCCATTTCTAGTGCTCTGGCGGAAGAGCACAAGAAAGACGAGGTGATCAAGAGTGCTGTGTAGGTGAAAAGGGTCAGTTTTATTCTGCATGCTCAGCTTCGAGCCCTCGAGAAGTGTGGTACACCCTCTAGATTCTGTTAGTACAGGAGCATCATGCATAGATGCATAGGTGTTGATAGAACGTTCTTCAATAGAAATGTTCATAGCACGACACGAGTATCTCACTACTAGTTGTGGTGCTACCGTAAGACTTTGAAAGAGTGTCGCCATGTTCCAGTGAGATCACTACTGAAACCATTGTGGGACGTTATTCTTGCATGGTCATTTATCTCATTATGTACTCGATGTCAGCTATTCATGTTTTCTTCAATCAATCGCTATCACTAATAAGGTCCAGCACCACGCTCGTCCTCGGCGGCAAGCGACTCTGCTCCGGTGCAGCAGCTCTGACCGGTAGTTCTCTTCCCAGAACCGTCTTCGTAGACAGCCTGTACACAGGGGTCTCTCCCTCAGCAACAAGATCGGCAGCACTCTACGATTCCTTCTTGGCTGACGGAGGCTCCTGACTCTGACTCTGACTCAAGACGTTAACGAGCCCGTCCACCTCTGGAGAGACGACCTTGTGCCCATTGCGTCGCTGCGCAAAATCGCGCATCTTTTTCTCCTCTTTGGCATCCGCGGTACCATCAACAAGCCCATCGAGCATCTCACCGTCATCGCCATCTTCGGCACTCGACCCCGCGAAGCTCGCAGTCTGCTTTGGGGCAGCTTTCTGAGCATGGGTCGCTGAGTGCCTCGTCGCACCATCGGATAGGAAAGGCACAGGAGGCCCTTCGTCCATATCCCCATCGTCGCTTGCGTCACCGGACTCTCTGGTTCCGCGGATAGAGCTCTCCATGGCATTGACTGTCGGATCGGGCCTAGACTCGTGCGAGTCGTGCTGCGTGCCCAAGAGATGTCCAAGCTCCTCGTCGGATGGGATCCGAGAAGCTGTAGGCAGCGTCTCGTGAGGCGAAGGAGCTTTGGTCACCGGTTTCGTAGAAGGTCGAGGCGGAGCTGGGACAGGGGATGGGTGCTTTGAAGCAGCAGGCGTAGCCGAAGGATCTCCTGTGACAGCTGTAGTGGCAACCTTGTTCAACTTCTCCTCCTTTTTGGCTTTCTTCGCCGCGATCCTTGCCTGATCTTGCTCTTCATGCAGTTTCAGGAGATCGTCTCTTAACTCCGCGCGCTTCTCCGACGGATCGAACGATGCAAAGTCGCTCTCCTGGTCCAATTGGCGCGTGAGGATCTTGTTCACGAATCCCTCTGGGTCCTTGGCGAATTCTGCCACATACCCCACAAGGTATAGACCACAATCGCAATAGTTGGACTGAACAGGTATGCCAGTGGCAGTCATGCCTTGGATGCCAGCTGCCGATGCGTCCATTCCGCGCTTGTCCAGAGCCTCGGCCTCAACGTATTTCTTCAAAGTCGAGACTTGGCCTGGGTGACCAACCGCGAACGAGTCAAGGGTAATGATGGTCGGCTTATCAGTGGGGTATTTTCGCAACGATGGGGCAGCCCGCTTCTTCGACTTCTTGCCGTTCTTCTGTGCTCCATCACGATGAGCCTCCGAGACGACGCCAACAAGATTCTTATTCTCGTCGAATTCGTAGATCTCGCCACCAGTGCCCGTACCCTTCCCGGATTCGCCCAACGAAAGTTGTCGCATCGCTTGCTCGTCGGGCTTCTCGGGATCTTGGGAGTCTGGTACTTCTTCACTGGGGTCCCGTATCGGCGACGGCTGAACAGATGATCTCTGAGAGGTCGTGGGAGTTTCAGCGATGTCGGCAGCCTCATCGCCAAGCAGCGCCGTTTTGCGCGCAAGATTGGGCAGATTGCAGATGATCGCAACGAACCAGTGGAGGTTCTCATTGATGGGAACCACGATGTATGGAATGTCAAACAGATCCTTCTGCTTGGTCCACTTCTTGACGGCATCATAGTTGAAAGCCTTGCGGCCGTTCTTGGACGTCAGAGACGTGAAAAAGTAGGAGTTGAAGAAGTGAACTTTGCTCTTGTGCTCAGGCGCCATGCCTTCTTCGATGCGACGCAACGCGAAGCCCACGAGATTGTCGTTGAGGAACTCGCCCTCGTCCAGTCTTTCGATGTCCTGAAAGTCCACGGCGATTCTGCGAGCGCCTGTTGTTGGATACATCACCGGTTGATGCCAGGGTTCCAGCTCATGGGTTTCTGTCCAGCGAGGCGGGGCCGGAGGAGGCGTAGGCGTTCGCTCGATGACCGGTTTCGATTGACGAGTGGACTTGCGTGAAACGCGTGTGCTATCCCCCGTGAAGTAGGGTGATGGTTGTAGCTGACTCGAGCCTTGCTCAGCGCTGTCTTGCATTCTCGAGCGCACAGAAGTTTGCCGCTTTTCTCCTTCGTCAGACTGCTCGTAGACAATCTCGTCATCGGTTGCTGGCTGCTTTTTCCGACGGGCAAGTTCATGTTGCGACTGTACATTGTCGGCCATACGCTTTGACCTTGCTTGCTGTGCATGTTTGTCGGCGTCCACTTGCACAGGGGCAGTCTGGTTGTGAAACATCTTTTCGATCCGCTCCTTGCCTTCCTTTTTGGTTGCCATGAAATCGGCAGTGGCAACGCCTAGCCAATCGTAACAGTCGCTCATTCCTTCCTCGTCGACAAATGACAACAAGATGGTGCCATTGCTTCGATCACTCGCGGATCCTTTGAGCACCACTTGAGTAGAGTGCTTGCCCTCATGCCATGCCGATGCTTCATGCTTTCCAATGGTCATATGTTCTTTCAAGCCAGGTATACAGTAAGGCTGGCCGTTCAACTCCACTAAGAATGACGCATGGGCCATTTGGTAGACAAGATCGATACTGGCTGTATCATTCATGGCCCTTGTATCCAACACACAGCCTCTGCAGAAAATTGCTTTCAGCGGTACGCGAACCTCGCTGTTGTCTCTGGCTGTTTGTACTGGCTGCGTGGTCCGAGCAGGCTTCTTCGTACTTCTCTTGAAATTCGTCGGTACAATATCCGAAGGTGAGCGCCGATGGGTGGGCGACTCGGCGACCATTCGGGATGGGCCTTGATGCATTTGCCCTCTGTGGATCACGGTATTGCCACCTTGCAACTGGTCAGGGCTGTCTTGAACAGTGTTGGCCTTGCCGCCGTTTGATATGACCTGCATGTTGCTAACGGCCGAATGGTGTCGCGGTTGCTGGTGATTCGCTTGCTGTTGCGCCATGGTTTCTGTGTCGCGTTTGAACTTTGCCCGTAGTGATTGTTCGCGTTCTGCAGAACTGGGCATTCGAGTCTGACGAGGCTGACGCGGTGTTTCTTGCTCCGCTGCCTTATTGGCGTTTCGCTCCAGAACCTCTCTTACGGATGGCCGAGAAATGTGGCTGAGACCGCCGTTCACCCTGCTAAGGGCGTGATCATCTTTCCGCCGTTGCATTCCTTCGACACCAAAATCGTCATCGACTCCTTCGCCGAGAGTGGTGCTGGGATGTGGCAGTTTGTCGTTTTCCGCGGCGCGTACTTTCGTGCGCGACTTCATCCTCTCGGGTAGGTAAGGTTTCGCCAGATCCTCGTATCCACTAGTGCCGGTGTGGGTGCCTGACGGCGAGTGCGCGGTACCGCGATGCTCATTTGGAGCGAATGAGGAGACACTCGGAGTATTTTGCGCACTCGACTTTTGCCTTCGCTTGTTTTGTGGTCCACTGACGATATGCTGGTTGACACTGCGTTGCTCTCGCGCGGCAAAGTAGTCAGACTGCGACTGAGACTGCGAATCTATTTCGATCGGGGCGCTGGTGCTGTTGCTAGAGACAGGTCGTCCGTTCACTGCATGCACTGTGTTCACCACGATGTCGTCGTCGTCATCGCTGAGGACCTCCACGGGATGCTCCTGATTTGAGGTTTTTGGCGCGCCGTTGGTCTTGCGGCGTTTTGAGGGAGAATCACTGAAACCATCGCCAATTTCCTCGTTCAAAGCAGTTCCTCGCGCCATGTTTCGTGTCGCCTTCGGTGGGGCAGTCGATTTGGCCATTGGAGGTTTGAATGAAGGATATGACTTGCCCGCTCGGCCCACCAGTGGCGCATGTATGTTGTTCTGTGTCCTATGCGTAAAGCCAGCACCAGGTTTCGAGCGTCCAGGGTTGGTCTGCGACTTCTTCGCCTCAGCAGAGGGTTCCTTGTTCATCCTGTCGTTCGTCCCCGGAACGCCGATCGGTTGGGCATCCTTGGGCATCCTGTCGTTGTAGTGTCCAGCCAACCTTCCTTCGTCCGGGTTATACATCTTCTGCTTTTTGTTGTCGGGCGACTTCTGCTCACTCGAGTCCCTCACTCTTTTTCCCGACCCAGCGCTAGCCCGCCCCGCCGCCGCCGCCGCTCCGTTCATGCCTTCACTCTGGCTCCCATGTGAAAGTGCCGAGTTGTTCTCGGGTCCGGTAAGAAACGATCGTATTGAGTTACCCATGCTTTGGACCCATTCTGATCCAGGTATGGGCGGCATTGGTTCGTCGCAGGAAGCCTCCACTCGCCGGTGCACTCCAGTTCAGATCCGTGGTCCAGTTCTCTCAGTACCTTAAGGTCCACACCTCAGCAGTCCCAAAGTAATATCGTCGTCGTATCGCATTAGCCAGCCCGGGCCTTTCGTCATGACTTTGCTCCAGTCGTTCGGGCAAGAAGATGTGCTTTTTCTTTTGCCAGTATGAGAGAGAGAGAGAGAGAGAGTTGTGAGAGGTGTGTGAATTGTCGCGCCCAAGAAAGAGAGTGTGTGGGCGCACGGAGCGTGTGGTAGTGGTTGTGCTCACTGTCAGAACAAAGCAATGCGATACCTTTTGAGAGGTGGACGCGCGAGCAAGCAAGTGCTGAGAGCTTCAAATCCGAGCGGGCGTCGCCAGCCAGCGCAGAAAGCCGGCCTGAGACCTGAGTCTAGAGCCCCGCCAAAGAGAGAGACGGTCTGCGTTACTGTGACGTGTGTGGTTGATATTACTTTTGCTGGTTGGTGACGATCAGGTGAGATTATGCGTGTCACTTATATGTATGGTAAAAACACATGACACGAATGAGACGGGAGAACGGGTGGCAATCACATGATTGAAGCGAAGAACATTGGATCAGATCGCGTCAACCACGATCTGACCATCAATAGATTTCGTTGCCACTAGACGCTGGCGAGTGGTATGGTATACAGAGAGCAACTACTTAAAACGATCGCTTGCCCGCCCAAACATCAATGTCAATAACGGCATGCCCTTCCCAAAGCAATAACCCAAAGCGCCGGCCAGCGGGTAAAGTGAAGGACGGAAATCGCTATCAGAACTTGCGAGGTCGTGCACGAAGCGTAAGCATCGCTTCAATCCTGCGACGTCTGCCTAATGTCTCCATGGCAGGCGTGGATGCCATGTTGCCTATGACCAACGGACTTGCCGGCATCAAAGCGGAGAAAACTGCCCTTTTGGCCTTCGTAAGCAGATCCTACTTCTGCTCATTGGGGTCTGTTGGCCAGCTGCCAGGCATGGGCCGAAAATAAAAGGCGTCGGCACGCTATGCCTTGCCCTCCTCCTCGGGTGCCTGCTTCGCAGCCATGGTGTTTCTGCGCGAGGCGCCCTGGTTCTTCTCCTGTCTCGCCTGGTCCACGGCGTGGCGTTGCGTGATGGAGTCGTCGTGGCTCTTCCACTGAAGAACGGTGTCGGCCGGCAGATCCAAGACACGCTTGAGCGTCTCACGAATCTTAACATTGCGGCCACCGTCGTTCTTGGTCCAGATCGAAAATACATCCTCTCCAGACCGGACGCTCACAACCGCACCGCAGACTTCCTCGCCCGCTTCCGCGAATTGGTCGCCAATCAGCGCAAGCAGCAAGTCCTCCCAGTACCTGTCCGCGATGCCCTTCTTCAAGCGCATGATCCACTTGCCACCGCGCTTGTTCTCCTCGTCCTCCCAAACAGGCCTTATTCCCTCCTTGAAGAAGTGGTAGTCGCTCACTGCGGGCAGTGCGCTGGGTCGCTTGAGGTGGACGTACACCTTCCAGAAATCCTGCGCAGTACTTATCTTACACATGGGCTTCATAGACTTTTCGTAATCTGAGTTCTTGTTGGTGGGAGGGCGGTAGTGGATGATCCACGAGTTTCTGAGGGGCCATGGCTGCTGGAAGTCCTTGTCTGGCAGGTTTTGCACAGGCGTCTGCACGCCCGACTGTTGCCTGCGGACAGGCGGCTTTTTACTGCCGTCCCTCTCAGGCTCCTTGTCTGGTGTTTGCGCCTCTTTCCTGTCGCCGGTGATCTTGCTGAAATCGAAGGCCGTTCCTGGCGTCTTCGGAGTCTTGGTCGCAGAAGCAGCGCCAAAGGAAGCAAAGGCTCCGTTTCCGAGAGCAAATGCTGAGGAGCCGGTGGCGGTGGTAGGGGAAGAGACGGACGAGGTCGAGATGTGTCCGATGGGGTAGCTAGCTTTATTGTGGCTAGAGGTGTTGCTGCCGAAGCGCTTGGAGGAGTTTGCGTCGGCGCTGTCTCTGCTAGTCGATTGGTCTCCCTTGTTTGTTGTCAGGCTGAGCTTGCTGTTACTGCAGGTGCGAAAGCGGTTAGTGATCACATGCTCGTGCTCTCGAATTTGGGCGGCGCAGGGCGGCGGCACCAGCAGGGACTTACTTTGAGCGACGAGTCCACAGGCTAGAGGGGCTGTTGTCGTCTTTCTGAGCCATTGGCCTGAGGTGGCGGCGAGGTATGTGTAGGCGTGAATGTGCACGAGCGCAAAAGGTGGGTGCTAAGCGAGCGAGGAGAGTCGGCTGGAGGCGTAGAGACTTCCGATTGAACTATTTCGATTGGAGATGCGCGTGGTAGAATGGAGGTGGCGATGGGGCGGTGTTGATAAGATTATTGGTATTGCGGTCGGAGGCGGGTTGTTGTTGTCGGCGGGGTGAGTAGGTGTGGCGGGCGAAAATGCGGTGTTCTTGTGAGGATGATGGTCGGTGGTGGATGGGTATGCTGTGCTGTGCTGCGCTGCTGCTGTCTACACGCTTAAGCCAGCCCAAAGCTCAGAGGGAGGACGGAAGAGACAGAGCCACCAACGCGCGGGCCGCCGCAAACCTTGCTCGCCTATGTAAAGTTTATGCCTCGTCTGCTTTCTTCTTCTTCCTTTCTACAACCAAGACCACCAACTCAAATCATCGTCTTTGCCGCCCGACTCTCGAGTTGACACCCTGGCGCTGGCGACTCCGATGGACCGGTCGAGAGCGAAT
>Ga0265797_10001291_pt1 | contig 44244 bp, 36 predicted proteins | sample P2T30metagenome_FD_192433 | JGI IMG/M metagenome (GOLD analysis project Ga0265797, IMG submission 192433) | Plant litter microbial communities from East Loma Ridge, Irvine, California - P2 T30 | ecosystem: Environmental > Terrestrial > Plant litter > Unclassified | place: USA: California...
GGAAGCGGCCATCGGCGGTGCCGCCGGGGCCACAGCTGATCGAGCCGTCCAGCCATTCCCCAGAGGCGGTAAAGGTGTACGCTCGCCCGGCCTCCAGCCACACGCCGGTTTCGTTCCAGGGCAGCCGAGCGGCGATGTCCATGACCAGTGGCGGTTCCGGCGCGATCAAGCGGGCAAGGCGGTAAGGCGACTGAGTGATGGGCGGGTCTTCCTGACGGGCCACGGCCGAAGGGTGAAAGTGCTGCGGCTCTGCGGCCAGGTGAGAAATGCTGCGCGGCTGGGTGGGTAGCAGGCCGAAGATACCCTCGCAGGAGTCGTGCAGCATGTCGTGGTAATCGGGCTTGATTTGTTCAACGGCCTTGTCGAAATGCAGGCCGTTCGCTTTCGCCTCTTCGATCATCCACAGCAGCGCGCCGTCGCTGAGCCCGTTTTGGTGGTAGCCGCCGCCGACGTTCGAATGCACGCCGGGGAACCACAGCTGCTGCACATCTCGCCCCGCGGCAAGGCCGGTCCACAGCGTAGGTTGAAACGAGGCGCGACGCTCATCCATGGCAAGGGCATGGCGGGCCGTTTGTACCGAGGCGTGGAGGGTGGTGTCGTGGAATGTGTAGCGGTTGCGGTCGTCCAGCAGGTTAAGCAAGGCCATGTCGTCGGGGATGCCCAGTGCGCCGACGGTGTCCCACACACCTACGAAACGAATAGGCATTTGCTCACCGGGTGCATTGTGGAACGCCCAGCCATTGGCATCCCAGTCGTCGCGGCCTTCCGTTTTGGTCCGATAGCCTCGGCCGAGCAGTGTGTCGATGCGCTGCCAGACGTCGGCGGGCTTGACCCCTTCGACCTGCAGCAGGCCGCAGGTTGCGATGAAGCCGCTCAGGCTGCGCACGGTATAGGCGCCGCGGCTAAAGCCGAACAGGTAGATGTGGTCGCCGGGGTGATACCCATGGCACAGCTTCTGGTAGGCACTCATGATGTGCTGGTCCAACCCCGCGCCCGTGCCGCCCCCCATCAGCTTGTCCCACCATTTGCCCGAGGTGCCCACGCCGGGATGGTAATAGGCCGATTGAGCGGTGCCTGTGGCATCGATGGGCGCCACGGCGTTGTACAGCCGTACCACGTTGGTGGGGGCGAGCACGCCTTTATCGAGCTGGTCGGGGGTATTCCAGGTGCCATCGCAGCAAATCACGAGGTTTGCCATGGTGAATCCTTGCCCTGCGGGGCGCGGTCTGGGTGAGAGGGCCAGTAGGCCGCCGACCGCGAATATCCAGCAGTGAGTGCATTCAAGTTGAGTAAGTCAGGGGCGTCAAGCCGTGCTTCCTTGCCTGATTTGCCGACCTGATGGTGTTCCAAGGCTACCCTCCAGCCGCCGGAACCGCCGGGCTTGCTCGGTGCGGAAAGCGCGAGCCAGAGAAGGGCTTTCCAGAGGGCATGAGCGAACGGATCGCGCCTATTCGTTCCTCGATGTTACCTCCCATCGCTCAATAGCACCGCCCCTGCTGCCTGTCGGATTCTTGCTTGCCGACAGGCCGTTTATGAACTTTCCAGTACAAAACCGGTATGTAATGGACCGGATTACGTTCCGGCTACGTCAAATGGCTAGCCGCTGTATCGACGCGTGCGGCCAGCATGTGCGTTGATAACGCTGGCTTCTGGAATTCCATCCTATGAACGAACTCTTTTACCCTAGCGTGCTTGTGGTCGAGGACGACGCGACCTTGCGGGCATTGGCCGTGGCGGCGCTTGAAGACCTGGGCACCCACGTGAGGGCTGTGGGCTCCGCAGACGAGGCCTACGCGTTACTCAAAGCGCAGCGTTTCTCGCTGCTGCTGACAGACGTGGTGATGCCGGGCCACCTTGATGGCTGGGAGCTGTCCTGGCTTGCGCACGAGCTGGACCCTGCCATGGCGCTGATCGTCACCAGCGGCTACCACGACCGCTTGAACGACAAACTACCGCCCGGCGCTGTGTTTCTACCCAAGCCCTGGACCCTCGACAGCCTCTATGCGTTGGTGGGGCGCACTGAACAGGCCAGTGCCTAGCGGGAGCGGCAGGTCGATCAAGTGTCGAACACGGCTGGGGCGGTTGCCCGTGACCAGCACGCGGCCGCTGAGGTAAAGCGCTTCGTCGATGTCATGGGTCACCAGCAGCAGGGCGATGTTGTGCCGGTGCGCCAGTGTCAGCAACAGGCCCTGAAACTTCATTCAGGTGAAGGCACCCACCGCGCTGAACGGCTCGTCGAGCAGCAATACAGGCCCGCAGGGTGACCAGATAGGGATCGGTGCCTTTGGTGGCGGCGATCGTCGGACGCGCCCTGTAGCCGCTGCTGAAAATATGCGCTTATCATTGCGCACCCCTCCGCGAGAACCTTCGATGCGCTACGACCTCACCAGCATGGACCTCTTCATCGCAGTGGCCGAGGAACGCAACCTCACCCGCGCGGCGAAGCGCAGCCACCTTGCGGTATCAGCGGTGAGCAAGCGTGTTGCCGAACTCGAGGAACAGGTAGGCGCGCCGCTGTTGCTGCGCTATGCGCGGGGGGTAGAGCTGACCCCGGCGGGCGAGTCGATGCTGCATTACGCGCGGCAGGTGCGGCTGATGCTGGGCCAGATGGACGAGGAACTCGCCAGTTATGCGGCAGGCGTTCGCGGGCACGTCAGGGTGCATGCGATCGCTTCGGCCCTGGCCCAGTTTCTGCCGACCGACGTGGAGCGGTTCCTCCAGCGTTACCCGCTGATTCATTTCGATATCGAAGAGCGGGTGGGGTCCGCCGTGGTTCGCGCGGTGCTGGATGGCAGGGCGGATGTAGGGATCTTCGCCGAGCATACCCCCGCCGCCGGCCTTGAAACCCGACCGTATCGGCAGGACCGGCTGGTGCTGGTGACCCGCGCCGACCATCCATTGGCCGGGCCGGGCCCGCTGGCCTTCGAAGCGGTATTGGACCATGAGTTCATCGGCCCCCATCTGGACAGTTCGCTCTACACGCTTTTCAGCCATCACTTGGCCCAGTTGGGCCGAACGATGAAGGTACGGGTACGGGCCAGCAGCTTTGAGTGCATGTGCCGGCTGGTGGCGGCCGGGGTTGGCGTGGCGATCCTGCCGCGTACCGCCATCGGCCACTATCTGCGCGGCCTCAAACTCCAAGCCCGGGAGCTTGAAGACCCTTGGGCAAGGCGATCACTTGTGCTCGGCATTCGCCGGTTGGATCTCCTGGCGCCCACGGTTCGCACACTGGTGGAGCACCTGCAAGGTCAGCCATGACGGCGAGCGTTCACCTTCGGAGAACGCTGCCATGGCGAATAGTCAATTTTACGGTCGGGTTCGAGGGCCTAGCATGGCCCCATAACCGGTTGCATCGACAGCCGCGCTGACAACAACGAGAGCGCCACCGTGAACGCCACTGACTTTTATTCCGCCCTGACCGTGGGCAGTGACCACTTCTGCTATGTGGACCTGTACAAGATCCTGCCCGCAGATACGCTCACCACCCTGCCGTACTCGGTGCGCCTGCTGATTGAAAACGTGGCGCGATGCAACCCTGATGCGCTGCCAACGGTGCTGGCGGCCGCGCTTCGCCAGGGGCCAGCCTGCGAAGTACCTTTCTTGCCCAACCGGCTGATGTTCCACGACACCACTTGCCTGCCCGCCCTCGCGGATTTTGCCGGCATGCGTGACCGGGTGGCGGCGCTGGGAGGTGATCCCGAGCGGGTCAACCCGCGCATTCCCGCAGTGCTGGCTATCGATCATTCGGTGATCGTCGAGCATTACGCCGAATCGAACGCGGTGGATGCCAACCTGGACATCGATTTTCGCCGCAACAGTGAACGCTACCGCTTCATCAAATGGGCGCAGAAAAGCCTGGATAACTTCCAGGTGATTCCGCCCGGCACCGGCATCATCCACCAGATGAACATGGAAGCCATCGCGCAGGTGGTCTGGGAGAGCCGGGGCGAGCAAGGTGAGCGGGTGCTGCACCCGGACCACATGGTGGCTACCGATAGCCATACCCCGATGATCAACGCGCTGGGCATCCTGGGCTGGGGCGTCGGTGGCCTGGAAGGCCAGGCGGCCATGCTGGGTGAGCCGGTGCCTATCAGCTTCCCCGAGGTGGTGGGCATCCACCTGACAGGCCAACTCGGGCCGGGCATCACCGGAACCGACCTGTCGCTGTACGTGGCGCAGATCCTCCGCCAACGCCAGATGGTGGGAAAATTCGTGGAGTTCTGCGGGCCCGGCCTGGAGACCCTTAGCTTCGCTCACCGCGCCACGGTCTCTAACATGGCGCCAGAGTATGGCGCCACCGTGGTGTTTTTCCCGTTCGATCAACAGGCGGCCAACTACCTCGCCTTGACGGGGCGCAGCCCGGAGCTACGCGAGCGGGCCGCGGCGTACCTGCGCGCCCAGGGCTTGTGGCGCGATCAAACCTCGGCGCAGCCGGTGTTTTCCGAGCTTATCGAGCTGGACCTCGCCTCGCTGGAGCCCAGCGTGGCCGGGCCACACCAGCCGCATCAACGGCAGCCACTGGCGTTGGCGGGGGCATCGTTCCAACAGGCGCTGGGCGCGCCGCTGATCGCCAGCAGCAGCCCAGGCCTGTTCACCAGCCCGGCGTTCGATCAGCCGCTGTCGCATGGCGCGGTGGTGATCGCCGCGATCACCAGCTGCACCAACACGGCCAACCCCGCGCAAATGATCCAGGCCGGTTTGCTTGCTCGCAATGCGCGGCGGTTGGGGCTCAAGGCCAAGCCCTGGGTGAAGACATCATTGTCGCCGGGCTCACGCGTGGTGGCCGACTACCTTGAGGCCGCCAGCCTGATGGACGACTTCGCGGCGCTGGGCTTTGACCTTACCGGCTTTGGTTGCATGACCTGCATCGGCAACTCCGGCAGCCTGGAACCGCACGTGGAGGCCCTTGCCGAAGAAGGGCTCAAGGGTGTGGCCGTGCTGTCGGGCAACCGCAATTTCGAAGGCCGGGTTAACCCGAAAGTCCCCGCTGGCTACCTGGCCTCGCCCGCGCTGGTAGTGGCGTATGCGATTGCCGGGGAAATCCAGCGCGACCTCACCCGCGAACCGTTAAGCGTTACGGATGGAAAACCGGTGTACCTCGCAGACCTGATGCCCAGTGACGCCGAGGTCGATGCCCTCGTTGAACTGGCCGTGCGGCCCGCGCAGTTTGCCCGGCGCCTGGCTGAGGTGTGGGAGGGCACCCACCATTGGCAAGCCTTGAGCGCCAACGCCAGTGTTCGGTTTGCGTGGGATCCGGATTCGACCTATCTGCGCCGTCCTCGCTACCTGGACACCATAGAAGCCGCGCCTGGCCAAGGCCTTGGCATCCGCGCAGCTCGGGTGCTGATGGTGCTCGGCGATAACGTGACCACCGATCATATTTCGCCCGCCGGGGCCATCCCTCGCGACAGCCTGGCTGGGCGCTGGTTGCTGGAGCGAGGGGAACCCGTGGCCGACCTGAACCAATATTCCACCCGGCGCAGCAACCACGAGGTGATGCTGCGTGGCGCCTTCACCAATCGGGCCGTGCGCAATCTGCTGCTGGCCGACCAGCCGGGCACGGGCGCCTGGGCGTGGGCAGCCGATGGCAAGCGGGTGCTTGCGCTCTATGAGGCTTCTCAGGGTTATGTCGAGCAAGGCATTCCCTTGGTGGTTTTTGCCGGGATCAACTACGGCGCCGGTTCCAGCCGGGACTGGGCGGCCAAGGCCCAGGCGCTGTTGGGGGTAAAGGCGGTGGTCGCGCGAAGCTTCGAGCGCATCCATCGCAGCAACCTGATCGGGATGGGCATCCTGCCGCTTCTCTTGTCGCCGGGCGAGCAAGCCGCGGACCTGGCGCTGGGCGGGCACGAGCAGCTGGATTTCCACGGCCTCGATGCCTTGGAAGTGGGGGACAACCCTGTGCGAATCGTGATCACAGCCCCAGAAGCGGGCGTCAGGACCTTGCAGGTGAACCTGCGGCTCGATTCCCGGCAGGAGGTGGCCTACCTGCGCAACGGCGGCGTTCTGCCCTACGTGGTGCGCAAGCTCCTGGCCCAAAGCACGCCCGCCTGAGACCAAACCACACCTTACAAGGACAATAACAATGCGTGATTCCGAGAACGCCCCGGCCAACCCGCGCCGGCGACAACTGCTGCAGCAAGCCGGCGCGGTGGCTGGGGCCACCTTGCTCGGCAGCCTGTTGCCTCAAGCGGCGGGCGCCGCTGTTCCTGTTACCCCCTCTCAAGGAGCGCGTTACATGTTCGCTTACGTTGGCAGCCGCACCACCCGGGAGCGCAACGCGCGGGGCGAGGGCATCAGTGTGTTCAAGCTGGACCAGGAGGCAGGCACGCTCGAACCGGTGCAAGTGGTCAAGGATCTGGTCAACCCGTCATTCCTTGCGCTTAACCGCGACGGGAGCCGTCTGTACACCGTTCACGGCGACCTGAGCGATATCAGCGCGTTCAGCGTCGACAAGGCCAGTGGCAAGCTTACCTTCATCAACCGGCAAAGCACTCAAGGCAAAAACCCGGTGCACCTGGCATTGGACCCCTCCGGGCGGTTCATGGTGGTGACCAACCACATCGGCCATAGCCTGGCGGTATTGCCGGTCAACGGGGACGGTAGCCTGGGCGAGGTAGCGCAGCTAGTGACCATCGACGGCCAACCTGGCCCCCACCGCACTGAACAGCCCCACGCCAAGCCCCATTTCAACCCGTTCGACCCTTCCGGCGATTTTGTCATCGTGCCCGACAAGGGCCTGGACAAAGTGCTGAGCTACCGCTTCAAGGACGGCCGCCTGACCCCGGCGGATCCGCCCTCGGTCGCGGCGCGGGAAACCTCGGGGCCGCGCCACGTGGCATTCCATCCCACCGGGGCCTGGGCGTATGTGGTGAACGAGCTGGATTCCACCGTTACCGCTTACCGCTATGACGCTACCCGCGGCGCGCTACAGCCCGTGCAGGTGGTGCCTACGCTACCCGCCAGTTTCACCGGTAACAGCCGCGCCTCGGAAATCGCCGTCGACCGCGAAGGGCGGTTCCTCTATGCCTCCAACCGTGGCCTGGACAGCATCGCCGTACTGGCCATCGACCCGGCGTCGGGGCTACTGACCTTCATCACCGCCGTGCCTAGCCGGGGCCGTACACCGCGGTTCTTCGCCTTCACACCTAACGGTCGTTACCTGTTCGCGCTCAACGAGGAAAGCGACTCGATCGTGACCTTCGCCGTGGACTGCGAGCGCGGCGTGTTGGAAGCCACAGGCGCGCAGGTGCACTCCGGCAGCCCGGTATGCATGGTCTTTTCCGTTTGATCGGCGTCACCCCACAATAACAACAGCGGCCGCCTGGCGCGGCCATGTGAGGCGTTCATGAGCGTTACGCCTACCCTCGACGAGCAGGCCATAGTGCGCAAGGTCACCTGGCGGATCATTCCGTTCGTGTTCCTGCTCTACATCGTGTCCTATCTGGACCGCGCCAACATCGGCTACGCGGCGTTGCAGATGAACAAGGAGCTGGCGCTCTCCAGCGAAGCCTTCGGCTTCATCTCTGGCATCTTCTTCATTGGTTATTTCCTGTTCGAAGTACCCAGCAACGTGCTTCTGAACAAATTTGGCGCCAGGGTATGGATCGCCCGCATCCTGGTGACCTGGGGCGTGATCGCGGCGCTCACGGCCTTTGCCCAGACCGCCAACCAGCTTTACGGACTGCGGTTTTTGCTGGGCGTGGCTGAAGCGGGCTTCTTCCCCGGCATCATCGTGTACCTCACGTTCTGGTTCCGCTCCAAGGAACTGGCCACCACGGTCGCGCTGTTCACGGCAGCTATCCCGGTCAGCTACATCATCGGCGCGCCCCTTAGCACCTGGATCATGGACAACATCGGCTGGCTGAACTGGAGCGGCTGGCGCTGGATGCTGTTTCTGGAGGGCATTCCAGCGGTGATCCTGGGCATTGCGTGCTTCTTCCTGTTGACCGACAAGCCCGAGCAGGCAAAGTGGCTCAAGCCACAGGAGCGGGAGTGGCTGATCGCCGAGCTGGAACGGGACCGCAAAAGCCGTAAAAACGTGAAAAGCCTGGGGGTGCTCAAAACCATGACCCACCCCAAGGTGCTGTACCTGTCATTCATTTACTTTGTTTACCAGTGCGGCAGCCTCGGTGTCGGCTATTGGATGCCTCAGATCATCAAGGGCTTCTCTGCCTCGCTCACTCATTCCCAGATAGGCCTGATCGCGATGCTGCCCTACATCGTGGCTACCGTGGCGATGGTGCTGTGGTCACGCAGCTCGGACAAACGCAACGAGCGCAAGCTTCACTCGGCCGCGCCTTTGCTGATCGCGGCGTTCGGGCTGATCGGCGCGGGCATGCTGCAAAACCCTTACGTGGCCATGGCGATGATCTGCGTTACCCTGTCGGGGCTTTACAGCTTCAAGTCGCCTTTCTGGGCCTTGCCTACCCTGTTTCTGGATCGGGCGACCGCGGCCGTCTCCATCGCGGTGATCAATTCCATCGGCAACCTGGGCGGCTTCGTAGGCCCTTCGCTGATCGGCCTGGTGAAAGGGGACAGCCAGAGCGCTTCAAACGGTTTGCTGTTCCTGAGCGCATTGCTGCTGGCGGGCTTTGTGATGACGGCGCTGATGCGGGTTCACAACCGCGAACCCGAACCCAAGGTAGCGGCTGTCGGCGGCCAGGCGCATTGATCTCGCTGTGCATTTTTCCCCCTCTGGAGCACCCATGACAGTGATCGACCCAGCAGTACGTGAACAATTGGCGCCGGGAGGCGCGCTCAGGGCTGCAATCAATCTGGGCAACCCGGTGCTCGCGCAACGCGCCGCGGACGGTTCGCCGCAAGGTGTATCGGTGGCGTTTGCCACCGCCCTCGCGCAGGAACTGGGGGTGCCCTTGCACATGGAAACCTTCGATGCGGCGGGAAAGGTATTTGCTGCGCTTCAAGAGCAGCGCTGGGATGTGGCCTTCCTGGCCATCGAGCCGGTGCGCGAGGCCGAGATTGCCTTCAGCGCGCCCTACGTGATCATCGAGGGCACTTACCTGGTTCGGGCGGACTCACCCTACACCGACGTGGGCGACCTGGATCAGCCGGGCCTGCGCCTGGCGGTGGGCAAGGGCGCCGCCTACGATCTGTACCTGAGCCGCACCCTGGCCCACGCCCGGTTGGAGCGGGCGCCAACGTCCGCCGCCGCGGTAGAGCTGTTTATCGAACAGCGGCTGGATGCCGCCGCCGGGGTTCGCCAACCTCTGGAGGCAGTGGCCCGCGGCAACCCGGCCTACCGCGTGCTCGCCAACAGCTTTGCCCACATACGCCAGGCAATGGCGGTGCCGCGGGGGCGCGACGCGGCTGCCGCTTATGTGAGGGCATTCGTGGAACGAAAGAAGGCGGAGGGGATCGTGGCCCGTGCACTGGCCGAATCGGGCCAGGCGGATGTGACGGTCGCCGAACGTGCATGAGGCCGGGCGAAAGGTTGCCGCTGATTCGTTTATCATCACCCCGCCTTTCGCTTTCGGAATCCCACATGAGCTCTTCGCCCGGCGCCGCCGCTCGCCGCCTGACCAACTACCAGACCCTGGCCGACAGCATGGCCCGGCTGTTGTTTCCCCACGCTGAAGTGGTGCTCCACGACCTGGCCACGCAAACGGTGGTGCACATTGCCAACAATCTGTCTCGGCGCAAGCTGGGGGACTATTCGGCGTTGGGCGAGTTGGCCGGCGATGTGTACACCCAGTGCAGCCTCGGCCCATACGAAAAGCTCAACTGGGATGGGCGCCGTATTCGCTCGATCACCAGCGTGCTGCAGGACGAGCACGGCAAGCCGGAATTCGCGCTGTGCATCAACCTGGATTATTCCGTGCTCGAACAGGCGCGCGACGCCTTGAACCTGTTCTTCCAGGCCAGCCGCATGGTGGCGCAACCCGACGCGCTGTTTCGTGACGACTGGCAGGAGCGCATCAATACCTTCCTGCACGGGTGGCTACAGGCGCGGCACCTGGCGATCGGTGGCTTGAGCCGCGATCACAAGCGCGAATTGGTAGAAGCGCTTTACCGGGAAGGCGCGTTCGACGGCCGCAGCGCCCACGACTATATCGCCAACGTGCTGAACATGGGGCGGGCGACCGTCTACAAGTACGTCAAGGCGTGCCGGGGCGGCTGAGCGCAAGCCCTCAGCCAGCGGCGCAGGCCCGCAGCGCGCAGTGGGCGATCTGCGCATCCTGGACCGCAACGCCGGTCAGGTCCGCCAAGGTGATCTGTTCATCCGCCAGCCGGCCCACGGCTTGGCCGCCCAGCAGATTGCCCAGTTCCACAAGGCGCTCGGCTGCCAGAAGCCCGCTTTCGACGGCGTGGGCCACTTCGCCGAATTCGCCGCATTGGGCGACCGAGTCAACCACCACTACGTCAGCGGCAGCCACCAGTTCCGGCTCCAGTTCCTGTTTGCCGCGGGCGTCGGCGCCCACCGCGGTGATGTGCGTGCCGGGGCGTACCCATTCGCGCTTGAGCAGGGCTTCCCGCGACGGCGTGGTGGTAACGATCAGGTTGGCCGCACGGGCAATCTCTTCGACACTGCGCGAAGTGGTGACGCTGAAGCCCAGGCCTTGGGCGAAGCCACGATAGGCTTCCAGGGCATCCAGGTTGCGCCCCCACACCGCAACCTGGCGGCAGGCCGTGACCGGCATCAGGTGTTCCAGCTGCAGGCGCGCCTGCTCCCCGGTACCGATAATGCCGATCGCTTCCACCCGCGATGGTGCCAGCGCCCGGGCCACCACCTGGCCGGCAAGGGCGGTGCGCAGTGAAGTGAGCCAGCCTTCATCCTGCAACAGCGCCAGCGGCTGGCCGGTTTTGGCGCACAACACCAGCATCAGCCCGCCGTTACTGGACAGGCCCTGGGCGGCATTGGAATAGAACCCGGTAGAAACCTTCACCGTGAAGGTATCGCTGCCTTCCATCCAGGCAGACTTCACACAACAGTCGCCGTTGGCTTGCGCGAAGGCGAAGTGCTGAACCGGCGGTACCTTGACCTGACCGCGGGAATACGCAATGAACCCATCACGCACGGCCCGCGCGGCGAGTTCGAGATTGATCGAAGCGGCAATCTGCGGCCGGGTGAACACCTTCATTGGAGGGCCCCCATGAATTTCTCCAGCAATATGTTGCGCCCGCAGATCACCACGGCCACCTGTTTGCCTTGATAGTCCGCCGCCAGCTTCATCGCGCCTGCCAGGGCCACGCCAGCGGCCCCTTCGATCATCCAGCGCTCGAACCGGGCAACGGCCTTCATCGCCGCGCGAATCTCGTCCTCGCTGACCAATACGGCCCGGTCGATCACGCGCTGGCAAATGGGAAAAGTGATGCTGCCCGGTTCGATGCCACCGGCGGTGCCGTCGGAAAGGGTATCGGTTTCTTCCATTTCGATGATCCGCCCGGCCGCCAGTGAGCGCTCCAGGGTAGGGGCGTTGGCCGGCCAGCAGCCGATGATCTCGGCCCCCGGCTTGAGGTGCTTGATGGCCGTGCCGATCCCCGAAACCATGCCGCCGCCGCCCACCGCCACGAACACCGCGTCCACCCGCGGCAATTGCTCGAGGATCTCCAGGCCGATGGTGCCCTGGCCAGCGATGATCTGGGCGTCGTTGTAAGGTGACACGAACAGCTTGCCCCGCCGACGCGCCTCGGCCGCGGCCTCCAGTTCCACACTCAGGGGGTCGGTGGCCAGGGTGACCACTTCAGCCCCGAGCCCGCGAATGGCATCGAGCTTGAGCGCCGAGGCGGTAGTTGCCGCGTACACCGTAACCGGAACGCCAGCCTCGCGCCCCGCCAGGGCGACACCCAGCCCATGGTTGCCGGACGACGCCGTAATCACGCCATTGTGGCGCTGGTCGCCGGCCAGCAAGCGCACCTTGTTGCTTGCCCCGCGAAACTTGAACGAACCTGTGTGTTGCAAGTGCTCGCACTTGAGATGCAACTGGCATCCGGTGAGGGCTGAAAGCTGGGGGCTGTGGGTGAGGGGCGTAACGAGCACAGCGGGGCGCAGGGCTTGGTGCGCTTGTTGAATTTTTTCGAAAAGCGCGGGCGACGATGGGGCGTTGGGCATCGGGAGGGACCTGATCCGGATTCAAATGATGACGCCTTGCGGCCGGCTGTGACGGCCCGTGGCGTCCAAAGCGTGGAATATATGTCTAGTAGAGATGTTTAGTCCAGATAATGGCGCGGCCGCTGCGCTATTCATTTCAATGATTCACCTAATCCATGCAATCCATACCTTTAATCGGACCCGCTTGTGTTACCGTCCGCGCGCCCCGATGTAGAGCGGTTTTCCGCGCTCGTGCACCCGATCATGACCGGCCAGGCGATCACTGGCCGCTGTCGCAGTTGATGGAATATTTGTTTGTTCACCTCGATCTTTTCATCGCGGCTGCCTTCGGGCAGCCTGCCCGCCGTTGTGCTTGCTTGCGCCGCCATGGCGGCCCCTTGGTTACCCGCCCATGCCGATGATTGGCAGACCCGCCCCACGATGACCGGAAACTGGGGCGGCGAACGCTCCAGGCTGGAAGGCGAGGGCATCCGGATTACCGGCGACTACAGCGGGGAGACGGTGTACAACGCCCGCGGCGGCAAGCAGCGGGGCACGCGTTACTCGCAGAACGTGAAGCTTGGCGTTCGGTTCGAACTGGACAAGCTTCTGGGCCTGGAGCAGGGCGGCAAGGTTCAGCTCACCATCAACGATCGCCGCGGCAACAGCGGCTCCGATGACCTGGTGGGCAACCGCCTGCCGGTGCAGGAGAACTACGGCGGCCTGTATACGCGCCTCACCGAGCTGAGCTACGAGAACACCCTGTTCACGCCGGACCTGGACTTGAAGGTTGGCTTCATGGCCATGGGCAACGACATCGGTGGGCTCAGCACGGGCATCCTGTGCAACTTCATGAACGCCGGCTTTTGCGGCCACCCGCTGTCCATGTCCGGCGGCAGCGGCTGGAGCAACTACCCCAACGGCCACCTCGGCGCCATCGCCCGCTATCGTTTCAACCCCGAATTCGCCCTTCAGGTTGCTGCCTTCAAGGTAGACGCCGCCAGCAATGGCGACGCCAGCCGCGCCTGGCACGTGACCCCCAAGGACAGCACTGGCAACGTCTTCCCCGTAGAGCTTATCTATACCCCTCATGGCGACCTGCCCGGTGAGTACCGAGTGGGTTATTACTACGACACCTCCGACGCCCCCCGCATTGGCAGTGACAAGGCCGTGGCCGGCCGCGACGGTGCGTATGTCTTGATGGACCAGGCCGTCTGGGCCTCGCGCGCGGACCCTGCCCGCAGCCTTCACGTCTTCGGTCAGGCCGCCAACGCCAGCGCCGCCGCCTCGCCGTTCCGGCGCTGGTACTCCGTGGGCGTGGCGTTGAAAAAGCCTTTCGCCAGCCGCCCGAACGACACCGTTGCCCTCGGCTATGGCCGCGCGGTATTCAACGCGCGCAGCCGCGATGTACAGCAGCAGGCCGCCCTTGCCAATGGCCAGGATTTCCCCGACCTGAGCAGCGGAGAAGGGCTGGTGGAAATGACCTATGGCGCCCAGCTCGCGCCTTGGCTGGTGGTGCGCCCCTCACTGCAATACATCATCGAGCCGGGGGCCTTCTACGGTACCGAAACGGCCAACGCACTGGTGTTTGGCGTGCAGGTAAAAGCAGCCTTATGAGTTCTGAACGCAGTGAACTCTGCGTATGTCCACCCACTATCGACCTTCATTGGTATTTGCCCGCAAAGGCTCAAGCGTTAGAAGGAGCACACAATGTCTGACCCCCATTCCCAGCCCCATGGCGGCCGCTGGCTCGTCTGGATAGCCGCCCTCGGCACCCTGGTTTTCGGCCTGTTGTTCGCGGCGGGGGGCGGCTACCTTGCCTCCCTCGGCGGCAGTTGGTACTTCCTGCTTGCCGGTATCGGTATGCTCGTGGCCGCCATCCTGTTGTTCAAAGGTCGCCTGTGGGGCGCCTGGCTGTTCGCCGTGGTGATGGTGCTGTCGGTGGTCTGGGCCATCGTGGACGCGGGGCTGAATTTCTGGCCGCTGGTGTCCCGGCTGTTCGCGCTGGGCGTGCTCAGCCTGGTGGTGGCTTTGGTCTATCCTTCGTTGCGCAAGGCTAACGGCTTGGCTGGTGGGCGGCTGGGGTATGGCGTCAGCGCGGTGTTGGCCATCGCGCTGGTGGCGGGCTTGTGGGACATGTTCCTGCCTCACGCCCCGGTTTCACCCACCGGGGACGGCCCCGGCCTGACCAAGGTGGACCCTGCCAGGGCACAGAAGAACTGGGACAACTACGGCAACGACGCCGGTGGGGGGCGATTCGCCGCGTTGGATCAGATCAATCGGGACAACGTGTCCAAACTGGTTCCCGCCTGGACCTACCATACCGGCGACGTCGCCATCAGCGATGGCAATGGCGCCGAAGACCAGCTGACCCCGCTGCAAGTGGGGGATAAAGTGTTTATCTGCACCCCGCACAACAACGTGATCGCGCTGGACGCCGATACCGGGAAGGAATTGTGGAAGCGGGAAATCAACGCCAAATCCGCCGTTTGGCAGCGTTGCCGCGGCCTGGCCTACTTTGACGCTACCCGCCCGGTGGCGCAGCCCGCCGATACCAGCACGCCCGCCGCTGCGGTGTCGATCCCGGCCGGCGCCAACTGCCAGCGCCGCTTGCTTACCAACACCATCGACGCGCGGCTGATCGCCGTGGACGCGGACACCGGTGAGTTTTGCCAGGGCTTTGGCACCAACGGCCAGGTAGACCTCAAGGCCGGCCTCGGCGATGTACCGGATTCCTATTACCAGCTGTCCTCGCCACCGCTGATGGCCGGGACCACCGTTGTGGTCGGTGGCCGGGTAGCCGACAACGTACAAGCCGACATGCCAGGCGGCGTGATCCGTGGCTTCGATGTAGTCACCGGCGCCATGCGCTGGGCGTTCGACCCGGGCAATCCGCAGGACAAGCAAGCGCCGGCCGAAAGCGCCACCTACGTTCGCAGCACCCCTAACAGTTGGGCGCCGATGTCCTATGACCCGGCCACCAACACGATCTTCTTGCCGATGGGCAGCTCCTCCACCGATATCTATGGCGTGCAGCGTACCGCGCTGAACCACAAGTACGGCGCCTCGGTGCTGGCGTTGAACGCCACCACGGGTGACGAGAAATGGGTGTTCCAGACCGTGCACAACGACCTCTGGGACTTCGACCTGCCGATGCAGCCGAGCCTGATCGACTTCCCCCAGCCTGATGGCAGCAAGGTCCCGGCCGTGGTGATCGGCACCAAGGCTGGCCAGATCTATGTACTTGACCGTGCCACCGGCAGGCCGCTCACGGCTGTTGAAGACGTGCCGGTGAAGCCAGCGGACATTCCGAACGAGCCTTACTCCCCCACCCAGCCACGCTCGGTAGGCATGCCGCAGATCGGCGCGCAACACCTGACCGAGTCGGACATGTGGGGCGCTACCCCGTTCGACCAGATGCTGTGCCGTATCTCGTTCAAGAAGATGCGCTATGACGGCCTCTACACCGCGCCGGGCACCGACGTCTCCCTGAGCTTCCCGGGTTCGCTGGGCGGCATGAACTGGGGTGGTATTTCCACCGACCCGGTACATGGCTTCATCTTCGTCAACGACATGCGCCTGGGCCTGTGGATTCAGATGGTGCCGGCCGAGCGCGAGGCCAAGGCTTCCTCCGGTGGTGAAGCGATCAACACCGGCATGGGCGCGGTGCCGCTCAAGGGCACACCTTATGCGGTGAACAAAAACCGCTTCCTGTCGCTGGCCGGCATTCCGTGCCAGGCGCCGCCATTCGGCACCCTGAGCGCCATCGACCTCAAAACCCGCAAGATAGCCTGGCAGGTGCCGGTAGGGACCGTTCAGGACACCGGCCCGCTGGGCATCAAAATGGGCCTGCCCATGCCGATCGGCATGCCCACGCTGGGCGGTACGCTGTCTACCCAGGGCGGCCTGGTGTTCATTGCCGGCACGCAGGACTACTACCTGCGCGCGTTCAACTCCGCCACCGGCGAAGAGGCCTGGAAGGCTCGCCTGCCCGTGGGTAGCCAAGGCGGCCCGATGACCTTCGTATCGCCGAAAACCGGCAAGCAGTACGTGGTGATCACCGCCGGCGGCGCGCGGCAGTCTCCCGACCGCGGCGATTATGTGATCGCCTATGCCTTGCCGGAGAAAAACTGACCTGAGCTATGCCGCTTGTCCAGTGGGAGGCACTTGCGGCCTCCCGCTGCGCTCACAACCCTGAGCGCGGATATTCCGCGCCGTGCAAAGGAGAGTGATGATCATGGTAAATGACGACAATGGCACGGCAAGCCCGTACCCGGGCCCGGCAGGTGCGGACAGCGACGAAGAGCTGCTCGATGAAGAGGGTGGTTCGTCGGATGTCGAGCAGGGCGACGGCACTGAATCGACGGTGAATCCACCGGTGGATGACGACGAAGAGCCATCGCCAGGCAACGCAGTCTGAAGACGCTTGATAGCCTCGGCCCCGCCTGTCGCGTGGCCGAGCCGCTTTTTTCTTGATGTTCCCCGCTCGGGCCTCCTCAACTTTTCTTCCTTTGTGCCGCTAACCGTGCATACCCGGCGAGCTCGCCGCTTAAGCCACGGATGCCACCATGAACCTCCGATCCTTGAAAATCGCCAAGCGCAGCATTGTGTGCTTCGGCATCATTGCCGTTGTGCTGGCCGCCCTTGGCCTGTTTGGCCTTTACCAGATGGCGGGCATCCGCGCCCAGGCCAGGCTGGTGGCCGAAGAAAACGTGCCCGGCGTGATCACCAGCGATGCGATTGCCTTGCAGTTGGCGCGCGCGCGCATCCAGGTGTTCCGTATGGTGGCCATCCCGGCGACCGCGGCTGAAACCCAGCAGGGCCTGCACAAGATTGCTGGCACGCTCAATGAGCTGTTCGCGGCCTACCGCCCCATGATCGGCAGCGAAATCGAACGCACCAGCTATGACCAGTTGACCAGGCTGTACACCACTTATATGCAGCAGGCCGACCATGTGGCCGAGCTGGTGATGGCCGGCAATGTAGAGGCCGCCCGCGACTTCGTGACCCACATCATGAACGAAGCGGGCACCCGGATGAACGATCTATCCGGCGCGTTGCAGCAGGAAAACATCGACGAATCCCGCGAGCACAACCATGCGGGCAAAGCCCTTTACGATGAGTCCCGCGCGGTCACACTGGCGGCGATCCTACTGGCGCTGGGGTTGACCGTGCTGCTGTCGTGGCGCCTCACCCGCAGCCTTACCCGGCCGATCCAGAACGCCGTGGCCGCGGCGCAAACCATTGCCAGCGGTGATCTGACCGCGCGCCTCGACACCCGCGGCACGGACGAGGCAGCGTTGCTGCTCAAGGCCATGGCCTCGATGCAGGGCACGTTGAGGGATACGCTCGAACACATCATGCTGTCCGCTCAGCAACTGGCTGCGTCCACCGAGCAAATGAGCGCGGTGATGAGCGAGAGCGCCAATGGCCTTTCCCAGCAGAACGACGAAATCGAGATGGCGGCCACGGCCGTCACCGAGATGAGCCAGGCGGTGGATGAAGTGGCGTCCAGCGCGTCAATGGCCTCCACGCAAACGCGCAACGCCAGCGAAACGGCCCGCCGTGGCCAGAGCCAGTTGGGCGACACCCTTTCGGCGATCGGCTCGTTGGCCGACAACGTGCTGGGCGCTTCGGAGCATGCCAGGAACCTGGCCGAGCAGGCTCACGGCATCACCAAGGTGCTGGACGTGATCCGCGCCGTTGCCGAACAAACCAACCTGTTGGCGCTGAACGCGGCCATCGAAGCGGCCCGCGCGGGCGAGGCAGGGCGAGGTTTCGCGGTGGTGGCCGACGAAGTACGCTCCCTGGCCAGCCGCACCGGCCAATCCACCCGGGAGATCGAGTCGATGATTTCCACCATCCGCGCCGGCACCACGCAAACGGTGGATGCCTTGCTGACCAGCGCCGATCAGGCGCGTATCACTCAGGAGCAGGCCCACGCGGCCAGCGACGCGCTGAGCACGATTTCCTTGGCGGTATCGGAGATCGACGAACGCAATATCGTGATCGCCAGCGCCGCCGAGGAACAAGCCCAAGTGGCCCGGGAAGTTGACCGGAACCTGGTCCGTATCCGCGACCTGTCGATCAGAACCTCCGCAGGCGCCGGGCAGACCCACGCCGCCAGCCAGGAACTGTCCCGCTTGGCATCGGACCTGAGCGAGCTGGCGCAGCGATTCAAGGTTTAGAAGATATTCACTTCAAAGGGCGCCATCTGGGCCCTGAACCGTTCGCCCGCGAAGGTTTTGGTGACGGTCTGTTGTTGCGCTTGTTGCCATAGCTCCAGCGCGGCCTGCCTCGCCAGTTCGGAACGCTCCATGGTGGGTTGCAAGGTACGCATGGCGGCGTAGGTGGCGCACAACATCACGGTGAGGTGAGCGGGGTCCTTGGTGTCCGCCGCGAACCTCGCATTGGCCAGCTTTCCCGATTTGGCGATATCGAACGTCATGTCGATTTCGGCGCCGTCACGTTCGAGTTTCTGCTTGATCATCGCGCCGTTCTTGAACGTGCGCGGCTTCTGGAAGGTGACGCTTCGGCAGTCCTGCTCCTCGGGAAGGTGCTGTTTGATTCCCGCCAGCAGTGTTTGGGCGGTAAATTCCAGGCCTTGGCCCGGCGCGGTTTTCGCCGGGGCCTTGGTGGCGGCCTCGGTGGACAGGGCGGGAAGCAATGCGAGGCAGATCAGCAGCGAACGGGGAAACATGCAGGAACTCCTTAAGGGCGCGGCAAGCCTAGCAAAGCTCGGGAATAACTCAACATGCCAGGGCGTACAAACGTGGTTGCGCTACCTTGTCTCTATTGCCCCCTCAAGCTGCCTGTCATGTCCCATCCCCACCCTCGTTTGACCTATCGCCAGCCAACCACCGCCGACCTGCCGCGCCTGTTCGCGATCTACAGCGACCCGCGTACCCAGGTATTCAACCCTGCGGGCCCGTTCACACTTGTGGGTCAAGCTGAGCAGCTGTTAAGTACGTGGTTGGCGCACTGGGCCACACATGGCTTTGGTTGGTGGGCGGTGGCGGAGCAGGGCGCGCCAGAGCAGGTCATCGGCTTCGGCGGCGTGGCCTGGCACAGCTACCTGGGCGAGCAACGGCTGAACCTGGGTTACCGCTTCGCCGTAGACGCCTGGGGCCGAGGTTATGCCACTGAGCTAGGGCACGCAGCGCTGCGCCATGCCTTCGGCCCGTCAGGTTTTACCCACGTATGGGCGTTTGTACGGCCCGATAACGCGGCCTCGATCGAGGTGCTCGAGAAGGTCGGCATGCGGCCCTGCGGCGTTCTGGACGACGTGCCAGGGCAGCCACCGAGCCGGCTGTTCCGCGCCTCTGCCCGTGATTGGCCGAGGCCATGAGGCTTCGCCGGCCATAACCTTATAGGTAACCGGTATTTGGCAATACCTGTGGGCGTATCTCAGGAGGTTGCAGGGCTGCCGCTAAATGGTAAGGGCGCTACAGCGGCTATGACAGCGTGTTGGCCTTGGTAGCCGGCCTCGCGGCGGCCGCTTCAGGGTTTCTCATGGCGGCGATTTCCTTGTCGGCGATCGCCTGGTCAAAGGCGCCGTCCCATTTGGCGATGGCCAGGGTGCCGATACCGTTGCCGATCAGGTTGGTGACCGCGCGCGCTTCATTAAGGAAACGGTCCACCCCCAGCAACAGCACCAGGCCCACCAGCGGAATCTCTGGTATCACCGACAGCGTTGCGGCCAAGGTAACGAAGCCGGCCCCAGCCACGCCTGCCGAGCCCTTCGAGGTGAGCAGCAGAACCCCGAGCACCACCAGCTGGTCGGTGAGGGCGAGCGGGGTATTGGTGGCCTGCGCCACGAAGATCGCCGCCATGGTGAGGTAGATGCAGGTACCGTCGGAGTTGAAGGTGTAACCGGTGGGCAGCACCATCCCCACCACGGATTTCTCGCAGCCCAGCTTTTCGAGCTTGACCATCATGCGCGGCAGCACGGCCTCGGTGGAGCAGGTGCCCAGCGTCACCAGGATCTCGTCCTTGAAATAACGCACGAAGGTGAACAGCGGAATGCCGGCCCAGCGCGCGACCGAGCCGAGCACCACCAGGATGAAGAACAGCGTGGTGACATACAGCGCCAGCATCAGGTGCCCGAGCGATACCAAGGTGCCGATCCCGTACTTGCCGATCGTGAAGGCCATTCCCGCGCCTGCCCCGATGGGCGCGAGCCGCATCACCATGGCGACGATACGGAACAGGCTCTGGAGCAGCAGATCGATGATATTGACCAGCGGCTTGGCGACCTCGCCCAGCTGCACCAGCGCGATGCCCATGAACACCGATACGAAGATCACCTGGAGCATCGCGCCCTTGGCGAAGGCGTCGACGAGGGTAGTGGGAATGATGTTCATGAAAAAGCTGATGGCGCCGCCCTGGGCCTCAGCGGCCTGGGTATAGCCCTTGATGGCGTCGGCGTTGAGTGAGCTGACGTCGATATTCATGCCTTCGCCAGGCTTCATGATGTTGACCACCACCAGCCCGATGATCAGCGCCAGGCTGGAAACGATCTCGAAATAGATGAGCGCCTTGCCGCCAATGCGGCCCACTTCCTTGATGCTGCCCATCTTGGCGATGCCTACCACGACGGTACCGAAGATGATGGGCGCCAGAAGCATCTTGATCAGTTTGATGAAGCCGTCGGCGAGCGGTTGAAGCTTGGCGCCGAGGTCGGGGATGAAGTAACCGATCGCGCCGCCGACGACGATGCCGATCAATACCTGGACGTACAGCAGCTTGTACCAGCGTGTGGCCGTGTTCATGGGTGTACCTCGGTGTTGTTCTTGTATGAGGACAAAAGGCGGCCCCGCCGTGGAGGGCCGCCGCAAGGCAGCGGGGATCAGCTTTCGCCCAGCTCGCGCATCACCTTGTACAGCTCGGCCTTGGCCTCGAAGCCTACGCCCGGGATGTCCGGCAGGCCCACGTAGCCGTTTTGCACCTGGATACCGTCGGCGAACCCGCCGAAGGGCTGGAACACGTCGGGGTAGGATTCATTGCCGCCCAGGTGCAGGCCGGCCGCGATGTTCAGGGACATCTGATGCCCCCCATGGGGCACGACACGGCGAGTAGACCAGCCCAGCGCCTTCATCACGTCCAAGGTGCGCATGTACTCCACCAGGCCGTAGGACAGCGCACAGTCGAATTGCACGAAGTCGCGGTCCGGGCGCATGCCGCCATGGCGCAACAGGTTGCGCGCGTCTTGGTGGGAGAACAGGTTTTCCCCCGTGGCCATGGGCAGTTCGTAGTGGTTGGCCATTTCCGCCTGCAGGGCATAATCGAGCGGGTCGCCGATTTCTTCATACCAGAACAGGTTGTATTGCTTGATGGCTTCGGCATACGCAATCGCGGTCTGGAGGTCGAAGCGGCCGTTGGCGTCGACGGCCAGCCGGCGACCGTCGCCTACCACCTCCAGCACGGCTTCGATGCGGCGAATGTCTTCATCGAGCGCAACTGCGCCGATCTTCATCTTCACTACGTCGTAGCCGCGGTCCAGGTAGCTTTGCATTTCGGCCTTGAGCTTGGTCTGGTCCTTGCCGGGGTAGTAATAGCCCCCCGCGGCATATACCCACACCTTGTCATCGGCGACACCTTCGCGATACCGGTCGGCCAGCAGGCGATACAGGGGCTTGCCCTCGATCTTGGCAACGGCATCCCACACCGCCATGTCGATGGTGCCCACCGCCACGGAGCGTTCGCCATGGCCGCCGGGCTTCTCGTTGGTCATCAGGGTTTTCCAGATGGCGAACGGGTCGAGGTTGTCGTTGGCTTCGTCGATCAGCGTGGCCGGGTCGGCTTCACTGATCCGCGCCAGGAAACGATCTCGCATCAACGCACCCTGGCCATAGCGGCCATTGGAGTTGAAGCCATAACCCACCACGGGTTTGCCATCGCGGATCACATCGGTAATCACCGCCACGACTGAGCAGGTCATCTTTGAAAAGTCGATGTAAGCATTGGCGATAGGGGAGGCGATGGAAACGGTCTTCTCGCGAATTTCAACGATGCGCATGGCGTTGTCCTCTTGTTGTGAGGGCTTCAACTTAAGCTTGCGAAGGGCACCCGCATAATGCTCTTATCGATGCGGGCAATGCCGAAACGGCATTGCTGGAGGTCTCTCTCCCTAGCGCGGGGGTGGCCATCGGCTCGGCCGGGGATCTTTCCCGAGCAGGGCCCGGCCCCAGATAGCGGATGCGATAATGCACAGCAGGCATGACGATGGAATTGGCATGGCTTGAAGATTTCATTGCCCTTGCCGAGCAAGGTGGCTTCATCCGGGCAGCCCAGGCCAGGCACGTCACGCAGCCGGCGTTCAGCCGCCGGATCAGGGCGATGGAGCAATGGGTAGGTGTGCCGTTGTTCGAGCGTTCCTCCCAGGGCGCTACGCTAACGCCCGCCGGCGAGCACGTATTGAGCAGTATCCAGGACGCCGCGGTGCGGCTTTACCGCATCCGTGACGACGCGCGGGAGTTCGCCGGCACCGCAGCCAAGAGCCTGCAGTTTGCCGCGACGCATTCCCTGTCGTTTACCTTTTTCCCCCGATGGATTCGCCAGGTGGGCGGCGGCGCGCCCATTCAAGCGGTGAGGTTGCTGTCCGACAGCATGGCCGAATGCGAGCGGATGCTGCTGCATGGCCAAGCGCAGTTTCTGCTGAGCCATCGCCATCCGGAGGTCCCGCCGTTGCTTCCGGCCGGGCAATTCATCAGCACGCCGGTGGGCACCGATACGCTCGTGCCGCTGATGGGTAGCGATGCCGAGTTCGATGGCGACATCCAAACGTTGCCCTACCTTGCCTACACCCGCGAATCCGGGCTGGGGCGCATCGTCGAGCATCACCTGAGGCACAAGGCCGAATACCTGCACCTGCAACCGTCTTTCAGCAGCCACCTCGCGGCGGTGCTCACTTCAGTGGCATTGGAAAACAAAGGGGTGGCCTGGCTACCGGCCAGCCTCACCGAGCAGGAGCGGGCCGATGGCAGGCTGATCCGGGCGCTGGACGAAAGCTGGGACATCCCGCTGCACATCCACCTGGCACGGCCAGTGGCGCCGCTGCCGCCCTATGCCGAAGCGTTCTGGCGGGAGGTGAGCAAGGCTGGCGAAGGGGGCTTTTGAATGAGCACCGTTCCTCATCGGCAGTACATGGGAGGCGGTACTCGTATGTGTGACCGGCAGGGCCGGCCATCCGGCGAAGCTTGCGAAGAAATTTCTGCACTTGTTCGCGAGCTTCGCCTGTGGCTACGCCCGCCTCCCACAGGGGCGCCGCGGCCTCTTGCCTTAACGGGCACGCTCGGCGATCAACGCCTCTACCTCGGCAACCGTTGGCGAGTAGGCCCCCGGGTGGCTGCATGACACCGACGCACAGGCGGCGGCGAACAGGAGCCGCTGCTGAGGGTCATTGATGCCTAGCAACCCCGAGCCCAGCCAGCCGGCCATGCTGGCATCGCCGGCGCCCACGGTATCGGCCACGGTCACCTTCAGCGCGGGCTGCTGGTAAGTGCCGTCTGCGGTGTACAGCGCCAGGCCCCGTTCGCCCCGCGTGAACAATACCTGCGCCTCGGGGTTCAGTTCGCGCAGGGCTTGCAGCGCCTGGGCCTCGTCGTGGTCCGGGTACAGGTTTCTCAAATCTTCGTCCGAGAGCTTTATCACACTCGCCAGCTTGGCCAGGGTAGGGAAGGTTTGCTCGCGATAGCGGGCCGTCATCAGGTTGCGCCAGTTGGGGTCATAGCTGATGGTCTTGCCAGCGGCCTTCGCTTGCTCGGCGGTGTGCACCAGCAGGCTGGCGAGCGGCTCGCGGGCGAGGCTGATGCAGCTGAAATGGCAGATTTCCACCTCATCCAGCCAGCCCTCGGGCAGGGCCTGGAGGTTGAAGCGCAGGTCCGCTTCGCCCGCGAAGAAATAGGTGGGCGGCGCGCTGGAGGGCACGATGGCAACCAGTGGGTCAGCCTTTACCCGCTGAATGAAGCGCATGTCCAGGCCCGCGGCGATGGATTGTTCGGCGATCTCATCGCCAAGGGAGTCCTCACTGATTGCCCCGCCGAAGGCGGTGGAAATGCCCAGTCTGCTCAGGGTACGGGCCACGTTCCATGGCGCGCCGCCCGGGTAACCACGCCAGTGGCCAGGGGTGGTTTGCACGATGTCGGTAAGCGCTTCGCCGAATATCACGACACGGGGGAAAGGCATGGGGGTTCCTTATTGTAGAGAAAGTGGCTGAGCGGCAGCGCCGGCGTGGCGGCGATACTCGCTGGGTGTTTGCGCCATTTCGTGAAGGAAGTGGCGGTTGAAGTTGGACACGTTGCCGTAGCCGACCTCGAAGCAGATATCGGCCACGGACAGTTCGGTTTGCATCAGCAGCCTGCACGCGCGTTGCACCCTCAGCTTGCGCATCAGGTCCACGAAACCATGGCCGGTCACGCGCTTGAAGAACCGGGAAAATCCCGCCTCGCTCATGCCCACGCGCTCGGCGGCCACGCCCAGCCGGATATCGCCGGTGAGCTCGGCCAGCAGGTAGTCGAATGCCTTGGCGATGCGCTCCGCGCTGCGGTCATCCAGCGCCGGCGCATAACAGGGGCTTGCCAACACATGACGATCCCGCACAGGCGCCTTGGCCAAGGTGTCGCACAACTGAAGAAACCGGGTCAGGCGTTCCAGCCCGCGCGCCGCGCCCACCGCCTCGATCATCGTGGCCGCTCGCGCGGCCGTGGCTCCGGTGAATTCCATGCCTCGTCGCGCATTGGCAAACAGCTCCCTGAGCTCTCCCAGCTCGGGCAAGGCGCTGGCAAGCTTCAACAGGGCTTCGCCGTCGAACTGCAGGACCACATCACGGCCCGGCACATGCTCCCCGGGCGCGAGGTCCCCGATCCAGTCATGGGGCAGGTTCGGGCCGATCAACGCCACGTGGCCGGCCCTGAATGGGCCAATGTAGTCGCCGGCCAGCAGCTTGCCCTGGCCGCGGCGAATCAGGTGGAGTTCAAATTCGGGGTGGTGGTGCCAACGGGCAAGGGGGTAGGGATAGTCATGCTCGAACCAGCGAAAGCCGTTTCCGGGTTCGGGCAGGATCACCTCCAGCTCCGCGAGCGGGTGATTGAGCAGGTTCGCCCGGGTGGCGCGCATGCCTGAGCCCCTGTTTTTATTGATGGGTAGGGACTGAGCATACCCACGGCCATGAGGGGTGACCAGCACGGCCTGTACCTGCCGCCGATACTTTTTTGCGACGCTCGACCTGAAGCGGCCACGGCAAAAAAAGTATCAGCGGATGGTTCGTGGATCGTTTGAGCCCGGCCAGGCCCCCTGCTGTAATCGAGCCCAGCCCGCCGCCTGCCCGCGTTTCGGCCAGTGGCGGATACAACAACAAGAACGCTCGTGCCGGCCAGGCATGAAGCGGAGGAACGCCATGAGAACTATCCAAGCGCTTACGCTGTGCGCCGGGCTGTCGGTCACGCTCACCAGCCATGCCGCCGATACGGTCACCATCGCCACCGTGAACAATAGCGACATGATCCGCATGCAGCGGCTGAGCAAGGTGTTCGAACAGCAGCACCCGGACATCACACTCAATTGGGTGGTACTGGAAGAAAACGTCCTGCGGCAGCGGCTTACCACCGACATTGCCACCCAGGGCGGCCAGTTCGATGTGCTCACCATCGGCACCTATGAAACACCTCTGTGGGGCGCGAAGAAATGGCTTGAGCCGTTGCAGGAGCTGCCAGCCAGCTACGACCTCGAGGATATCTTCCCGGCGGTGCGCCAGGGCCTTTCGGTGAATGGGGCGATGTACGCGCTGCCGTTCTACGGCGAAAGCACCCTGACCTATTACCGTACCGACCTGTTCAAGCAAGCCGGCCTCAGCATGCCGGAGCACCCCACCTGGGCCCAACTGGGGGAATTTGCCAGCAAGCTGCACGCCCCCGCCAAGGGGCAATACGGCATGTGCCTGCGCGGCAAGGCCGGGTGGGGCGAGAACATGGCCTTATTGAGCACCATGGCCAACGCCTTTGGCGCCCGCTGGTTCGATGAGCAGTGGAAGCCGCAACTCACCAGCCCTGAATGGACGGCTGCAGCCAACTTCTACGTGGATACGCTCAAGAAATACGGCCCGCCGGGCGTGTCCGGTAATGGCTTCAACGAAACCCTGGCCCTGTTCAACAGCGGCAAATGCGCCCTGTGGGTGGACGCCAGCGTGGCGGGCTCCTTCACCACGGATAAAACCCAGAGCAAGGTGGCCGACCAGGTCGGCTTCGTCGCCGCGCCGGTAGAAGTAACAGACAAGGGCTCCTCCTGGCTGTACGCCTGGTCGCTGGCAATACCGACCAGTTCGAAGCACAAGGACGCGGCAAAGGCCTTCATCACCTGGGCGACCTCCAAGGAGTACGTGAAACTCGTCGCGGACAAGGACGGCATCGCCAATGTGCCGCCAGGTACCCGCCAATCGACCTACAACGAGGCCTATTTGCAGGCCGCGCCATTTGCCAAGGTAACGCTGGCGATGATGCAACATGCCGACCCTTCGCAGCCCTCCGCGCAGCCAGTGCCGTACCAGGGCATCCAGTACGTGGTGATTCCTGAATTCCAGTCGATTGGCACTTCGGTCGGCAAGCTGTTTTCCGCCGCGTTGACCGGGCAGACAACCGTGGACCAGGCGCTGGCAGCCGCCCAGGCAAGCACTGAACGGGAAATGAAGCGCGCGGGTTATCCCAAGTAACCGTGCCTGCTTACTGCCAATTTCACTCTTTCGGAGGAACGCATGTATGAAACGACTGGACGGTAAAAGCGCATTGATCACCGGCTCGGCGCGGGGTATCGGGCGCACCTTCGCACAGGCCTACATAAAAGAAGGCGCGACGGTGGCCATTGCCGACATCAACCTGGAACGCGCGCAGGCAACCGCCCGTGAGCTTGGCCCGAGCGCCTACGCGGTGCGCATGGACGTGACCGACCAAGGCTCCATCGACGACGCCATAAGGGCCGTGGTGGCCAAGGCAGGCAGGCTGGACATTCTGGTAAACAACGCCGCGCTGTTCGACCTGGCGCCCATCGTGGAAATCACCCGCGAAAGCTACGATCGCCTGTTTTCCATCAACGTGGCGGGCACCTTGTTCACCCTCCAGGCGGCCGCCAGACAGATGATCGCCCAGGGCCACGGGGGCAAAATCATCAACATGGCCAGCCAGGCCGGGCGGCGAGGAGAGGCCTTGGTAGCGGTCTATTGCGCCACCAAGGCCGCGGTGATCAGCTTCACCCAATCCGCTGGGCTGAACCTCATCAAGCAGGGCATCAACGTGAACGCTATCGCGCCGGGGGTGGTCGACGGCGAGCACTGGGACGGCGTGGATGCGTTGTTCGCAAAATACGAAAACCGCCCCTTGGGCGAAAAGAAACGTTTGGTGGGCGAGGAAGTACCGTTTGGCCGGATGGCTACGGGCGAGGATCTGGCCGGCATGGCGGTGTTTCTTGCCTCGGCGGACAGTGATTACGTCGTGGCGCAAACCTATAACGTGGACGGGGGAAACTGGATGAGTTAAGGCTGTGCGCGTGGCAGTCACCAAGGCGTGTACGGATCATAGGAATAGGCAATGGCCTGGTAAGGATGGGCAACGGCAAGCGCCGGCACGGTGACTACGATAGCCGTCACCTTCTATCGGAGTCACCGTCATGGCTATTGCGAAAACCCTTTTCATTACCGGCATCAGCAGCGGCTTCGGCCAAGCCTTGGCCAGCGAGGCCCTGGCGGCTGGCCATCGGGTGATCGGCACGGTGCGAAACCAGGCCGCGGCCGACGCGTTCGAGGCCACCGGCCCGAACGCCCACGCGGTGCTGTTGGATGTCACCGACTTCGATCGCGTGGGCAGCGTAGTAGCTGACGCCCAGCAGCGCTTAGGCCCCGTCGACGTGCTGGTCAACAACGCCGGTTACGGCCATGAAGGCCTGTTCGAGGAATCCACACTGGAGGAGTTGCGTCGGCAATTCGACGTGAATGTGTTCGGCGCGGTGGCGGTAACCAAAGCCTTCGTACCCGCCATGCGTGAGCGGCGCGCAGGGCATATCATCAACATCACCTCCATGGGCGGCAGTATCACCATGCCGGGTATCGCGTGGTACTGCGGCAGCAAATTCGCCCTGGAAGGTATCTCGGACGCCCTTGGCAAGGAGTTGGCGCCGTTCAACGTGTGCGTGACGGCTGTGGCGCCGGGCTCGTTCCGCACTGACTGGGCGGGCAGGTCCATGCGACGCACCCCTCGGCGTATCGCCGATTACGACGCAAGCTTCGACCCGGTGCGGCGCGCGCGGCTGGAAAAAAGCGGCAAGCAGCTGGGCGACCCGCTGAAGGCCGCGCGGGCTATCCTGCACCTCATCGACAACCCACGGCCACCGGCGCACCTTCTGTTGGGCAGCGATGCGCTAACCCTTGTGCGCGACGACCTTGTCGCCAGGCTGCGGGGCATCGAACAATGGGAAACGCTCACACGCTCGACCGACGGTTGAGCCTGGCCCCACGAGGAACGCTTAGATGGAACACCGATCGGCGCGCGCCACGCGCATGGTGGACCTGCTGCAACGCTTGGCGCCGCTGGAAGGCTACAACCTCAGCCCGCTGGATGATGTGCGGTTTTTGCGCGCCAACCAGCCCTTGCGCCGCACCCCGGTGCTGTACGACCCCGGCATCGTGATCCTCTGCCAAGGCCGCAAGCGCGGCTACCTGGGCGAAGAGGTGTATGTCTACGATGCCCAGCATTATCTTGTAGTGTCAGTGCCCGTGCCCTTTACCATGGAAACCGACGCCAGCCCCGCTGAGCCCATGCTGGCAGTGTACATGCGGCTGGACTTCAAACTGGCGACCGAACTGGTAATGGAAGTCGACAGCGCGCTCGGGCCGGCGCGCTTGCCGCCGAGGGGGATGTATTGCTCGCCGATGGACGACCGCCTGGCGGGCTCCACCCTACGGTTTCTTGAAGCGATGAGTGACCCGGACGATGCGGTGATTCTGGGGCCGGCGCTGGTGCGGGAACTCTACTACCGCATTCTTGCCGGGGAGCAGGGTGGCTCGTTGCGGGCCGCGCTCAATCAGCAAGGCCACTTCGCGCGGGTTACCCGTGCCATCCGCAAGATCCATAGCCATTATCAGGAGGGCTTGAGCGTGGAGGTGCTGGCGCGGGAGGCGACGATGAGCGTGCCCAGCTTCCACCTTCATTTCCGCCGGGTGACCGATTCCACGCCCATGCAGTACCTGAAGTCGACGCGGCTGCACCAGGCCAGGCTACTGATGCTGCGCAGCGACATGTCCGCGGCCGCGGCGGCCTTCGCGGTGGGCTACGAAAGCCCGTCGCAGTTCAGCCGGGAGTTCAAGCGGTTCTTCGGCCGCACGCCGCTGGCCGAGGTGCAATGGATGAAGGCCACCTATGCCTTGCCCGCGCCCGCCAGCCCATCGGAGTTCGTGTCGTCCCATTGATGGCCGGCTGCCTTCCTACCCCGGCACCCTGACCCAGCCCTCCATCAGCACCCGCGCGCTGCGGCTCATGATCGCCTTGGTGACCTGCCACTGACCGGCTACCTGCCTGGCCTCGGCGCCCACCCGCAGGGTGCCGGAGGGGTGACCAAAACGCACGGAGGTGCGCTCGCCGCCGCCGGCCGCCAGGTTCACCAGCGTGCCCGGGATCGCCGCCGCCGTGCCGATGGCCACCGCGGCAGTGCCCATCATTGCGTGGTGCAGCTTGCCCATGGACAACGCGCGCACCAGCACGTCGATGTCATCCGCGGCAATCACTTTACCGCTGGACGCGGTGTAGCCGGCCGGCGGTGCCACGAAGGCCACCTTCGGCGTGTGTTGGCGGGTAAGCGCCTCATCCAGATGGGTGATCAAGCCCATGCGCAGGGCGCCGTGGGCGCGGATGGTTTCGAACCGCGCCAAGGCTTCAACGTCGCCGTTGATAGCCCCCTGCAGCTCCGTCCCGGTGTACCCCAGCGCCGGGGCGTCAATGAAGATGGTGGGGATGCCGGCGTTGATCAGCGTGGCGCGGAAGGTGCCCACACCGGGTACATCCAGCTCATCCACCAGGTTGCCGGTGGGGAACATGGCTCCGCCGCCGTCTTCGTCATCCGCGGCGGGGTCGAGGAATTCCAGCTGCACTTGCGCGGCGGGGAAGGTCACGCCGTCCAGCTCGAAATCGCCCGTTTCCTGCACCTGACCCTCGGTGATGGGTACGTGGGCAATGATGGTCTTGGCGATGTTCACCTGCCAGATACGCACCGTGGCGATGCCGTTATGGGGCACCCGGGCCGGATCGACCAGGCCTTGGGCAATAGCGAACGGCCCCACGGCGGCGGAGAGGTTGCCGCAATTGCCGCTCCAGTCCACGAAAGCCGCGTCGATGGACACTTGACCGAACTGGTAGTCCACATCGTGATCAGGGCGCAGGCTTGGTGAAACGATTACCGCCTTGCTGGTGCTGGAGGTAGCGCCACCCATGCCGTCGATCTGCTTGCCATAGGGGTCGGGGCTGCCGATCACCCGCAGCAGCAGCGCGTCACGGGCCACGCCCGGCGTTCGCGCGGGCCCGGGAAGGTCATCGAGCGTGAAGAACACGCCCTTGCTGGTACCGCCACGCATGTAGGTTGCGGGGATTTTGATTTGCGGGGCATGGGGCATGAAAGGCCGCTCCGGGTAAGTGATCAGGCCGCTGAAGACGATTCGAGGAAGTCCTGGGCAAAGCGTTGCAACACGCCGCCGGCTTCGTAGATCGACACTTCTTCAGCGGTGTCCAGGCGGCACGTCACCGGCACCTCGAGGCGTTCGCCGTCGCGCCGGTGGATCACCAGCGTGAGCAGCGCGCGCGGTGTGCGCTGGCCGACCACGTCGTAGGTTTCCGTGCCGTCGATCCCCAACGTGTGGCGGTTGGTGCCTGGCAGGAACTCCAGGGGCAGTACACCCATGCCTACCAGATTGGTACGGTGAATGCGCTCGAAGCCCTCGGCCGCGATGGCTTCCACGCCGGCCAGGCGAACCCCCTTGGCCGCCCAGTCCCGCGACGAGCCCTGGCCGTAGTCGGCGCCGGCAATGATGATCAACGGCTGTTTGCGTTCCATGTAGGTTTCGATGGCCTCCCACATGCGCATCACCTGGCCTTCAGGCTCTACCCGCGCCAGCGAGCCCTGCTTCACCTGCCCGTTCTCCAGCACCATTTCGTTGAACAGCTTGGGGTTGGCGAAGGTTGCGCGCTGGGCGGTGAGGTGGTCGCCGCGGTGGGTGGCGTAGGAGTTGAAGTCCTCTTCGGGCACGCCCATTTTCGCCAGGTATTCGCCCGCCGCGCTGTCGAGCAGGATGGCGTTGGAGGGCGACAAGTGATCCGTGGTGATGTTATCGCCCAGCACCGCCAGCGGGCGCATGCCCTTGAGCGGCCGTGCCCCGGCGAGCGCGCCTTCCCAGTAGGGCGGGCGGCGAATATAGGTGCTCATCGGGCGCCAGTCATACAGCGGCGCCACCTTCGGCCCCGTGTCCTCGTGTACGGCGAACATGGGGATATACACCTGGCGGAACTGCTCGGGCTTGACCGAGCTTTTCACCACGGCGTTGATTTCTTCGTCGCTGGGCCAGATGTCCTTGAGGCGGACTTCGTTGCCGTGCGCGTCCCGGCCCAGCACGTCCTTTTCGATGTCGAAGCGGATGGTGCCGGCGATGGCGTAGGCCACCACCAGCGGCGGCGAGGCCAGGAAGGCTTGCTTGGCATAGGGGTGGATGCGCCCGTCGAAGTTGCGGTTGCCCGACAGCACGGCGGTGGCGTACAGGTCCCGGTCGATGATCTCCTGCTGGATAGCAGGGTCCAGTGCCCCGGACATCCCGTTACAGGTGGTGCAGGCGAAGGCCACAATGCCAAAGCCCATTTGCTCCAGCTCATGGGTAAGGCCGGCCTCGTCCAGATACAGCGCCACCGCCTTCGAGCCCGGCGCCAGGGAGGACTTCACCCAAGGCTTGCGAACAAGGCCCAGGCGGTTGGCATTGCGCGCCAGCAGGCCGGCGGCGATCACGTTGCGCGGGTTGCTGGTGTTGGTGCAGCTGGTGATGGCAGCAATGATCACCGCGCCGTCAGGCATTTGCCCTGGTATGTCTTCCCAGGCGCCAGCGATGCCCTTGGCGGCGAGGTCCGCGGTGGCCAGGCGCGCATGGGGGTTGCTCGGGCCGGCCATGTTGCGCACCACCGAAGACAGGTCGAATGCCAGGTTGCGTTCATACACTGCCTCGCTCAGGTCGTCAGCCCACAGGCCGGTTACCTTCGCGTAATCCTCCACCAGCCGTACCTGCTGGTCCTCGCGGCCGGTAAGGCGCAAGTAGTCGATGGTTTGCTGGTCGATATGGAACATCGCCGCGGTGGCGCCGTACTCAGGCGCCATATTGGAAATGGTCGCGCGGTCGCCGAGGGTCAACTCCGCGGCCCCTTCACCGAAGAACTCCAGCCAGGCGCCCACTACCTTCTGCTGACGAAGGAATTGGGTGAGCGCCAGCACCATGTCGGTGGCGGTAATGCCCGGCTGCAGCTTGCCGGTCAGCGCCACGCCGACGATTTCCGGCAGGCGCATCCACGAGGCGCGGCCGAGCATCACGCTCTCGGCTTCAAGGCCCCCCACGCCAATGGCAATCACGCCCAGGGCGTCCACATGGGGGGTGTGGCTGTCGGTACCCACGCAAGTGTCGGGGAAGGCCACGCCTTCGCGCACCTGGATCACCGGGGACATTTTCTCCAGGTTGATCTGGTGCATGATGCCGTTGCCTGGCGGGATCACGTCTACGTTGCCGAAGGCTTTCTTGGTCCAGTCGATGAAGTGGAAACGGTCTTCGTTGCGGCGGTCTTCGATGGCGCGGTTTTTCTCGAAGGCATCAGGATCGAAGCCGCCGCATTCCACTGCCAGCGAATGGTCGACGATCAACTGCGTGGGCACCACCGGGTTCACCTGCGCCGGGTCGCCACCCTGGCGGGCGATGGCATCGCGCAGGCCGGCCAGGTCCACCAGGGCGGTTTGCCCGAGAATGTCGTGGCACACCACGCGGGCCGGGAACCAGGGGAAGTCCAGATCGCGCTTGCGCTCGATCAGTTGCAGCAGCGAAGCGTCCAGCGTGGCCGGGTCGCAGCGGCGTACCAGGTTCTCCGCCAGCACGCGGGAGGTGTACGGCAGCGTCGCGTAGGCCCCGGGGCGCAGGGCATCCACGGCCGCGCGGGCATCGTAATAGTCCAGCGGGCTATCAGGCAGGGTGTTGCGGTACTGGGTATTCATGGCTGGCGGCTCGGTCACGGGGCATGGTAAAGGGCAGGGCGCGCACGGCTACGCGCCCTGGCCGGGTCAGCGTTGTTCGATGGGCACGAACGTGCGCTGGTCGACGCCGGTGTATTCGGCGCTGGGGCGAATGATGCGGTTGTTCGCGCGCTGCTCGAACACATGAGCGGCCCAACCGGTGACACGGGAACACACGAAAATGGGCGTGAACAGCGGCGTGGGAATACCCATGAAGTGGTACGCCGAGGCGTGGTAGAAGTCGGCATTGGGGAACAGCTTTTTCTGTTCCCACATGGTCTTGTCGATGGCTTCGGACACGGGGTACAGCACAGTGTCACCCACCTCGTCGGCCAGTTTTTTCGACCAGCCCTTGATCACCTCGTTGCGCGGGTCGCTGTCTTTGTACACGGCGTGGCCGAAGCCCATGATCTTGTCCTTGCGCGCCAGCATCGCCAGGGTGCCTTGCACGGCCTCCTCGGCGGAGCCGAACTTCTCGATCATTGCCATGGCCGCCTCGTTGGCGCCGCCATGCAACGGCCCGCGCAGGGTGCCGATGGCGCCGGTGATGCACGAATGCAAGTCGGAGAGGGTGGAGGCGCACACGCGCGCGGCGAAGGTAGAGGCGTTGAATTCGTGCTCGGCGTAAAGAATCAGCGACACGTCCATCACCTTGCGGTGCAGTTCGACCGGGGGTTTCCCGTGCAGCAAGTGCAGGAAGTGGCCGCCCAGGGAGCGCTCGTCGCTGGTGCATTCGATGCGTTTGCCGTGGTGGCTGAACTGGTACCAGTAGCACATCACCGCCGGGAACACCGCGAGCAGGCGGTCGGTGGCGTCACGTTGCTGCTCGAACGAAGTTTCAGGCTCCAGGTTGCCCAGGAACGAGGCGCCGGTGCGCATCACGTCCATCGGGTGGGCGCTGGCCGGGATGCGTTCCAGCACTTCCTTGAGGGCCTGGGGCAGGTCACGCAGGCCTTGCAGTTTATCCAGGTAGGCGTCGAGCTGCGCCTGGGTCGGCAGGTCACCGTACAGCAGCTGGTAGGCCTCTTCTTCGAAGCGGGCGTGCTCGGCAAGCTCTTTTACGTCATAGCCGCGGTAGGTCAGCCCGGCACCGGCCTGGCCCACGGTGGACAGCGCGGTTTGCCCAGCCACCTGGCCACGTAGGCCAGCCCCACTCAATACTTTTGCTTCGGCCATTTGCTGTCTCCAGTCTTGAAGTTGTTATGGGAATCGGCAATGCGTCACGGCGCGGGTGTCAGCGCTTGTTCTGGGCGAACAGGGCGTCGAGCTTCTGCTCGAACACGTGGTAGTCGATCGCGTCGTAGAGCTCCATGCGGGTTTGCATGGTGTCGACCACGTTCTTCTGGGTGCCGTCGCGGCGGATGGCGCCGTACACGTTTTCCGCCGCCTTGTTCATCGCACGGAAGGCCGACAACGGATACAGCACCAGGGACACCTCGGCGCCGCGCAGCTCGTCGGTGGTGAACAGCGGCGTGGCGCCGAATTCGGTGATGTTGGCCAGGATCGGCGCCTTCACCCGCTGGGCGAACAACTTGTACATCTCAAGCTCGGTGATGGCTTCGGGAAACACCATGTCGGCGCCGGCTTCGATGCACGCGGCGGCGCGGTCCAGGGCGGCCTCCAGGCCTTCGACCGCCAGGGCGTCGGTGCGCGCCATGATCACGAAGGCGTCATCGGTGCGGGCGTCTACGGCCGCCTTGATGCGATCGACCATTTCCTGTTGGGAAACGATTTCCTTATTGGGCCGGTGGCCGCAGCGCTTGGCGCCTACCTGGTCCTCGATATGAATGGCCGCCGCGCCGAACTTGATCATCGAGCGCACGGTACGCGCCACGTTGAAGGCCGAGGAGCCGAAGCCGGTGTCCACATCCACCAGCAAGGGCAGGTCGCACACATCGGTGATGCGCCGAACGTCGGTAAGCACGTCGTCCAGGCCGGTGATGCCCAGGTCGGGCAGGCCCAGGGAACCGGCGGCTACGCCCCCACCCGACAGGTAGATCGCCTTGAACCCGGCCCGCTTGGCCAGCAGGGCATGGTTGGCATTGATGGTGCCCACCACTTGCAGGGGTTGCTCACTGGCCACTGCGTCGCGAAAACGCTGGCCGGGGCTGCTTGGCTGACTCATGACTCACCTCAAAGGCTGTTGTTAGGGGGGGCATCCCGGTAATGACGCTCGACATTGCGTTTGGACCCGGCGATGTGACGGCGCATCAACAGTTCAGCCAGCTCGCCATCACGCTCGGCGATGGCATCGAGAATCCGGTGATGCTCGGCAAAGGCCTGCCGAGGGCGGTTGGGCGTGGCGGAAAAGTGGATGCGGTACATGCGCACCAGCTGGTACAGCTCCCCGCACAACATCTGGGTAAGGGTGCGGTTAGCGCTGCCCTGGATGATCCGATAGTGGAAATCGAAGTCACCTTCCTGCTGGTAGTAACCCACGCCCGCCTGAAACGCGGCGTCCTGTTCGTGGGTGTGCAGCACCTGACGAAGCTCATCGATCTGCGCGTCGGTCATGCGCTCGGCGGCCAGGCGGCAGGCCATGCCTTCGAGGGACTCGCGGATTTCGTAGAGCTCGATCAGTTCGGCGCGGTTGAGCGACACCACCCGCGCGCCCACATGGGGCACGCGCACCAGCAGGCGTTGGCCTTCGAGCCGATGGATCGCTTCGCGCAGCGGCCCGCGGCTGATGCCGTACACCCGCGCCAGCTCCGGTTCGGAGATCTTGCTGCCTGGGGCGATTTCCCCGCCGACAATGGCCGCCTGGATTCGGCGGAACACATTTTCGGAAAGGGTGGCCGAGTCGGGGGAGAGGGCTTCCGAGGCGTCTTGGGTGCTGGGCATTGTCGACACATCCGCGGTTGATGGCGTGAATCTACTCCGCGCTATCGCGATAAGTCAATTCGGTGTCGACAATCCGGCGGCCGCTGGCCTTTTGCAATCTGCGCGTTGGGGTACGCTCGCGCTGGACCTGTTTCCCGGTGCCCGGCACACTGGGCGCCCTGAACCGGAGCGGGAGACAGAGGCGCAATGACCGAAGGCCGTTGGAGGATCGAAGATGCGAGTGTCGACAGTATTTCGAAGGTACTGCCCTTCGTGCTCGCTGCCCGGGCGCAGATGTTCCCCAAGCTTGAAGCTAGCCCGATGCCGGCCGACCTTGCCGCCTTCGAAGCCACCTACGTCAACGGCCCCGGTCGGTTTCTGACCGCGTTGGATCAGGGCGTGTTAGTAGGCGTGATCGGCTATGTGCCCTACGACCGGCGCTTCCCGGCGCTGCCTTACGTGGGCCTGAGTGTGGTGGAGGTGGTGCGCCTGTTCGTGCTGCCTGGCTATCGCGGCGCCGGGTTGGCCAGCGCGCTCTATCAGGCATTGCAACGGCATGCCGAGGCCGCGGGCATAGAGGTGATGTACCTGCACACCCACCCGTTTCTGCCAGGAGCGCAGGCGTTCTGGGAACGGCAGGGTTTTGAGCTGATCGCTCAAGACCCCGACCCGGTGTGGCGCACGCTTCATATGGAGCGCGGCCTGGCCGGGCCGGGGCGCGGTGGGGCGCTTACTCGACCGGCGTGATCAGCGTGCCGTCGGTCATGAACTGTTGCAGGTTGGCGAATACCAGATCCGCCATCGCCTGCCGGGTTTCGTGGGTGCCGCTGCCGATATGGGGGGCCAGCACCACGTTGTCCATGCTCATCAGTTCGGCGGGCACATGGGGCTCGTTTTCGAACACATCCAGGGCCGCGCCAGCGATTTCCTTGGCCTGAAGCGCGGCGATCAGCGCCTGCTCGTCCACCACCGAACCACGGGCCACGTTGATCAGCAAGCCATCCGGGCCCAGGGCCTGCAGCACTTCACGGTTGATCAGGTGCTGGGTGCCGGCGCCGCCGGGCACGATCACCACCAGGTAGTCGGCTGCCCGCGCCAGCTCGGCCAAGTCGTTGTAATGGGTGTAGTCGATACCCGCATAGGGCTCGCCCCGGCGGTAATAGGCGATGTTCATCTCGAACGCCGCCGCGCGCAGGGCGATGGTTTTGCCGATCTTGCCCAGGCCCACGATCCCGCAGGTTTTGCCGGTAAGCTGGCGGCCCAGGGGGAACTTGCCGGTGGGCCAGGCGCCCGCGCGCACGAAGCGCTCGGCCTCACTGATGCGCCGGGTCAGGCACAGGGTGAGCGCCATGGCGGTTTCGGCCACGGCGTTGTTGAGCACGTCCGGTGTGTTGCTCACCGGGATGCCGCGGTCGGCCAGGTAGGCGATGTCGATGGCGTCGTAGCCTACGCCAAAACTGCACACCACCTTGAGGTTAGGCAGGCGCTCCAGCACCTCGATTTCGGTACCGAACACGCCGCTGGTGATCACGGCGGTGATCTTCGCGCCGTGGGTGTCGCCCCAGGCCTGAAGGTCGGTGATCTCGGCGCGGTTGTGCACGCGGTAGTGCTGTTGCAGGTTGGCCATCAGGCTTGGGTTCAACGCGCCCCAGGCCAGTACGTCCACAGTGTTGTCAGTCATGCAATGCTCCGCAGGGGCGGCCCGTTAGGGGGCCGCGGTCATGGAATCAGGGCTCAGCGGGTGGAGCGGCTGAGGGTCGGGTCATCGGGCGTCGCTTGCAGCGTAGCGCCTTTTCCCTTGGTCAGATGCGCCACGCACATGGTCAGGATAGGGCTGAACAGCGCGAAATAGGAGCTGTCGATGCCATAGGGGTTACCCATCAGGAACCAGGCGATGGTGGAAATCACCGATAGCACCACACCGGCCAGCGCGCCGCCGGGGGTGCCGAACCTCGGTGCGTAGAAGCACATCAGCACGATGACCGCCAGGGTGGCGCGCAGGGCCTTGCCCAGGAATGCGATCAGCAGGATCTTGTCGGCATACAGCGCCAGCACCAGCGGCAGTAAGCCAATCACCACGATGGCAACCTTGACGAAGATCACCGACTTGATATCGCTTTTGCCTTTGTTGAAGAACGGGTCGTAGAAATCTTTCAGGGCCAGCGTGGCCGAGGCGAGGGTGTTGGCTGAAATACCGCCGAACAGCGCGCCGGCCAGGCCGATCACCACCAGGCTGGCGGAGAAGGTCGGCATGTGGGCGATCAGCGCCGGAAAGGCGTCGATCGATTTGATGCCCGGGTACAGGTAGGCGCTGCACATGCCGATGGTGGCGGCCATCAAGCCGAAAGGGATCATCAGCGACGACACGTAGTAGCACGCGCGGCGGGAGGTCTTTTCGTCCGGCGTACTCACCAGCGCCTGAATCACATACTGGGTGGCGAAGATCGAGCCCACGCCGCCGATCATCCAGGCCATGATCTGGCCCCAGCCCACACCGGTGAAGTCGAACATCTTCGTCGGCAGGTTGGCTTGCAGGTTGGCGATGCCGCCGCTGGCATTGAGCGCGAACACCAGCGCCAGCACGATACCGATGTATTTGATCAGCGCGTGCACGAAGTTGGTGTACACCACCGAACGCATGCCGCCCAGGCTCACGTAAAACACCGTGATTACGCCCACGAGCAGGATCGCCAGGGTTTTATCGATGTTGAGCACTGCCGCCAGCACCGCGCCGCCACTGGCATACAAGGCCACCGAAACGATGCCCAGGGCGCAGATGGTGAGCACCGAGGCGGCATACCGCACGCCCTGGCCATAGTTCTGCGCCAGGATGCCGGAGATGGTGTTGAGGCCGGTTTCTCGGTATTTGCGCGCCAGCACCTTGGCCAGCAAGAAAAAACCCAACGCCAGTGCCACCAGGTTCCAGGCCGCCGAGATGCCCGCCTCGAAGCCTTTCTGCGCCGTGCCGATGCTCACAGAGCTGCCGATGAATTCGGACAGCAGCAGGGCGCCGATGAGGAAAGGGGGAAAGCTGCGCCCGCCACTGGTAAACCCCTCGCTGCTGCGGGCGTGCTTACGAACGCCGTAGCCGATGCAGGACATCACCACGAAGTAGCCCGCGGTCAGGGCAAGGATAATTATTATTCTGGTGTCCACTGTCGTCTCCTCATTCGCGGGAATGGTCGAGCGTTTGTTATAGGAGTGCTGTACCAGAGCTATCATCTGTCATCGTACAACATGTCTGGATGGTAGCTTGATAGCGCTAACATTCAAGCGCCGATTGTCGATCCTCGGTCGAATCAGAGGCTCAGGTGCTTTCGCGGTCGCGTATCACAAAGCCTGTATCCACTACCAGGCCCCAGTTGCAGCTGGGCTCCCGAAGGCGCCCGAGTAACGCGCTGGCGACCTGAGTGCCCATTTGGGCGGCGTTCACGCTCACCGACGAGAGCGAAGGGTAAGCCTGGCTCGCTTCGCTGAGGTCGCCAAAGCCGACCACCGCCAGCTGGCGGGGTATGGCCAGGCCTTGGCTGGCGGCCTCCGCCATCACACCCAAGGCAATGGTGTCCGAACTGCACACCACCAGGCGCGGCGGTACACCCTGCGCCAGCAATGCCCGCAATCCCTGACGGCCAGCCTGCCAACTGGCGGGCAGCGGCATCACCTGCACGGGCACCCTGGCAATGCCGTGCGCGGCAAGCTCCGAGGCCAAGGCCTTGCACCGCCGGTGGCCCCTGGGGTCGTCGGCGGTGATCACGGCAAAGTCCCGATAGCCCTTGGCGGTGTAATGGCGAGCCAGCGCCACACCTACGGCTTCGTGGGAAAAGCCTACTTGCATGTCCAGCGGCCGGTCGCTCAGGTCCCAGGCCTCTACCAGCGGCACCCCGGCATTGGCGAGGCGCGCGCGGCTGGCGGCGGTGTGCAGCGACCCGGTGAGCACGATCCCGTCCGGGCGGCGGCCCAGGATGGTTTCGAGCAGGGTCTGTTCTTTTTCCGGGGAGTAGCCCGTCGGGCCCAGCAGGGCGTGATAGCCGGCGTCGGTCAGGCCATCCATGATCGCCTGGACGGTGGTGGCGAACAGGGAGTGTGCGATGGTCGGCAGCAGGATGGCGACCAGCCGGCTTTTGCTGGAGGCCAGGCTCCCCGCCAGCAGGTTGGGTACATAGCCCATGGCGCGCACGGCTTCGAGGATTTTGTCGCGGGTGGGCTGGCTGACCAGCTCGGGCCGGTTAAGGGCGCGGGAAGCGGTCATGGTGGACACCCCGGCGCGTAGCGCTACATCGGCCAGCGTCAGCGGCATCGCGCCCGGCATGGTGGCCAGGGTGGCAAGCTCGCGTTTGGATTTTCTTGGCATTGCAAGGCCTGTCGCTGGGGCGTCAGGTGTTCAGCGTAGCGGAATCCTCACCGTGAACGTAACTTCGCCATCGGCCTGTTCGGCCGCGATCGCACCGCCATGAGCCCGCGCGATGGCATCGGAAATGTAAAGCCCCAGCCCCAGGCCGTCGCGGTTGGCCTGGGCATTGGTGGTGCCCTTGAGCGGGGTGAACAAGTGCTTGAGCCGCTCTTCGCTCATCGGCGCGGCCGGGTTGCTCACGGTGACGAGCAACGCCTGGTGGTCGGCCCTCAGGCCCAGGCGGGCGCGGTTGCCTTCGCCGTGCTGGCTGGCGTTGCCTACCAGGTTGATCACTACCTGGGCGAGGCGGTCCGGGTCCAGGTCGGCGTGCAACCCCGGCTCGATGTCCCTCGCCAGGCGCAGGCCCGGGTAGGCCAGCTCCGCTTCGTCGGCGAGGGCCACCAGCAGCGCGGATACGTCTGTAGGTACTTTGGTCAGGGCCATGCCAAGGCCCGCTTGCAACCGGCTCAGTTCCATCACGTGGCTCACCAGGCGGCTCATTCGCCCCGAGGAGGTGGCGATGCTCTGGCGCAGCCGCGCGGTGCGCTGTTCGTTGTCGTTCAGCATCGAGGCGGCCATGGTGATCGATTGCAGCGGGGTGCGCAGGTCATGGCCCAGGGCGGCGATCAGCATCTGGCGCATCACGTTGGTATGGCTGACGCGGGTGAAGACCACGTTGGCGATGGCCTGGCGCAGCTGCTCGGCCACGGTGCGGTCGATCCGCGACCAGGGCACCGACTGCCCGCGCACCACTTCTTCCCAGGCCTCGAAGGAACCGCGAGGCGTGAGCCGTGGGCCGAGGGGGCCGATGTCGATGATCTTTTCCGGCTTGCCACCCCAGCGCACGTTTTCCACCTGTTCGGGGCGAAACCACATGATCCAGCCATTTTCACGGCGGTCGAAGCGCACCGCCAGCACGCCGCACAGGCCATTGATCGGCTCAGGCCCTGGCCATCGTTCCAGCGCGTACAGATTGGCGTCGCTCAGTGCGGCCAGGTAGCCGTTCATCTGGCGCGCGGCTTCGTCGGCCACGCCATACAACGTTTGCACGCGGCCCTTGAGACACACGGCAACGTCCACGCAGTCCATCAGGCTGTCCAGCCCCGGTGTGGCCTGGCACAGGGCGGCAATCAAGTCGCCGGCATCGTGCAGGCCCTCTTCCAGCGCGTGGATGCGGGTTTGCGCCAGGTTGATCGCCTCGCCTTCGCGGATCTGCTCAAGGCGCTCGACCAGGGCCGCGCAGATCTGCGACACCATCTGAAACGACAGCCGCACCGAATAGGCCAGGGTCTTGGCCGAGTGGTGATGACAGGAAAACAGGCCCCACAGCTTGCCCGCCACCACAATGGACACGCTCATGGACGCATGCACGCCCATGTTGCCCAGGTATTCGCAATGGATGGGCGACACGCTGCGAAGCTCGCAATAACTGAGGTCGAACGGCTGCCCTGTGACAGGGTGCAACTGTGGCGACAACGGGGAAGGGCTGTAGGCCACGTCCGCGATCAGCCGGGTGGGGTTCTGGATATACAACCGGCGCGCCTGCCTGGGGATGTCCGATGCGGGGTAGCGCTGGCCCAGGTACGACACCAGGCCGGGGCGGTGGGCCTCGGCGACGACCTCGCCGGAATCGTCCGGGCGAAAACGGTAAGCCATCACCCGGTCGTAGCCGGTGAGGTCGCGAATATCCAGGGTTACCCGCCGCAGCAGCACCTCGGCGTCGCGGGCGTGGCGGATGCGCGCAATGATTCGCTGGGCGTCTGCCGCCAAGTGGTAGAAGGCGTTCTGCGCCAGCGGTTGCGCTTCGAATTCCAGGTAGACCACATTCTGGTAACGGTGGGCGATCACATCGAAGCCATTTTCCCCCGCACTGCAGCGGCTGCTGTCCGTCCAGCCTTCTTCCGCCGCCAGCCCGGCGGCCAACAGCTCGCCCAGCTGGCTGCTGAGCATGTCAGGCAATGGCTGGCCAGGGGGGGCGTCGGTATCCAGGTGTTCGGCGAAATTCAGGCTGCGTGTCAATACCCGGCCATCCGTGCCCAGCGCCACCAGCGCCCCATGCGGCTGGATCGAACCCGGGGTATGGATGGGCTCGTTTTCGCAATTATCCAACGTGATATGAGCGGGTGAAGCATCGGACATGGCAGGCCTATTTCGCTGCGAAAGTTCGGATAAAGCTAGAAGTTGCTCAGGTAGGACAACGCGCTGGGGCAGAGTGCCCATACATGATAGCAAAAAGGTGCGAGGCGCCCGAACGGAAGGCGGTCCGGTGAGGGCTAGCCGCCCCGCACCGTACCTGTGGGAGATTCTTTGAGTGATGACCTATCGCCGCGCATGCCGCACTTGCGCCTGCCAAGGCAAAGGCAGGCCTATCCAGCAAGGCGAGCGCGGCCCTCAGTGGGACCATCCGCAGGGTTGTGCTCTTGCCCCAGCCGGGCTCGCCCACGATGGCCAGGGTTTGGCCGGGGTGTAGGGAAAAGAGGGGGTTATTGCGTGTAGTCCTGGCCTTCGCGATCCAGCTGGCGGATAAGCGCATCCCAGTGGCGCTGCAAGCCCGGGCTGCTGCCGTCGAGCAGGCCGGCGGTTTGCTGGCGTACTTTTTCGATGGCCGCGTCGGGCGCGAACAGCAGGTCCACATTGCCGCCTGCCTGCGCGGCGATCTGGATATTGCAGGCGCGCTCCAGCCCGTGCAGTTCGCGGAAGGCGTGTTCGATGCTCACGCCACCGGTGAGCAGGCCGTGATTACGCAGGATGAAGATATTGCTGTCGCCCAGGTTCGCTACCAGCCGCTTTTGCTCGTCCAGGTCCAGCGCCACGCCTTCGTAGGTGTGGTATTTCACCCGGCTGTAGTACGCCAGCGCATGCTGGGAAAGCGGAAGCAGGCCGTTGCGCTGGGCCGATACCGCCGCGCCATCGCGGGTGTGGGTGTGCAGCACCGCCTTGAGGTCGGGGCGGGCGCGGTGAATGGCGCTGTGAATCACGTAGCCGGCCTGGTTGATGCCAAGGCCCAGCGGGTCGTCGATCAGGGTACCGTCCACGTCCACCTTCACCAGGTTGGAAGCGGTGATTTCATCGAACAGCAAGCCGAACGCGTTGATCAGGAAGTGCTCATCCGGGCCCGGTACCCGGGCGGAAAAGTGGGTGTAGATGTGGTCTGTCCAGCGCAACAGCGCGGCCAGCCGGTAGGCTGCGGCGAGCTTTACCCGTACCTCCCATTCCTCGGGCGTGACCCGCTCACGGACGGTAAGGGCAGGGGTGTCGGGCAGTACGGACAAAGCGGTCATCGAGAAGGCGCTCCTGTGGCTGGCTTATGACGTTAGGTCTCAGAACTTGCGCTGTAAAATTCTTTTTCGATCTAAGCAAAGACAGGAAATATTTTTTTTAAATGCATATTAGGTTATTCATTAAATGCATTTAATAAATATAAACAGTGCGGGTAGAGTTCCTTGGCTGACCTTTTCCAAGCCGGTTGCCATTGAGTGCGCTGGCCTCTTCAAGGAACCTTCGAATGCCTCCATTTGTACGACTCCTGGCGCTGGGCGCCGCTTTATCGCTCGCCGGCCCTGCCGCCGCCGCTGACCGCGTGGAGCTGCGTATCGGCGATCAGAAAGGCAACATGCGGGCTCAGCTGGAAGCCGCGGATGCCTTGCGCGACCTGCCTTACGATTTGCGCTGGTCAGAATTCCCGGCCGCGGCGCCGCTTGCC
>Ga0265797_10001293_pt1 | contig 44198 bp, 39 predicted proteins | sample P2T30metagenome_FD_192433 | JGI IMG/M metagenome (GOLD analysis project Ga0265797, IMG submission 192433) | Plant litter microbial communities from East Loma Ridge, Irvine, California - P2 T30 | ecosystem: Environmental > Terrestrial > Plant litter > Unclassified | place: USA: California...
CCTGATCTCATCGTGGTACAAACGCTATGAACTGCAGAAACGGATTTCTGCCTTCTTCACAACTGCGACGGCTCTATCAGGATTTGCCAACATTTTCGCTCTGGGTTTGGTTCAAATCTCCCGCGTCAGCTCGTTGTCAGGCTGGCGTTGGATCTTCATCATCGAAGGAGCAATTACCATGATCGCAGCCGTTGCAGCGTACTTCATCATTGTCGACTTCCCTGCATCGAAATCAAACAAGTTTTTGACGGAAGAGGAACGAGCTTTCGTGCAAGCGCGATTGATCGAAGATCGCGGCACCGAGGACGAGCATCTCAAAATCGGTGCTGCTGTGGTTTTCCGTACCGCGCTTGATTGGAAGATATGGTCCTTCAGTTTCATGTATTTCGCCGGCGCAAGGTACGACATCCAGACGCTTGTCCTTGGTCGAGACGCACTGACATAGATCACAGCGGCGTGTACGCCTTCTCCTTCTTCCTCCCGATCATTCTTCGTGAAGGACTTGGCTATTCCCTCGAGCTATCATTCGTCTTGACGGCGTTTCCACCTTGCTTCGCCGTCGTCGTCGTCATGACCGTATCGTGGCTAGCCGACAAATACCGTGCGCGAGGACTTCCGGTGATCGGCCAGGGCCTACTTGGAATCGTGGGATTGTGTATGACTGGTTTCCTAGATAGCCCAGTCCCACGCTACATTGGAACATTCCTGGGCTATGCCGGAGCGGTGGGTTTGGTGGTCACGTCCATGTCTTGGATGGCTAACAACCTGCGAGGCGATGGTAAGAGAGCCGTTGCCACCGCGATCATGATCAGTATCAGCGGTGTGGGTGGAATTTACTCTTCACTGGTTTTTCGTCAGCAGGTGAGATACATCTATTCGAGAGAAGTGGAGAATTGCGCTGACCGTGACTTATAACGTAGGACGCGCCCAATTATATTCCCGGACTTGTCGCAGTGATGGCAGCTAATTGTCTTGCGGTTGTCCTCGCTATCGTGTCATGCTTGGTGCTGAAGATGCAGAACAGACGTGCGGACAAGGGCGAGATCATCATTGAGGGGTTGGCAGGTTTTAGATACACCACTTAGCTATTGTATCTATCATGTGGTTTGGTCCGATGTCAGTGAGCCACTGTAGCACGGTGAGTCCAGCTTCATTTGATGGTTGTATCCCGGAAATCGGTGTGAAGTTCGGTTCGAGCGCTCGAAGTCGCTCAAGAGGTGAGGTAAGCTGCTTTCCGAGTCAAAGTGTCGAGATACAGTCAATCAGCCAACGAGACATCACCACACCATCCAAACCACTGTCACTGCATGTAAGAGGTGTATGATCATCATTCCACGCATTATAAATGCTACATGCATCGAAAATAGACCATCACATCCTAATAGAACAACCAAAGGTAAACGTTGACGGAAAGAATCAACCCCAACCCTAACCCTGGATCAATGCCGTGGCCGTCCATTCGATCATCTACATTGTCGTCGTTGGAATAGGATGCAACACCAAAGACTGAATATCAGATGGCACGTTGCCTGCTGTTAGGGATGTGCTTGCCCATGTATTACATGTAAAGATGCATGGCTCTAAACCTACCGACCAAATGCCGTGAGCCGCGGCACTGCAGCAGGAACAGGGTCAATCACATGCCCACTGTGGTTGGAGGAAAATCGCATCGAACCTGCAGGAGAGACTGACGAGCATCTGTGCATGGCATCTTCGGCTTGCTCGGTGAAGGCCGTGTACACAACATTAGTAGTAGTACTGGCAACCTGGATCTGTGCTGGGGCGGGCAAGGCGAAATCTTTGGGTGCTGTGGGCTCCCGTAGGTATCTTGCGGTATTTTGGAGACTCAGGTTTACGGTTTTTACTCCACTCTGATACAACACCTAGGTAACCTTGTTTGCGCTCCGCCTTTCACCGGAGTCCTACCTGCGGATGTGAGGCGAAGAATTGCCGCCGGGAGAGTAGGAAGTCAAGGCTGTGAAGATGACTTTGCTCGGAAACCTCTACCGTTTCGCCAGTTTGCACAGTAGGGTCCCGACAAGGGCCTGGAAGCCTCTCTATGTATTCAATGGCACGAGAAAATCGATACACCGCGCAAACCAGCGCGCAAGCGGTTGGAAGGACGGGAGAAGGCCCCTTGGCCCAGATCTCGCGCAAAGAAGTTGAGCAGGCTGAGGACCCTGCAGCGATAGATCTGACTTGCTGCGGGTTGCCGCGTGTGTCCCAGGTGGGTACCCTCTTGGCCAACAGATTAATCGAGACAGACTACTGGCAAAAGTGCCCACGTGTGCCTTCGTATATTTGCCCCCCCGAGAGGTACCGTATCATCCGCGTGGAGCTGTGGCCGAAGAGGCGGCTGGCATGCCTACTGAGTTTGTTGTCAAGCTGGGAGCTGTCCGAAAGCCTTCTCTTCACTTCACTCCTCATTTCATTCTTACCTCCTATCTTTCATGCAGCCAATCCACATCACGACAGGAATTACGGCGGGGTCATCAAGTTCACTCCGGATTCTCAGACGCGCCTTCTAACGGCGGCAGGTCACGCACAGACTCCTTCCTCCATTCAGCCCCGCCAGCCGAGGCCGTTTCTCTCTCGATAACGATAAGACGTCGCGTTGGTCGAGTACAACTTGTACTCAGTCACTGTGACTGCCTGAGCCTTCACAAGCCAGCCGCGAAAGAGTCCCCGGAACGTTCCTAAGTAGCAGGCTGTAGGGCTGCAGCCAACTCAAAAAGGCGCACGAGGCTGATCTGCAGGCATCGTGAGCAGACCGGGTGATCACCACCACCCCACCATCAACTGCAGCAGCTGGCACCGGTGCCAGCAGGCGGGCAAACACCCTCTCTCCTACACGAAGGACCTCGTTAACTATTGTACCGCTCCGCATGCGTGCTTGGACTTAAACTCAATCGCGACTGTCGCGCGAGCACTTTCCGCGCCTGCCACTATCTCGTCGGTCCCGTAGAGACTCTGTCAGCTCTGTGCCATCTCACGAGACCACACACCTAACACCATGGCGAACTCATCGGTTGAATCTACGCGGGAGGTTGTGGGTACGGTTGAGACACAACAAGGCACAGCAATGGTACGCCAGGGCGCTGAACAGCCACTGAAATTGAAAGGGCGAGCTCGACTGGCTGCCAGCCTGCAGCGTATCTCATCATCGCAATCTTTGGTAAAAGTAGGAAGGGCGAGAGCCCGGACATATAGCGGCACTGGGAAAGGCTCGGTCTCTTGCATTTCCCTCAATTCGACCAACTCAAGCTATGCAACTTCGTTTGGGACACCTCTGACGTCCGAGTCCTCGACTGGGCCTTGCACGGCACCGACATCCGCCGTTAACACACCGGGAGCCCATACCTCAACATGGGATGAGCGTGCGAGAGTCAGGACGCTGTCGAACCTGGACGAAAAGAGTTCTGCAGCAGTTCCTTCAGGTCTTACGATGACAGCACGACCTAACACGGCAACACCTGGTATCACAGAGGTTGACGAGGACTATTTCTCACGGGCACGCGCAGCCAAGATCGAGACCAAGGCGTGTAGAAAAGTCAATTTCTTCGATTTGCCTTCCGAGATGAAGGTCAAGATCTTCACGTATCTCGAGCCACGGGAGATAGTTCGCTCTTCGCGCGTATCGAAAGACTGGCATCGGATGTGCTACGACGGCCAGCTCTGGAGCATTCTAGACACGTCAGCATTCTACCAAGACATTCCCGCGGATGCGTTGGCCACAATCATCACCAAGGCTGGACCTTTCGTGCGTGATCTCAACCTACGTGGATGCGTACAGCTGCGTGAGCGCTGGCACATCAGGGGCCTTTCGGATGCCTGTAGGAATCTCCAGAACTTTTCGCTCGAGGGCTGCAGGATAGATCGGACTGCCATCCACAGCTTTCTCTACGCAAACAGCAGGCTCGTGCATCTCAACCTTTCTGGGCTCGCGGGTGCAACCAATTCCGCCATGCGTATCATTGCGGCCAATTGTCGTAACCTCGAACATCTGAACATCTCATGGTGCAACAATGTCAACACGCATGGTTTGCAGAAAGTCGTTGAGGCCTGTCCCAAGTTGAAGGACATTCGAGCTGGCGAAGTCAGCGGTTGGGAAGATGTCGACTTTATGCAACAGCTATTCCTTCGCAACAATCTAGAACGTCTCGTTTTGATGAACTGCGACAGCCTGACTGACGAGTCTCTAGCGGTGTTGATAGAAGGCAAGGGCAGCGAGATCGACTTTCTCACAGGGAGGCCTATCGCCCCACCGAGAAAGCTCAAACATCTCGACCTTACCCGGTGTCGTGGCATCTCTGACCGCGGTATACGCACCTTCGTCAACAACATACCTGAAATTGAAGGCCTGCAACTTTCCAAGTGCCATGGCATCGTGGACGAAACTCTCACCCAGCTTCTGCCAACCACGCCAATGCTCACCCATCTCGATCTGGAGGAGCTGGAGGCGCTCACCAATGCGGTTCCTCAGAGTTTGGCCAACTCGCCTTGTGCTAAACGTTTGCGCCATCTCAGCGTGTCGTATTGCGAGAACATTGGCGACATCGGCATGTTGGCCTTAGTCCAGTCCTGCACTAGTCTGCAGTCACTCGAAATGGACAACACGCGCATCTCTAACCTAGTACTGGTCGAAGCGGCCGCCATGGTCCGCCAACGCACCCCTCGCACCATCTTGACCGACAACACCCCATTCCAGCCCGCCACAGGCCTCCGCCTGATCGCCTACGACTGCTCGAATGTGACGTGGACCGGCGTCCGCGAAATCCTGTCCCGCAACGCCGAGGTCATTACCACCACCAAACACGCCGAGCTGCCGCCCTTGGAGAAGAATTCGACACCTGCTGAAGTACCTACCACCAACGTCTCATCGTCGTCACTTTCCAGCTCAGCCGAACAACTGTCGCCTCCCTCGCGCTCCGCCAGCCCACGCATCCACGTCGTACGCGAGCACGCCTACCCCTCCCAAATCATCCAGCTCAAGTGCTTCTACACGTACCAGCCGACGGTAGAAGAGCACACCAAGCGCGTGCTCCGCGGCGATTTTGCTGCAGCGCGACGCCTCGAGCGCAAATGGGCCGAGTTCATGATCGCACAAGAGGAGATGGGCGCGGACGGTGTAGGCAGCAGGCGCAGAAGACGTAGGGCGCGTGAAGCCCAGATGATGCATGCCGATGAGGCTAATCTGTCGGCTGGCGTTGGCGTGGGTGTTGGCGGAGGTAGGAGGCGGAGAGCTCGTAGTGGGGGCTGCGCTGTGATGTGAGATAATGAGGCGCTGATGTAACGAATTTGCTTTGTCGTCTTGGGAGGCGTTGGAGGCCTGGTGTCTCTGGTTCTTCTTGTTCTTCTTGTTCTCTTCCTGTCGTTATCCTGTCATTATCCTGTCATTATCCGACTACTGCAGGGTCAGGTGTTTGGATTTTCCTCCTTCTTTTTGTCACTTTCTTGGTTTTTCTCATACATTGCATGGGATCACTCGCGGGTCGATGGTGTTTTGGGAGTCCCATTTTCCTTTCTTTGGGAACCGGTGCACTATGGGTGTGATTGAGAATGTGACTTTCGTCAGTAGACTGGGGATTACAGGTACATCACATGAATAACGCAATATCAGGTTGACCACGCCCCATGCTACAATACGCGAGACGGGGTCGTCTGATCGACAGGTTCTCGGGGTACAGGATTAAATGGGATATATGCTGGGCGCAGCTGGTAGCACTCTGTCCTAAATGATTTTTCCCACGAGAGACATGTGTGTACAACGTGATGTGTTAGGTATAATATGGAGGTAAAGGTACGTACATGTACTTACAGTACCTCAGGTATACCATCTGGTCATGCATGACAGGGTCCTCTGAACACCAGATTGAAATAAAGCTAGAGTTTCATGGTGAGAAACCCTGACGGATAGGAGATGAGGATGACGAGAGATGAGATGGAGGTTGTTGGCATAAAGGCTAAAAACAGCGAGAGGACTTGGCGATTTGGAGAGACGATTCCCGAGTTTTGTGGAGGAGGCTTGGAGGCTTGAAGGCTTGAAGTTATTACATGAGTGGTGGTGGACACACGTGATAAAATGCAGATGGTATAGTATACCTAGTTATTGATATTACAGCCCAGCTCTCTACCAAGATATTGCGTTGTACAGAAAAGGATAGGAGGCGTGGGAGGCTGACGGGTCGCTGCAGAATATGTACATAGCTTATGCAATGCGCGATGCGATGCGAGATGGGAGGTAACGTTAAGGTACTGCACTCATCTGCTAAACACAGAAGGATGACTTTTGTTTGGGCCTGACCTGATTAGGTACTTGGGGTACCTAGAGACCTATACCTAGTCAGTGTACAAGACAGTGGACGTGACTGCTTGTTGTTTGGTATGATTGTTGTTATAATGCATCATACATGGGCAAACAGCTCTCTCTTTCTCGAAAAGAATTACAATAGAATTACCACCATCGTCACCACTGCAATCATAAAACCAACGGGCCGGAAGATTTTAGTCTTGTCAACCCCACACAGAAGGTGCCTTTGGTGGCATGCGTTAACGTCTAGTGGTTTAGGCCGTCTGATCGAACCGCAGCCGGCTTCATCCACGCCCGCCAGCGAGCATCTCTCTCACTCCCATCCCATCCCACCCTGTCCTTTCCTTGCTATTACATACTACATTATACACTTCACTTCGCTTGGACATATCTCCACTCTTCACTTCACTACATACATACATTACTTATCCCAACACCTGCCTGCTGCTGCCTACACCGCCCCCGCGCCTCGACCGAAGTGACTCCTCTACCACGTGGGAAAACTGCCTGTCCCCCGCCGAGCGCCTAGACAGGTCTCACTCCGCCAACACACGCAGACCACACCGCGCCCCTGACCACTCCGCCCTGCCCAGCCTGTGATCGCTCTCCCATCACGCTCACTGCACCTGCTGTTGGCCGATCACCTCGACGCCGCAAGAGACAGCCGCGCGCAAGAGCATGAATCCGCAAGATGTGCGGCGAGATGGTATGTAGCTTGCTCACTCACTCACTCTACATTTCTTCTCCTCACTCACTCGCCCTTGCGTGCCCACGTGCTCACTCCGGATCAGCCCACCTGCTGCCGTGACACCTCGCTGACCGATTGTTTCTCGTCTTTGGTACAGACTCCAAGCCAGCCTCTCACGCCTCTCACGCCTCTCCCACGCCCAGCGCTCCGACTCTCAAGACCCCGGATACCGGATCCATAGCCGACCGCAGAGCCACACCCGGTCTACTCATGCCAAAGAACAGGTCCTCTGGCAATTTGGTAGCACAATCAAGCGGCAGCAACTTCTTGATCGACACGCAATCGCAACGAGGGCGGCTGAGCGTGGACGCCGGTTCCGACTATGATCTGGCCAGGTGCGTACAAACAGGCGGAGCAGGCGGCCGTGAAGGAAGGCCATGTGCGGTTCATCCGGCAAACAAGCCAGCGACGGACCGTCGCATGATCGCCGGCACCGGGCATGCATGTGACAATGGCTGACGTGCATGTCGCTACAAACAGATCACCCATACTCACTGCAGAGCGCGACACTGGACTACGACGCATAAGAACCGCCCGCGACCCTTCAGAACCCAAACTTCCCGCTTTTGAGTTTCGATCCGCCTCATCGTCGGCTGCCAACTCACGGAAAGCTTCCCTCAATCTCCCCTCGGGACCAGGCTCTCCAGCAATTCCGTTCGGCGAGGATCTCACACGCTTCCCTTCCGAGTCTCTACATTCTTTCTCTTTCGCACACCAAAGCAGCGACACTTTGCAGAATCGACAGCAGGTGCTCAAGCGAAGCATCGAATTCATGCGAGACAAGTTGGGCTGGGCTGCTTCGTCGCCTCGCATTGCGAGCGCGCAGGCCCGTTTGGCCGGTGACGAGGAGTTGCTCAGTATGATGGAGCTTCTCCAAAAAGCGAATATGATGAGCCCCGAAGCCATCAACTCTGCCGGCCTCGGACTTGACCACGGACCTCTGACCGGACCTGCGCATTTGGTGAGCGACAATGTCTTCGAGAAAAGCTTCGTGCGACCTAGTGAGGACCTTGTAGAAAGTCCGAGCGAAGAGACGATGTCAATGGGAGATCGATCCGACACCCGCAGCGAAGCGGTCATTTCGCCTGGCAACGAGAATCTCGATCCAGGCCCATTCCAATTGTCACGGACGACGACGGAGGAAGATCGCCTTAGTCCAACTAGCCGCCCCCGTGCAGCCTTGAAGCGAACATACACCGACACTTCTGGTCTTTCTTTGCAACATCGACTCACTGAAGCCATGGCTCAACCTTACCACGCTTCTCAGCAATCTTCGACGGGTGCGCCCCTGCAACATGCGCCTACGGTGCCAAATGCTGGGCCTACCCGTGCCAACACAATGCACGAACGTGCGCCACACGGCCATCGCAACAACCACCCACAAGCCATTTTCACCACCAACTCGAAAGCTCCATGGACAATCACTGCGGCCAACGACCTCGCCTGTCTCATATTCAGAGTTACCGGCGCCGAGGTCCGCAAACTCGGCATCATGGAGGTTATCAAGGAGGAACGCCGGAAATGGCTGGAGGAGAAGCTCAGAAATCCGGAAGTTGGTACGGCTGTGCGCCAGGCCAAGCAAACAGTGAGTAGTCCAAAAGCTGGGTCCAGCAATGGCAGCATTGCAGGCATGGGCAATGGGGTCACTGCTAAACTTCTATCCAAGCCTCCTGCCCGCGAGACATATCAGTCTCGTCGCAGCAAAACAGAGAACGGCGTCAGGAGCACTCCTCCTAAGACCCCCAATCACACCAGCCACAAATCTCGAGGCGTACTACTTTGCGGCGATGTTGTGCCCATCAAAAAGCTGGATGGTTCGTACGGCAGCGCGTCTCTCTGGGTCAAGGAAAAAAGCGGTGGCTTGATCTGGGTTATGGAGGAGATTGCTGAAGATGTCGCCTACCTCACCGTGGACGAGATCGGATCTGTCGTGAAAGGCAGTGGCGCCATCGAGCCTATCTGGGGTATGGACAGGGTCAGGAAGGGAATGGATGTCCAGAAGCTCATTCCGAATTTCCCCAAACTGGCTGGCACTTTCACTGGCGCTCTGGATTACGACGAGGTTGCAAGACTGCGAAGGTTTACAGTCCGTACGAGCAACTCAATCTCGATACCGGTCACCATTGATCAGCTATCAGGCGAAAGCACGTTCAGGGTTTCTAGCTTCCCGCACATTGCCGGAATCCTGGTGGTGAACCCGCGCACTATGCGCGTCAGTAGCAGCAACAGCGTCTTCTCTGCAGCACTTTTCGGTCACGCGGACCCGGATGGCATGTCTGTGACCGATCTTATTCCTGGCTTCGACCAGGTCCTCAGCATCATGACTGACGAAGATAAGATCAAGCTTGTTGACGGAATTGTGATTCCGGAACACTCGTTCAGACGAGCACGATCGCTACTCGCTATGCGTGAGGGTAGTGCCGATGCGGCTCAGTATTTCTTACGGCCTAGCGGACTGCCTGCCAAGCACAGGGACGGCGCAGACATCATGGTTGACGTGCAGATGCGCGTGGTGAAATCCGGCCGCGACCAAATTTACAACGAAACGGTCATCGAAGAGGATGTGGAGGCCTTCGCCGAGACGCCTGGGGGCGAGACTGTGTTTGCTCTTTGGATCACGTACAGCCGCCAGCTTCACGCGGTTCACCACGGCATTGGATCAGTCACCATTCCCGAGAGCCGACCAACAACGCCGCCTTCCCAGCCGAGACCTGGCCCTGGCGTTGACGAAACACTCCCCACACCGCTGGCTATTGAGGAGTCCAGGGCTGACATTGAAGACCCTCGCATCACGGCTATGACCCGCAACATGGATGCAGCGGCTGCAGCCTCGAAGGAAGCAACGCCGACGTCTGGTGGAGAAAACGAGATCTATGAACACCCATCGCCCGACCTGATCGAGTCTGGCTGCACAATTGTCAAGAGGAAGAAGATTGAAGACTTCAACATCCTCGAGGAGATGGGCCAGGGTGCATACGGACAAGTCAAACTCGCGCGCTACAAGAAATCCGCAGCGAAGAAGATGGTCATCAAGTATGTCACCAAACGCCGCATTCTCGTCGACACCTGGCACCGTGACCGCCGCCTGGGTACCGTACCTCTCGAGATCCATGTTCTGGACTACCTGCGCCGTGACGGCCTCCAACACCCCAACATCGTCGAGATGGCGGACTTTTTCGAGGACGACATCAACTATTACATCGAGATGATCCCTCACGGCCTACCCGGCATGGACCTGTTCGACTACATCGAGCTGCGCGTCACTATGGACGAGGATGAGTGCCGCAAAATCTTCAAGCAAGTCGCCGAGGCACTTCGCCACCTGCACCTCTCGGCCAAAGTCGTGCACCGCGACATCAAAGACGAAAACGTCATCCTGGACGGCGAGGGCAAGGTCAAGCTGGTCGACTTTGGTTCAGCAGCCTATATCAAGTCCGGGCCCTTTGACGTCTTCGTCGGCACCATCGACTACGCCGCGCCCGAAGTCCTGCAGGGCCGCCCTTACCGCGGCAAGGAGCAGGACGTGTGGGCTCTCGGCATCCTACTTTACACCATCGTCTATAAGGAAAATCCGTTTTATAGTATTGACGAGATTATGGACCACGACCTGCGCGTCCCCTGGGTACCCAGCGAGGAGTGCATCGATCTCATCCGCAAGATGCTCGACCGCGATGTCGAGCGCCGGATTGGGATCCAGGCCGTGCTTGACCACCCTTGGAGTTTGATGGTAGAAGAAGGCGCTGACGATGGTCCTGCTGAGTTTGTTGATCTTATCGGTCTCAAAGAGGACAGGGTGCAAACGTGAGTTGTGACCGCGGGTGGGTAGCACTTGCTGTCCAGGATTTTTTTTTTTAGCTCGATTGCGTGGCCCACCGCCTTTCTCTCTCTCCACCAGGGAAGATGAAGTGTGAGCGCATAGCTGATGCGGGGTGATCGACTGGTCTTACCTTTCAGCTTTTCTCTTTCTGTCCCTTTATAGCGGCATGGCTGAGGGTGGAGCGAGCAGGCATGGAGTGGACGGGATGCGGAGGCACACACGCCTTGGGCATGCGAGTCCAGCGGCTGGCCTCGTACAATGTCCAGTCTTTTTTCTTTTTGCTTTATTTATTTGTGATGAATGATCGAGAGATACCCAGGAATAAATTCGATTCAACGTTGGAGACGTCTTTCCAATTGCATGCAGTGAATGTGCTCGCCTTTGACGTTAATGTACAAAGATATGAGTGCTACACTTGAGGAGTGAGACAGGCAATTGAATGAAGTTTTTGGGCAGGCCCTCGGAACAGTAGCATTTGAGAATGACTTGACAAAAGCTACCTTAAAACGCCATACGCTGTCCCAGAATGACCCTTTTTAACGCCCATGGCTCAACCCAACCACATGACCCGACGGCGACTTTCTGTCGCCTACCGAAGCGTGCAATGCTGGATATTGCACATTTAGTGCTCGGTGTGCTGGGGGAACTCGAAGTTGACACCCTTGCCGGTCAGGCGCTTGTAGACCTCGGAGTAGGTGTCAAGACGGTAGTCGACACCGCCGCGCTCCTTCTCGTCGAGGAAGACCTTGAGGACCTTGGTGTTGTCCTCCTTGGTGCGGATGCGCTTGCCAACGATCTCGACGGGGTAGACGAGGTCGGCGAGGATGGCGTCGTGGACGGCAGTGAGAGTCCTGGAGATGGGACGCTTCTGGGTCTGGGTGGTGCGGCTGCGGTTGCTGCGCTTGGGGCGGGGCAAGATGCGGCGGGAAGCGATGATCAGAACGTGGCGGTCGGAGAACTTCTTCTCGAGCTCACGGGTCAGGCTGGAAGAGGTGTTAGTGAGAGATCGCAAATGTATGGACATGTTTCGAATACTTACCGCTGCTGGGAGCGGTGCCAGCCCTGGAGAAGAGGGACCGGGACGAAGATGACGATAGCCTTCTTGCCGTGGCCAGTCTCGATCTATGAGATTCCTGGTGTCAGCATAATGCCGCCCAGTGCCCACCGCCTCTCAAATCGAGTGTTCCATTGTGTCCCAATTCCATGTGCGTTGTTGCTGCTGGCAACGAGCCATTGCGGCTGGTCGTCCCATGGTTTCCTTCTCTTGTAGGTGGTGTGTGGTGTATTGTTTGCGCGTGCAGCGAGTGCACTAGCAGGTGGCTATCATCTTACCTCGCGGGCGGAGACAAACTGGAGGGGCCTGAGGGCGGCCTTCATGTCCGGGATGTTGGTCTCGAGCTCGTAGAGCGCAGTCGCAATGCTGGTCTCGATCTCAGAGGGCTTGGCCCTCGAGGGGCTGTTGGGCGCGATCTTGTTGAGGGCCTGCTGAGACATGATGGGCGGCTTCGGTATCGTTATCCTGGTCGGAGAAGAGCAAGTCAAAAACCGCAAATGTTTGCGTATATCAATTTGAGTGGCCCTCTCAGGCGGAGTGGTTTTTCCTTGGCGCGCTAAGCGGCTGGCCTGAGGCATCAATGTGAGTCCTGTCAACTTCACTTCTTATATTGACGGTGAGCTGCTAACGTTCGTGTGTGCGCACATCTATCAGACATAGATCACGAGGGAGTTGTACTGCTGAGATGTGTCATTCCCAAAGACATCATTCGCCAAATCTGACCGATTAATGCAATATACTGTTTCGCCATCCCAATTTGCCATACATGTACCTTTCACCTCCAGCACTTAGTGACAAGCGATTCACGGAGAGAACGATCTGGGACCGACTGGTCTTTCTCGTTTGACCACAATAAGAACAAGCTGGAAAATCATACTGCGAAAGTCACGAGAACATAGTATTTGACATCTGCAGTGCCCACAAAACCCAGCACAGCCCATCTCATTGGCCTCGCACCCCAAGAAACTAACGGATGTCGATCGGCCCCGCCTCCCGCCCGACCTCAATCGTACAGACCAGTCAAATACTGTACAGCACACAGCGTAGCCAGAGGAAACCACAAGCCCCAACATCGCAAGCCAACGCACCAACCTGGCGCGCACGCCCCATTCTCGACTTTCACCGGAGCCAGCTCCCACTCGCAAAGGCAGATTTATCAAAATCGCGAGCAGCAATTGGCCCCTGCGCGCATACTGCTAACGGGAGCGCAAAATCACGGAGCAGCCTCCTTCTGCGCGTGCGGGTTGAGAGTAGACGGCGACTGGTGCCACGGCCACGAGCCGCTAACGGATGCGCAGAGAACGCGGAGGTTCCTCCTTGTCTTGACTTGCCTTGTTTTGTGTGTATCTTGCCTATGGTGCTTACGTCTTTTGCTGGAAGCCAGCAGAAACTATACCACGCTTAGCCGTGGGTCCAAGCCCGTGTCTCGTCGTCGGTTGCGGCCTGAGCAAGTTGTTCTAACGCAGCCCTTTATTGGGCTTTGTGCGCGGTAGCACTAATGGGTGGCTGCGTCCTCGGACGTAGCTCCTAAGACTTTGAGAAATCAGAGTTGTGGATTTCAATCTGCGGTTACTCGTTATTGGGTGACCGAGGTGCCAAGGGTTATACCAACGAGCTTCGGTGAGGTGAGTTGTTGCTTGCTGTCTGTTTTTCTTTTGGAGAAATGTACTTGCAAAGTTGAAAGTTTGGATGCCGCGGATTGTGGGTTGCTCGTTCACAGGGTTGGAGGGTTGCGAATCGCGATCATGTACTACTAGTAAGTGATGGAATGAGACGTGGCTGCAATCTTATACTGGACAAGGCAAGAAGGCGAAAGGTAGATCCCCAGGAGTCGTGGAGTACCACTTTACAGTGCAGTTCCTGAAAGTTTTTCGACCACGTGCACCATTAACGGCATTAGGACGACAACAGGATCAAGATTTGCAAGGACTTTCATTATGCGAAAGTTGAGTTTACTACTGTACACAAGGGCACAGGCATGCAAAAGTTTCGATTTCGTCCTTCATAATCGTCATGTCTGAGACAAGGTCGTTCTGTCGCCGCAAAGCGTTACATCGTTGCACGAGCCATTTCCATCTCTTCGGGCGCTGACACTCTATTTCTCATGAGTGACTCTCACTTCTGTCCTGCCAGTTTGGACTTCCTTTGTGAAAGCTCCCTGTTTCCACCACTCGCATACATTGTCGAAGAAGCCGGTCGTGCCTCTTGCACTCATGCTTTTGAGAATCCGGGCGTTGTCTTCGGGGCGACGACAGTCGGTGCGCACTTCGATGGTCACTCCCTGGAGAGCATCGTGGAGATGGTCCATGACGTCTTGCAACCTAACCCAGCGCAAGACGATATCTGCGGCGTCGAACTTGGCTTGTGCTTCTTGCACTCTTTGCATCTGACGTGCCATTCTTTCTAATTCTGCCTCGAAGGAAAGTCCTTCGATTGGCGCCTGGTCTTTGTCCACTGGATCTGTGCCGAGCAGGTGGCTAGGAAGAATAGCACGAACGCAATCCTTCTCATCGTCGGCTAGTGGCAATGTTGTCCACTCATGGGCGATCGATTCGTCATAGCCAGGAGCACGTGGATGGAGCAAGAGATCCAGGCCACCTTTGCCGAGTAAAGGCGCTGCTTGTACATTGAGGACGAAGAGTTCCATCGATGGCTTGTACTGCTGCGAGTCGATAGGCAATACTTCCAGACCGGGTAAAGCTTGAAGTGGCGTGAAGAGCATCAATGCCTCATTCTCCAATCGTGATCTTTCTGTCGTGGCATCAAGGCTTGGACTCAGGAATCTCGAGAGAGCATTGGGCAGCGTTGAAGCTAAATCGCTGCGATGCTTGTTCTTAGCTTCAGAAATCTCACGTTCCAACCTCTGACGTTGCTCTTCCGCCTTTCTCGTTTCCTCCGCCTGGCGCTGCTTCTCCGCATCGATCTCGATCTGTCGTTTCTCTTCTGCCACCCTTTCAGCTTCGGCCTTGCGCGCACTTTCTTCAGCCTCACGAGCCTTTGCGTCAGCCTCTTCCGTTTTCTTTGCTTCTGCCGCTGCTTCTGCCGCTGCCGCTGCCTCTTTCTTTTGCACGTCATCTTCCTCCGGTTTTGACTTCGCCTCCACCTCCACACCAGTCCCCTCCTCTTCCACATCCATCTCGTTGTCATCGATGTTTGTAGGTTTGTCGCTGGCGACAACAGAACCGACATCCTCCATTTGTTCATCAAGACTTGGCAAGTTAGGCTCCGCCTTTTCGCGTACCGAAGAGCTCCGCCTGCGAGTCCTTCCAACTTCCAATGGCGAGTTAGATGGTTGTGTAGATGCACTCTTTGTTCTTGGTCGACCTGGTCCCCGCTTGGTGTTCGGGCTCTCAGGTGGCTTCATACCGTCGTCAGCCTCTTTGGCCGTCTCCGAGCTGGAGTCATCGTCAGAAGAATCCGAAAAAGGCTTTCCACTGGCAGCACGCATCTCTCTCCTAGACATCAGGCGCTTGCCATTTTTGCGCTTTGGTGGAGATTTCTCGTTACTGTGATCTCCTGATTGTGGAGGTTGGCGCCGTTTGATCTCTTCCCGCTTGGTGACCGGGCTGGAACTTTGTCGCTCAGACTTCTTGAGGGCCTCATTATACAAGCGATGGAGCAGCTCCGATTCCTGTACCCACATCGGTCCGCGTCGTTCATCCGCTATCTCTGGCCATGTCTTGCCCTGTCGATTCTTCCAGAGAGGGTTGAATTGATCCAGCTCGGTAAGTGATTTGACAGTTTCCAGATGGGAGGTTCCAAGCACACTAAGGAGAGGCTTCTCCGGCTTTTGATGTGCCTTCTTTTCACTCATTTCGGCAAGCAGCATGTTGATCAAATACGAGTCGCCAGTTCTGGCTGCAGCCGCAATGATGTTGTTATCGACGGGCACATGCGCATCGAGAAACTCCCTTACACTGTTGCGATCATTATTCACAACAAGTTTATGCAAGTTCTCGTACGTCCGCGCCATGAAGTGAAGCGCCTCAGAAGGCCTACCACTGAAACGTTTCTCTTCTTCATGCTCTCTTCTTTTTCGTGCGTCAACGCTGTCCCACTTCTCCATGGCCCTTCGTAGGGATGCTCTGATCTCAGCGGCATTTTCTGTATCGTCGGTAACGACATCTAGCGCCTGTTGGCCCTTCAAGTTCTGGCGCAAAGGATCTACTCCTGCGTTCAGTAGAATGTCTACAACGTCCGAATGACCGTTTTCAGCTGCGTCAATTAGAGGCGTATCCTTGTCGACATTTGCGCAATCTACGCGACAGCCTTGATCAATCAAGTACTCCACAACCTCGGAGTTTCCATTGAGAGAAGCAATTTGGAGAGGCGTGTTTTTAGCAAATTCTTCGATCTCGAGTTGGTCCGGATCCTTTTCTCTCCACTCCTTCACGAGATCCAGGTCGCCGTCTTCGCAAGCCTCGGCCAGTTTCGTAAACCCATACTTGTTGATGTGCCGTTTATGCTCACGTCCAGCAGGTCTACCTGGAGTCGATGTAGACCTACCGATGCCGCGACGACGTGCGGGTACGTCTCCATGACCATGAGACGTCGTTTCAGAAGACACGCTGGACTCATCCCAAGTTGCTTTGATGGGCTTACTTTCGCCGACAGGGAACTGAGTAACAGCTCTACGCTTGCGAATACCATGTGTTTCCGATGCTCCGTCGTACACGGCGGACTGTGTAGATGCTGCACGCCGATGACCTTTTCTGCTGGGCGAGGGAGATCTCGCTGTAGAGCTATGCCCGTTCGCTCCCTCGGAATGCAGGTCCCGCAGTCTACGCTTCGCAACATCCATGCTGGGTCGTTTGTTCGGCAGATTGACTGAAGACGCGCGATGTTTCCTCTTTCGGGGGTTCGGAGAGTCTTTGCTGTTAATACGCGAGCCTGGACGCTCTGAACGAGCGCGTGACTTTGAGCTTGCTGGGGAAGAGTGACCTGAGGCATTCGAACGAGTGAAATCGACGTCGCTTAGCGATTCGCTGCTTTGTTCACGAATTTTTCTCTGGCTATTCCCGTGCAGGCCCGGAGAATCGACCTTTCCTGGTGATCCGGCCGGTATGGGGACAGCACCGTCGTCCGGCGACCCAGGAGCATCGGCTTCATCGTCGTCGTCGTCCATAGTATGCTGAGCAGAGATTTCAGGCTGATCAGCCTTCTCTTGTTTGATGATGCTTACGCGTTTCTCGGCCTCTCGCTTCTTGACTGGGCTGGTCAATACCGTCTCGGCTTCAGAGTTTGCTTCGTCGCCATCTCGAACCGTCACGCCAGTAGGGTCTCCGTTGGCCGACGGCGGCGGCGGCGCATCTGGGAGCTCGTTGTCCTCATCTTCCTCGATCGAACGCTTTGGGCTGCCGTTCGATGCCCTCGTGGGATCCGCCGCGTCTGAGGCTGGGCTTTGGTGACCGTTCGTGGTGGCGGCGGTTGTATCGTTCATGCGCGTCTGTTCTGTCTGCGCAGAAGCTGCCGCTGGCGATTTACTCCCATTCATGCCAGGCGCAGGGGCACATGCTTCTGTGCGATGAGGCTCCGGGCGCGAAGGTGACTCGGGTGAGTAGCCTGAGCGGCGTCGCTAGCGTGGTGTGTTGGAGGGATGCAAGAGTATAACAGCGCCAGGCCGTGTCGCGATGCTGTACAGATAAAGTTGCGAAAGGGTGGTATGTTCGGGATGTTTTGTGAGGAGAGGGTGCGGGTGGGGAGGTAGTTGGGACGAGATGGAGAGTAGCTGGCAGGAGCGACACTGCCAAGGCGACCGTTGCACGAATCATTTGGGACAGCAGACTGGTGGCAGCGTGGATGATATGTCCCAATTTATGTATCTCCCGAGGATGGACTAAGCTTCTTCAGATCAAGTACATAAATTCATCCTGGACTCGTGGAGAGATTAACGTGGCGCCGTTGGGCATGTGCATATAACCTACCAAGCATGCAGACTCGAGACTTTCAATAGTGCAAACCAATCATCCCACAGCCGACGGCTGCACGATTCAACGTGAGTTTTCGTAGGCCCGTAGGATGTCTATTGGGGGCACCGGCATCTTGGTCGGTGGGGGGCCTAGGGTATGTTTTCCCGGCCTGTCATTATCCAAGTCGAATGGCCTGGTAAGTCTCCAAGAGTGTGTGAACTCCACGTACGGATACAGGAATGACGGTGTTACGGTGCTTTGCTACATGGACTGATTACGGTCAACCGGACCCATCCCAACAGGCACCCTACACGGCTTTGGGTGGCATCGCGTTATTGTACAAGTATCTCCCTGCTCCAACACTTGATACCTCTCACCTGGTGCGTGCTCCTGAGAAACGATGAACCGGGGCCTTTCCACTATTGAGACAGAAGAAGCTCATTGGGGAATGCGTGAAATCTTTGGGGTGGTATCTGCATGAAGTTTGCCCGGGTTTTCCGCTTCAGCGACGTGCCCAAGTCTCAAGCCTGCGGCCGTCCGTGTTTGCGATCGTGTCTTTTTCATACGTTCGCTAAAAGCACAGCGCCGTCGCCGCTTCGCCAAAATCATGCCGTCCGTCCTTCAGCGTCGAGAAAACATCTAGTAGCCGTACTGGGCGAGCTCCTCCCTGACCTTGCTGTCGATGGGTGCACTCTTCTTGGCGTCGATGAGCTTCTTCTGGAGAGCCCTCTTGCGCTCGTAGTAGGCGGAGCCCTTGACCTTTCTCCTCTCCTCGAGCCTGTGAAATTGTTAGTATCCAAGCCAGTCCTTCTGCCCATGTCATTCGCAAACATACTTGTCGACAACATCGCTGTACTTCCAGCCGAACTCACGGCCGAGACGGCCGACGGAGCAGTACTTGCGGCCGGGCTTGAGGCGGAGGACACGGAGCGCCTGGGGGACGACCATGCGCTTCTTGTGGTCGTAAGGCGGGGGGATGCCCTCGAAGGCCTTCAGGCGGTTCATGGCGGCGTTACCACGCTCAGTCTTGTGAGGGATCATGCCACGGACGGTGCGCCAGAACATCTTGGCCGGCGCACGGTAGTGCCATGGACCACCGCGAGAGGCGTTGAAACGGGTCTGCTTGCGGAGGAAGGCCTGGTACTTCACTGTGTGCACAGTCGTGTTAGTCTCGGTGCGGACTTTGTATTTCCTCCTCGGTCGGGCCGCAGGTGCGCATTCGGTGGGGTGTTTTCGGATGGGTTGGTAGACGTACGCTTCGCGCGGAAGAACTCGCCAGAGATGTTGAGCTGCTCGCAGCGGACAACAACAACCTTCTGGCCGTTCAGGAGCTGCTTGGCGACAGTGGAGGCCAGGCGGCCGAGAAGGTGGCCCTTGCCGTCGACGACAACCTGTATGTATCCATCAGCCATTGCTGTTCTGCACCATCTTCCATATATCCTCCAAGTCGTGCGGGTGTCGCGCAGAGGCGGTTCGGTATCGGGGAATGCGTACCACAGGCTCGAAGGTCGACATTTTGCTGCGGTTAGTACGAGTTGTAATTGACGGGGCTGCTGGTCGATGTTCTTCGTCGTCGTGTAGCGCAGAGGAGTTCGCAATTCTGGAGTGCGCTTGGCACTGCACGCTCGCTGGACCTGCCAAAAAAAATCCGGACCTGATTAAGCACGCTTCTGCGTTCAATGTGGCATGCACCAAGTTCAGCCCTACGAGTTGTGGGGGGTCTCTACAATTGATTGAAATTGACTGGAATTGGTTGACGATGATTGACCCGCCTGAGTATCTGGCCTGTCATCTGCACCTATCCACGGGGAAATTGATGACATGATGCCTTCCTTTCTGCCTCTCAAGGAACAGATCCACTGCGTCAGGTTTCGGCAATATTAATCCTCGAACAATAGCAGTCTGTCACTGTTGATTCTGAAAGGCTGTGAGGAGACCATAGTATTTAATAATGCAGCCTTTGTAACCATATGCAATATGCTTTTGTGGCCACTCCTTACCTAGGTAGTCTCTCGGGAAACTGTTCAATTGATCAGACAGGCAAATGTCAGCGTCACGCAAACCTGGTCCCTTTATTCGTCACCGGAGAGAGCGACGTTCTGTAAGGTACTGTAGGTAATCGCAGCTGTCCGCATACCTATCCCCAAATACCAGGTATCCCCCTTTCACCAAGTCTGGCGAAGCCCTTGCCGCGCAAGACCCTGCTGTAACTTCGTCATCTAGCACATCCAGCCCACCACAAAAAAGCACCTGACCTGACCTGACCTGACCTGACCGCACTGTCAAAGGATCACTTTCCCTCACCACTTCTCTGCCACGCCGCAGTATCCGCAACCGTGGCTTCCTCCACTCTCTTCGACCAACTCGTCTCTGGCAACTTGTCCTCACTGCCCGCCGCCTTTGCACAAGCCAGCGAGCACTTCAAGTTCTTCGCTTCGGCCTCGACCCCAGCGTCCTGGCAGGACCGGGCTTACGCTCTCTTCGCTGAGCGCTCGACCTTCGAAAACACCTCTATCGCCCTCGCCGCCGCGACATTTCTAGTTCTCATCATGAGCTGGTCATCGAGGTTCAGCAACCTTGGCCGCTTCTCTCCCTTTACGCGCAGCCCGCCGCAGGGCAGCACAATCGTGAGTGACGCGGACTTCAGCTACATTACGACCGAGGATCTGAAGCGTCATCAACAGCAGGCAGGCGCACACGGTAATGCGCCCGAGGACTTGGGCCCACCGAGAGACACGGATGTGCTGAGTCTGAGGAATAAAGGCCAGAGCTACGCCGTGCACTTCCCAGCCTATAGCATTGCCAAAGGCGAGCTTAGCGTCGGACAAGTACGCGACCAGGCTGGTAGGAAGATTGGCGTCGACGCGAGGAGAGTCAAGCTCATCTACCAGGGCAAGAACTTGAAAGACGATGGGCGTTTGTGCAGGCAGGAGGGTCTGAAGCACGAGTCCCAAATCCTCTTGACTATCGGCGACATCTCCGCCTCTGGAAGCGACGACGAGGACGACAGTGCGGATGGTTTGGACGATTCGGCAGACCCGGAATCGGCGAAACGCCGCAGGAACCGCAACAAGAACAAGAAACGCCGGAACAAGCCCAAGAACTCTGGCACCAGCACGCCCGATGCCTCGAACCTTGGTGTTCCATTTCCTCCCGCTCAAAACTCGCGCGCGCCGTCGCCCAAACCGCCGCAATCGCCTCTTGAGAAGATCGCTTCACTGCGTGATGTTTTGTATGCCTTCGAGAAGGAGGTCACCACCTTTGAACACACGCCACCTGCCGAACCCTCGAAGCGCGACTTTGAGGGTAAGCGACTAAGCGAGTCGATTCTGACCCAAGTCTTGCTAAAGACGGACGCCATCGAAACGGAGGGCGACCCGGATGCGAGAGCGAAGAGGAAGGAACTGGTCAAGGAGACCCAAGATATCTTGAAGCGCGTCGACGATGCCGCTGTACGCCACGCTTCTTGAGTATATGTATGTTGGAAGCCTTCCGCGGCATGATCATCTTGACTGTCAGCCAAACTAAAAAGTCGGATTCCTGTTTTACGATAATTCTTAGCATTGCGAGGCGCCTGTTTTGGGTCAGGGAACTCAATGGGTTACAGCGAGGCGTTCTTGAAATGCTACTCTGGTTATCTCGTACACACGAGTCTTGTGAGTCTCAACTTCGCCGCTGTGCTGCCTATAGGTAAGGTACCTTAGCCAGGACAAAACTGGACAATTTTGAGAATGATACATCGCTAGATTCACTGCGATAAACTCATAGTACATACGACTGTTACTGCGCTAACTAGTTTTACACGTGCATCTCGAATCGGGTCTTTACAGAATACCGAGTGTTAGTGCTGTACCTTATGTTAAGCCCGTGCTTGAAACCAAGCGCCCCACGCCAATCCCCTCCGTAACTTAGTGCTTACTACCGTACCTGCCCGTGTGACAACAACATGTACATGGCCTTGAACATCTAGACTCTCAGGTCACACGCAAACCTACAGTACTCTAAGAATGACTATTTCCACACATGAGGATGCCTCGAGATGAAGGCTGGTACGAATTGGAAACGCGACCGGGTGCGACTGTGATCGAGGAAGGACAGCTAGCAGTGCCAACTCGGCTAGAGGCCAACATGAACGAAGAAAACACAAGGAGTGAAACGGACGAGATCTCACTAAACCGCAACGGCGACGGCGATGAAACCGACGAGCAATTGAATCGCCGCACAATCCGCAAGCTCGACTACATTTTGCTGCCTTTCCTCTGTATACTATTCCTACTCAACTCCATTGACAAGAGCAACATTGGAAATGCCGAGAGTGCTGGTAAGTATTACCTGGACTTACACCGGATATAAGCGTTCAGTTCAAACTGACGATTTCCGCACCTACAGGCTTCACGCGAGATACAGGCCTCTCCCCAGGCGACCTCAACACGTCGCTTGCTTTCTTCTTTGCCTTCTTCGTCGCCCTGCAGCCTATCGGCGCTGCTCTGGGCCGCAAGTATGGCATGGCTAGCTTGGTGCCGACTTGCATGATTTTCTGGGGATTTTGCACGATGTTGCATATCTGGGTACGCCGGCGGTGGCAGTTGGTCATGCTGCGGATCCTTATTGCAACACTCGAAGCGGGATTTTATCCAACGACGGTGAGCTACCTCAGCTTGTTCTACACGAGGTATGAGTTTGCAGTCCGCTTGGGGTTCTTCTATGGTCAGTCGGCTGTTGCTGGAGTGGTGGGCGGTGTGTTGAGTTGGGCGATCTTCAAGAGGTTTCCGGAAGGCCATGGTGGAGGTGAGGATCTTTCGTTTGGGCCTGGTGTGGCGCTCGATGGTGGGTGGAGGAGTTGGGAGGTGTTGTTCGTGATTGAAGGATGTCTAACTATCGCCGTCGCTCTGATCGGCTTCTGGTGGCTACCGCATAGTGCCGGCGAGGCATGGTTCTTTACGGCTCGAGAACGGAGATGGGCAGAAGAGCGAATACGGCTTGATCGTGAACAAAGCCTACATGCGAAATCCCATCTCAGCGAGGGGGCTAATGATCACGCTGTGGACGACGCAAATCGACGGAGGCACTCGAACGACACGCACGACGAACTCATTGATGACAGGGCCCATCTACTGGAGCATGAACATGATCATCGCACAGCGCCACGCCTCCGCAAGATGTCAACCGTTTCGACCGTCTCTTTGACCGCAGACGCCGGCCTCAGCAAACACGACATGACTTCAGCAGTGGCGCAGTGGAAGATCTGGCACCTCCTCGTCTGCAACATTCTGTCCGCAATTCCCGCGACAGCATTCTCAGTTTTTCTTCCACTGGTAATGAAGCAGCTTTCACCACGTCTCAACCTCTCGCCGGCCGCCTCCAACCTCCTATCTGCGCCTCCGTTTGCCTGCGGTGCCATCGTCCTGTTCCTCTTCACACGCTGGTCAGACCGAATCCACAGGCGCCTTGTGCCTATTCTCTGGGGGCTCGCCATCCTACTTATCGGCTTGACGCTCACGGTCATGACCCCGGTGAACAGCTACGTGCTTCGCTACATCAGTCTCTGCGTCTTGCTTTCAGGCTCTTTCGTTGCCTCGCCATTAACTGTCGCGTGGCTAACAAATAACACACCGGAGCCCGGCAAGCGAGCAATCCTGCTTGGTATCAACGGCTGGGGAAACTTGGCTGGTGTGTTCAGCGCCCTGCTGTTCACCCCAGAAGACGAGGAGGATGGCTACGTGAGACCCTTTGTGATCACGCTTGTCTGTGTTGGAACGGCATTTGCCGGCTTTGCGGTGTTCAGATGGAGGTTGATTCGCGAAAATCTCCAGCGCGATAAGATGGTAGCGGCCTGGAGCCAGGAGGAAAGACAGAGGGAGGACTTACTCGGCGATGTCGATGTGCTCGATTATCCGCTGCAATCAGGCCGTCTATTGGAGGCAACAGCTGGTATCGATTTTCTCGATCGTCTTGGTCTGCTTGGAGCAAGGCGAGGAGACGAGAAGCTTACTTTTAGATATGGATTGTGACATGAAGTCGTAGTGAGTGTTGGCTTGCTCGGTACATGTCGCCAAAGCAATCAATACATTGTGGCAGACGGGAAACGTTTACCATTTAAGTCGAGTGACGACGATCAACAGTATTGTCTTTCATGAGAGATGATCATACTCTAACTCATATGAAGTGCAACATTGATGTTGCTGACGTTACCCAAAGAAGACTAGGCTGAAAGTCTAAACCCAATCAAAGCCTCACTCCAGCTACCAGAGACTTGCATGCAAGGTGTCAATCACCCACAGATCATATACATCGTTATCAAGCGAAGAGTGATAAGCACAGATTTCCTCTCCCATTTCATCGAGCAACGAAAAGACATCGATTGCAAGATCTAACGTCTTGCAATAAGCAAAATTCAATATCCGATCCAGATCACAAGAAGCATATCATCGCAAGCCAGATGCGCAAAGCCCGGCGATTTTGGAAAAGGAAGAGACCTGCAAGCAAGTCTAGATCAACATCCGGAAACATGGCCGCCGCAGAGCCCATCCTAGCATCCTCCCTCTGGACAGCCGAAGAAGAGCATGCGTCATATCCAAATAGGACAACATCACCGCCACACCAACGCCGAAAAGTGGCCACCGGATGCCCGTCTATAGACGACTCTCTCCAAGGAGGTTTCGACTACGGCTCAATCACTTGCGTCAGTGCCGAAGCAGAAAGCGGCGCAAAAGACCTTTCGTATTCTTTGATCGCCGCTCATCTGCTTACCTCGGAGAGGGCGGAGGCAACGGTTGTTGATACGACCAACTCGTTCGATGTTAGAAGGTTGCATAAGCGTTTGGTAACATGCTTAACGAGAGATAGGTTGAGAGACGGCAAGGACGGTGATATGAAAGACGAGGCGGTCCAAATGCTGGAGAGGGCTCGGATTATGAAGGCGTTTGACTTCGTGGGTTTGACCGAGTGTGTGGCGGAGCTTAGGGAGAACATTGAGGTCTCTTCGAATCGGCAACCCAGTCCGAGCCACCAGGTAGTGTCAGCGCCCAGAGGTACTATAGGCGACAGCGAAGACGAAGAAGAAATGCTGGACGCGCCCTCACTGCCGCCAAAACCAACACAGTCATCGCTAAAAGAGACCAACGATCAGGCGGACTTAGGCGGCCGCTCAAGCCACTTGCTCATAATCGACAACATCACATACGTCACGTCGCCAATTCTCAAGAACAGCCATGTCCAAGGACAGGCTCTATTGACCACTTTTATGCGTTCACTCGCGCACGTCACGCGGGCGCATGGTGTCTGCACAATAATCCACAACACCACCGTCACCTACGCTACCAACAACAGTAACAACAAGACGACAGCGGCAGAACCGACTCCCAGCATCTTCGCATCTTGCACGTTGAGGCCGGCTCTGGGAAAGTCTTTCCCTTACCTGCTCGACTTGCACCTTCTGCTACACAGACTTCCAATCAGCCCGGTAGATACGAAAGCCGTGTATGCTGCTCACGGCGCCATCCCAAAGCCCGAGCATAGACTGGCGAGCGTGCTGGAAGTGATGCACGACAGGTACAGTGACCGAGTCGGCCATTGGTCAGCCTTCCGGGCAGATGCAGAAGGGAACCTCGCAGCCTTGTCAGTATCGTAGTCGTAGTGAATTCAAAACCGGTTCGGGGTTGGGTGGAAAGAAAAAGTTCAAACTGTCACGCAGAGGGCGCAGCTCCATGTTCTCTAGCCGTGGTATATCTGTACATGTGCCATGTTGCTTTGCTCCCTCCCTTCGTTCCTCCATCCATCCATCCATCCTCGTCAAAAAAAATCAGGTTCCCATGTCGATGCCAGCATCTAGCTGCTCTCGGGCTTCCTGGAACCGTTCATGTGCTCAATTTTGGGAATGAACTTGGCGGGGAAAATGTTGACCTCCTCGTCGGTACGGTTCAGCAGGCCCAATGTCCGGATCTGGTCTGCGGAGGGCGCGTTGTCTCTGGGAGTTTCGGCTTCCTTGCGGCGGTAAGCGGCTTGAAGTGCTGTGATTTTGGCGGCCTGCGCGTGAATGCTTTTGTAAGTCTAATGTCCTCGTTGCTTGGTCTTTCGTTTCCGCATCCGCGCGCTCTTTCAGAGTGTATCATCTGGGGCATGGCGCACCTCTTTCCTGTGGTGCAGACACTCGTAGTAGTCCTCGAGCACGGGGCTGCACTTCTTCTTGCCGGAGTCGTCTTCAGTCGAGGTGTTGACGACGTAGCAGGCGAGCACGTCCTGCCAGAAGGGAAAGCATCGTGAGGGACCTGTTTGCGCGGAGAGTAAAGTGGTCAGCGTGTTTGCTGCTTTCAATGTCCGCGTGTCGGTATCCTTGTCGTCTCTTTCACTGCGCAGGCTTCCCTCCCAGCAGACCACGTACCTCCGGTCAGACCATATCCTGAAGACATCTTGAGTTGTGAGTGGTTCTACAATCAGCCAATGGCGCCCTCGTCGTCTAGTACGCCGCTCGCTGCGGTCCAAGTCGGTTGCTGGCGCATTGGCCCGACCTCGCCAAGCTTCCCCATGCATGACTAAGTAAGCGTATATACACGGGCTGCTCTTGCTTCAAGTATCTACATGAACATAGAAGACGACGAAAGAAAATAATGGTTGGCCGGATTGTGTGGCGGCATCGATGAAACGATCGGCGACCTCTCACATCAGGTTGAACGACATCTCAAGAGCCCATCGAAGTCAATATTTACATTCAATCATACCATGTTTCTCAGGGGACACATCAGTCGGGACAGACTACTGCCACCGTCCACGAAGTCCGTCCCAGTATATTTGCCCTCCGGGAAAGCACATCTATGAGCCCGTACATGTAAGGTATCTATCAGAACAACAGTAGCACATCGTCAGGTACAACACCCACTTCAAGCCTCCTGGCTGAAAGGCGCACTCTCCGCCCTCGCCAGACATTCGTCAATCATCCTCCACATCTTCATCCGATCCACGCTCCTAGGAATCCTAACACCCTGTTGACCTGGCGCGAGCGCAGTAGCCACCGTCCTGCCACACTGACTACCTCCCTCCCTAACATTTTCCGAAGACCCATGAGCGCCCTCGGTGATGACTTGGATATCAAACCGCTCGCCACCGTTGTCCTCGAAAATTCCCGGGAGGAAAGCGGCAGCAACGGCGAGTGGGTCGTGCAAAGGAGGCCCCTCGACAAGTCCAAACACATCCGCGTACGTTTGTGCGAAGAAAGTCAGAATCTCAACGAAGAGCTTCCGTACCTGCGATGGACCCTTTCTAGTTTCATTTCCATTGCTCACCTGATGACCATGAAGCAAATCCTGCTGCACAGTCGACGTAGCAAGCAACTGATGCGTCAGATCAAGCGGACAGATAGTCGTCTTCGCCGCGATAACAGGGTTGCTGAAAATCGCCCTCGCGCTCTCCGGGTCGATGTATACGTTGAACTCAGCGAAGGGAGTCCAATTGCCAAATCTCCCCGCCTGGTCCTCTTCGCTGTGGCCTTTCAACACACCCATGGGAGCGTCTGTAAACTTGTTTCCGATCGCGCCGCCCATATGAGTGAGGCCGGCGATGTGAGCTGCCATTTCGGGGTGGACGGCGAACATCAACGCCGCATTCGTGAGAGCACCGGTGCAGACTAACCACGGCGTGCCGGCTTCTTGGCTGCTGAGAGCCTTGAACATGGCGCCTACAGCCGAATGATCCGTTCTCGGGTTTTGGTCTGGGATTGGTAGGCAAGACGTGCCGTCCAGACCGCTCTCGCCGTGGATGTCTGGAGCCAAAGCGACTGGGCGGCAGAAAGGCTGGCTTGCGCCTGCGTAGACGGGAATGTCCTGCTCGCGGCCTATGGATTTGAGGATTGCGAGAGTATTGATCGTTGTGCAAGAGAGTGGAGCATTCCCATATACGGTGCTGATTCCTAATAACTTGACATCGGGGTGCAGGGCTGCGAGAAGGATGGCGAAGGCGTCGTCGTGGCCTGTGTCGCAGTCGAGCCAGATGGGGATGGGGTTGGACATTGTCTCTCTTGCTATTTTCTGCCTCTTCGTAGTCTTCTTTGGGTTTTGCTCTTGTGTGTATTAAAAGGATGGCAGTCGATGTATCCAAAAGATGTAGGTGGCGTTGATCAATGCAATTTCAGAGGTGGGCAACGTGATAAATATACCGGCAGGTTTCTCCCAAGATTAAATACAGTTTGTAAGAAAGAAAGTAGTACGATCGCAAAGGAAAGACGTCTTTATTTCGTTGGTTTAGTAAACGTGTTTGCTAGAAATCCGCGGTCCCACACGTCCGGTGGTCAGAGTCAGTCGTGGGCCCACTTTCCGATAGGCTGGAGAAAAGAACGAGCCAATAGATGTATAGATGGTCTAGGTATGGACGGGTCTTATAGACTCGATCGACCACCGAGCGTACTGGAACAACAAGACGTGGGCAGTTTCTCCGAAAGTGAACTTGAACTTACAAGCAATCATGTAGACATTATTCATCAAACTCTCGTCACCGATCTGTATCTACATACGGGGCGTGAACCCCAACACAAGACATTTACCGGCCAGCAATCATCAAACCCAAACGAGCAACAAAACACAACAAAACAAAGACAAAGCAAATTGCGAAACAGAAGGCAGATCGTAACACAGGCCTTCCACATCATCAGATCTTCCAATCCCTCCAGCCCTCCACAAGCCCATCGCCACCTTTGCTGACCACACTCCAAACCGGCTCGAAGCGCCAGATCTCATCCAGCGCCGGAATAACGCCCGGCTGGTTGGCGTCGCTCCACATGCAGCCCACTTTACCGGTCTTGCCCTTGGGCTCGCCGTCGGACCAAGTGACATTGACCTGAAAATCCTTCTCCCAGTCGCGAGTGAAGAGGCGCAGCTCCGTCATGCCAGCGCGGCTTCTGTCTTCGCCGCGCGAGGGCTTGGGCTTGATGTGGACTCTTTCAGTAGTGTTGGCGATATGGTAGGAGTTGACCGGGTCGTCGAACAGGAGGCGACAATTCTTGGTCTCCAGGCCGCGGAAGGAGATCGATGCTTCTTGGCCAGAGGTTGAGATGTTGTACTGCACCCAGTCCAAGTATGGGTCCTTTGCACGGCCGCCGGACGAGGAAGAATCTTCTGTACTCGGAACGACGTTGGGCGCAAGACCTTCCCATCGGCAGGTCTGCAGACCAGCTCTGCGTGGATCTTCGGGTTTGCCGCAAAGCAGCGCCTGTCCAGCAACGCTAGGTAGCTCGTCGACAATGGTCTCTACGAAACCTTCGACGCCAGTCAGATGAACGGTATTATTGCCGGTGTCCAGATCAATGTCCTGGACAAAGTAGTGCTTCAGTCTGGACTCTCTCGAGAATGGGAATGCCAAGAGGTTGTAGATGAGGCAGCCGACGAAGATGAAGAAGAAGAACGTCGGTAGGTGGTATGTGAAGCGGTGCAGGAAAGGCGACAGCGGAAGCATAAGCAGCACTGTGAGAACAGCCATCATGAGGTAGATGTTCAGGACAGAGTTACCGTCAGCGGGTGTCTGATGGAGCGCCGACGTAATGAACAATGCGATCTGGCCCACGAGAATGATGTTGATGGGCGCGAGGATCAAGAATTGCAGGACCCAAGTCCATCGAGGCAGAGATCCAGACCATGCTTGTTCGTCTCCATATGCTTTGATCAGGAGAGGGTCTTCGGTGACGCTCATCACGCTGTTAGCGTCCTGGTTTCTTCTGCCACCAAAGCGAGCAAATGTGTTCTTGGTCTTCCTTTCTCTACCTCTCAAAAGACCGGTTCGCTCGTTGACTTCCTCATGTTCCCCTTCGCTGGTTGCCGGCTGCTCTTCGGCCTCATCAAGCAGTCTACGTGAAGAGATACTAGCTGGTCTCGTAGAGGGTGCCGAGGCAGCACCAATCACGTGCTCCACGTACTTCTTCTTCTTGGGCAATGCGAGCAGTTCAAGGTAGCTGATTAGCAGTGCCACAAAGACGCTGGCATTGTAGATAACCATGAAATAACCACTGGCGATGTTGAAGTTGTTTTCGCCGACTGTGACAAATACAAGTGCGACCCAGCTGAGGGCGTAAATCCAGAGGATGGTATACATTCTGCTAAGCGCGGTCGGGCGCACCTTGTCGGCCATAGTGGAGAGGAACCAAGAAATGGAGAACCAGGCTGCGAGCATCATAGTCCACACAGCGTATTCGGAGCTGTAGAGGATGTATGGGTTGATCTTTGTCATCAAGAATGCAAGCGCAACAACACAGGCCGAAGCTACGGAGAAGACAATCGGGAAACGGAAGAATCCTCGGAATCCGTTGAAGGAGACTGGCTCGTCATCATCAGAGTTGTGCAAGTACTGCTTGCGGGTGAATGGATACCACTTGTCCAGCCTGGAAATGATAACCTCAAGGATAATCAGCAGAACCGGTGCGGCGACAAGCAGGGTGACGGAGAGAGCGAAGAGGTCGTGCAGCTTGAGGACCGCAAATGCACGGCCAAAGACATCGAACCAGACACCGTTGCTTCCCCTATCAGCGTTGGCTCTTTCGAGTCCATGATCGCTCGATCCTGAGAACTCGCTTCCAGAGTAAGAAGTCATGGCTTTGGTAGTGTCCAGTGCAGCAGAAAGCATATGCCACAAAGAGTCCGGGCTAGTATCACGAGCATCATCCTGGTTGGTGTGATACCTCGCCCTTGGAGCCATGAAAGCTACGTCCAGACCTCTCAGCCCAAGCTCTTCTTCGAAAACAGAGTAATCCGTTCCGCTTCTAACAAGGCCGCGCTTGAAGCCATCTCCACTGACCACGGTGCCAAATGGATACTGGCTATGAGCATAGAAGCGAGTGACTTCGGCGTCCGAACTTCTGAACAACATCGCCCTGCCTCCTGCTCCTGCGCCCTCCAAGTTGAGGAACATGCGTGGGAACTTGGCCGTGACATGCTTGGTGTACACCTGCGCGCCGTATAACCCGTCTTCCTCGCCGTTGTTCAGCAGCGCAATGATGCCTCTCTTTGGCTGGTTGCCCTTCGCGGTGTAGTGCGAGATCAGCTGCAGGACCGTCGCAACACCAACGCCGTCATCCGTAGCGCCATAGCCAGTGGAGACGCTGTCGTAGTGAGCGTTCACCAACACGCCACCCGCGCCGTCGTACGCCTTGTGCTCGTCATCCCACCAGGCTCCCTCTTCGTCTTGCTCGCCGCGGATGTACACCACAATGTTCTCGTTCTCCGTGTACCTGACGGTCGGCGAGCTGGCCAGCCACTTGTTCGCATATGTCACGTTCTCAAAACCTCCGTCCCAGACCACAGCATTGCGCGAGTCTTTCGGAAAACCATTCTCTTTGATGATGTTCTCGACCCTTTGTACAAGCCACTTCCTAAGCTCCCCATTCCGCCGGCTGTTGTACGGGTGGAAGCCGTCGGTAATGTATTCCAGGTCCCGCCACGCAACGGTGAGATTTACGCCCGTGACTGGAGTCACGTTCGAAGGCGCGGGCGGCACAACATGGTGGACCCAGAGTAGGCAAGAGAAGAGGGCGGCGTAGACGGCGAAGCTGATCAAGGTGACTTGGGCGGGGACGAAAGCGATGGGATTCCAGGATTTGCGAAAGGGCATGGTGGGCGGTGAAGGCCAGTCACGCACAGTATTATGCAGAGAGCTGTTGGACTCTAGTTGGATGGCATTGTAGGTGTGTGAGAGAGGGCGAGCGAGGGAAATACTCGGGTCTGGGTTTGCTTGTTTCAGGTTGTGAGGTGGTTAAGGTATTAGACTCGGACGTCCCCGAGGTGTAGCTGAGACAACGGGCGAGGGAGAGCTTCGAGGTTGGGGAAAGCTCGAGGTCATGTGGGGACAATTAGCGCGTGCATGTAATCAGATAAGGTATGTGTACATGCATGTCATTGGACAAACTACTGAATAAAATGACGAGCTATCAGCCTTGATTTAATATGCTATCGTACTACGTGAAGCACTGTTGCTTGGATGTTGCATGGACGTTCAGCTACTTATTGAGGAGTGACATCGAAGAGGACGCTTTGTTCCGACTCCAAAGACAGATGACATGACTGTATGTGCGTTTGTAGGTAACATGGGTGTCAAGCGGCTCAATCATCCTATGAAGAACCTGCGAATAATAAAGGTCCCGTAGGCCGTGTCGTAAATGCTCCAACGTACTCGATCCAACACATTCATGATTCAACATAACCAACACGTGCAATACAATGCAATGCGCACACTTCGACGCTTCCTTCCATGCCAACACTTTCAACCAACTCATCACCACGCAGCACCGGCCTTACAAGCCCTCTCCATGGTCAAGAAAGCAAAGTGACTCCCAACAACAGGCCTCGCGAAGAAGTTCGGGCCAGGGAAACCACCGTCTCCCTCCGTCTTGTACAAATCGGTGAAAGGTCGGTCAGAAGCCGTTTCGTTCAGCCATTTGGCCACACGTTCAAGAATCTCGGTGCGAGTCTTGGGCGCAGCGACGGCAGCGGCCTGGAATTCCCAATCGGACTTTGTATACAAATGGCGCGAGTCGAGAGGAAGCTGGTGAGGTTGTTAGTGATTGTGTAAAAGATTGATCGCTGATAAAATGATTTCCCAACTTACGCCGTATTTCTGCATGGCCGTAAGATACCATTCCGACTGGGTTTGGTAAATGTGGTCGGGGATGAAGTCCTTGCCTGTCTTCTTGTTCGGATGATCAACAAGCGGAGCCTGCTCGCCAGACAAGTGCAAGTCAGGCGAGCTACTGCTGTTATCGGTGAATGTCGGGTGGAAGCACAAGATCGCATCAGCGTACAGCGAGTACAAAGTAGTCCACGACCCGTTCCAGTCGTACGCCAACTTTGCACGGCCGCCATCACGGCTCATACCGTACTCCTCCCATTTCTCGACATAGACGGAGGATATATTGCGGTAGTACTCCACATCGTTATCCTTACCCATGACATTAGCAAGCTCAGACATGGCTTTGATACCGACGATGCCCTTCAGCGCAAGGTTGGTCTGAAGTGCAAGCCAACCAGCAAAGTCGTCCGTAGAAAGCTGATTCTCCGGCCGCAAGCTGTAGTCGACGAGGTACGATGTCCACTGCGTCCACAGGTCGTACGACCTGCCTAGCCATTTCTGGGCTTGTTTCTTCGCAGTCACACCGCCCCAGCGGTCGTCTAAGCCGACTACACCATCGCGCTTCTCGAGAGTGGCAGGCATGGCAAAGGCGGAGACGCCGTCAGCAAGAGTTTCCAGCGATTTCTCCGTACCTTCAGCTGACCAGATGCTCTGCGCATCTTTGCCGTCGGCGTAATTCAGGCTGTTGACAAGAGCGAGACCCATGATGAGCATGTCGCCGCACTCTTCGACAGGCATGTATTCGTCTCGGCCATCAGCATGGCCAGTCAAGTTCGGGAAGTGCGTGCCAAGGTCATGCATGCTGTAATCGTTCGGGTACTGGCCACTCAGCATGTGCTCGATCAGAGGCTCGAGAAGATATGCGAGCCAGCGCGGGTTGGTGTACAAGAAGAAGGGAAATGCAGGGAATATGACATCTACGGTCTGTGAATTGCCGTTGCTACTGATCTCTTTGAGGAAAAGAATGGGGTTGTCAGGGGTGCCGGAAAAGGATGTAGCGCCCATGACTTGACGTGCGCTGAGGGCAACGATGTCCTTGTAGTTGTCACTACCGCTAAGATAGGCATCTTCCGCAAGCTGCGCGCTGTAGTTGCCCGCGAGCTTGACAGCGTGTTCGTAGTCTTGATAGTGGAATGTGATCAAGGCCAAGTCGGTAGCGAAGTAGCTCTGCCAGAGAGGACGCATATAAGTCAAGCCACGAGCTGATGCAAACTGGGTTACCGGATCTTGGATGTGTGAGATGGTGAACAGCACGCTGTCTTCGTTCGACTGGCTTCCAGCATGGCTGTCGCTGTTGCTCAAGTTGAAGCTCTTGCTGAAGGCGAAGACTGGCTCCTCGTCCATGATTGTGCGGAACTCGCTGTCCATGGTGTTGTTCAGCTTGCTACTTTTACTGAACCGCTGACGGAGGGGGCCGGACACACCGCACTCATGCGTGGCATCTGTTGGACCTGTGAAATAGAGTGTGCCCCACTCTGCTCTATCGCCCCATTCTGTGAACAGTTGCTCCGTTTTCCTCTGCACCTTCCAAGACTTCAGCTGACGTGCGTCCTTGAATTTTGTCTCTTCCAATGACCAAATGATTTCGGAACCCCGGTTGCCGCTGACCCACTGGCCGTTGACATCCATGTAAATGTCAACATTGAAGTCGCCTTTTGCATAGACTTTGATGTACGCTGCTGGAATCGCCTGGCGTAGGGTCGACGTAGGAGTGATCGGGGAAAGGAAGCTGATGGTGAGCTCGACAGGCGCATCGTCTTGTGATTTGGGAGAAGGGATGGAGTACGAGAGGTTGGTGGTGGACGCATCATACTTGGCTCCCAGGTAGTGGGGGAAGCTCAGATTGTAATGGGAACTTTTATCGTCTAGCGAATCATGAGCTCTGCCCAGCAGAGGGTACACGGTGGAAGAGTCAGAGACGGAGGCCAGGATGGAGAAGCCCATTTCCTCGCCGGTGTAGAACATGGGCCATTTGGACCACGGGTCGTCTCTGGCGTTGCCTAGCCATGTCGAAAGATATGGATTGCGGACGATGAGCGGGAGGACTGGCGGCGTCAGGGTAGATGCGTAGGACGTGCCTAGCAGACTAGCTGCCGCTACGATGACGGCGGAGCCTAGGGAGGGCATATCGAATGCGACTGAGACGAATAGGTAGCGTCTATGGGAAGGTTTCACGCGGAGGAGAGCAACGGCGAGACAAAGCGGCGCCAGGAAGTGCTGGGGAAGTGCTCAATAGCGGGCTCATGGGGCGGGAAGAAGCAAGAGTGTGTACTGCAAAAGAAGGAGGTGGTGGTGTAGGGAGATCTTGTGACGGAGGCATCTGACCTGAGTAGCAGCGCTAGTCCTTCCGTCGGCCATTCAGACACGCCAGCGTCGGGCAAGTTGGCGTCGGGTGTCATCACGAGGGAAGGTTTGTGAGGCCTGGCGCATGACCCGATGATGTCGTTGGTTGTGCCTTGCGCCGCAAGAGACGAGAAGCCTTGAGCTGACGCGCGCCGGCGGTAACCCCGGTCGACGGGACTATCCGAGTGTGGGATGCGGGTTAGCGAGATCACGGCCTGAGGCTGCGTGCATGCAGCTGTGGTGTCACGTTTTCGTGCCCGGCCATCGGGTCGGGAATCTGGAATACAGGGCGACTTCACTTGCATATCGGAGATATCACATGACATCAAAACACATTATCTGGAAGATGATCGAGCACGATGGATGAATGGTAGTGGATTCTGGCATTTGTATTGTTGCACATCCCCTTGTGTAGGTCAGGACACGCTTCATCTGCCTGGTTTGGTCTTCAGCCACGGTACTGACCACGTCCACGCCGATTTCGCCTAGACATTCGCACAGATTACTCTGCCGATGCCGCCTAGGCATTCGCACGCTCATCATGGCTTTCCTCGGTGGCAGGTCAACTCAGTATCCTCCACCATACTCTCCCCCATAGCCGCCATAACCCGGTCCATGTCCACCACCATCACCACCCTGGTACCCGCCATACCCACCATAGCCTCCATCATAACCACGCCCACGTCCTCCACGACCGCCACGACCGCCACCACCACGTTGCTGCTGTCCACCAGGATTGTTGCCGGCTGGATTACGAGGCCCAGTCGGAGCACGAGCGTGCAAACGGGCTGTCTCCCGATCTTCAGCTTCCTGTTGCAACCTTCGCTGTTCAGCTTCGGCGGCCAGTCTTGCACGGCGTTCAGCATCGGCTCTCTCGCGATCTGCCCGATTCTTTGCCGTTCTTTCCGCCAAAGCAAGCCTGTCTAGCCTTTGTTGCTCAATTTGCTCGGGAGTCAACTTCGCCTTATTATGCCTCCTCTCGTACCTTGCCATGAGTTTAGGATCTCTCTCACGGTTCACCCGATTCCTTTCCATTGTCTCTGCCAATGCCAGCTGGTCCAGCCTGTCTTGCTCGATTTGTTCGGGGGTCCACAGGGCCCTCGCCTCTTGATTACGCTTCCTCCGCTGTTTCTTCGTCAAGTGCGACGTATCCTTTTCTGTGGCCGGACTATGAGGCCCATTCAGAGCATGAGCCTGCAAAAGGGCTATTTCGCGATCGTCAGCTTCCTGCTGCAGTCTCTGCTGTTCGGCCTCCCGCTGCAATCTTTGCTGTTCAATTTTGGCTGCCTGACTTGCCCGGCGTTCAGCAGCTTTCTCGCGTAACACCCGATTCGCTTCAATTCTTTCCGCCAATGCCAGCCGATGCAGCCTGTTTTGCTCAATTTGCTCGGGAGTCCACAGTGCCCTCGCCGCTGCTTTGTTCACCGCGTCGCGTCTTGTCCTTGGCTTCCGGGTTCTGCCCAAGTTTGGCATGCCCTCTTTTGCAGCCAACTCGGGCTGGTCTTCTGCAGACGGGCTGGGCTCGGCGTCTTCTTGCGGCTCGGTAGCGGCGTCAGCATCATCTTGGGATGTTGATTCTGCGTCCGCCGGGGTCTCGGTGGTCTTGGTCTCGATGACATCGTCCTGGTTGAGCGCCGGCTCTACGGCTTGCTGCGACTCGACGGCAGGCTGTGGCTCGAAAATATCACTGGTATTCTCCCAGGCTGCTGGATTTGGGTCAGCGGGCACGTCGTTGTGAGACTCCTCAACAGATGATGGGCTGGGCGCAGGAGTCTCGCTGGCATCCGCTTCGGTCGCTGGCTCCGTGCCGATAGGCACGTCGTTGTGGGGCTCCTCCTCGCTGCGGAGGGACGACGGGATCGGTGTTTCGTTGACACCCTCTTCAGCTGCTGGCTCAGCGTCGGTGGGCACTTCGGTGTGAGGCTCGCTCTCATCACGCAGGGACGACAGGCTCGGGGCAGGGCTCTCGTTGACACCCTCCAGGGTTGCTAACTCTGGCTCGGCAGGGCTTTCCGCTGGAACGCCAGTGTCCACGTCTCCGTCCATGTCGTCGTTGTTGTCATCGTCGTCATCGTCGTCGTCGTCTTCGTCTTCATCCCCGTCGTCCTCATCGTCCTCATCCTCCCCATCCTCATTCTTCCCATCCCTCCCATCCTCCGCGCCATTCTCATCCTCCCCACCGTCATTACCTTGGTCCTGGTCCTCGGCCTCGCCCTCCTCCCCGTGGTCAGGAGAGTCAGTGTCAGCGTCGGAGTCAGAACCAGGAGCACCAGGGGCTCCATGATCACTGTCGTCGTCATCGTCGTCGCCACGGCGAGAGTCAGAGCCGTCATGATGAGCGCCCTCGAGCTCCTCGATTCTCGCATTCGCAGCTGCCAGCTGGGCTCTGATGGCCGCAGTCTCTTTAGCACTGGTACCGACCCTATCCAACAGACTTTCCGAAAGACACCCCAGCGAAGTATTGATTTTATCGACTGGGGTGACAACGACAAACCGCAGGCAGGCGCCGATCGCGAAGAAGAGTTGCGAAACTTTGTATGCTACGAACATAACAGGACTGCTGACAAACCCATACAGTGAGCCCAGCAAAGCGAAAATGCCCTCCACAAGAGCGAGAGCAAAGTCTTCCGCTCCTGTCACCAGTGGGTGTAGTCCTTTTTCAGTTCGACCGCCGAAAAAGGCTAGGAATAACCCAAGGGCGACCAACGTCAGGGAAAGACCCACAACCGACAAGGCGTCCCATGTGAATTCATAGAGCTTGTTCAAGATCCTCTAGGTGAGCTTCATTTTTTTCCAGCAAGCCTTGGCAACGACCAGAGCAAGGACTTGTAAGATCAGTACTTCTGGGTTCACTCTCCTCGCCTTGTCGTGACCGTCGTGGAAGGCAAGGTTTCCAAGCGCGAGTAACACCAGGGCCATGCCAGTGACCATCCAGGATTCCCATGAGTAGCGAGCGAGCTTGGTCGAGACCCGCTGGACGAAGCCCAAGATGGGCCAGACGTTGATGATGATGCCGGTGACGCCGAAGCCGATCGCCATTATGCAGTGGTCGCTCTCGGTGAAATCTTCGTCTTCGAGGCTGACCTCGGTCGGAAATAGGTGGTACTCGTCGTGGATCTCGGGAAGCACGAGGTGCAACCCGTAGGCGAACAGAAAGAGGGAAGAGAAGAGGGCAAAGACAAGGAATTCAACCTCATACTGGTGGAAGAACAGCAGCAGCTGTGACGTGCTGCTGCTGGCGAATGCGGTGGCTTTGAGCGCCATATCGCGTACTGCGTCTTCGAAGACGTGTGATGTTGCCATGGTTTTGGTGCCCAGGCGGACCGAGAAGAGAGGGAGCGAAAGCGTGGCGGGCCGAAAGTGCGTGAGAGAGAAAAGGTGGTGACGAAGGCGAGCGTGTTGTGATGGCGCTGCTGTTGGATCTTATGTCCAAAAAAGTGTTAGAGCTGCCGCGGTAGATGAGTGCGCGAGCGAGCGACAAGAGAAGCGATGTGGAGAGGCTTAAGCTCGTGGTGGCAGCGTGTGCGTGTGTGCGTATTTACGACTCTCGATATGAGTAGGTGCGGTCGATTTCGCGCGGTGTGAAGGTAGGTGCTCGTTGAGTGTAGAGAAGTCGCTGTCTGTCTGTCTGTCGTGTCGCAGAGAAGCAGAAAAGTCGGAAGCGAAAGTCCTCTTTGTCCTGCGGTTTGCAAACGCGGCGAAAGTGGGAGATCAAACGGTGGGCCTTTGTGAGAGTGGAGTGAGGTTGGAGTGAGGTTGGAGTGAGGTTGCAAGGCCTTTGTCTCCACTTTTGACGACATTGATTGTCGCTTTTCGACGAGAAAGGTCCACCACTCAGTGAAGTGAGGTGATTGGTCCGTGCGTAGGTTTGATGTTCGTGACATTTGCTTGTACTATTGTTACGATCGCGGTGTAGGTCAAAGGTGTTGATGTCTTGTACATTTAGGCACCCTTATATCGCCTGTGTCGAAGTGGATAACCATGGAACTGATCGTCGTCAAAAGAAACGTACATTGCTCGAGGAGTCTGGGTTGTAGCGATCGGCAGGGCAATTCACTTACTAGATAGCAGAGCCGCCAAAATTCTAATCATCCATACCATAAATGCAGCATGAGAAGCTCGATCTAATCTTATATGCCATCGGTTGGGAAAAGTCATTAGATTAAGTTAGCTACAAATAACATGGAAGCTTTTGACCAAAAAGTATAATATAGAAAATGGGCAACGCTTTGCCGGGGTGTGTTCGCATCAGACCCTAGATGTATTAGGGTCGATGCTCGCTGGAGGAAAGACCGTCTCATGTTCGTTCCGTTCATCTTACAAGCTCTCTCTCGCACAGTCATACATACAAAAGGAAATAGGGGGTTGAGACATGTCGTGTCGTTTGCGCTCTTCACTTGTAGCAGCCATAGTACTCGAGCAATTCATCCTCTCCGGCTTCGCTGATGGTGGTACTTGCACGCAGGCTGGTGCTAAGCGAAGTCGATTCCGGGAAGTAAACGTGCACTGTCTGCATGCTTGGACTCTTCGGGTCGTCGAAGGCTACTGCGTGTGCTGCGTCCGGAGTCTCGGCGCCGCGCTCGTCGATCGGCGACGAAGCGCGGGAAGATGAGGTGCTCTCGTCGGCATAGTCTTGAGTCGTCTGCGAAAAGTTCTGGATGGTGGGGCTGTCGACGGTCCTGCACCAAGGGGCAAAGTGTCTCTGCTCGTGGCTGGTGTGCGTCGCCGTTGGAGGAAGGCTGTTGCTGGAATTCGGGTTCTGGACGGGAGCTATGTTTCGGGTGGTGAATTGATCGCGGTCGAGGCTTGTGGTGCTCATATTGGTTTGGAGAGTCTGCGTTGGGCGACGAGTGCTGGACTCTCGTGCTAGGGTTTCAGGAATGGTCCCGTCGAGGTTCAAGCCAAGGACTCTGGCGGCTTTCACGCCTTTCAAATTCATTCTGCGTGGAGCTTCATCGTCTGTATCAGATCCGAATTTCATTCGGGATGGGAGGTTTTGTGTGATCGATGGGTTTTCGGGTTTGTTGCTTCCGCGGCTAGGTGCCCTATCGCGTGGCTGTTTGCTAGGCGATGTTGACAGAGGAGTCGACTTGCTGCTCGAGGCTGGCGTTGGTTCCTTGGGCAACATCTTTGATGTTGGTGCTGGTCGTTGTTCTGGAAGCCCCCAGGTGGGAGTGTTCAACAGCGCATGCGTGGCAAGGGTCTTTGCTAGCACGTCTTTCCGGCGGGCTACGGCTTTCAACTTGGCTAAGCAGACATCCATGGATGAGCAGCACATAGTGAGAGACATGTGCTGGTCGAGTATGGTGTTTACATAGTCAGGCCCTGGCCGTTGTTCTCTCAAAGCTTGTGTCATCGCGCTCAGGATAGATTGTCGGTCCTCACGAAGAGTAGCATACCTTGCATGCAAGGTGGTAGTCTGCACCGTAAGTTCTGCCCAGGCCGACATTGTCGTCTCGATGTCATCCTCGATTGCGACGTTCTTCGTCGGATGCTGTCCGAGCTGGCTCTCGCTCGCTCTGGTTTTCAGTGGACGGCCCTCGAATGCAGACCTTGCAGAAGCACTTCGTTTCGGGGAGGTGATTCGCAGAGCGGCAGGCACCATGCGACTGCTTGCTTGCGAAAAGGTCGGAGAATGCATTGGAGGGCGTGCGACGCTTTGGGGATCATCTGGGACAGACCTTGGCTTTGTAGGGTTACTGGTAGGCGATACATCCGTGTGTTCCGCGCTCTTTACATCCGTGTTAACAGTGATGACCGGAATGTTGCCAGACTTTTGGAACTTCGAATTCAGTACAGGCATAGGTGGCATGGGTGGCACTGAGCCGGTCTCATCGTCCTCAATGGGGGACATGCCCATGAGTGCTCGCATCTGAGCATCTGCGCTCAGGGGAAAGTACGACTTCCGGTTGGGGTCTAGTGAAGAGGGCGTCTTCAATGGCGTGAGCTCAGTGGCAGAGTCCGACCTTGGTCCCAGGTAGAATTCGCTCCTTGGACCGGGCGAGAGTGGGGTGCTATGTGATCTTTGATGGGCAGCATCCAGATGCGTCCTAGACTCAGCTTCCTTTGGTGGCAGCGGGAGTGGCTTCTCAGTGTGTGGTCCAGGCCTGGCACCATTCGTTTTGTTGCTTTCCCGGTGGGATGTAGTTGGCACATTGCTGTCACGGGCGTTGTACCACGTACCACCAAGGCCCTTGTCCACATTCGCCGAGTTCGAGAGACTCGCATTAGTGACGTGTGATAGTCCGGTTGACTTCTTCACGCGATTTCCTACCACCATGTCGTCTGGCGCACTCGAAGATCTTCCGTGGCCACCATCCTCGGACACCCTTGGCATGTACATACGATTCCGTTGGTCTCGGGCGTCCATTCCATCGTTCCTGGTTCGAAAGTGGTGAACGGCGTCTTTGTCATGTAGTGAAGGCCTGTTAAATCTGCCGCGCGTCGAAGGGGCAGGTTGCAAGCGAGGAACAGGAGCGTCGTCTGGCCGCGAGAAAGGCTGTCTTGCCACACGATGTTCACGCAGAGGTTCATCGAGTGATGCCGAGCGTCGCTTCAGTAGGGAACCGGTACGCTTGAGGGTTCGCTTCGAAAGAGTCCTAGGGGACATCTGCGGCTGCTGGCCTGCAGATGGGAAAAGGCGGTAGGTCAACTTCTCGTTCACCATCTTGGGGCGTGGAGCATTAGGGCTGATGTGCTGGCTCCCCATTGCTAAGCGCTCGCTGTTCCCCATGGCGCTGTTCGTCTAGACTGTGAATTCGGTGTTGTGTCCAGAAGTACTCTTGGTCCAGAGTGTGTTAGCCCAGTGTAAGAGGAGGCAGGGCAGTTTCAGAACATCTCCACGTGGTGAGCGAAGAAGTGTGATAAATCCGGTACAGTAGCAGAGAAGAAGGAACTTCGGACAAGCCACTACTTGAGATACAACGTGAAAGGTCGGGCCAGTGTATGACATCGTGCACGGGGAGAGCACCGGTAGTCGAGACTCGAAACACGCTTTTGTACGGCAGGGCATAGTGTGCTGGTTGCAATACGGCGCGGCTCAGGGTGGCACGCGCAGTAGCACCTCCAATACTCCTTTTGGTTTTGACACAATCATGCCATGCTGCCATCGCTGCCGAACATCGTAGTTCGCGCCGCCGCCACGGACCCGATGGGCAGATAGTAGGCGGTAGTACGTCGATCATTTCATCTACATGCTCGCCGCGAAGGGAGTAGGGTCGTTGAGGTCGTTGTGTCGGTGCTCGTGCACACGGGAGGTCGTGTCGAGTTACTCAGGTAGCCTCTGACGATTCATGGCCAAGTCAAAGGTCCACCGTGAAGAGACCGTTTTTGACCGTTTTGAGGAAGTGGCGTCGTAGTCAAGTAGTAGCCTGTTTCATGGTGACCTGGCGAGGCTTGGACCCTGCCACCTTCCGAGTATTTCTCGGCATCGAGGGCGATATATTACATCGTGTTTCAAGAAACATCCGAGGGCAGAGCGGCAATGCAGAGGTATATCGAGGTATTGGCATTGGCATCATGGCGCTACATGTGATGTGATGTAGTCGGAGTGGTTGCTCGCTTACGAGACGGGACAGAGAAAAGCCAGCCTCACAAGGTCCGTGAGTTGTCTTGATTTTCACCTAGTAGGGTAGATCCGGAGGCGGCAACGATAAGAATACATGTAATAATAGGTGACGACTGAAGCAGCAACACGCCGCTCTGGGTGTATCAATGCAGCAAGAGGTAAGACACGCGACGCTACACGATATCATTCACTGATACATTATTGCTGAAGAGAAAATAAAGGAGTCTGCAGAATCTTCCTGCACCAAATAACCGATATCCGGACACACAAATTGATTGACCTGCATATTAGCCTGATGAACAACCGATTCCTTACATCGACATACACTTGGCCGTCGACAACGGCGACAACACCGCAGAAAGGAGATTTTTCCTCTTCTTTAAGCTTCCAACCCCTAATATGTGTCTGCAAGTCTGCAGCATATGCAGCCTCATCCGCAGCCGGCAGTCAGGCGATTTAGGGCTTCCATATGCAGTAGGGTTCAATCTAACGGCAGAGCGTTGCCCTCGCTGCCATGTGCTCCCCAAGCGATTCTATAGAGCAAAATCCACTTCTCATCTGTCAAGCTGCAGTAGTAAGTGATAGTCTCCTGCATGCTGGTTGTCGCTTGCAGGACAAACCCCATCCGGTTGTCAGTGCAAGCTAGATCGATTTATTATTGCCTGGAGTATGTATTCCCTGATATTGTTGCCAACTAACCAGGAGATATGTGACATGTCAGTTGGTTTACAGTACCGAGTCCACGCTCCAGCCCGCTCCACTCGCACCTTTCTCGCAAGCAGGTGCCAGAGACAAGAACCGAACGAACGAGCGAATATCTTCTACGGTATCTAACAGTCACGCGCCCGTTTGTGTTATCCCACAGTCCGGATGTGGGATCTCCCGATACGATAGCACGACATTTTCTCGTCGGTCCTTGTGGCTAGTCAAGATCCCCTTTCAACGGCCGGCTATAAACGGTGCCCGAAATCTAGGTCGTCGTGGACGAAACGGTCGTGACCTCGCAAATCCCCAAGGCTGGTCCGGACCGGCGCTCTACGCTCCCACGCTCCTTCAAAACGTGGTCGATCGGCACCATCTGTAACAAGCTGTTGTCGCAGTGAAGACAGGCTTCCCTCGCCGTCTGGTGAGGAAATGAAATGCGTGTAATTACACGTCGCACATCTGATGGCAAGTTGGATACGAGGAAGGACATGCATGCAAATATAAGCGCTTGCTGTCGTTTCGTGCCGGGATACAAGGGAAGGACAGTCACAGAAAGACGTAGGTTCGTGGTGGAAGTGGTGTTTGAGAGGTGAAACCAGTGGAGTGTCAAGAATCGTAAAATCTGGGTTGGGTTCCAAATCTTTTTCGCATGTATGAAAGTCGTCATCGCGTCTCATGTCGTCTCGTCACGTCACTTCACGTCTCATGGCCTCTTACTTCTGTTCCGTCGCAAACTCTCCTTCACTATACATCTACTCGCGCTTGCCAAATTCAGCATCAAAGTTGTTAAGGACCAGGCGGTACCTAACATCCTTGTTATTGTAAACACGCTCGACAACCTCCTTGCAGCCGTCGGCCGAGATGGGAACAGTCGAGATCCAAGAGTGAATCTCCTGCTTGCTGGCAAGATCCAACATAGCAAGCATCTCAGGGCGGTTACCGATGTGCGAGGCGCCAATGTAGCAGCCGTTGGGAGCGAAGTCCTGAGCCATGAGCTGAGGAAGGGGCTTGTCGCCGAATCCGACGTTGTGGAACTTGCCCATGACCTTGAGGGTGGAGAAGTAGGCGGGCAGGTCGAAGCGGTCGGTGGCGTCGGCGCAGTTGAGGATGAAGTCGAAGGTGAAGGCGTACTTCTTCTGCCAGTCCT
>Ga0265797_10001294_pt1 | contig 44194 bp, 40 predicted proteins | sample P2T30metagenome_FD_192433 | JGI IMG/M metagenome (GOLD analysis project Ga0265797, IMG submission 192433) | Plant litter microbial communities from East Loma Ridge, Irvine, California - P2 T30 | ecosystem: Environmental > Terrestrial > Plant litter > Unclassified | place: USA: California...
TCGGTGGGAGTAACTAGGATATGCTCGTTGCTCATGGGCGGGGCTCACCGGTACGAGAAGGATAATTCTCCATGAGCAAGCGCCGTGCCAGAAACTTCAAGAGCGATTTATCTGCCCGATAAATATCAAACAAGTTTTATTGATAAATATCGATGGGCACGGATAGTTCTTCCCGGCTGGTGCGGGAAGATCCGTGATGAAATAAACAGTAATTCACTAGCGCATCCAATCTGACATCCGCAGGCTGTGGCTGTCTATCGCTAGCTTGACAGAACATATCGCCAATCGGACACCGGCCGTGAAAGGCCATCGAATGTTGTTTCCACCATGCGAGCCGGTGGTGCGGTAAGCAGGGTATTGCACCATGGGCGAACAATTCCCGCCCCGGCTTGGCAGTGGTTGAAAACCGCCTTACCCGCGCCTATCCCGCTTGGTCATTTCTGTGCTTTTATAGATTACAGCTGACATATCAAGCCTTCGGGGCAACGGTGAGGTGCACATGAGCGACTACGATCTGGTGATAATCGGTGGCGGCCCTGGCGGCTACAACGCGGCGATTCGCGCCGGCCAGTTGGGAATGAGGGTCGCTTGCGTCGAGGGGCGCGAAACCTTGGGCGGGACCTGCCTGAACGTGGGATGTATCCCTTCCAAGGCGCTCCTGCACGCCTCCGAAGCGTATGAAGATTCGACCTCGGGCGCCTTCGCTCAGATGGGTGTCGTAGGCCAGGCAACCCTGGACCTTGAGCGGATGATGGCGCACAAGGCCGAAGGGGTGAGGGGCCTCACCAAAGGGGTGGAGTTCCTGTTTCGCAAGAACAAGGTCGACTGGATCAAGGGCTGGGGCCGCCTGGACGGCAAGGGCCGGGTGCAAGTCACCGCCGCCGATGGCACCGAGCGCTTGTTGCAAACCCGGGATGTGATCCTCGCCACCGGTTCGGTCCCCACCCCGCTTCCAGGCGTGACCATCAACAATCAACGCATCCTCGATTCCACTGGCGCGTTGTCGATCCCTGAGGTCCCTGGCCACCTTGTGGTCATCGGCGCCGGCGTGATCGGTCTTGAATTGGGCTCGGTGTGGCGGCGGCTGGGCGCGAAGGTCACCGTGGTCGAATTCCTCGACCGGATTTGCCCTGGCATGGACGACGAAACCGCCAAGGCCTTCCACAAGGTGCTTGCCAAGCAAGGCATGGCTTTCAAGCTGGGGCATAAGGTTACCTCCGCCGCCGCCAGCGATTCGGGCGTTACGCTGACGCTCGAGCCTTCCACCGGAGGTGGCCCTATCCCACTACAGGCCGACTATGTGCTCGTGGCGATCGGGCGCAAGCCCTTTACCGAAGGCTTGAACCTCGAGAGCGTGGGGCTTGCCCTTGGGGAGCGCGGCATGTTGGCTCACGACGGCCACTACAACACCGGCGCCGAGGGTGTGTGGGTGATAGGGGACGTGACGAGTGGCCTGATGCTCGCGCACAAGGCAGAGGACGAAGCGATCGCCTGCGTGGAACGCATCCATGGCAAAAAGGCTGAGGTTAACTATGACGCCATCCCCAGCGTCATCTACACGCGGCCAGAGGTGGCCACGGTGGGCAAGACCGAGCAACAGCTGAAGGCTGAAGGCCGTGCCTACAAGGTAGGAAAATTCCCCTTCCTGGCCAATAGCCGGGCCAAGGTCAATCACGAAACCGAAGGCTTCGTGAAAGTGCTCGCCGACGCTGAAACCGACCGGGTACTGGGCGTGCATATGATCGGCCCGGCGGTGAGCGAGATGATCGGCGAATACTGTGTGGCCATGGAGTTCTCCGCCTCCAGCGAAGACATTGCCTTGACCTGCCACCCCCATCCCACCCGTTCGGAGGCACTGCGCCAGGCGGCGATGGCTGTCGAAGGGTGGGCCATGCAGGTGTAACGCGGTGTTATCGGCCGGTAACTTCGCTTCGGTCGTTCCAGCATTGCGGCGCAAAACCCCGACAGCCTGCGCAAGGGCGCGAAAGCACCTGCGCCTGGGATGCGCGACAGTGAAGCCGTCGATAACGACAGCGCCTCACGGCGCCAGGCCCGCGAATACCTCGCCGGCCCGCTACGCAGGAGAGGATCATGACTGCTATCGAAAACGCTATCCCTAAAGAAGTAGAAGGCAAGGTCGCATTGGTAACGGGCGCCGCCAGCGGTATTGGCAAGGCTATCGCGCTTTTGCTCCACACCCGTGGCGCCAAGGTGGTTGCCGAGGACCTGAACCCCGCGGTCGAAGCCTTGGCTCGCCCCGGGCTGATACCCCTGGTGGCCGATATCACTGAAGATGGCGCCGCCGAGCGGGCGGTAGGTTTGGCGGTGGAAGCATTCGGGCGGCTCGACATTCTGGTGAACAACGCGGGGATCATCATCAACAAGCTGGTGGTGGACATGACTCGCCAGGATTGGGAGCGCATCCAGGCGGTGAACGCCACCGCCGCGTTTCTCCATTGCCGCGAAGCGGTCAAGGCCATGATGCCCAACAAGTCCGGTGCCATTGTCAATATCGCGTCCTACGCGTCCTACTTCGCGTTCCCGACCATTGGCGCGTACACCGCGTCCAAGGGGGCGCTGGCTCAGCTGACCCGCACCCTGGCGCTCGAAGCCATCGGCCATGGCATCCGCGTCAACGCCATTGGCGTGGGTGACGTGGTCACCAATATCCTCAACGATGTGGTCGAGGACGGCCCAGGCTTCCTGGCGCAGCACGGCGAAGCCGCCCCTATCGGGCGCGCCGCCCAGCCGGAAGAAATCGCTGAGATCGTGGCCTTCCTCGCCTCCGACCGCGCCAGTTTCATGGTGGGCGCGGTCGTGATGGCCGATGGCGGCATGACCGTCACCGCCGGGTGATAAGGGTTCGCCCGTGGCTGGAGGAGGCAAAGCCGGGTGGGTTGCCGAGCCCCTGCTCAGGTGGCTAGCAAGCGGCAGCGGCTTTGCTAACAGTCATCTCCCTCAAAGGCTTTCCCATGGAAACGAACGACGCCTCCGGTTTTCACGATATCGCGGCCTACCGTGCCGAACTGACGCGGTTGCTCATGCGCCGAGTGGCTGAGCCTGGCGTTCACGAAACGGCCATCGCGCCGTTGCACGTCATTCGCATGGACGCGCCGTCGGCGCTTATCCACACCGTGCACCGGCCAGCGCTATGCCTGATCCTGCAGGGGCGCAAGGAAATAGGGCTGGGTGAAGAGCAGTATCGATACGATCCCCTCAATTACCTGGTGGTATCAGTGACCCTGCCGATTTCGGGGCGGGTCATCGAGGCGAGCCCCGATGCGCCGTATATCTGCATTCGCCTGGATTTCGATCCAGCCGAAATCGCTCAGCTGATCGCCGAATCGCCGCCCGCGGGTGTGCCAGACGAACCCAGCCGCGGACTCTTCCTGGACCGCATCGACGCGCCGTTGCTCGACACCATGTTGCGGCTTGTGCGCCTGTTGGATACCCCAAAAGACATCGCCATGCTGGCGCCACTGGCGTTGCGCGAGCTGTACTACCGTTTGCTGCGCGGCAGCCACGGGCGCCGCCTTTATGAGATCGCCATCGGTGACTCGCAGACGCATCGGGTAACCCGGGCCATCGACTGGCTGAACAAGCACTACACCGCACCGTTGCGGATCGAAGAGCTCGCCCAGGTCGCTAACCTGAGCAGTTCCACGCTGCACCACCGCTTCAAGGCGATTACCGCGATGAGTCCGCTGCAATACCAGAAGCAACTGCGCTTGCAGGAGGCTCGGCGGCTGATGATCAACGAGGGCCTGGACGTGTCGAGCGCGTGTTATCGCGTGGGTTATGAAAGCCCCTCGCAATTCAGCCGCGAATACAGCCGTCAGTTCGGGGTGCCACCGTCCAAGGACCTGCGGCAGGTTCGGCAAAGCGTTTAACGCCTGCTCAAAGGCTCTTCAAGGCGCGCCTGGTGCCGGGATCAACCGGGCGAACGCTGCGTATAACGGCCGGTCTAACGCTTCGCCATTAGGGGCATTAGAAGGCTTATATGAATATTTTCGAAGCACTACGAGAAAGCCATGACCGCCAAAGGGGCTACGCGCAATCGCTGTTGCAAACCCATGGCGACACCCCCGAACGCAAGGAAGCCTACCAGCGCCTGAAGGCCGAACTTCAGGCCCATGAAACAGCGGAAGAGCGCTGCTTTTACATCCCGCTGATGGCCCATGACAACGGCGTTGACCTAAGCAGGCATGCCATCTCCGAGCATCATGAAATGGACGAGATGATGGAGGAATTGGACGCGACGGAAATGTCCAGCCCAGGCTGGTTGGCCACGGCCAGGAAGCTCTCCGACAAAGTGCACCATCACTTGAAGGAAGAAGAGCACAAGTTCTTCCAGGCCGCGGGCAAGCTGCTCGACGCCCAACAAAAGGAAGCGTTGGCCGGCTTGTACCTGGCTGAGTACGAAACCCAGTTGGTGAGTGCGTAAGTGTAAACCGAAGGTCGACGAGGCGGGGTCAATGACGTGCGAAACCGTCACCTGACGCCACCCGGCTGCCGGACCTGGCAGGCCGCGCGAGACAACACCTACAAAAAAAAGTTCTGGCCAACATTTTGCCAGTATGACAAGATTTTTCACACTTGATAGTCATGGACCGACTTTTGTGATGAGGCTTCTTTGTAGCTTGCAGTTGAGGCTGTTCTCTCGTAATGGACGACCAAGGCAAGCCTGGGCGCTGCCCATCGCGTTTCTCTTTCTGGCGTCTGCTACCTCCGGCTTCGGCGGTGAACAGGCAAGCGTCTACTTTGCAGGATTTGCGCAAGCTGGTAATGCGGCACAAGCTGATACGGCATTTCCGATCACCGCCCAGTTGTTGAAAGAGCGAAACCCAGACGGTACCAGCCGCCTGGAGGATGAACTCTGGCGTCAAGTTCAAACTTCCAGCCATCCTCGGCTGAACGTAAAACGCAACCTCGCTTCGGGCCTGTCACCAGGCGACTCGACAACTATGGCGGTTGTACTGGAATGGGAAAACGTTTCCAGTGAAACGGTGGCCGGTCGAACCAAGCTGGTGGCGGACCTGCACGGTCAAGTCATGGTTTTTGACTTCGAGAGCAAAAAGGTCATCGGCTCGTACCCAATCGCCGTTCAACTGATCGATCTCTTGGACGGCCCCGCCACGCAGCAAGCTCGAGTTGAAATGATTCGCGCGCTTTATTACGGCTCTGCCGGCAATGGACTGTTCAGCCAGGCCGCCAAGCGGCTGGCATCGGTAACTGCCAAGGCCTCGACCGGCAACTACCTGCAGGTTGTATCGGTAGAACTGGAAGACAAGGCCAGGCAAACCCTTGGCGAGTACAAGGCAGACCCGACGGTGTTCATCTCCCGTGTAGCGGACGCGTTTGGCGAGCGGCTGTACGAAAACAACCACGTCGCCTACGTCCCCTATTCGAAAGGCGCGGCAATCGGGTCGAAGATGGCAGCCCGTTTCGCCGACGGCCAAGTGTTCCAGCTGGAACTGCCAACGCCGGACTACCGCATTTATCTTCGCGTGCGCGGCTTCAAGAAAGCCGTGTTGGACACCAACAGCATCGAAGCGGCCTGGGGCTACGCCGCTTATACGAATGTAGCCATCAAGAGTTTTGACGACAGCACGGTCTATCTTGATGCGCCCTTCAAGTTTGCGGTGACTAAAAAAGTCCTTGCCGGTACGCGGGATCAGGACGATTGGTCCGCCTTGCAGGAATCCATGCTTGCCCTTATCGACCAGACCACGCTTCAAATCGCCAAGCCGGACCGTACCTGGCTGGAGGAGTGGTCTAGCGGTAAGCCTGCGCAGCTACAGTTGGAAAAACTTTCTGCGGTCTTGCAACGCGTGCGCTAGTTCCAACTCCGATAAGCGCTGAAGCGACGGCGCTGGAACACCTCTGAAAAAGGATAAGTAATGAAAGGAATATGCGTTGGCGCTTTGCTGGCGTCGTGTCTGCTGGCGCCTGCCGTTCAGGCTGGCCAGGTACAAGGCAAGGCCGAAGTGCCGTTCTCGAGCGGGCTTTTTGCCAAGGGGCCAACCGCCGAAGTTCGCCAGGCCGGTATCAAAGCCGCCAAACTGAACGCGTGGAATCGCTACACCGCCAACTTCAACCCCGCGCGTATGAAAAGCTATAAAGCCATAGAGGCCGACATTCTTGCCCACCTCGATGAATACATCATCGACTACAGCATCCTCGATGAAGCCGCGAACAATGACGCTCATGTACTCTCTGTTTCGCTCCGTGCATCAATCAACGATGCCGCGGTCGACGCTCGCCTCAATGCCGCGGGTTCTGCTTCGGCAAGTGCGGGCGGCGGGCAGATGTTCAGTTTCGTGTTCGTTGCCCGGGACACGGCCACGCTCAAATCCTTCCAGGATCGCAACACCTCGATCACCAGCAACGAGTCTGAGCTCATCGCCAGCAAGACCGGCGTAATGACCGGCGCTGGCGCGGCCCTTAGCGAATCCTCTGCCGCCATGAACAAGGTCACGACCGGGGGCAGCACCCTTCGCCAGGCTGACGATCGCACTTACCGCGTGCGTTCGGGTGCGGACATCGATGCCGCGCTGGTCGAGACGTTGACCGGGTATGGGTTCTAGGTTGTGGGTTACCCGGATGTGTATTCGAACTGTGGTGGCCCGGCGCCCGAGGTGCTGAGCAAGGAATTCGCAGCCGCCGATGAAATGACCCCTGCGTCCAGGGCGGCAGCGATCACCTCCGCGCGCAGTTGCCAGGTGAAGTACTTCTCGGTGGGCACGATGGACGTAGGCCTGAGCGACGTTGACCCGGTTACGGGCAACAAACGCGTGTATGTCTCCGTGCGCGGGCAAGCCTGGGACATCTCCACCAAGATGCCGCGGCGAGTGGCCTCAGTTGGCCCCATCCAGTACGCCGGGCTGGGGCCGGACGCCGACGTGGCGGCTCGCAATGCCCTGCGCCTGGCGGCCGAACAGTCCGCAAAAACCATGGCTGATCAGCTCAACGCCAAAGGCGCCCGCTGATTACCGCCACACAGTGCATTGAACAACACGCACAGTAGTACCCAAGGAGCGACACATGACTGTAAAAAAAATGGCAGCCCAGTTCGGGCTCACCGGCTGCATCGCCATGGCTGCGGTATTCGCCACCTTGCCGGCCCACGCCGCGTTTGGCCTCCCGGACGTTGCACTTCCTGGCAGCGGTAGCAAAGCCAGCAACGTGGACGTTGGCGGGCTGCTGTCTCAGCAGAAGGACCTGATGGGCCGCTTCAACCAATCCATGAACAACATGCTGGTTGCCCAGGCGCTCACCCTTCAGGCGGGCGGTTTGAAAGACCAGGCCGATGCCATCAGCGCTGCGGCCAACAACTACAAGCAAGGGGCTGTGCAAAGCAAAGACCAGCTGGAGCGTGATACCCAGCTGTCGAAGAATGCCACCGAAACCATCAATGGCTTGATCAAAAAGAATGCCTCGCTGTCCGCCGAGGGCCAGGCCAAGCTGGTGTCGGCCGTGCCGCACTACGCCGTAGGCATGTACGAAGGTACCAAGCTGCCACAGTCCTTCAAAAGCTGGACCGAATCCGCGAAAAGCGGCGTGAACAGCCTCACGGCAGACCCACTGAACGCGGGCAAGCTCACCAGTGGCCTGGGTGACGTGACCACCGTGGCAACGAACCTGCCCACCCTGGTGAGCACCTGGACCGCGACCTCCAAGGCCTTCCTCAGCTACGCGAAGTCCAACAAGGTCGATACCAAAGACCTGAGCAGCAAGATGGGCGACATCTGACCTGGCAGCGTCATAAAGGTGGCTTCGGCCACCTTTTTTAGGTGAGTGAAAACATGAAGTCGAAGGTATGGATTGGACTGATCGGCCTATTCAGCCTGCTGGGGGCGCCCGGTGCGTTCGCGGCGGGCGGCGTGGAGCAGGTGACCGTGCAGGCCGAGGGCAATGGCAGTGCCCTGAGTACGGCAACAGCAGCAGCATTGACTTCCGCCATTGCCCAGGTCAACGGGGTTGAAGTGGCGTCCACGGCGGTGACCACTGAAATGACGGCCACCCTGGACACCGCTGCGGGCAGCCAGTTTGCTTCGGCCAGCACGGCGGCGGAGGCCGTCGCTCAACGCACCAAAGGCCTGGTGCAACGTTACCGCGTGGTGTCACAGGCCCAAAACGCCGGCGTATGGACGGTGACCGTCGAAGCGACCATCTCTCGATATGCTCGCTCGGCGCAGGCGGACCGTTTGCGCATGACAGTGCTGCCGTTCCGCGCACAGCGTGCCGAAGCCGCCAAGGTTGGCGAACAATTCGCGACCGAGCTCACCGCACAGCTCACCAGCAGCCGTAAGTTCGCCATGCTGGATCGCGCGTTCGAAGCCGAGCGCCAATCGGAAATGTCGTTGATCGCCGATGGCGGCGCCCCCCTCGAAGAGTTGGCCAAGCTGGGTAACCGTTTGGGTACCGATTACATGATCGTGGGCGTCATCGACGAGGCGGGCACTACCACGCAGTCCACGGAACTGGCAGGCAGAACACTGAGCGCCAGCACCACGCACTTCAGCGTGAGCTATCGGGTGATAGACGCGCCTACCGGGCAGATCAAACTGGCCGACAGCTGGACCGGCGCACAACCCGGCGGCTCGCTCGGTGCATTGGCCAGCAAGGCGGCCGACGCCATCAGCCGGCAGATCGTGGACGCCATCACGCCGATCCGGGTGGAGAGCGTACTGGGTAACGAACTTTTCCTGGGGCAGGGCGGCAAGTCGATCAAGGTAGGCCAGAAGTACCGGTTGCTCATGGCAGGTGAGCCTATCGTCGACAGCTATACCAAGGAGAGCCTTGGGCGCCAGGAAGTAGACGTGGGGATCATCGAAGTCACCGAGGTGCAAAGCAAGGTCGCGAAAGCCAAGGTCCTCAAGGCCAGCGTGGACGTGGCGCAAACGTTCCCCACCAGCACCTTCATCGTGCGTCTGTTGGCCGAAGCGCCAAAAGCCGCGGCGTCCACTGCGCCAACGAAAACGCCCAAACCTCCCGTAGCCCTCAAGACACGATCAGACAGCGACTGGTAAAGCCTGTCGCCCCGAGAAGGAAGCCCTGCGTCATGGAAATCTGTTTCAAACAGCTGGCGATAGCGATTGCATTGAGCACCGCCCTGAATGGCTTGGCACAGGCCGCACAGCCGATGTCCCTGGATGACTTTGTTCCGCCGGTGAGCGGCGGGGCCGATAAACCCGCGTCAGCGGCGTCCCAGGCCGGGGATGTGGTCACCGCGGACAACCTGCAGGATGGCCTCGGTTATGCCTACCAGCAGTTACTCGCCGACAACGGCCAGGGAATTCTCACGGTCAAGACCAAAACCGGCATGGGGGTGATCTCCGCATCCACGGTCAACTACACCCGTTATGAGAACCTCAATGCCACCCTGCTGAGTAAGCGTGGGGCGTATTTCAAGGCGTTCAACGAAGCTCAGGGCCAGCTGGTCAAGTACTTCGAGGGGCTTGAAAGCAACTGCAACAGTGCCGTAAGTGCGCACGAACTTACCTTGGACACGGGCAAGGAGTCGTTGGCTAACGTTGCCTCGGGCAGCAGCGATACCTGCAAGGAAACCGCCAAGGGAATGTTGGCCGGCTACGTGACCTATAGCGTCAGCGACAATGACAAAGACGACGCCGTGACCCTGACGCTGGCAAGCAGCACCAAGACCCGCGGCGCGATGAACCGTATGAACGGGGCCGTTGTATCCTCCTCGGACCCCAAAAAAGCCTTCGAATACATCGCTCGGGAAATCTCTCTGGGCGTGGTGCCGCCCATGGGCGCCAAGTTGATCAACGACCCGGAGACAGGTGAGTCGATCGTCATTGGTTTTGGCAGCAGCATTATTCGTCAGAATGCGGACAAGCGTGTCATGGCGTCAATGGCGAAAATGGCTAACGAACAGTCCAGGCAGCGCGCCAACAACTCGCTCGTTGCGTTCCTGAACGGGAGCGAGGTTTATTGGCAAGGCGGCTTCGACGAGAAGCAGATCGAATCAGGGCAACAGTTCGACGTACCTGTGGATGAAAACGGGAAGGCTCAGGCCCCGGTCGCGTTCGCCGACACTCGCAATACCTTCCTGAATACTGTCAGCCATTCCGAAGACTTCAAAAGTTTCACGGGCGGCAAACTGCCCCCTGGCGTGATAACCAAAACGTTCGCTTCCGAAGATGGCTACTGGTCCAACACCATTGCTATCTATCGGCCTTCCGCCACGCTCGTGGCCCAGCAGGAAGGCCGGGAAAACCGGCAGGCGGCCGGCGCAGCGCCGCGGGGCATGGCAAGCCGGCCGGTTCAGATCGAGGGCGGCGTAGCGCCGGGTAGCGCTAATCCCAAGGGGCCGACAGGGTCTGTGGTCAGGGACAATGATTTCTAGCCGCGCGCACGTGCAAAGGCTGGTTCGGCTGGCGGCGGCGTTTACGCTGCTGGCCATCCCCTTGGTCGAGGGCGCAGAGGCGCAACCGAACGCCGTCAATCAGTTGCGGCGCTTCATCCAGGCCAACCCCGAACTGCAGGCGGTGTTCGGGCGCTCATCGGTTGATGCCGTGTCGCCCGCGCGCGCCACGGCCAGCGCTGATGTGGGCGCGGCCCGCCACGCGGTTGTGCTCTATCGGCAAGCCATGCAGGGCAGCATTGGCGAGCAGTTTTGCCGTGTTGCATTGGCAGCGCCAGAGCGCATGCAATGGTTGGCGCAACTCCGGGCACTTCCAGGTAGTGACGAGCAGGTTGCCGACCTGCTCGACCAGGCCCGTACGGTAAAAACAGTAATGCGGCAAATGGAGTTTCACTCGATCAATGCACCCACAGGGTGGCGCGCTGCTGTATGCGCTATCAGCCGGGAAGATTACACATGGGTGTTCCCAGGCTGGCCCGACCCGGCAAGCGTGCGGGCAGCAAGCTACACAGTGGCGAAGCGGTTATTTGCCGCGGGGCAGTCGGACGATGCTTTGAACCGATTCAGAACACTCAAAGCTGACCCGGAGCACTACCCCAACGCCCTGCTGTTTATTGTCGCCATCCTGGACGAGAGAAACCCTCCCATCGCCGAGGCGCTTCGACGTGATCATGTTCGATTGACCACAGTAACTGACCCTGACGCATTGGCAGCGTACCTTCAAGCATCGGCCGCCCGAGGTTACCTTGAGGATGCCCAGGCCGCGCGTAACAGGTGCCGCGAGCTTGCAAGCGGATGCCCCGCAATCGATAGCGGCAAATCCAGTCAGCCTTGAGTGCGTTACGCCTGATTCCATGGCATAGCCTTCGATATCCACGGGATGCCAGCCTCAAGACGACGACCGCTTCTGTGGGCTATAGTGGCCCTGAGAGGCGATTACGTATGACGTCTCACCTTGCTTGACACCCCGCAAGGCTGCCCAAAACAGTGCGCCCTCGGCTTCAAACAGGGCGTGCCGCACAGCCTGATAACGCTGTTATCCAAATAAGTGTGCGCTGTGCACACCGTTCATTATCCTTTTTGCCTCCTTTGAGCGTGGTTTCGAGCGGCTGCGAAAACGGCCCATGATTTGCTCTCCCCACGGTGCGCTCCGTTATCCACAACGCACCCGACAGGAGAAAAACATGAGCTCACCCGGCGATTTTCCGTTAAGCGAGGCACCGGCTTCGGCCAGGAAGGGATTGCTGTCCATTTCCATGGTGCTGTTCAGCTTCACCTTCTTCACCGGCACCATGTTCGCCGGCGGCAAGCTGGGCATGGCGTTTCCCTTCGTCGACATGTTGTGGATCGCCTTCATTGGCAATAGCCTGCTGGCGCTCTATGCGGCGGGGCTGGCGTTCATCGCTTCGCGCAGCGGCCTGAATACCGTACTGATGGGCCGTTTCTGTTTTGGCGAGGCAGGCAGCCGGCTTTCGGATTTCCTCCTGGGGTTTGCCGAGCTGGGTTGGTATGCCTGGGGTACGGCGACCGTCGCGATCGTACTGGTGAAGATACTTGGCCTTACCGAGTGGCTGACCACACCGTTGATGGTGCTGTTCGGCTTGGGCTTCAGTATTACCGCCATCGTTGGCTATAAAGGCCTTGATGTGTTGTCCCGGGTGTCGGTGCCGTTGATGTTCATTCTGCTGATGGTCTCGATGTACATCGCCACGGGCCATATCGGCGGCTTCCAAGGCCTTGCCGCGGTCATTCCCCATGAAGCGATGACGTTTTCCGCCGCGGTGACGATGGTCTTCGGCACCTTCGCCAGCGGTGCGACGCAAGCCACCAACTGGACACGCCTCTCGCGCACGGGGCGCGTGGCGATCATCGCAAGCGTTGTGAGCTTTCTGGTCGGGAACGGCCTGATGGTGGTCGCTGGCGCCTGGTGCGCGATCGTTTATCAACAAGCCGACATCGTTGAAGTGATGATCCTGCAAGGCTTGTCGTTCGCCGCGGTGATCATGCTGTGCCTCAACCTGTGGACGATCCAGGGCCCGACCATCTACAACGTTTCCGCCGCCGCGTGCCACCTGCTGCGCAGCGAGCGCCGACGCACCATGACCCTGGTCGCCGCTGCCGTGGGCGTGGTGCTGGCGATCGGGGGCATGTACGAAATGCTCATTCCGTTTTTGGTGCTGCTGGGTTCGATCATTCCTCCGGTGGGCGGGGTGATCATGGCGGACTTCTGGTATCGCCACCGTGGCAAATACCCGCTGCTGGCTACGGCCAACCTGCCTCGATACAACATCAGGGGCCTGACCGCCTATGGGGTGGGCGCCGTGGTTGCCTACTGTTCGCCCTGGGTCGCGCCGCTGGTGGGCATCGCGGTGGCCGCTGTGTGTTACGTCGGGCTGCTGCAGTTCAGTGAGCGTCGCGCCGTGGTGCCCGCGATGCAGGGGGAACAGTGAGCCTCACCGTCGCAGAGATTCTGAAGCTGCCGGGCCTTGAAGGCATGGCCGTGCGCGCCGGGGCCAGCCAGTTGCACCGCGGGGTGCGCTGGCCCTATGTCGCCGAGAACGAAGGTATCGCTGAATGGGTGATTGGCGGCGAACTGGTGTTCGTCACCGGCATCAATCACACCCGCGACCAGGCGAACCTGCTGTGCCTGGTCGAAGATGGCGTCGCCGTGGGCATCGCCGGGCTGGTGATCCTCACGGGAGGTACGTTCATTCAGCGGATTCCCGAGGCGGTGGTCAGCCGAGCCGATGAGCTCGGCTTGCCACTGATCGAACAGCCTTACCTGCTGAAAATGGTCGTAGTGACCCACGCGATCGGTACGGCGCTGGTGCACATGGGCCAGGCGCAGCGGTCGCGGCACGACATCCTCGCTCAGTTGCTGAGCGGCGATTATCCCAGCCTGGCCATTGCGCGGCAGCGCGCCGAGCATGCGCGGCTTCCCGTCGATGGCCCACGGCGCCTGGTGGCGTTGCGCTTATCCTCGGTGAGCGGGCTGTTCGAGCGCTATACCCCGGCGGCGGCCGAGCAGCGCTTGCAGCACACCCGGCAAACCTTGCAGGCCGCACTGGAAGCCTGGAACCGTGCTTTCCCGGCGCCGCTGCCAGTGGTGCAGCAGGGCGATCTGTTCATCGTGCTATTGCGAGAAGCCGATACGCTTCGGGCCGACCTTTTAAAGCTCTACAAGGCCCTCACGCCGCTGATCGACGATCTGAGCCTGTTCATGGGCCTGGCGAACCGCGTGGAGGATTGCGGCCAGTATCGCCAGGCGTTGAACGAGGCGCGTCAGGCCCTGGACGTGGCCGAAAACCTGCGGCCCGCCAGCGGGTTCTGCGATTTCAACGAGCTGGGCGTATTACGGTTACTGCAAGCCATCGGTGACCGCTCCGTGATCGACCGTTTTGTGCAGCAAACCCTCGGCGCGTTGATCGAGCCCACGCGAAAGCACCCTTTCGCCCTGGTCGAAACCCTGGACGCGCTGCTTCAGGAAAACGGCAACGGGCTGATGGCGGCGGGGCGCCTGGGCATTCACCGCAACACCCTCAATCAGCGCCTTGAACGCATTGAACAGCGAAGTGGCCAGTCGCTGGATGACCCTCTTTTTCGCATGAATGCATCTGTCGCGCTGCTGGTTTGGCACACGACCGAAGCCTATAGCAAGGAGTAACCATGAACATTCTCAACGCTCGCCTTCGCGGCAAGACCGGCCTGCACCGCATCGAACTCGACGGTGATCGGATTCACGCCATCGTGCCCCAGCCTGGCGTGACCCAGGCGGGCAACGGCATGGACCTGGACGCCGGACAGAACCTGGTCACCGCGCCCTTCGTCGAACCCCATATCCATCTGGACGCGACCCTCACCGCCGGCGAGCCTGCCTGGAACATGAGCGGCACCCTGTTCGAAGGCATCGAACGCTGGGCCGAGCGCAAGGCGCTGGTTACCCATGAAGACACCAAGGCCCGCGCGCGCCGAACCATCGACATGCTGGTGGACCATGGCATCCAGCATGTACGCACCCATGTGGATGTCACCGACCCTTCCTTCGCCGCGCTGAAGGCCATGCTGGAGGTGCGCGAAGAAGCGCGGCACTTGATCGACCTGCAGATCGTGGCGTTTCCCCAGGAAGGCATCGAGTCGTTCAAGGACGGCCGCGCGCTGATGACTGAAGCCATTGCGATGGGCGCGGATGTGGTGGGGGGCATCCCGCATTTTGAAAACACTCGCGACCAAGGCGTGACCTCGGTGAAGTTCCTGATGGACCTGGCCGAACGCACCGGCTGCCTCGTGGACGTGCATTGCGATGAAACCGACGACCCGCAATCGCGTTTCCTGGAGGTGCTGGCCGAAGAGGCGCGGGTGCGCGAAATGGGCGAGCGGGTGACGGCCAGCCATACCGTGGCCATGGGCTCTTACGACAACGCCTATTGTTCAAAGCTGTTCCGCTTGCTCAAGGCTTCGAACATCAACTTCGTGTCATGCCCCACCGAAAGCATTCACCTGCAGGGGCGCTTCGATACATACCCGAAACGGCGCGGGCTGACCCGCGTGGCCGAGATCGACCGGGCCGGCATGAACATCTGCTTCGGCCAGGATTCGATCGTGGACCCGTGGTACCCCTTGGGCAACGGCAATATCGTGCGCATCCTCGAGGCGGGATTGCACATCTGCCACATGCTCGGCTACGACGATCTTCAGCGCGCTCTGGACCTGATCACCGACAACAGCGCACGCACCCTGCACCTGGGAGAACGCTACGGCCTTGAAGTGGGCCGCCCGGCCAACCTGGTGATCCTGTCGGCGCCGGACGACTACGAAATGATCCGCAGCCAGGGGCAGGTGCTCACGTCGATTCGCGGCGGGAAGGTGCTGATGCAGCGCACCCCGGCGCGGTTGGAACGGTTTGGAGAGCTGGCGAGAGGATAGCTGTAGGACCGGGTGAACCCTGGGAGCAGGCTGCACCGTGAAGGCTGGAGCGGGGGGCCAACGCTTGGGGCTCAGCTCAGGGTGAACAGGCCACTCACCCGCTCAGCAGCCGCGCAAACACCTCACCGGTGGGTATTGTCGATGGTCAGGCTCACACGGTTGGCTCGGCAATACAGCTCGGAGCAGTGCACGGGGCGGCCATCCTGGTCGTAGGCGGTTTTGGTGATCCGAAACAACGGCTCCCCGAGCTCGCAGCCCAGCCACCTGGCTTCCGCCTTGGTGGCGGTGTAGATGTCTATGACCTTGGAGTCGCTGCGCACGTGGGTTTCGTAGCCTTCATCGAACAGCTGGTACGTAGAGCGGCCGGGTTGGTAGCGCTGGTCGAATTCAGGGTAGCGAGCCAAGGGAATGTAGGAGTAGTCGATGAACAGCGGTTCGTCTTCCAGGTACATCACCCGCACCAGCTTGAACAGGCGCCCCCCCTCTGGCACATCCAGGCGTTGGGCATAGTCGTCAACGGGTATCAGCTCCTGCTTGATCACCTCTTCGCGCGTATTCTTGCCTTGGGCGACGCCGAAATCGGTAAAACCGCTCACCGTGAGCAGGGCGTTTTCCACCTTCCGGCCTTGCACGAACGTGCCCTTGCCTTGCAGCCGGGTGAGCACGCCGCTTTTGACCAGGTCGGTAATGGCCTTGCGCACCGTGATGCGGCTCACGCCGTGCAACTCGCACAGCTCGGGTTCAGTGGGGATCTGCGCGTCCACCGGGTACACACCCTGCTCGATGGCCTCGAGTATCCGCTGGCGGACCACCGCGTAAAGTCGCTGGGACGAATTGCGCTGCAAGCTGGGCATGGACCATCCTTGTTGGATCACGAACACAGCGGCCAGTATAAAGGCAGGCGCCTTTGCCGCCAGCTTTTCCCTGGCCGGCGCTCAGCCCCAGGCGCCCTGGCATTGCAAGGTTATAGCCGCGCCCTGAGCGCCTTGCTCCATGGCGTGTTCGACCCCGGCGCCCTTGGCGATCGCGCTCAGAAAGCCGGCAATGAACGCGTCACCGGCGCCCATGGTGTCCACGATTGCCACGGGGATCGCGCGCTGGTGGTAAAACCGTTGGCCGTCATAGGCCAGGCTGCCGCCGGCGCCGAGGGTGGCGATCACGGTGCCTGCCCCCATGCACGACACCTCACGCAGGCGAGCGCGTAATCGAGGGGTGTCTTCGAGCGCCGAGGCGAACGCGTAGTCCAGGCAAGGCGGCAGCTGGCCCCACAGCGGGCTGTCCCATTTGTCCGCGAAGTCGAAACTGATGATCTTGTTCCAGGCTTTGAGCGTGGGCAGGTAAGGCTCCACATGGCCCCAGATACCGGCATGGACCATCTCGAATCGCCCGATCCAGGCAAGGTCTTCATCGCTTAGATGAAAATCGCTCATCACCCCTTCGACATAATCCCCCAGCACCCGATCGCGGCCGCTCAATTGCACGAAGGTTTGCGCGGTGGTGCCGGGCTTGCTGTGCAGGTGGCTGACGTCCACGCCTTCGGCCGTCAGCTCGCGGCGCAACTGCCGGCCGTAGTCATCTTCGCCTACCCAGCCCACATAGGCTGGGCTCAGCCCGTGGCGGCTGCTGTGTACCGCCACGTTGACCGCGTTGCCTCCCGAAAAACCCCGGCCCAGGGCGGGGTACACATCAATGCAATTATCTCCAACCGTTACCAGGCTTTTCATCACTGTTCCCTCACGGAAAAGAAACGGGGCGACCCACGCCGCCCCGCGCCACCTAGTACTGCACCAGGCCACCGTAGTAGCGGCGGTCATCGGGGTTATGGTCCTTGTAGATGGAGAGGTAGTAGCACAGCCATTCCATCGGCACGAACATCAGGAAGGGCGCCAGCCAGGGGTGCAAGCCGTGGCTGATTTCGGCGTAGTCCACCACGATCACCGCATCGGTGTATTGCTTCACGAAATTGATGGCGCGTTCGGTGGTGTGGCGGCTTTCATCGGTACCCAGCAAGAACAGGAACGGTACGCCAGGCTCGACCACTTCCAGCGGGCCATGGCGGAATTCGCCGCTTTCCAGCACGCTGCCGTGGGTCCACGTGAACTCCATCAGGGTGACGATCCCTTCCTTGTAGGCCAGCGGCCGCAAGGGGCCCGCCGCGACGGTGTAGATCATCGGCCAGGCCGCGGCACGCTCGCCGAGGGCGCGGCCTTTTTCTTCCCACCCACGCACCAGCTCCCCCAGCACCGTCGGCAGTTGCTCAAGCTCACGGGCGATGCGGGCGACGTCCGGATGGGGCGCCGGCTCCAGGCGGGTGATCATTTCCAGGGCCAGGGTGTAGCAAAGCAGCAAGTGGATTTCCCAGATGCAATCCGCCTCATAGGCCACCACCTGTTCGGCCACTTCAGTGACAGGGCTGTCAGGGCGCTTGGTGAACGCCGCGGTCAAGGCGCCGCGATCCTTGGCGATTCGCAGCGCCTGGATCACCTCTTCGGTCTTGCCGTAATCCGATACCCCGATCACCGCGCAGCGCTCATCCAGGCGGTGCGGGGTGTTGTCGCAGAACTCCCAGCCCGAATAGGCCATGCACTGCAAGCCCGAGTAACGGTCCACGAGGTGTTTAGCCGTTTGCGCGGCGTTCAGCGGCGAGCCACAGGCCACGAAGTAGAACCGATCCACGCCTCGGGCAAGCATCTGCTCCACGATGGCCTTGACCTTGGGTACGTCCACGGCCAGCACCTTGCGGACCTCCTGGACCATGTTCTCGGTAACCAGAAAATCCACCGTGCTTTTGTCGATATCCAGCATGTCGTTCTCTCCAGGGGTGATCAGGTCGGTTGTACTTGCAGGGCGGCGAGGCGCTTGTTTCGCCGCTCCCAGTACGCGTAAGCGGGAAGGCCGGTCGCAATCACCACAAGCGCGCACACCAGGCCGGGCACCGGAGCCCATACGAATGTGGATGCCACCAGGATCAGGCTCGACGCCAGGGCCAGGAAGGTCATGAGGCCAAAGGCAGGGGTGCGCCACAGAGGGTTGTAATCCGGTTGGCGGCGGCACCAGATGATCGAGCCGAAGGTCAGGGTGTTCTTGAAGCACATCACCAGCGTGAAGTAGCCCAGCAGGGCGGTAAGATTGGAGGCATAGACGAACACGATACCCAGCGCGCACTGCAGCACGATGGAATAGTCCGGCGTGTGGAACCGGGGGTGTACGTGGGCGAAGCATTTGAAGAAGAGGTTGTCCTTGGCCATGGCGTACTCCAGCCGCGGCTGGTACATCACGCAACTGGACAGCGAGCCGAGGATGACGATGATGGCCGTGACCGCGATGAATATCCCCGCCACGCCGCCGAGGGCAGGGAGGTAAGTCACAGCGTCCGAGAGCGGTGTTTCAGACCCGAGCAGCCGATCGAAGGGCATCATCCCGGTGATCACCAGGGCCAGCAGCGAATAGAGCACCAGCACCAGGAGGCACGAGCCGATCAACGCGCGAGGCATGATCTTGCCCGGTTGTTTGATTTCCCCGGTCATGTAGCAGATCGATGCCATCCCGGTGTAGGACCAACTGGTAGCGGAGATGCCCGCCAGCAGGGCCAATAAGCTGGCGCCCACGCCCAGGCTGGGTCCGGAAACCGCGGGGGCGGTGAGATTCGCGCCGTTGATATAGAAGATCCCCAGGCCGATGACCAGGGTGAAGGGGATGATCTTGGCTACCGTGATCAGGGTCTGGAAGGTTGCGCCACCTTCGACGGAGCGCAGGTGCAACAGCATGAAGCAAAGGATCAGCGCGGTGGCGAGCAGCTTTCCCGCCAAGGGGCTTACCGGCAGGATGAAGTTGAGGTTACTCACGATGGCCAGGGCCATGATCGACAGCGAGGGCGCGTCGTTGGCCCAGAAACTGGTCCAGCCCGACAGAAAGGCCAAGGGCCGGCTGCCCGCCTTTTTCAGATAGATGTAGTCAGCGCCGTTCTCCGGGTAGGCCGTGGAAAGCTCGGCGTATACGCACATTTGCGGAATGACGATCAGCCCGCCAATCACGAACGCGAGAATGGTCAGCAGCGGCGAGCCGGCTGCCTTGGCGACTTCTCCCACCGACACGAAGATGCCCGAGCCCACCGTCGTGCCCACGGCGATTGCCAGCACGGGCCAAAAGCCCAGCTTGCGCGCGAGTTCTTTTGAATACCCTTCTGAAGCCTGCATATGCCCACCCGATTGTTTTCATTATTGGGGGCCGCCTCGGTGGGCGGCGCTGAACACGCAACGTTGTAACCGCTCGAATACGTCTGTCTTGTAGCATGACGATATATAACGTATTTGAGATGAATGTAGCAGGCAAGCCCGACCGCGCAAATTTATTTATGCGATTCAGGCACCCTTGGCGTGGGGCGGTCAGCAGGAAGGGGAGGGCAAGCGGTGCATTCCGGCCGAACTCAGGGTTCGAGCCATCGGCCATAGAGCTGGGCGAACCGCTGCCGTACCCACTCCACGAAAGCTTCAACCTGCGGGGCAAGATGCGAGCGGCTGGGGTACAGCAGCGAAACCGGCCGTGGGCGAGGGCGGTAGGGGCGTAGCACTTCGACCAGCGTGCCGTCGGCCAGGAAACGATCCAGCGCAATCCCCGGCGCCTGGAGAATGCCAAACCCGGCCACTCCGCACTGCACATAAGCGTTGGATTCATTGACGGTAATGCCCAGGCGGCTCACATGGGCGTGCTCGCGGTGGGCGTCGATGAATTGCCACGCCTGAGGCCGCTGATCCTTGCCGGACAGAAACGTCACGCCGCGGTGTGCGCTCAGGTCGGCCAGTGTCTTGGGTTCGCCATAGTGCTCCAGGTATCGCGGTGCCGCGCAGGTGACCATGGTGGCCATGCCGATGCGGCGGGCGACGAGGCTCGAGCTGGGCAGCTCACCGATGCGCAGCACGCAGTCCACACCCTCCGCTACCAGATCCACGGTTCTGTCGGTTACCCCCAGCGCGAGCTCGATCGCTGGATGGCGAGCGTTGAAGGCGTGCAGGCTTTCGATCAACTCCGGCTGCGAGAACGCGGTGGGGATGTCCACGCGCAGTCGGCCGCGCAAGGTTGAGTCCGCCGTGGTGAACATGGCCTTGGCATCGGCCACCTCGGCGAGTATCGCTATAACTCGCTCGTGAAATCGCTCGCCATCGGACGTAAGCCTCACGGTGCGGGTAGTGCGTTGGAACAGCCTGGCGCCAAGGGAAGCTTCCAATTCCTGTATCGCGCGCGTCACCTGGGGGCGGCCGATCCGCAGCGCATCCGCCGCACGGGTGAAGCTGCCAAGTTCGGCAACCCGGGCAAACACCTGCATGGATTGAAGCAGTTCCATCGTTCCTCACATCACAAGCTGTTGCGCCTTTGGCACGGATATCCAGTGTGATTGTTGCCTGGGCAAATAACAATCCTGTGCCGTCCTCGGCATTTATCCGCCAGCGTCACTCCGTAAGAATCCCTTCAGTGGATAGATAACTGGAGAGCAACCCCATGAAAGCCTGGCTTCTGAATGATTTCGGCCTCGATAACCTGGTGCTCGGCGAAGCAGCCACGCCTGAACCCAAAGCTGGCGAGCTGCTGGTAAAGGTCGGCGCGGTGTCGCTGAATTTCCGGGACAAGGCCATCGTGGACGGCATCTATGAGCCCCACTTGGTGCCCAAGCCGCTGATCCCGGTCAGCGACGCATCGGGCACCGTGGTCGCGGTCGGTGAGGGCGTAAGCCGATTCAAAGTGGGCGACCGCGTCAACTCACACCTGTACTCGCGCTGGATCGACGGTGAACCAGGGCCGAACGAACCGGCCTACTGCTTCGGCATGCCGCTGCCAGGCGGCTTGGCCGAATACATGATCATCCATGAAGAAAGCGCGGTGGGCGCGCCCGCGAACATGTCCGACGAACACGCCGCCACGCTCCCCATTGCAGCGTTGACCGCCTGGTATTCACTGGTCGACTACGGCCAGGTTCAGCCCGGCCAAACCGTATTGGTGCAGGGCACCGGCGGCGTATCGATTTTCGCCGTGCAACTGGCCACCGCGCTGGGTGCCAAGGTAATCGTGACGTCCAGCAGCGACGCCAATCTCGAAGCGGTCAAACAGCTCGGCGCGGTAGCGGGTGTGAACTATCGAACCTTCCCACGCTGGGAAGAGGAAGTGCTGAAGCTCACCGACGGCAAAGGTGTAGACCTGCTGTTGGACGTGGCCGGCGGCGAAGGCGTGAACCAGTCGATCCTGGCCACCAAGGCGGCGGGCAAGATCGCCCAGATCGGCTTTCTGACCGGGCAGGCCACAACGTTGAGCCTGATGCCTTTGATCTTCCGCCAAACCACTATCCGCGGCATTGCCGTAGCGCCTCGTTCGTCGTTCGATCGGATGAACGCGTTCCTGAACGAGCATGCGATCGAGCCGGTGATCGACCGGGTTTATGCCTTCGACGAGGCGCGCGAGGCCTTCGAACACTTGGCCCGGGGCGCATTCGGGAAGGTGGTCATCAAGGTCGCTTGATACTCGGCGTAGGTTACCGCGGGCCTTGGATGCGCCGGGTGCGCCGAGGTTGCGCCCTTGGTGAAGCGAGGCTAACGTCCAGAGGCTCGATTTCCATCGAGCCCCCTTGGGTTTGTGTTCGTGACGGCGAAGGCACCGGAGGGTCATGCCCACGGCTGTAAGAGGCGCGCGATGAAAACCGTAGAACAAGGCAGCCAGGCGCCCGACAAACGCCTTTCAGGTTTGCCCCGGAGCGTCTGGGCATTGGGTTTCGTCTCGATGCTGATGGATATTTCTTCAGAGATGATTCATGCATTGCTCCCCATCTACATGGTGACGGTGCTAGGTACGTCGGTCGTCGCGGTGGGCCTTATCGAAGGCGTGGCCGAAGCCACGGCTTCGATTACCAAAGTGTTCTCCGGCGCGTTGAGCGATTGGCTAGGCAAGCGCAAGTTGCTGGCGGTTATCGGCTACGGCTTGGGTGCGTTGACCAAGCCGGTATTTCCCTTGGCCCCAGGTATCGACTGGCTGGTCGGGGCGCGTTTTGTAGACCGCGTGGGAAAAGGCATCCGTGGCGCCCCCCGTGACGCGTTGGTCGCCGACGTCACCCCCCCTGAGCTGCGCGGCGCGGCCTTTGGCCTGCGGCAAACGCTGGACAGTACCGGCGCGTTTCTCGGGCCGTTGCTGGCCATCGCCGTAATGTGGATGACCGCCAGCCACTTCCAGACAGTGTTCTGGGTGGCGGTTATCCCGGCCTTCCTGGCGCTCTATGTGCTGATCAGGTATGTGCGCGAGCCCGAGCGTGGCGGTGTTGGCAAACCGGTTCGCCTGCCGCTCAATGTTGCGGCGCTCAAGGCGCTGGGGCCGGGTTATTGGTGGGTAACCGGGCTGGCGGTGGTGTTTACGCTTGCCCGGTTCAGCGAAGCGTTTTTACTGCTGCGCGGGCAGGCTGTCGGCCTGGCGGCCTATTGGGCACCCGCGGTGCTGGTGGTCATGGCGTTGGCCTACTCGCTGTCGGCCTACCCGGCAGGTATTGTGTCGGACCGCCTTGGCCGCCATGGCGTGCTCTGGGTTGGCCTGGTGCTATTGATCTGCGCCGACGCTGTGCTCGCGTTTGTGCCAGGCCTGGGTGGCCTTGCTTTGGGTGTGGTGTTTTGGGGCTTACATATGGGCTTTACCCAAGGCGTGTTCAGCGCGATGGTCGCCGACAGCGCGCCCACGAGTTTGCGAGGAACAGCCTTCGGGATGTTGCACTTGTTGTGCGGCATCGCCTTGCTCGGCGCCAGCGTGCTGGCCGGAGTGCTCTGGGATCGCTGGGGCTACACCGCCACCTTCCTGGCCGGGGCGGTATTTGCTGCCGCTACGCTGCTGGGGGTTATCGCGTGCCGGGGGTTTGGGCCTTCAGCCTTACGGCGCTGAATCAGCTTATGCTCGGCCAACACGCCGATCCGCCGACTGCCGCGCCGGGTTTTCGCTCAGCGAGATCAGATACCGCAATTCGCCAACCAGGTAGGCAATCGATCGGCTCGATTGCAGCGATTGCATGCTGATATTTCCCAGCGAAACGGAAGTATTGGGGTCGCCAACGCGTGTAAGCGTAACCGTAAGAAAGTCACCTTTACAATCGCAGAGGCAAATGTCGGGCAATAACGCCCGCTCGATGAGATTTTGAATTTCGAGGCTGGACAAGGCGTAATCTTTCATGGCGGTGACCCTTCTTATGTCCCGATATCTTATGCGATCAATCAAATATTTTTAATTAGCTGCCTACATAGTATTTGTTCAATGTATCGCTAATTTTTCACGGTAAAGGGTCTGTACAGTAATTGGCGTGGGATAATAAGGGTTGCAGGCGATCAGGGAAGTTGTGCACAGCTTCTGTATCGGATTTTCCGTTTGTCGAATAAGTGCGGCAAGAAGGCGTTTTCAGCTCTGCAAAAAATAGCCAGGCGGGTCGGTGGGTGAGTGGGTTCTCACGCCGGCCAGCCTGGCTATGTCGGGGCGGAATTAGCCGGATTTAGCGGTTGTCATCGCTCTTGCGGCCACCACCATGGCTGTGCTGCCCTCCCACGCGTCCCGCTTCAGACGCTTTTTCACGGTCATTGGCGAAGTTTCCACCGGAAACCTGCCCTCCCTTGTGCCCGGCTTCAGCGGCGCGTTCCGGGTCGTTCTTGAAGTTGCCTCCAGACATTTCACCCCCTTTGCGGCCAGCTTCGGAAGCACGTTCCGGGTCGTTGGCGAAGTTGCCACCGGAGGCTTGCCCGCCTTTATGCCCGGCCTCGGCCGCCTTCTCTCGGTCATTGGCGAAGTTGCCCGGATTGGTATTGCCGCTTTCGTTTTGACGATTGGCCATGATCATTCACCTTCTGGTTTATGGACATTGCCCTATACCTGACAATGAGCAAGCGCTAGGTGCGCAAATTCTTATCAGGCGGCAGACGAAGTGCACTAAGGGATGAACCTTGAATATTTAAAGGCAGGCCGAATCAAGTGCTGGAATTTAGCGTTCTTCATTTTTCCAGGCTTCGCTTGAATATTTCCGTGCCCGGCTATAGGTCACTTCCCGCGGAGCATCCATGTGCTGGCCTCTCAATCAGTAGCGTTTGTGCACCGCGTGGTGCCGAGCCGGGCTGCACGTGAAGGCTGCGCTTTCCTGCAAGCACCCCGATAGCTCTTCTATCGCCTGAGCAGGCTCCAGCGCCGGGTCTAGCCATTTCATCGCTTCGGCCCCCTGCAGCGCGAGCAGGCGCTGATGCCCCGCCAGCGCGGTTTCGTCCAGGCTCAGCAACACCAGGCCATCACAACCGCTGGCAGGTTCGCTGATTTGTGCCAGCCCCGCGAGAAAGACCGGGCGCCCGGAGCTGTGGCGGAAGTACAACGTGCGAGTCCGGTCTTTGCTAGCCGTAAGCCGCGCGGATTCGAACCAACCATCGGCCGCGACCAGTACCCGGCCTACCCGCCACATTTGCCGGAAAGCCTTGGAGCTACTGGCGGTTTTGAGCGGCAAATGGGTAAGCGGGGGGCGGGTGCCCATGGACCACATAGGGGACCAACCCCAGCGCACATGGCGCGTTTCGACACCATTGGGGCCTTGGATAAACACCATCACCTGATGGTTGGGCGCCACCGGCGGCCTGTGGGTTGGCCCGTTGGCTGTAGAGGCGCCAGGCGCGGCATAGCCGTGAATGAAGGTATCCAGGGGCGCTAATTCGTGAAGGTAGGCACTGGCGCCATGTAGTTGAGCTAAACGATCACACATACGTCACCTTGGCAGTTTTAACAGGCGCCGGCGGCATTGCTGCGCCGGTCCGCACGGACTTCCTTTATGTTCCCGGCGTGCATTCAACGACGCGCCTTAAACTTCCGAGACGGTGGTGAGAGGTGAGTTCAGAGAACAAATACCTCAGGCGACCAATGGCGTTTTCGTCAGCCTTTTCAGTAATTTAGGTTCAGCTATTTGAAGTTGAGGAACTACAGCTCGCTAACGTTTGAGGCCCCTCTGCTATCCCGCCCAAGCGCAGCGCCGATTGTCGCCAACCGATTACAGCAATGAACCCGTGGCAGGGATATATGCCTATCTTCATACGCCCCTGCGGTTTGCCGCGCGAGCGAGTCAACTGCGAGACGCAATGGTATGTATGTGGATTCGAACCGGAGCGAGGCATCATGAGCGAGGCTTTGATAACGCCCCCCCAGCAGCTCCCTGTGGAGGGGCTGATATTGGGCTGCGATGGCGTGCTCATCGACAGCGAGACCCTGACCTGCGACATCGCGGCTCAGGCACTCACCGCAGTGGGCTATCCCATTACCACTGAACAGGTTATCGCCCGTTTCGCCGGGCGCCCTGACCATGAAGTGCGCGCCGAGATCGAGCGCGACTGGGGGCAGCCGCTCCCGCTGGATTATCGCGAGCGGGTGAACGCGCGCACGGTGGACGCGTACGCTACCGAGTTGAAGATTATGCCGGGGGTACTGGAAGCCCTTGCACAGATCGACCTGCCCATAGGCGTTGCGTCCAGCAGCTTCCCCAGCAAATTGCAGCTGGGGTTGGAAACCGTGGGTTTGTACGACCGGTTCCTGCCCAATGTAGTCAGCGGCACTTTGGTTGCCCATGGCAAACCGAGGCCGGACGTGTTTTTGTTCACCGCCGGATGGCTGCGGATCAGCCCCCTGTGCTGCCTGGTGGTGGAGGACAGCGTGGCAGGGGTCACCGCCGCCGTGGCCGCCGGCATGCCGGTGCTGGGCTTTGTCGGTGGTAGCCATTGTGACGAGGCGCACGCCGAACGCTTGCTTGGGGCCGGCGCCCGTTCCGTCTTTGCCGACATGACCGAGCTGCCGCTTCTGTTGCAGAAACTGCGTGTTGGCGGCTGAGGGCAGGTGCGGCGGTTTAGTCCCAAGGCAGCACAAAGTCCGCTCGCTCCCGGTACTGCTCTATCAAGCGGGCGTTAGGTTCGTCCACCCTTTCGGCCCAGGCTTGTGCCTGGGCAAGGGTACGCCCGTAGCGCTGATGGCGCTCCACGAGGCGCCTCATTCGCGTTGCGCTGTCCACCTCAACATACCAACGCTCGTCGAAGAGCCCGGCGACCCGTGCCCATGGCCCCTCCGGTATCAACAGGTAGTTGCCTTCGCTGATCACCAGCTGGACCTCGCGGCCCACCGGAATGGCATTGGCGATCGGCTCTTCTATCTCCCGAGCGAAATGCGGCAAATACACGGTGTCATCCTCGCAGGCCCTGAGCCTCAGCAGTGCGGCCCTGTAGCCGCCCACGTCAAAGGTATCGGGCGCGCCTTTGCGTGCCTGTCGTCCCAGGCGCGTCAGTTCCTGATTAGCCAAGTGATACCCATCCATGGGTGCCACCATGGCCCCGGGGCCCAGCGCCGCTGCCAGCAGGCGAGCTACAGTGGACTTGCCAGCGCCAGGCGTGCCGGCGATCCCCAAAAGCGCGCGCCGTCCGCTACGCATCAACGCGTGCGCCCGTTCCAGGGCATCGGGTGGCAGGTGTAGGTTCGATTGCGCTTGCGCCATAACGCCTCCAGGCTCCTGGACAATCAAATGAGCTTTTTACACAGGCACGCCGCCGCAGGGAAGAGACACCCTGCGACGCCAGTGGTTAGCTGAGCGAGCCGTGCCGGAGTGGGGATAAGTCGACCTCCGCGAGAAGACTTCGATGTTGCAAGCATGGGAACATTTAAGTTGCCCAGGCCCGACATAGGCTCCCGCTGATCTGGTGTAATCGGCTCCACTGAACGTCTCCATGGAGAGTAAATTGCGACTAGGCTCGATAATTTAAAAAATCCGTAATTTAGTGCGCAAAGTATATTCGCAATGTATGGAATGGACAGATTGGCTTTGTAGTTCTAATCTTTGGCTCGCAAGTCGAATTATATCTCTAAGGGACTACAGCGCGGACGGTCGCTATAGGCGAGCCCATGCGCTCGAAATCAGGTCAGTAGGTTCAAATGACGATAGAACTTGATAGGCAGGAACGCCTCAAGATGGCCTCGAGTGATGCCCGCAAAGCGATGATTGCGGTGAAAGGCCTGGTTGATCGCGGGCAGATAGGAACAGCGGCCTGGGACGAAGCTTTCAAGTGGCAAAACACTGCTTTCAGGCATTGGCATAGCCTGCTGGGTGACATGGGCACACTGTCAGAAGCGGCCAGGAAGAGGTGCACGGCGGCGGATTTGACAGAAGAAGCCCAAGCGTGTGGCAGGCCCTGTTCGGTTGCCCCTGAGGTCGATGGCAGCCCGCTCGAGGAAACTAGCAAATAGTTCGTTGTTACGTAACGGTAGTCCCTTTGACGGTAACGGATACCAAATAGCGTGGGCTGTGTTTGCCATAAGCGCGCTTTGTAGAAGTTATGTATAAGAAATGCCGCTGAATGCCCGATAGCCTACTAGGCAAAGTGTGGGTTGTATTGTTTTCCCGCTCGTCGTACAAGCTTGGTCGGCGTAGGTCTATACGTTTGAAGGGTACCCAGGCCGTTTGAGACCTTACGTCCCGTGCACTTGTGGTACGGTGAACTTAAGGTGTGCGGGCATTTTCCAAGTTCATGACAGGGTTCTTGTCAGTGACCGTGGAAGATTTGGCCGTTTCGCGCCGGATGTCCGCCGGTTTGCCCGCACCAAGAAACAACGGACGACGCAGTATGATTTATCCCGTTCAGCAACCGCAGCAAAACAAGCTCGTGCCGGCACCGGCATGCAGGGCGTCCTCAACGCAGGGGCAGCCCTGCAGATGGATGGCCGTCACTGAATGCCTTCCCGAGCCTGGAGTAAACGTACTTTTCTATATGCCTGGTTATCGATGCATGCTGCTTGGCTCGTTTAACCGGGCTAGCGAATACGTGCCCACTGACCATTTTCTCTCACCCACCTGCCAGATCTGGCCATTGAATAGGGTTTCTCATTGGGCTTGGCTGCCTCGATACCCTGGCCACTGATTGGCCGCCAGCGGCACCAGGTTACACGGTGCGCCTGGAAAGGCGTACAGAGCCTAGGGTTCACTGAGGCCGCAACTTCGTTATCAATGCCTTGAGCGCCTCCTTGTGACTCTCCAGCTCCTGGTCCGCAAGCTCGTACTCCTCCAGCGCGCTGTTTCGCCCGGCCTCTTTGCTGCTTTGAGCTAGCCGCCCGAGCAGCAGCTGCTTTTCGTGCAGCGCCCGAACCGCGACCCAAAGTGCTTCCTCGACGGATTGGTCCTGGGATTGGAGCAATGTCGAAGAGGTATAACTGTGCCCCGTATGGCAGCGGAAGCGCGGCGGTGAAAGCCCAAGCTCCCACAGCCCACCTCCACATTCCGGACAGGACATCCCTGACACCTGCCCGATCGAATTCAAAGCCTGGGCTCCGCCCGCGCTTGAGTCATAGGCCAGGTCGTTTTCCGTGGCGAATGGCTCGATGCGCTTGGATTCGCCCACCACGGGCGCATCCGTTCGCCGCTGTTCCACCGTTTGTGCCAAAACCTTGCCCAGCTCATCGGCAGGCAAGGAGGCATCGACCTTCACGTAACGCAGAGCATTCTCGGGCATGGAAGGCGCAGGCGCCGTCCGCGGATCTTGTACCAGCGCCAGGCCGCCATAGGCCTTGATCGCTTGGAGGCCGATCACGCCATCATCGAGTTCACCGGTCAAAAGCACGCCGATCGCTCTGTTTCCATAGCTGATGGCGGCGGAGCGAAACATGGGGTCGATGGCCGGCCGGGAGTGGTTTTCCTTCGCGCTGCGGACGAGGCGAACCTTTCCCTGCTCGATGAGGAGATGTCGGTCCGGCGGCGCCACATATACGCGGCCGTTGCACACCTTTTCCTCGGGCAGAGCAAAGCGAACCTCCAGCGGGGTAGCCTTGGCGAGAAAGTTGGGCAACAAGCTGGCGTGGTCGCCGATGTGCATGGTGACGAAAATCGCGGCGGGCAGATCGCCCGGCAGCTGGGCGAGAAGCTCCCGTAACGCCGGTATGCCGCCTGTGGAAGTGCCGATGACGATGATTTGGCGAACCGGGGGCTGTGGTTCCAAGGCATCGATTCGGCGGTCAGCCTGGGTCATGTGCGGGTCCTTTGATCGGCCATCCGCGGCGCGGCAGCCGTTGTACGTGTCAGGCCGTGACCTCTAGGGCGAGCGGCCTGTCTTGATGGTTCGATCCCCTGGGAAATAAACGGTTCGCAAAACGTGGGTCGGTGCTTCAGGTGCTTGAGCGGCTCGTCCGACCCACGCAGTGCTTGTGGCGCGTTTGCCCAAAGCCGCTAGGGTGAGAAGGCCATCACACTTTGGCACTTCAATCAGCCTTACAAAGGAATGACCCATGGCCGTCTACACCCCCGTCGCAACCGCCAGCTACAGCACGCGCTCCGCCCCAGGTAGCGTGATCGTCGATGTTGCAGGGTTCTCCGAAATCAATCAAAGCGTTGCCGTGCAAGCCGATGGCAAGATCCTGGTCGCCGGTTTCAGCTTTTATGGGGGCATCATCGAAACCGCCTACGACTTCTCCGTGGTTCGCCTCAACGCCAACGGCACCGTAGACACCAGCTTCGGCGTGAACGGCCGCGCGGTAGTGAGCGCCGAAGCCTCCATCGATGAAGGCTGGAGCCTGGCCGTGCAGCCAGACGGCGGCACCGTCGTACAGAAGCCAACCTACATCGATGGCGACTGGAGCATCGCGCTCATGCGCCTGAGCGCCGACGGCACACCCGATGCCGCCTTCAATGCCAACGCCAGGGCGACGATCCCCGCCGGGATCGTCGACATCGAGGGTGATCTGCGTGTGTATGCCGATGGCAGCGTGCTGTACAGCACGGCGGGGGGCGATGCCACGTTGGTCAAATTCAAGGCAGACGGCAGGCTGGATACTTCCTTTGGCACCGACGGAATCGCCCGCCTGGATACCGGCCTGCCGCTTTACGGCGACCGTCATGTAGTGGAGTTGCCTAACGGGCAGTTTCTGGTGGCGAGTGCCCAGGGCGAAGGGAGCTTTTCGCATTACAGCCTGGTGAAATACAACGCGGACGGTACGCTGGACACCCGCTTCGGTGAGCAGGGGCAGGTGGCGTTCGCCAGTGAGGTGCTGTCCGATTACCGCGGCGACATTACCGTGCAAGCCGACGGCAAGATCCTGCTGGCTGGCAGCAATGACAGCTATGACGACTTCCAGCTGGTGCGCCTCAATGCCGATGGCAGTTTCGACACCGCCTTTGGGGATGGCGGCGTGCTCTCGCTGGATGCAGGGGCGGACTACGATTCGGCCCGGTCGGTGACCGTGCAGGCCGATGGCAAGATCCTGATCGCCGGGGACAGCAACCTCTCAGCCTTTACTGGCGAGGAAGTGGACGGTTACGGCGTGATCCGTTTGAACGCGGACGGCAGCCTGGACACCACCTTCGGCAGCCAGGATGGCAAGCGCCACGTTGAAGGCTCGCCTAACGCGGATGTGCTGGAAGGCCTGGGCACCGCCGAGGTGCTGCGCGGCCTGAGCGGTGACGATGTGCTGCAGGGCAACGGCGGCCGGGATACGTTGACAGGTGGCGCGGGCGCGGACGTATTCCGTTTCGAGGCCATCGACGACAGCTACCGAACGGCCACCGATAGCTTCAGCGACCGCATCACAGACTTCAATGCCAGCCAGGACCGCATCGACCTGATCGGCCTGGGCTTTACCGGCCTGGGCAATGGACACAATGGCACCCTGGCTGTGCAACTGAGTGCCGACCGCAGCGTGACCTACCTCAAAAGCTACGACCTCGATGCTGACGGCCATCGCTTCGAACTGGCCATCGACGGCAACGTCGCCGCTGCCCTTAACACCTCCAACGTCGTGTTTGCGCCGGTGGTGCAGACGGGCACCAGCGGCAAGGACACACTGACCGGAAGCCAGCTACAGGATGTGCTGCAAGGGCTGGCCGGCGATGATCGCCTGCTGGGCGGTGGGGACGACGATGTGCTGATCGGCGGCGCCGGCCGCGACACGCTGGGCGGTGGCGCCGGGAACGACATCTTTCGCTTTACGTCGATGACCGACAGTTACCGGACCGCCACCAGCAGCTTCGCCGATGTGATCACCGGGTTTGAGGTCTACAAGGACGTGCTGGACGTGTCGGCGCTGGGGTTTATCGGGCTGGGGAACGGAAGGGACGGTACCCTCCAGGTCAGCTACAACGGAACGCTCGATCGCACCTACATCAAGGCCCTGGAGGCGGACGAACATGGCAACCGGTTCGAGGTTTCCATCGATGGGGATTACGAGTACGACCTCTGGAACACAAACTTCGCCTTCGCAGCCACCGCGCCCGCCACGCCCGCTGCCGACGGCGCCGCGCCTGTGGCGGCGCCGGAGCTAGTCACGCTCGGGGTCGAAGCCGCAACGGAACACGCCGCGCTGGCATAAGCACGGGGCCGGGCACCGCGCGATGGCCGAACTGGCATGGGTTGAGGGCCATCGCAACGCCTGGCCGAGTGCCTCGGTAGGTGGCGCTGTCAGGTTCGCAGAACGGAGCCGGATGCTACTGCGGCCCGTTCAACACCTGGTTTGGCTCGAGCTATCGATGTTCGGTCAGCACACCGTTTGAAGCCGATCAGCACAGACGCGGAGCACATCATCGATGTCTTTCTTCCACCAGTTGTCCTTCGAGAAGATCTCCACTTCAACAGCGCCGGCGTAGCCCGCGGCTTCAACGAGATGGCGCAAACCGGCCAAGTCGATGACGCCATCTCCCATCATGCCTCGGTCAAGAAGCACATCTTGAGTGTCATGGAGCCAGTCGCAGACGTGAAACGCCAGGATCCGCTTGGCCTTGCCCGCCTGCGCTACACACGCAGTTAGCTGCGGATCCCACCAGCAATGGTACGCATCGATGGCCACACCCAGATAACCGCTCTGCTCGGGATCGATGATCTGGCACCATTCCAGCGCCTGGCCGAGGGTATTGAGCACAGAACGATTGGCTGCGTACACGGGGTGCAAAGGCTCCAGTGCCAACGGAACCCCAACCGCTTTGGCAAGGTGAAGCAGGTCGGCGACCGCATCGTGAACCTGCGCTCGCGCCCCTGCAAGATCACGACTGCCGGCGGGAATACCTCCGACCACCATGACGAAGCAGCGGGCCCCCAGCACCGCCGCGTCATGCAGCGCTCGACGGTTTGATTCCACATTCGCCCTGAATTGCGCCACCTCCAACGCCGGGATGTAAGTGGAGCGACAGTACCCACTGACGCCCAGGCCAGCCTCTCTGATCTGGCGGGCGATAGCCTGAACGTCACACCCCTCGACTTCGCTGCGCCAAGGGGCGATGGAGCCGAAGCCCGCGCGGGCGATTCTGTCCACCGTGATCCGCAGCGGTTCCCGGTGGCCCAGGGTTGCTGTGTTGACAGAGCAGTGTTCCAGCCCGCCATGCAAGGTTCGCGGCATTCTGTTGCTCATGGTCGTTACTCGCCTATGCCCAAGCCGGCCATTACACGACGGGCACGGCGCGCCGCATCTTCGGGGTCGCGCAAAAGCCGGCTCTGATCGGCCAACCGCACAACGTCCGCAAGGTAGGCTGGTGGCCGCATGCCGTGATGCCCTCCCAGCATGAAGAAGTGGTCCTGAAAGCCATTCAAATAGGCGAGAAACACAACGCCGGTTTTGTAGTACTGGGTAGGTGCGCCGAAGATATGTCGGGACAGTGCCACCGTCGGATCAAGCAGCGCGTGGTAGCGGTCAGTGTCGCCTTGGGTCAACGCCGCGAGGGCTTGGGAAGCGGCCGGGGCAATGGCGTCGAAGATGCCGAGCAAAGCGTGGGAAAACCCGGCTTCATCACCCTTGATGAGGGTGGGGTAGTTGAAATCGTCGCCGGTGTACATGTTCACCGATGGCGGCAGCCGCCGCCTGAAGTCGACTTCCTTCTGTGCGTCCAGCAGCGAGATCTTGATGCCGTCAATTTTCGCCACATTGGCCTCGATGATATCCAGGCACACCGCGCAGGCCTCGGAATAATCGGCCGATCCCCAGTAGCCGGTGAGTTCCGGGTCGAAGGCTTCGCCTAGCCAGTGAAGAATGACAGGCTGGTCGCACATGGACAGCACTTGCTGATAGACACGCGAGTAATCGTCAGGAGAGCTGGCCACTCTTACCAAAGCGCGGCTGGCCATGAGGATGATACGGCTGCCTGTTTTTTGAATCGCCTCGATCTGCATGGCGTACGCGCGAATCACATCGTCACAGGAACGCGCTTCGTTCATTCGCAAATGGTCGGTCCCGCATCCAGAGGCGATCAATGCACCGGGGATATCGCGGGTTTGCGCCATTGTGTGGGAAACCAGTTCCAGCGCACTTTCCCAAGGCAGGCCCATGCCGCGTTGCGCCGTGTCCATGGCTTCGGCAATGCCCAGCCCCTGCTCCAGAAGATACCGGCGGTATTCGATCGAGCGCTCCCAATCGATAGCCGCTGGCTGATGCAATTCGCCCGCGGCGAACGGATTGGCGACCACGTGCGCGGCCGAGTACGCAATGCGGGAAAACGCCTGGGTTGGCTTCACCACCGCGAGCGGCGCCCCCTTCAACTGGAACTTTTCGACGGAACCGTCACGTAGTGGGAGTTTGACAGTAGGCATGATGGGTCTCAGTACTTGTTGACGAGAAGGCCGCCATCCACACGGATGGCTTGGCCCACGCTGTAAGGAAGGGCGCCAGTGGCGAGGCTGCGTATGGCAATCGCGACATCTTCCGGGCGCCCCCATCGTTGGATCGCGGTCAGCCCGGCGGCCATCAATGCGTCGTAACGGGCCTTGGACGGCGCCGTCATTTCTGTCTCGATCAAGCCGGGCTGCACTTCAAAAACGCTTATCCCTTCCTCGGCCAGCCTGAGCGAAAAAAGCGTGGTCGCCATCGACAGGCCAGCCTTGGAGACGCAGTACTCACCGCGCTGCGGCGACGCTGCCACGGCATTGGACGAGGTGATGGTAATGATCGAACGCGGGGCGAGGCTGTTCGCCAGGTCGCGCTTGAGCGTGGCTTTGGCAAAGGCCTGCATCAGGAAGAAAGTGCCACGGGTATTGATCAGCAGGCACCGGTCATAGCTTTCAGGGGTAACCTCCAGCAAATCGCCCCGGGACATGACCGAAACACCGGCGTTGTTGACCAGACAATCCACCGGGCCAAGCTCGCCTTCGATAGAAGCGAGCCAGTCATCGTGGCTTTCAATGTTACCCAGGTCCGCGACGGACGCCATCGCCCGGGCGCCAAGTGCTCGGAGGTCGAGCACTACATCGTCAAGTTCCGCCGATGCCTGGGCGTCATTCACCGCCACGCTGAACCCTGCCTTGGCCAGCTCTAGCGCGATAGCCTTGCCGATGCCTCTTCGAGCGCCGGTCACGAGTGCCACGGGACGGCCCATCTGATCCTCCTCAGGCTTCGGGGTTGCCGCTTCAGCGCGCGCAACGAGGAAGCTATTATTGTTGTTAAGTAACGATATGGTTCGGCATTTAAGCTGACGCTCCGGTAGGTGTCAATGGGCAAATGCCGGGCGGCAGGGCGCGCGCAGCCGAGGTGGCGGCGCGTGTCCGAGGGGGGAGGGGAAGAGGCGCTTTAGCGAGGGCGCAGAATGCTCATGATGGTTTCTATGTTGAACTCCAGGCGCGCCTTGAGGGCCTGCTTGCTGGTGAAGTTGAAGCCGAAGATCACTTCGCCAGTGAAGCGGTTGTTGAGGTAGTAAAAGCCAACCGCCGCCAGTGTGAGGTGGAGTTGTTTCGGGTCGATGCCGGCACGGAAATCACCCGATTCAACGCCTCGATCGAGGATCCTCCCCACCATGTCCACAAAGCCGGTGTGCAGCTGCTTGAACACGGCTGACTTCTTCACGTGACAAGCGTGGTGCAGGTTCTCGATGTTCACCAGCGAGATGAAGTCAGGATTTTTGAGGTAGTAGTTCCATGTGAACGTCAGCAGTGCCCGGATCGCCTCGGGGGGTGTGAGGGCGTCAAGGTCCAGCTCGGCCTCAGCCTTCCGGATATCGGTCCAGGCACATTCGAGCACGCGCAGGAACAGCTGGTCCTTGCTGTCGAAGTATTCGTAGATCATGCGCTTGTTGACGCCAGCCTCCTCGGCGATGGCCTCGATTCGCGCACCACCGAGCCCAACGCTCGCGAAAACCTTTTTCGCCGCCGCGAGGATCATGGCCTGGGTTTTCTCGGGGTTGCGCTGCCGCTTCTGCTGCCGTGTCGGGGCCTCTAGCTTCGTATTCTCATCAGGGGCTGCAACATCAGCCATCGCGCGGTCCTCAACTGTTCTCGTTTTGATCAGCCCTAACTCTACACCACCCGCCTCCGGTTGGGGTTCGTACGGCTGGCCAGCCACGAACGCTATCTGGGGACATTTTGCCGCTCATCGCCAGGCTTCTCATCCTCTTGCAAAGCCCCAATACATGTGAAAGCATCGACCTAAGTAACGAAACGTTTCGGTTTTACAACAATAATTAAGGTGATCGGAGGTCGTGTGAACAAGTGGATCAATGCCGACTCGGTGGTTTCCACCATCGAAGACGGCGCAACGCTCACCCTGACCGGATCCGGCGGCGGGCTGCTGGAGCCAGATGAGCTACTGCAAGCGCTCGAGCGTCGTTTTCTGAAAACCGGGCAGCCCCGAAATCTCACCGTTGTTCATGCACTCGGCATTGGGGACGGCAATGGCAGCGGGTTGGGGCGGTTGGCACATCCGGGGCTGCTCAAGCGTGTTATCGGCGGCCATTGGGTATGGTCCTCGGCAATGCAGCGCCTGGCGGAAAGCGAGGCGATCGAAGCGTACAGTTTCCCAGGCGGTGTGATCGCCACCCTTCTGCGCGAAATAGGGGCGGGCCGCCCTGGAGTGATCACCAGGGTCGGGCTTGGCACGTTCGTGGACCCGCGCATCAGCGGAGGCAAACTCAACAGGGTGTCCACCGAAGACCTGGTGCAAGTCATGGAAATCGATGGGCATGAATACCTCCGTTTCAAGCCTTTCAAGATTGACTACGCCTTCGTGCTCGGCTCGGAGGCGGACGATCAAGGGAACCTGACTGTGCGCCATGAGCCCGCTGATCTCGATCTCTATTCCGTGTGCCTGGCTGCCCATAATTGCGGCGGCAAGGTTATTGCGCAGGTCAAGCGCAGGGCTGTCGAACCGTTTGCGCCGCGCCAGGTGCGAGTGCCGGGTGTGATGGTCAATTCGATCGTCGAGGCCCCCCATCAACGCCAATGCGTTATCAGCGAATACGATCCCACGCTTAGCGGCGAAGCACGCACGGAGGTGAAACCGGAGCAAGCCCCGATCGATCCGATGAGGCTCATCGTCGCCAAACGGGCCGTGCGAGAGTTGGGCGTTGATCAGTCGGTGAACTTCGGTTTTGGATTCCCCGGCGCGATTCCAGCATTACTGGCCGCCCAAGGGCGAAGTGAGGAGTACTGGGGGTCGGTTGAGCAGGGCATCCACAACGGCGACATGCTCGACGGCGTGATGTTCGGCACCGCCCGTAATGCCAGCGCAATCATCTCCAGCGTGGACCAGTTCGATTTCTATAGCGGCGGCGGCATTGACGTTACGTTTCTGGGGATGGGCGAGTTGGATCGGGACGGCAACGTCAACGTATCCCAATTGGGCAGCCGGGTCGTGGGGCCAGGCGGCTTCATGGATATCACCCAGGGCGCCAGGAAAATCGTTTTTTGCGGGGCCTTCGAAGCAAAAGGCCTGAAGGTCGCCCCCACCGCCGAGGGCATCGAGATTCTATCCCCCGGCTCGATTCCGAAGCTGGTTGAAAAAGTGCGACATATTACGTTCAGCGGCAAGCAAGCGCTGATGGATGGAAAAGAAGTTATCTACATTACCGAGCGCGCTGTTTTCAAGTTGACGACTGAAGGCGTTGCGTTGATCGAAGTGGCCAGAGGCGTGGAGCTTTACAGGGACATTCTAACTCGGATGGAGTTTTCTCCAATCGTGGCCACGCTGAGCGGTATCGGTAGGCAAGAGCCGGTTACATCCTGATTGTAGGTTCCAGTTTGATAAATCAACAATAACAAGGATCGCATCATGCATGACGATGACGTTACCTTTCGAGTTGAAGATGGCATCGCGACGCTCTCTTTGAATCGGGTTTCACGCCACAATGCGCTCACAACGGATATGTTACGCACTATTGATCGAGCACTTGAGGACATCGAACGCGCTTCGGCCATCCGGGTATTGACGCTGCGGTCCTCCAGCCCTCGCTTTTTCTGCAGTGGCGCTGACATCAATGAATGGGGCGACATCGACCCGCAGAGGATGGGCAGCCAATGGATCCGGACCGGCAATCGCGTGTTCAGGCGATTGGCCGAATTGGACATCCCCACTGTCGCGATACTCTCGGCCTCTGCGCTGGGAGGGGGCCTGGAGCTGGCCTTGGCGTGCGACCTTCGCTATGCGGCCACCACCGCCACGTTCGGTTTTCCGGAAGCTGCGGTAGGAGCGATCCCGGGCTGGATGGGCTGCAAGCGGCTGAATGATCTTGTGGGGCCAACCCGGGCCAGAGAGCTTGTGCTGCTGGGGCAGGCCCTCAGTGCCGAGCGCGCTGCCGCCTGGGGGCTGGTGAACGCGGCAGTTGCGCCAGAGGCGCTCGAGGAGGTGGTTCACAACGTTTGTGAAACGCTGAAAACCCGTTCTCCAATGTCTCAGTCGGTGGCCAAGCGTCTCCTGCGCAGCCTCGATGGAGACGCTGCCGAAGTTGCTCATGAATTTGCCGCTTCAGTGTGCAAGGCCACGGCCGACGCAGCTGAAGGCGTGCTCGCATTCCGGGAAAAACGGCAGGCAAACTTTGCCGACAGAAGCTGATCGGCCCGTAACAAATCGTTGATGGTTTTCATACTTCGTTAAAACAATAAGAGGGTCGAGTCATGGATAGCGTTCGCACCAACTATCGGTGGCGTATCTGCGCGCTTTTGTTTTTCGCAACCACTATCAATTATCTGGACCGTCAGGTGCTGGGCATACTAAAGCCAGTGCTTGGTACAGAGTTTGGCTGGTCGGAAACCGACTATAGCTACATAGTGGTGGTATTTACATCCTGTTATGCCGTAGGGATGCTGTTGTCGGGCCGCCTGGTCGACAAGGTAGGCGTTAAAATCGGCTATGGCCTTTGCGTGCTGGTCTGGAGTATCGCGGCCTGTGGGCACGCATTGGTAAAAGGCGCCCTGGGCTTCGCGATGATGCGTGCCTTGCTGGGTATTTCCGAATCTGGCAGTTTCCCCTGCGCGGTCAAGAGTGTTTCGGAGTGGTTTCCTCGAAAGGAGCAAGCACTAGCGGTGGGCATTCTTACCGCCGGTACCAGTATTGGCGCGGTGGCCGCACCTGCGGCGGTGCCGTGGCTCGCGGCGACCTACGGTTGGAAATCGGCATTCTTCATCACCGGGCTGACAGGTTTCGTGTGGCTGATTTTCTGGTACGCGATGTATCAAGTGCCCGCCAGACACGCCAGGCTTTCCCAACAGGAACGCAGCTACATCAATGAAGGCCAGGCTGACGGCCCCTCGGACACGGTTTCGGTGAGCTGGGCCTCGCTGCTGAAGCTGCGCGCCACTTGGACCTTCTTCACCGGCAAGCTGCTCACAGATCCTATCTGGTGGTTCATGCTGTTCTGGCTTCCCTCCTACTTCAATTCCCGATTCGGGCTGGACCTGAAAAGCCTCGGTCTGCCGTTGGTGATCGTGTATACCTGCACGTCGATCGGCAGTATCGGAGGTGGCTGGATTTCGTCCCGGCTGATTGCGCGCGGATGGGCAGTTTCCAAGGCACGGCAAACCACCATGCTGGGCCTGGCGTTCCTGGTGGTTCCCATAGCCTTCGCGCCCTGGATCAATGACATGTGGATGATGGTAGGGCTGTTGAGCCTTGCGGCGGCCGCTCATCAGGGATGGTCCGCCAACCTGTTCACCACCCCGTCCGATATGTTCCCCAAACAGTTGGTAGGGTCGGTCGTGGGAATCGGTGGGCTGGCCGGTGCGTTAGGCGCGACGCTGTTCCCGCTGCTTGTGGGCGTGATCCTCGATCATTTCAAGCTGCTGGGAAACATCAACGCCGGCTACAACATCCTGTTTGTAGTGTGCGGCCTTGCCTACCTCGTAGCCTGGTGCGCCATGGCGGTGATTCGAGGCGCCAAGCCGGTTGCCAATATCGAGCCTGTCGCTGAACGCCAAGCGCCCCATAGCGCTTAGGCCGGACACGCAACAGCACCGCCAGCGCGCGGCACCCCCGCCCTCGGCAAACCCGCGGGCCGGGGAGCCTGCAACCTCAGGGCTTGAGCACCACTTTCACGCAGCCGTCTTTCTTGTCCCGGAAGGTCTTGTACATTTCCGGGCCGTCTTGAAGGCTCATGGTGTGGGTGATGACAAAGCTGGGGTCGATCTGGCCTTCCTGAATACGGTTGAGCAGGTCATCGGTCCAGCGGTTCACGTGGGTCTGGCCCATCTTGAACGTCAGGCCCTTGTTCATGGCGGCGCCGAACGGAATCTTGTCGATCAAGCCGCCATATACACCGGGGATGGACAGCGTGCCCGCCGGGCGGCACACGTACATCATTTCCCGCAGCACGTGGGGGCGGTCGGATTCCATCATCACTGCCTGTTTCACCCGGTCATAGACCGAGTCGAACGAGCGGGTGGCGTGGGATTCCATGCCTACCGCGTCGATGCATTTCTCCGGCCCCTTGCCGCCGGTGAGTTCGGCCAGGCGGTCCAGTACGCTCTCGTCGTCAAAATTGATGGTGATGGCGCCGCCCGCCTTGGCCATGGCCAGGCGCTCGGGCACGTTGTCGATGCACACCACCTGCTTGGCGCCCAGGATCACCGCGCTGCGCACCGTAAACTGGCCAACCGGGCCGGCCCCCCAGATGGCCACAGTGTCGGTGGGTTGAATATCGCACTGCACGGCGGCCTGCCAGCCTGTGGGGAAGATGTCGCCCAGGAACAGCACTTGCTCGTCGGTAAGGCCGTCCGGGATTACCACCGGGGCGAAGTCGGCATAAGGTACGCGCACGTACTCGGCCTGGCCACCCGGGTATCCCCCGGTCAAGTGGGTATAGCCAAACAGCCCCGCGGTGGTGTGGCCGAACGCCTTATCGGCCAGGTCCTTGTTGCGGTTGCTGCGCTCGCACACGGAGAAGTTGCCGCGGCGGCATTGGTCGCATTCACCGCAGCAGATCGTAAACGGGACGACCACGCGATCACCGATCTTGAGCTTCTTGTTGCCCGATCCTACTTCCACCACTTCGCCCATGAACTCATGGCCCATGATGTCGCCGTGTTTCATACCGGGCATAAAGCCGTCATACAGATGCAGGTCCGAGCCGCAGATGGCGCACGACGTAACTTTGATAATGGCGTCGCGTGGATCTTCGATCGTGGGGTCGGGTAGATGGTCATCACAACGGATGTCTTTTTTTCCATGCCAGCGTAACGCTTTCATTGATAACCTCCTGGGTTGTGGTCGGTACGGTGGCCGTGGAATAACATTGCACGCCACCTGCTTTTTTTTCGGTGAAGCCAACGCCCGGCAAGTTCCGGCCACGTTCACGTAGCGCCGCTTGAATGCGATAAACGGTTTGATACTGGCGTGCGGTATGTGGGCGTGGAACCCAAGAAAGGCCTGTTCCCGCAACTTGGTGTAACGTGCCCGACGCTCTATCCTCGCCCCCTTGCCATAACTCGAGGGCCTACGCTTGAAACCGATGATCCTTCGCCGCCAGGTGTTGCGAGGTGCGCTGGGCTGCGCCGCCACCTTTGCGCTGCCCGCGTGGGCGGCTGACCCTGTCGCGCGGCTTACGGAGCAACTGCGGCAGCTGGAGCAGGCCTCAGACGTGACCCTTGGCCTGTGGGCAATCGATACCGCCACGGGTAGGGAACTGGCCTACCGGGCGCAGGAGCGCTTTGCCTTTTGCAGCACCTTCAAGGCCATACTCGCCGGCGCGATCCTGCATCAGGCCCAGGGTGATCCGGGGTTGTTGGGGCGGCGAGTGGTCTATGGGGCAGACCAACTCGTGGTCTATTCGCCCGTGACGGAGAAACACGTTGGCACCGGCATGACGGTGGCCGAACTCTGCGCCGCCGCGCTGCAATACAGCGACAACACCGCGGGCAACCTGCTGCTTGAACAGGTGGGCGGCCCGCCTGGCCTCACCGCCTTTGCGCGCGGCCTGGGCGACACGACCTTTCGCCTGGACCGCAACGAGCCCGAGCTGAACACCGCGTTGCCTGGCGACCCACGCGACACCACCACCCCTGGCGCCATGGGCGCGACGCTGCAACGCCTGTTGTTGGGCGATGCGCTGCCAACGCCGGCCCGGGAACAGTTGTGTGATTGGCTGAAAGGCAATACCACGGGCGCCACCCGTCTCCGCGCGGGCCTGCCGCCGGGTTGGGCGGTGGGCGAAAAAACCGGCTCGGGCGATTACGGCGTGGCCAACGACGCGGGCGTCATCTGGCCAAAGGGGCAGGGGCCCTGGATTCTCGTCATATTCACCCGCGGGGCGGAGAAGGCCTCACCGTGGCGCAGTGAACCCATCGCCGCCGCCACGCGCCTGGTGGTGGAGCGCTGGAAAGGCTCAAGTACACAGGCTTGCCGCCACAGGGCGCCTGCCAATTACAACAACACTCCATCCACGGGCTGCAGTGGCTCCGGCGCGGGTTCGTCCAGTAACTCCAGTACCGCGATTTCCAGGTTGCGGCACATGGCATCCAACGGCAGGTCATTGGGCAAGGTGTCGAATGGATCTGAGATCTGATCGCCCAGTGCGTCCAGGCCGAAGAAGGTGTAGCTGAGGATGCATACCGCCAGCGGCGTGAACCAGCCGATGCTGTCGACCAGGCAGAACGGCAGCAAGAAGCAGTACACATACACCGTACGGTGCAGCAACAGTATGTACGGGTAGGGAATGGGGGTGCCTTTGATGCGCTCGCAACCGCCGAGTACGTAGCTCAACCGGGACAACTGCTGGTCCATGTTCATCCGGGCCAGGTCACTGGCTTGGCTGTGGCGGGTAGCGTCCATGTACTGCTGGCCCAGCCGGCCAAGCTGCGCGCTGGCGGGGTTTTGCCTGGCCAGCAGCGCCGCGTCCATGCCCAGCCGGGAAAGAAGGCCCGGATCGGGCTGCTCGCCTCTTAGCTGAAATTTAAGCAAGTAGCCGAAGCCCGCCAGGCCCTGGGCGAGCGCTTTTCGAGGCGCGGGGTTCAGGGTGGGCGTCAGGCTGAGGGTTTGCCGGGTAAGGTTGCGGCTCACGATCAGCAACTCCCCCCACAGCGTGCGCGCTTCCCAATAACGCTGGTAGGCAACCGTGTTGCGAAAGCCGAGGAAAATCGCAAGCGTGAGGCCCCACAGGGTGAAAGGGGTGGCGGTAAGGATGAACTTGAAACTGAAGAACGTGCCATGCACCGCCACTACTCCGGCGCTTACCAGCACGGTGAACAGCACCTTGCGCCAGATAGCCGGAATGATGGAACCCTTGAGCGAGAACAGCAGGGTGGCGGCGGAGGGGTTCTGCGGGCGAATGATCACGGCGTACAGCGCTCCGGTGGCTGGGCTTCGAAAACCTGATGCGCGCAATGTTAGCGGCTTTTCCTGTCAGCCTGGTTCGTCATCGGCAAACGCCCCCACGCGTAATTCACGCACGCCCCCCTCGGCAACGAAGCGGATCACCGCCCCTTGGCCGTGGGTCAGCGCCAGCACGTGCTCGATCAGGGGGGCTTGATCGTGGGCGGTGAGCAAGGGCTTGTAGCCGTGGGCCTTGAGCAGTGTCCATGCCCCGTTCATGAATTCGATTCTGAAGACGTCCATCCCCTGTGTGCTCCGGGCTGCTTCTCCCGGTAGACAGCCCGGGAAACAACGCCGTTTAGTTCAGCGTTGCTGCGCGCGGATGGATGGCGGCTGGCTTACTCCATCGCCACCCAGTGGTCGGCCCCCACAGGCGCGAAGCGCTGGGGCGGAGCGGTGAAGCCGGCATCCTTGATGGGGTTGGGCGGCACGAATTCCTTGAGCAGGCTTTTGAAGTCCCGTCGGCGGCCGACCTGCGGCACAGGCACCGCGGCCAGCAGGCGCCGGGTGTAAGCGTGCTGGGGGTTGTGCAGCACCTGATCGCGGGCACCGATCTCGACGATTTGCCCGGCGTACATCACCGCCACGCGGTGGCAGATCCGCTCCACCACGGCCATGTCATGGGAGATGAACAGGTAGCTCAAGCCATGCTCGGCACGCAGGCGTTCGAGCAGTTCCAGCACCTGGGCCTGGACCGATACGTCCAGCGCGGAGACGGATTCATCGGCAATGATCACCTTGGGGTTGAGCGCCAGAGCGCGGGCGATGCAGATACGTTGGCGCTGGCCACCGGAGAACTGGTGCGGGTAACGCTCCATCGAGGCAGCGGGCAGGTCCACTTGCTGTAACAGTTGGGCGACCCGTGCGCGCCGCTCGGGCTCTGGCGTGCGATCGTGGATCAGCAAGGGCTCGCCTACCAGGTCGAACACGGTCTTGCGCGGGTTGAGCGCGGCGTAGGGGTCCTGGAACACCATCTGCACGTCACGGCGCACCCGTTGCAGCGCTTCGCCGGTAAGGCCGTTGAGTTCCTGGCCCAGCAATTTGATGCTGCCCTGATAGGCCAGCATGTTCATCACGGCTTTGCCGGTGGTGGATTTGCCGCAACCGCTCTCGCCCACCAGGCCCAGGGTTTCGCCCTTGCGCAGCTCGAAGCTCAGGCCCTCCACGGCGTGCACAGTGCGCGGGCGCTCGAACCAGCCATGGCGCAAGGCGAAGCGCACGTTCAGGTCCTGCACGGCCAGCACCACCGGTTGCTCGTTAAGCGCGGCCGGCGGAGGGGCAGTACCCAGCACCGGCACGGCGGCCAGCAGCTTGCGGGTGTACGGGGCTTGCGCGGCGGTG
>Ga0265797_10001296_pt1 | contig 44190 bp, 34 predicted proteins | sample P2T30metagenome_FD_192433 | JGI IMG/M metagenome (GOLD analysis project Ga0265797, IMG submission 192433) | Plant litter microbial communities from East Loma Ridge, Irvine, California - P2 T30 | ecosystem: Environmental > Terrestrial > Plant litter > Unclassified | place: USA: California...
TACAGTGAGATGCGTGAAGCTGGCAAAGCTCGTTAATCTTACACACCCGGTGCATGTTACGGCGTCCAACTCAGTGGTGATCCAATAGAACCAGAAAGATAGAACAAGAAGCTACCATCCTTTTGACTGTAAGTGTTGGAGGTCAACTTGAGGCGCGGGCTGCTTCTTGAGCTATTACGTCTTGCGGCCAGGTCAAGGCGTCCGCCCAGAAAGGTCCAACGTGGTCGACTATCAATCGAATAACTTGCGGGCCGGCATCTGCGAACCCCCAGAACCACGGTCTTTGGTGCAGTGTAGCGGCGAAAAAAGCTAAAACAGCTATCGCCTCCGGTCGGCGCTGGTGTAGACTCTCGACGTAGCCTTCAGGAACTACCAGTGGCCATGCCATAGTCGCATGAATCCGCTTGTTAGAGCTGTCTGGCACTGTGGACTTAAGGTTAAGTACCCATTGAATGCATTTCAGAGCTTCCAGGCATGCCTCAATGGACCATGTCAGCCCGTCAGGCAATGTTTCGAGAACGCTACGTAAGCGGGACGTTTCGGGCCCGATTCTTGAGCTGTCGGCACGCTGAATCCAGTCTACTACGTGGAGAAGAGGTTGCAGCTCGGCATCGTATATTTGTGTCCAGTTGTCGTTTACGACCACACGAACTCCACGGTGAATGCGCATGTAGTTGACAAAATCCGAGATAAATCGCCCAATAGCTTGAGGCGCTCCTGTCAGGGTGTCGTGAAGAATGTGAATGCCAAGAAGCGACACAAAAACGAAAGCGGCAATGCCCATGTCTTCATGCGGATTGGCGCTTGCCTCGTTGAAATGGCTAAGAGCGCGGGTCTGCAACGCGGTAGCCTCATGGCGGAACACAGAATTCGTATTGCGATCCTTTGTCGACCGATGTAGAGCAGCAAGGGCTAGTAGCTGATCGAGAACGAACGGAGCTGCTGATGCATTATCCAATGCACAGGCAATCAGGGAGTTCACGCCTCCTTCAAAGGCCATGTAGCTGGCCATATCAGTAGTAGCGTGGTAGAGCAGATGCATATGCAGTATAGTGAAACCGGGCTGCATGTTACCCTGGGCTGAGATCTCGCTGAAGGAGCCCGCGATCGTCGGCGAGATGGTGCGTTCCGTAACAGCAGCACTCAATGAAAGAGGTGTTTCCGCTGCGTCATGGCTGGAGATTCTTTCGCTTCGGCTCGAGGTGGCAGCGTACACGCAATGTCGATTTCTAATCGCACATTTCCGGCACGTTGGTTGTGTTTCGTCGCATTTGACCTTCCTCTTCTTGCATTCAAAGCACCCTGTCCGTGACTTCGGGTGACAGCGACGCCCTGTATGCTTATCAGTGGCGTTCGGCTCCATAAAGTCTTCTTGTGTGTCCGCTTGTCGAACTCGCATGTGAATGCGAGCGCAAAGAGGTTCGGTCCGGTTCGTTCGCAAACTCGAGGTCCGAGGTGAATGCCAAGTTTCGTCGGCTTTGCGGAAGAGGATCATCAACCCCGCCGAGCCCTGGTGATCTCAGCCGCTAGTGAAAACATGTGACCCGCCCCCGTGATCGTGCCGATGCTCATGGCTCAGAGCTATCGCCTTCTTCGCCGATAGAAGGAGATTCCACAGAATTACTCTCTCGGTGTGCGAGAGCACTCGAATGCTACGCGACCAGGCTTATTCTCGGAACTCGCGAGCTCGGTCTCGAGCATATCATGCACGTATAGGATACAAATCATAACGGGGCTATTCCGCTGACTAGCAAAGGCATGGATCTCGCCAAAGTTTGTGGATATCCACAGGCCAAAAGTAAGAATGGTGCAAACGCCTGATCATGAGCTTAGCTTTGTTCGTCTGGCAGAGATGCTCTACCATGTGGGTGCCCTAGTCTGCCACTATCATTCCGTGTTGAATCTGATCGGCTAAACGCGACCATGGCATGTTATCGTCGTTGACACTCCGTTGTTTCATGAAGAGCCTCGGCTCCACCCATGACTGGACAGATCACAAGGACTGGAAGTTCACGAGGTGTCATGTGAAGGCGAGCACCTCCTCAGTCATTGTCTCGGTCTCGCTGTATCTCGTCTGCGCTTGCAGCAAGCGCGGCGATAGCCTTCACACTATGACGCACATGCTAATGTCGTAGGTGGCTGAGACATAACACCGGACCTCGCCCGGCAGAACCCCTCGCGATTCAGCGGGTCTTGCCCAGGTTCATCATTCGAGCTTTCTCGTTTTGCGACTGTCGTGATCCTGGAAACGCAGACGCTAAAAGTGGTAGAGATATTCGTGCGCAACAACACACGCAATGTTTTAGTACCAACGGGCCGCAGCTGCCGTCTCCTTGCATTTCACCACGCCAACGATTGTCCCATAAGAATAACGTCTCGATACTCACCGCATGCGAAGTTGCTTCTCGAATCCGAAATACCTGTACATAACCCAACGAGTATTCGCTGCCTTGCATTGATCGACAACACACCGCTCTACAATCGTCTACATGGAAGAAGAAAAACTACGCTCTGCTCAGCCGAGCCAATCAAGTCACCATCGTCCGTCCTATGTCGACCTCGAGGCCGAGAGAGCCGCCGCTGCTGGTCTCTTGAAGGATGCCACCCTAAAGGGTACTGAATTATTCCAGCTTCCTCAACTCCTAATGAACTTTCCGCTGACAAGTGTACAGACGATGGGCGTATCGATGTGAACCTAGACTCACGCCTTAGTAGGACACTATCGACGCTGGTCAAGTTATCTCCGAGTGACAATGGCCTGCTCTCCCCGCCTCCACAATACATCCGCTACACATCTCCACAACATTTCCCTCTCCAGCTGAACATTGTGATCCACGTGGTTGGCAGCCGGGGCGACGTTCAGCCATTTTTGGCTCTCGGCAATGAATTACAAAAATATGGCCATCGAGTGCGCCTCGCCACGCACGGCAGATTCAAGGACTTCGTACACGATTCTGGACTGGAGTTCTATCCCATCGGTGGCGACCCTGGGGATTTGATGTCTTACATGGTGAAGAACCCTGGTCTCATCCCGAGTATGCAATCATTACGAGCTGGCGAAATCTCACGCAAACGCGAGATGATCATGGAAATGCTCGGCGGATGCTGGAACAGCTGTATAGAGCCTGATCCCCTCACCGAACAGCCTTTCGTGGCGGACGCCATCATTGCCAATCCACCGAGCTTTGCGCACGTCCATTGCGCAGAAGCATTAGGAATACCAGTCCATCTGGTCTTCACAATGCCCTGGACAGCAACTTCGAGCTTCCCTCATCCACTAGCCAATATCTCGGGCAAAACGAAAGACATGAAGCTCGCGAACTATCTGTCCTATATTCTGGTGGAGTTCATGACCTGGCAAGGCCTCGGTGACGTGATCAACAGTTGGCGCAAAGGAATCGGCCTGGAGCCGGTGCCGAATACGGAAGGACCTCTGCTCGCGTCGACATTGTCGGTTCCATTCACGTATTGTTGGTCTCCAGCTTTGATACCCAAGCCTGCAGATTGGCCAGCCAACATTGACGTTTCGGGATTCTTTTTCCGCGAGCCGCCGGACTATACGCCGTCAGACGATCTACGAGCTTTCCTGGATGCCGGAGATCCTCCGGTGTACATTGGGTTTGGCTCAATTGTTTTGGATGATTCGGTCGCCATGTCATCCCTGATTTTGGAAGCTGTCGATTCGTGCGGGTTGCGCGCTATCATATCTCGCGGATGGAGCCGACTTGATGGCCCCCCCCGACCAGACATCTTCTGGCTCGGAGACTGTCCCCATGAATGGTTATTCCAACATGTCTCTACAGTTGTGCACCATGGCGGTGCCGGTACAGCGGCATGTGGGCTACGGAACGCAAGGCCTACAGTGATAGTGCCTTTTTTCGGCGATCAACCTTTCTGGGGCGATATGGTAGCTGCTGCAGGTGCGGGGCCAGCGCCAATTCCGCATAAAACCTTGAACTCTCAAAGCTTGTCAGAGGCGTTACGATTCTGTCAACATGATGAAGTGAAGGTAGCTGCAAAAACGATCGCAGACAAAATGGGAGACGAAGATGGAGTACGAACCGCCGTTATGTCTTTCCTCAACAACCTTCCGGTCGAAAAGATGCAGTGCGATTTCCTGCATGACCAGCCCGCTTCCTGGTCTCTCAAGTTTGGGAAGCGTGTGACTAAAGTCTCTATCCTCGCTGCTGAGGTTCTGGTGAGGGATGAGGGCGTCAATCCAAGCAATTTCAAGGTGTAAGTACCTTTCATTACTCATGTTCCAACCAGTCGCACCAAAATGACTAACATTGAGACAGCTATCAGCCAAGTCCAATCCTAATTGAGAATCGACGTTGGGATCCTGCAACCGGGTTGACTTCTGCGCTCGTTGCCACCAGCGCAGATCTGGCCGGAACGGTAGGAGGTATTTTCCTCAAGCCTGCACAAGAGTATCGACGTGGACGTAGCCGCAGCAAGGGACCAAAGTCAACGCAACCAGACGATTACGACGACACCAGACCGGAGAGCAAGGTCTCGAGTGAAACCGGCCATTCATTTACCACCAACCATGACACTTCCCCACTCGTTCAGACGGACCCCGATCTTGAAACACGTTTGCAACAGGATGATATCCGAGATCGCCCGCATCACATGGCTGTGGCGGGGTCCATGGCACTCGCTTCGGGGAAATCATTGGGAAAGGTCGTTCCAACCTTTTATAAAGCCGTACTAGTGGACTGGCCATTGGCTGTAACTGAAGGTTTCCGTGGCATGCCTCGCCTCTGGGGTGAAGAAGTCAAGGACTACGGCAAGGTCACCGACTGGAAATCTGGAGCAATTGTTGCCGGAAAGTCTTTCGCGCTCGGAATCGGTGACGGTATCAGGGATTTTGCACAGCTTCCAGGTGAAGGCGCACGGAAGGATGGGACCTGGGGAGCTATCAAAGGCGTGGCCAAAGGCAGTGGAAGTCTGCTAACGAAGACCGTGAGTGGTGGGCTGGGTCTTATTGCGTATCCCGGACAAGGAATCACAAAATCTCTTTGGACGCTTACACATAGTGAGACTGGGAAAAAGATCATGGTAGCCAGACGGACGGAAGGCTCATGGAGAGCTAGTCGTGCTGCCCGTACAGTGATCGAGGAGGTCAGAGGGGAGTACTTTAACTTGAACGCGAGACAGTAGGGCAAGTTATAACGAGAAATTCGAATTGCATCCTAACCAGCACCTACGCCGAAGATCTGTTACGAGGGGGTTTTATCTGATCAAATATTGTAAAGTGCCGAAAGGATGCGCGAGAGAATCGAACCGTAAACCTCAACGAGGCTTCGAGTGAGATCTTCAAGCTACAAAATATCTTCACCGTTGCTTGAGTAACTTCTGACAATCGTTGCAGCTTTTCATCCCGGGTGCACGGGTTGCTCGGGCTCCCTCGCTTCGTGTGCCTTCATCTCGGGTTTGAAGAGGAGCGACCCCGCACGTCACCCGATCTAACTTTAATAACCAAGCTAGCTTATACGCCGATCACGGTCGCGCAAATCGGGTACACATATTGGCGAGGTTTTACTTTCTCGTGCATCTTGAGGTTCGACCGAGCTCACTCACGTTCGGAAAACTCGCATTATTGTGGGTCGTCTCGCTCTTGTTTTCGGGTCTTTACCAGCCCAGGAGGGTGACAGACGCGCGGTCAGAGACTTTAGCCTCAACTCCACCAAGCCCGTATGCAAACTAGTCCGCACGCTTGAAATGTAGTAATAGGTGTTCATTAAATACTTGCGAGCAGGTGTAGCTGTATCTTTGGGATTATCTGACCTTCGCATCTGAACCCGATCGTCTACCCTCACTCGAAAGCAAATGGTCGACGCAATGCGCAAAGCGCTGTGTGCGGCATTGGTTGTGGTCCGTACGGTAGTATTGGCGGGTGCAACCGTCCTCCGCAACTTGACTTACCTCAACCTAGTGATGCCAGGATGGCACAGCGACCCGAGCTGTGTACACGCGAGTGGACATGTTTTTGCGCTGTCTCGAGCTTCTTGGCGTTTCCTGGACTGCCGGTGTACGCCAGAACGAATTTGATCAACTGGAGACTTGCTAGCTACGCTTGGACACGATTAGATCAGCTCGACTTGCCTGATACCGCCAGAGACGTCGACTATCAGCAAGGAGAGTTCTTCGCACCTACTCTACGTTATCGTAGTTGCCAGTTTCACATGACTTGCACCTGCCTTGGGGCAGTCACATTCCAGTGGATGATGGGGACCACTCTGACAAAAACGATCCTTTTGACGGCGATGCTTGGCCCGATGCAATAACTTGGAATGCGTCAGCGATAGACCCAGATGTGCGTACCGTGGTCACCCGTGGTCAATGCAAATTTGAGACCGACACTTATGTTGTACCCACGGAATGCCATTGACGATCGCGACGAAAGCTCGAATTCTCTCCCAATCATCATCCGTTGGGCTAGAGTAAGCCGAAACTGATCCGTAATCCGAACGGATCTCGTTTATCTAGGTAAACTAATGCTATGTGAAGCCTCGCCGTTATCTAAACGCTAGAGACTTCGGCGCTAAATTCTAGCGCACGATCTCGAGCAGCCCGGGCAACAAACATCAACTTACACTAAGCTATCGTCACGGCGTTAAAATGGAATCCATATAATCGAAGATACCCCGAGGCGTAGGTTCGGTCGCTGGGATATAATAGGTGGGGTAAGGCATTGCAAATTACATTCACAAGGACAATCGAATGCTCGCCTCGGGTTCGCGAACAATAAACTTACCGGAGACGTGGTTGCCGCCGCGACCCAATTCCCAAGGTAGTCAGTGTAGTTGCGGGTTAGATAGTAACCATCTATGTTTCATGTTACCAAGACCGACAATATCGACGTCATGTCTCAAAATAGCACCAGAGTTTCGTATCCTATTCAATGTTTCTTTGCTCCATGTGCAGGACGAGCCATGTTTACAACACATACAAACATATTACACGATAGTGCGGTGATAGAAATTACGAAGGGTTGCGCTAATACCACTTGCGCTTGTCTGATATGCCGAGAATGAACGACCGAAGAATGTGTAGGTACCGTGCTTAAGATTATCTCTATCGTAGTAACAAAGGCTCTGCATCTACCGTTTTGTAATGCGCTTCTTAGTTACAAGTGGTTTGCGAGCTGAACCCGAGTTCGCGAAGCGAGGCAAAACATTGTGCTAAAGCTAGTACCCCTGTCCGCATACCGACTAGCTGCTTCCTCTTGCTCCCTTCCGCGGCAACGCTAGCACGAAGACTGACTGGCGTCCTCTGTTCATCGTAGATGTATATGTCTGATACCTTGTACTTGATCTGCTTTCGTCAGAACCAGATCCTTGACGAACAAATGTGCTAATGAGCAATACTACTTCAGCACGCTATGCCTTCCAATTCAAGAAACACATTTTTCCACTTGGACGAAAGACCACTTGAACGCACAAACACCTTCCGAGACTCTGCGAACGGCATCACCAATGCGACGTACAAAGCGGCTGCAAGTCTCTTCCTCACGACAAGAGATGCTATAAACGCCGATGTGCCTTTGGGTGCATGGGCCGCCGCCGCCGAAGCGACAAGTAAAGCGCCTACACTCAAAGATATCAGGAAGGGCTCATTCGCTGAACGCGGTTGGACCGAAAATGGTCTAATGCGAGCAGGGAAGGAGAGTGGTGATGCCGCAGATAAAGGCCGGATCACAGCGCACAAAGCAGAGGGCTCGAGTGAGCAACGACCAAAGCATCACGTGATTAAGCCTTTAGGAGCCACGAGCAGGGAAGAATGTGGTCGCACGCTTAGCGCTGCTCAAGATGACAAACAGTTCTCGTCGGCCTGTGTCGTACCACCCACAATTCCTTGGACAAGATCGACTGTCATCGCACTGAGCACTTTTTGGAAATGGTTCCTTACTCCACTAGGATTTCTTGTCACTATCTACGCACTGAACATCGTGGCATGGGGCGGTATGCTATTCCTACTACTTTGCAACGCAGCGCCTGAAATGTGCTGGGCATGGGACAGCCGAGAGGGATGGATTCGCGACTGCGACAATCTGTACAGCTCGAGGCGCATATGGCTGGAAATTGACAGTCAGATCCTCAACGCTTTGTTCTGCATCACAGGATTCGGTCTGATACCGTGGCGTTTTCGCGATTTGTACTATCTCCTACGCTGGCGCCTACTATCTGAGGAGAAACACGGACGTCATCAAAAGCTGTATGGTTTGCGCACACTGGGCGGTATCTACAAAAGCTGGGTGCGAATACCGGGATCCTGCACTTTGGACACCATGAGTCTCGAAGAGTACAATGCCATGACGTTTCCATCCGCAGCCTCTGGCTTGACTAGATATGAAGTCAACCTCCCTTCTGTCAAGGCCAATGCCCTCGACCCGCGCGTGCCCTGGAAGCTTTCCAAGACACCATCACCGCCACCAACTGGCATCCGCGCGCCTCCCACTGCTCTCTGGAAGATCGATGTTTTCGTCTGGTGTAATGTGTGGAACACCTTCTTCCAAGCATGCCTTTGCGGTTTTATGTGGGGAATGAGTCGTTTCAATAGACCCTCGTGGTCCACAGGCCTATTCATTGCGCTCGCATGTGTTGTCTCGGGCGTTGGTGGCGTGATAAGCTTCAAAGAGGGCAAGAGAATCAAGAGGATCGAGGGTATAAGCCAAGTCCCGGACAGAGCAGAGGAACTAAGCAGACTCTGTTCGACTGAGGGTTCAGAGTTTCACGAGGCTGAGATGTGGAGGGACGCTGGAAACGCTGTATAAAAAACAAGATTGCGAGCCACACGCATCCGGGGCAGTTCGAGTGTACAGTGTAATATCCGAAGGCTGTATCTAACAACCTGTACCTTTAGTCTTTCCTCGAACCATACGCGTTGTCATGATTTGATGAGACATACGATAGACAATAACACTGTCACCATCTCTTCGTTTGAGATTTGTTTGCGTATCGCTTTGGGAGCAACGGCTGGAATGGGCTTGAATAAGAACAATCCTTCCGCGCTCGCACGAAGCATTCAGTCCCACGTCTCGGAAAAAGTTACTCTGATTCCCTGTCCATAGTCTTACATTTGCAAATCAGCGCTTCATTCAGCTCGCAGGCTTCCTCTCTTCCAGTCGTTATAGGTGCCATCTGCGAAACATGTCAATGGACGGCTGCGTGCCACAGTACTTAATCGAGACCTTCAAGAAACGATCGAGTGAGGGAGCATCTTCACGGATGGTACTTGTATTCTTGAGTAACTATTCAATCTCAGACGCTCGCTAACTCAGAGCAATCAACGAGCATCTGTCTATGGAAGGCTCAGTTCGCAGATAGCTACTACGGCGTAGATCAAATCAGTCTCGTATCTAGTTGACGTGAGATCGTGGAGACGTTGTGTACATAGACAAAAGCAGAAAAGATCATCATTCCTCCTGGAAGCGTACGAGTCATCAAGTAAAATCAAATTTCAGGTAAATGGTAAGCCACTGCCTCTCGTGGCCAGGTCAACGCGTCCTCCCATAAAGGCCCAAGGTGAGCTGCAATCTCTGATACCAGTTGCGGTCCAGCGTTGTTAAACCCCCAGAAGTGTGGCTTTTGATGTAAAGTGGCCATGAAGAAAGCCAAGACAGCTAGGGCCTCCTGTTTGTGTTGGTGCAGGCTTTCGACATACTCCTCGCTTACGATCAACGGCCACGCGATACTTGCATGCACCCGTCTTTCCGAGTCATCAGCAACTGTCGCCTTGAGGTTTAACACCCATTGTATCCACCCTAAGGCCTCCAGGCACGCCTGCACAGATGATGTCGACCGGTCAGGCGAGCTTTCCAAATGCTTCCGTAACAAAGTCGTTTCCCGTACGGACGAACAAGTATCGGACGTTTCGATCCAGTCCATGATGTAGAACAAAGATCTCGGTTCTGTTCGACATATACGCGTCCAAAACTCGTCTAAGATAGGTCGTACTCCGCGATGAATACGCATGTAGCTGACAAAGCTGGTTGTGAAATAGTCGATATCTCGATAGCTTGTTGAGAGAGTGTTGTAGAGGGTATGGATCCCAAGAAGTGAGACGAACATCAAGGAGGGCATTCCAGTGTGCTCATTTGGGCCGTATTCTACCTCGTTGAAGTGGCTAAGCGCGCGAGCCTGTAGCTTCCTAGCTTCATGGGCGAACACGACCTGATCATTTCCTTTGACAGTTGAGCAGTGTAGTGCAGAGAGCGCTAGTAGCTGATTCAGTAGATAAGGCGCTGTTGATGCGTTGTCCAATGCGTAGGTTATCATGAGGTGTGTAATTCCTTCAGATGCCGTGTAGCTTGCCATATTCGTCATGGCATGGTGAAGTAGATGCAAGTGGAGCGCGGTGAAACCAGGCCGGATGTCAGCCGAGCCCGGGTCTCGACCTCTCAGTCTATTCCATGGGCTGGCTGGAGTTGTTGATGTTGCAGCCTCGCCGCCAACTGTAAGCGTTGTCTCGGTAGTATCTGGGGAACTTCTGCTCTCGGATCGGCTGACGCTGGGACAGTAGACGCAAGCCCGATTGCCAGTCGCACACTTCTGACATGTAGGATGGTGCTCGTCGCACTTCACCCTTCGTTTCTTGCATTCAATGCAACCGGCACGTGACTTCTTGTGGCCACGACGGTTTCCGCGCTCAGCTGTAGGTGTTGGCGTCATTGTCTTAACTCCGTGTGTTATCGTCAAGCATGCAGACGGTCGCGCGGCTTTGGGAAGAGAAAGTGCAGGACTCTTGGACAGGTTCATTCGCGCTTCGAAAAATGCGCCCGGGGCTTAGTAGCTCTTCGTAAATGTGCGAGCGAGCTTCAAGCCGAGGGGGACATGGATGATTTCCGCCACACGCAACGAAGCTGTTAGACCTTATCACACCTCCAGGATATGAGCACAGGCGTTGTAGATATGGACCTGAGCTCATCGAGTTGGTGCCACATGTCAAACCCTGAAATAGTTTCTAGCGGGTGAATCCTCAACGTGAAAGCGATTTGATTCCATTGCCTTCGGCATCTGAATCCATGACAGGGAGTGGCTGGGTTCGGGCTTGAAAGCGAGACTCGCGATAGGGATACGAGCCCGCCGCATCGAATCCTCATTAGCGCGACTGCCATTAGCCGTGAGCTTTGGTCAATGGACAGCCCGATAGAAGCTTCAGGTGAGTACGTTCATCTTCTGGTATTTATCACCCAAGACGCTGTTTACACACGCTCGTCGCGCTCGATTCGCTGGAGCACCCATATGTTTTTGTCACTTGAAATGTCCTTGCGCACGTTCATCACGGAGATGCATCTCGGTGAATCTAGGAACGAACGATTTTAAGTTTGTAATGCACCTACTCTCGACGCCATTTACTAATTGGTCTTGTTCGGGTCTGTCACAGTCTGCATGCACCTGTTTAGCAGTTCTCATTCAATGATATGCAATTCTTAGTGTCTTGAGTTCTTCAACCTTTGTTGTAGGCACAACTTCAGCTACACGTTGCAGAACACTGTTTTTCCAGATGTATTGCTATCCTAGACCATAACAACCAATAGCAACCACTGCTTGATTGTTGTTGCATGTGTAGCCGACAGTGTTTACCTTCTTGGTATGGACAAGATAGCATCGATCATCCATGCGCATCTATGCTCGTGTCGGAGCAGTCATGAACACAGCATTTTTCTCGGGGGTCCAGGTTACGGACCCCTTTCACATTGGAACGCTGAACATGCCAGAGAGATAGAATCTAATCTTCTGCACGTCCCAGCGCGGTAGTACATGGCGCGTCGTACTATTCTTGGTGCTCGCGAATGTATCCGAACTTCGTGTGTTTAGCCGACCGACAATTTTCGTGTTAGACATTTAGTGCAGCACATGCAAGCGTCGACCCCACTCCGAGCTTCCAGTCCAACTTACGAAAAGCTATTCTCGGCGCAAGTTTGGTGCCTCTACATTGTTGAAGCCCGAACCCTGATCTAGAAGAGCGCGATGCCCCATCATCTCGGCTTTGTTGATAAGACTGCCAAAAGAGTTCAGTTCGACAAAAATCATTCATGACAACCATTATACCTCCGTCTTTTTGTTTTCTCCTCTCCACTGCCTGCATGGGAATCCTCGACAGCCTCAGGTTTCCTCCTGTACCTCTCTATATCACCAAATTCTCAACCTCTATGCCGGCGACATATTCCCACTCGCGGCCATGATCATCCCGCATCTCTTCGCCGCCAGTTCAACGCTCGAAACACGCGCCACTAACGACAATGGTACGGCCAATAGCAACCTGTCGTCAGGAATTATCATTCTTCTCGTGCTAGTTGCTGCAGGCTTTGCGGTGCTAGTGGGGTATTCGACGATGCGGTTTTTCAACAACGAGAGTGACAGCTACTGGCATGGGAGAAGCGAGGAGCAGGAACAGTACATGCGTGACGTTCGCCAGCGCAATACCCGGGACATGGTTATTCCTTTGAGGATGAAAGAGCCTTTTCAAACCCACCGGGGAGACTTGTCGATCTCGGGAACCGGGCGGAGTAGTCGCTCGAGTCATGCTACAATGGCAACAGTACCATTGCCGTAGATTCAGACGGCGAAAAAGCAAAAGCTGACGACGCACTTGCCAAAATTCATCCAAGGGGTTTTCCGCTCTGGAAAATATCTCCCATCACTCGTGTATGCTTAGCATTCATCAAACACAGGTGCCCACGTCCTCGAGAATATTGAGCGACGCGGAACACATCACCTCTTCGCCACCATCACTTCTTGTTTGACAGACTTCGAAGGGATCTGAACGACCGCCCTAATACATGCGCGTTTCCATGGAAGACATCATACCAAGGCTCGAAGCCGGTGGTAGTGATGTACAAGCAAGCTTGGTCACGGGTGCACTCGATCTATGTCAGGGGTAGAGATATGTGCTACTGGACAGAAACCAATGGAGCTGGAGTTTGTTCGACAAGATTTTTCGGTCTAATCGCTCGCTGGCCTGGACCCGACGCGAAGACTTGCCATGATATGTACTCGTACACGAAATTCTCTCACCTCGTGCACCTTACATACTCGACGGAGTGTATGGATCGCCGGCCCGATCTTAGTAGATTCCCAGGAACACAAGAAGGTGTCAAGGGGACGGAGGCTACTCCAACTGGCCTTCGAACGATGCGCTACGTCTCGCTAGATTACATAGCTAGAGCCATGGCTCTCGGTAATGCATTGGATAATTGTAACATGTCGCATCTCTCGACTTCGAAGTTGGAATGCGTCCTTGACTGATTTTCTTATCCGTTCAGTATATCATACCTAGTTGACTGAGCCGTGTCAAGCTTAAATCAAGCTTAAATCAGCAGTATCATCGCCGACCGTTAACAAGGGAAATATCAGCCATATTGTTTAGCCACATCTTGTGCGGTAGAGTCATCATGTATCAAGCTCGAGAGACGCGTTCTCAAGACTTGGAGTACGGTTGGTACGACCATCTTAGAGTGATGAAATGGTGTCAGGTGATGAAAATCTGCAAGCCGCCTTGGAACAGTCTGGCTGATAGTTCATGAAGGATTTCTCCGTACAGCAGGAGACCTCGTCTGGAATGATTTCGGTTACAAGTTATCTACAAAGAAGAAGGGTTTGTCAATTTTCTAGCCCTTTCCAACCTGTGACGATAGCTGATCTAGAGCTCTCGGTTGCTATTAGTCACCATACACTTCAGTCGGCGGCCTCTCTTGACGCTATCTACAGATCGTTCGCTTCAGCAAGTACAGACTAGTAGGACATATATGCCACAGTGATCATACGTCTGTGAATTTGAGCAAGATGTATGAATTTGTAACTTCTATCACACCGTCTATTTGCATACCATCGGTATGCCTCTCTCTGGTGGTCCCGAGCTTGTATACGCACTTGCGTTGAAGGCACGGCGTCCCAGGTTGCTTGGAAACCTCCACACAAACATGGCCACAACCCCAAACATCAAGACGCCATCAAAGACGTAAAGTGTCCATTCGTTCCGGAGTGGGTATCCGTCATGGCCCATGGCGTACTCGACGACGCGAAAGATTGACCTTATCATGATCAAGACGCTGACCACGTATAGCATTACCATGGTTTGTTCCCAGCCTTTTCCGTACTCTTGCAATGCGTTTGGGTTGCGCTTGCGGAAGCGAGAGTGGAATATTGCGGCCGTCACAGCAAACAGCCCGAAGATCACTATCTGTACGAAGAGACCAGCAAGAACGATGTTCTCTCCTGTCGACATAGAGTCTGCGGAGACCATTATGCCCGCACCGCCTGCCTGGATCATAAATGATATGACGTCGCCACAGACGAAAATCTTCGTGAGCCACTTGACAGGAACAACTGATAATGACCCGGCGCTGAGATTCCGGATTACGCGACCTAAGACCATGTAGACTGAGGCTGCGAACAGTGCCGGGGCCACAAGTAAGAATGTACTTTGCAGGACATAAGGCATGAGCTGGTCCGTTTGATCTCTTGCGATAGCCCTCATCGCGTATCCTACGGTCTCGACTATGAAGCTAGTTAGAAAAGGGAACACGACGAGGTGAAAGAGAATATCGTACGAAGACCACCAATGATAAATACGACACAGAACCAGGTACGGGCCTTGACTGTACACCATGCCACATAAGCTGTCCCGAGTGCAAAGAGCGCGGTAAACAACGCTGCTGCAGGGGTCGATGGTAGGTAATTCCAGAGGAAATAATCCCCCCTGTATGGCTTGAGAATAGCCATCTGGTCGAATGTGCGCGGGCGCGAATATGATAGGTCGATCGCAAAGAAGGGGGAGGAGTACTAAGAGCAGTGTTTGAGTGCTTGGATTATAATTTCAGTGCTGGCGATATTGTTTATATGTTGCGCTACAAACCTGGTTCGCACTACCTCCGATACGAGGGCTTCGGGCTCTTCTCGCATTCATCTCCCATCTCAGGACCTGGTCGATCCTCAGCCTACACTCACAGCCACACTGTGCCTCAATACGTCTCGCAACTCGTTTAGTGCCTAGACCCCGCATCCGAAGTACTAGTGCTGAACTCTATCTGGCTCGCGTTCATGAGTGCGAGTCCTGTCCTAGCAGCGTGGCTTGGAGCCTCGAATCCGAGAACTTGCGAACCAGGCGTCCTATCGTACTTGTAAAGGCTCTTCTAGCAGTCTTTGTAGATTCGTGGCCATCGAAAGAACCTCACAGCTGAATCAGTGTTGCTGAACAGATACACGACGCGTTTCACCAGAATGAACAGCTACAGTCTTGACATCGAAGATTACGTGCTGTATTTATTCAGAGGGCAACTTTAAGAGGCCGGAAGTCGATGGCTACAGGCCTTGTCCGTTTCAAAACACTGCCGCTCGTACATGCTCAAGTCCACACCCGAAGTAACGATCTAGCCCGCAGCTTGCGCCGGCCTTCCGCTATACTTCGGCCCATCATCCGCGTGTTATAGTCATCGATGAGACAAAAAAAGTTCTCAGCCTTGTTAGTTTTACACTGTACTACGTTCGCGTCGTAAGAGAAATAGGATATCGGGGAAAGGGGGATGGCTCCATGTCATGTGCTGGCAACTCGTAGTCGCTCACCTCCACAGAAGCTTTTCAACCGTCGCACAAACTTTTGAACCACGCCACCAGTTCAAGCATCTAAGTCCGTTCGTAAAGTCGACTCGAAAGCAGCGAAGTGGGCACTCCGTTGAACAGACTCTGCATGTCGAATGACACGAGCGCCTGGACCCTGAACTTTCGCCATACCTCATGTCTCTCCTATAGCAACACACGGAAGTAACCCGTTTATCTATCTGATACTCTTCCTAGCTAAAAAGTATTTTGGGTTTTGATGACTGAAATGCGCACTTGAATTGTAGGGCCGCACCCTACATAAGATCATTAAGTTATCAGGAATGGTGTACTGATCACTTGACAAGAAATCGGTTGCTTAGTTGTATATGACTAGCCATTATATGAATCTTCCCTCTCTAGCATCAAGATTCGGAACATACGCTGGTGATAGCACATGATATGATTTTTACCCAGCATTCCACCATTAGTAGAGGACAGCTAATCACTGTTGCAGGATACAAGACTTCCCTTCAAGTATCAAATCTCTTGAGCTAAAGCCAACCGAGAATGTGAAATTTCCCTTTGGAATGATCCAGTCCTGCTGTATAACGTCCCAAAAGCTCACATCCCTTCTGGTCAGAGGGAACGCTATGCTCTCGGTAGTTTCAGGCTGTAGGAACGTTTTGTCAAATCCTCTCAAGACCCTCAAAGGCGTACCAGATGGGGTGGTATCCTGGGGGAACGAGAGGTAGAGCTGTGGCACCGCCGAACCTGGTGCTTTGCCCACATTCTTGACTTTCACAGAGGTCGTAGCTACTTCAGTCCAGAGATCTTTCCATCCTCCAGGAATCTTGCCGATTTTCCGGTCCGGGGATGCTTGCAGATCAGGCTGGATTTTGATATCGAGTATATCGTCGAGCTCGAAATCAGTGTAAGATAAGCCAAATCCGAATTCAAAGAGGGGATCGATGCCGTTAGCATCAAAGTGCTTGTAGTCAATTAGTTGGCCCTCCGTAAAATCTGTGCTTGGATCTGTGGTTGAGCCGGTCGTGTTGACTATTGGCGGGCCGTAATCAGATTCAACCCTGGGAATAGTGTACGGAAGTCGACCGGAAGGCTCTTGCTTGCCCCACAGAACATCGACTATAGCATTCCCAATTTCTTCTCCAGGATAATGAGCTGACAATATGGCTGTCACTTTCTCGTTGTCCGCCCAAGGCATTAAGACAATGCCAGGCCCATGGACCACGACGACGGTCTTCGGGCATAGTTGAATGGTAGCCTCTACAGCTGCTGTTGCGTTCCATGCAAGGTCCAGGTTCTCTCTGTCAGACCCTTCCGATGCCCAGGCCTTCAGGAACAGTAGGCATACGTTTGGCACTGGGTAGATTGAGCGAAACCTACCCTCAGCGACCATGTTGTTGTCAAAGAGTGCCTGTACGCGGCCACCGTATGCCTCAACGTAATCACGCACACTCTCGAATGGTGAGGTGAGCCTTGTGTGACGAACGGATCCGGAACCACCACCAATGTCCAAGAGTCCGATTTCCAGTCCCTGTGTGTCCCCATTGTCATTGAAGTAAGCAGCTCCAGAGACAGGATATGGAGCACCATTACCGAAGACACCAACATTCATCGGCTTCGCCAGAGGTAGGTAGTTGTCGGTGTTTTTCAGCAGAACCGTACCGGCCGCGCCGAGTTTCCGGATAAGGCTGGAATGGTTTCCACGAACATCGAGTGAAGCTGGCGTAGAGTTCAACCCCGCATAGCCGATCGTATTGATCCCCAGGAGTACTGCGTTCGCCGGATCGACTGAGGGGAAATTGGCGTCTTGAGCTAGTTTGAAATAAGGCTTCATCACTCTGGTCACCATATCGTCAAGCCGATCCATAGGCACAGATCCGTTACGCACAGCTTGTAGCAGCGGTGTACCGAAATAAGAGGCTCCGTACAAAGCGCTCACGTTTCCAGGCATCTCGAGGTCGAGACCTGCATTCGCATAGCTAGCGGTACCGTGTGTCGCAAACCAGTCGGATACGACGTACCCTGGGAACGCAAGTTCGTCTTTGAGTATTGAGAGTGACTCTTCGTCGTTGCAGGCGTATTTGCCGTTTACGCGATTGTACGCACACATAACGCTTGCTGTGCCAGCTCTGACTGCGTCTGCAAAGGGCCACAAATAAAGCTCGTGGAGCGTACGATCGTCGATGTTTGACGACAATGCTTCAGTGATGGTTCCGTTCGCGCTCACTTCTCGAATACGCTGCGTCTCCTGCTCGTTTCCGATGAAATGCTTCGAGCAAGTTTGGACGCCTTGCGATTCGATACCCATCACACTGGCATTCATAGCGTGCCCAGCAAGATAAGGATCTGGTCCAAACCCTTCCCAGTTGCGGCCACCTTGTGCGTGCCGTCCCATCGCGCCGGCTGTTGGTCTAAAATTGTGTCAGCGTTCAACAGGGAAGCGTTGTTGCAAGCATCGGGACTGGAATATAGCATACCCTAGATGTACGTGCGCGCCTTTACCCCTGAACTCCTCTCCAAGAGCAATGCCACGCTGGTACATGAGGCTCGTGTCCCAAGTGGCTGCCGTAGCTAAGCCGGATGAGAAGACACTGACGCCATCAGAACGTCCAAATCCAGCAGGACCATCTGCGTAGCAAATGCCAGTGAAATTGAGTCGCGGAATACCTCCAACTTGACCGATGCAAGCCGGACCAGGTTGTCTGTAAGCACCAGACACTATTCCAATCTTCTCGTCCGTCGATAGCTGGGTTACGAAGTCTTGAGCCTTCTGAGTGGCCGCCTCCCATGCTAGGATCATGTCAGTCCAACATAGAACTTGAGAAATACCAACGACGATTGATACATACTGAGAGTTGCGTCAGCAGGCGCGAGAAGTAATGGTAGCAATGTGCATAACACTTTGAAGTATCGCGTCGGGGCAGGCATCGTAGTAATAGTTGGTTTGAGGAGCTTTTCCCTAAATGAAAGTTGGATCAATCGGTTTAAATACAACCTCCAACGCCATGGGCCGATTGCATGGACTTGGAATTCTTGGAGGCTCGGGACAATAGGACCCCGACGATGATGTTTACCCGTTCAGCCTATGTTCGAAAACAGGACCTCTTGTTCAATCCGCTCATGGGAAAGAGGGGTGAAGGTTTGAGTGGCTGTAGCTTTCTTCAAGTCTCAGTCTGAACCGAGAGAGCGTGTAGACTCTACTGGCCTAGTATCTTGTGATTTCCTTGGCAAAAGTCTAAGTACGCAAGCGAACCCGAGCAATACCTGCTTCTACTGCGCATCGGTTCTATGGGCCGTATCCATGTACCCACCAGTTTGCTTGATTGTGAGGATAACTCGTACTAATACTTTACCGATTCAATACATTGTTCCTTGTAAGTAGACTTTAGCTGACCTCACCATCTCTGCACCTGTACGGTTCAATAGGTTGGAACAGAATGCATGATCTTGGATGAGGTAGGATCCTATGAAAACCGCTTCGAACGTTCGTACTTAACCCCGAGACTGATTGTGAGGCTACTTCGTAACCAATCAATCAAACGTATACCACATTAAAGTGCATCTTGGTTAGCTCGAGCGGGACACGACATGCTGACTCGTTTCGATTAAACCCGAGGCGACCCGAACAAGTAGAACGCTGGTGTCTGCTTCGGGAAAGACCCGAACGATTCGGAAAATTCCGAATTGTATTCCGATCGGAACTCTGGAGCTTGACGTCAAGCGTGGGGAAGTGATAGCTTTCGAAAGGATAACTTCTGAGAAGGCCTATTTATAGAAGGAGGTTACTAGAGCTAAGGGGCTTCTACATATGCGTAATTAACGTAAGAAAGGGAAGCGTATAGCTACTAAACAGAAATTAATCTTTAATATATAGGAACTTCTTTTCTTTTACTCTAATATAGCACTTCGGAACGCGTTACTACCTCTATCTAATTCGATATACGGCGTCCGTAACCTTCTACCCCTAGCTTCTAGATCTTAGACCCTTTTAGCTTAGTAGTTCGATACCTTCCTATCGCGGTAGAGCTAGATATCTATACTATAATAAAGTAGAGTAACTAGGGCGCTATAGGCCGATACCTATATATAATACTTAGCGGTATCGTAAAGGAGCGCTTTTGAGTCTCGAATCTAGCTTATTCTATAGAGCGGTAGTCCCGTAAGCGTAACTAATTTTCTTTATTAAGGTAGCTACCTTTTCGTCTTTATCTCTAAGCGCACGTTAGATCTAGATTACTCTCGTAATCTCGTCTAGGAGGTAAACTTCTACTTATACCTTATAACCCTAGTTACTCTATATAAGTATAGATTCTGTGAAGGGCGAGCCCATTGTGAGTGAAGCACTGGCAGACTGGCCTGTGCTATAAGACTTGGCGCGGCGTCCGCATATTTCCTCCCGGAATCCGCTTAGAACTAGACTCCTTCCTATATCGAACTTGTTGAATACCACGAGGACTCTCTGCGTATGCGTGGTCCACCCGTGACACGTACGCGTTACTCGCCCGTAATACTAACGTAGCTAACGTAGCTAACGTAGTGTGATAACGCCTAGAGATCCCGAGGCGCTAGAAGCGCGGGATCCGTAGTTGGCTCCAAGCGAGGCCGCTGGGACCAACAGAGCACGGGTTACGTGATTATGCAGACTGCTCTGTTGCTCTGCTTGCTCTGTTGCTCTGTTAGTACAGAGCAGAATGAAGGGACGAACGAGTCTCCTAGTATATAGAACGGACACTTTCCTTAGATAGGAGCCTCGTACTCAACTCATGTATCGAAGTCGGTGATTATAACGGACAGTATTCATTATGCCAACCACCTTCTTCCCTCGCCTTAGTTAACCCTTAGTTTGACTCTAGTTAAACCTAGCGGCATTCCACCTCCGTTACACGTAGCCGACGTAGCTAACGTAGACCTTAGAGTCTATGTAGTATACCCTCCGCTAGTATATTACCTAACATACTACTAATCTAGAGCTTGACTTAAACTTTATATGTCTACTCTCCTATAGCCTCTTTAACTAGAAAATAGAAGTACGAATAGTACTACGAGCTTTACTTAGAGATCACTCCTAGTAGAAATCTTGAATAATATTAGAGGACTAAAAATTATAATACTGAGAGAACTATTAAGCATGTTAATAGACATAATAGTAGAGCTAAACTACTACTATATATAAGTAAGTAGCTAGGCTGTTATAGCGTTAATCCTTCGATAAATGGAGTACCGTAGCTACTTAATAAGCTAAACTAGCTCCCCGACTTACGTACTTAGCTAAAGAAAATGTATAACGAATACATCGCTTAGTATATCTTCGAGGATAAAAGAATAACAGACCTACTACTACTCGAAAGGGTCCTTTTCAGCCTTGATTTCGAGTTATATAACGACGCCTAGTACTTAAGTAACTCGATTAGACTTATAAATAATTATTTCTTAGACTAGAAAGCGTAGCTTTTGGAGTAGGAACCTCCTAAGGTATAACTCCTAAATGTATAAGTTCCTTGAGAAGTAGTTAGTGTTAAAATAAGTCTCTATAGGTCTAGAAGTCTTTATCTAATTCTAGGACTATACTAGCCCGGATTAGGAAAGATTTTCTTATACTATCTAGATACCCCGTAGGGCTTCTAGTTAAAGTTAGAATTCGCCCCCGGGGCGACCCTACTACTTTAGGACTCCTAACTCTAGAATATTAATAACTTCTAAGACCCTTCGGCCGTTTAAGCTATAATCTTAATACGGTGTTATCCGGTATCGGACGCGGGATAAGAGTTTATAGATTATTGATTTTGTAAGCTAGAGGACGCGTAATCTTGATTTATAATCAAGATTTCTATAGTTTTCTCTAAGGTTCTTTCTATTACGCAAGCTACTATACGGCCTCCTAAGGGACTAGGGGTCCGCCGAAGGATATATAAGGACTCTCTTTAATATGTAGATAGTCTGTCTTTTCTCTAACCGAGCACTAAGATAATTAATCTAATATAAGAGTTTTTATACTCTTATCTCTACTTATCTTTTTATCTATCTACTAGTCTATTTACTAGACTATCCTACGATATTCGGCGTACCCTCCGGCTTATACTACGCTTCCGTACGACATCTCGGTCACTGTCTTAAGAATATCGCCTACTATTCTACGTCGATTTCAATACTTAATAATCACACTAGATAGCTAGTTCTACTAGCGGGTAAGGGGGTATCCCGAAGAGTTATCCGAATATTAAAGATCGTATACTAGACGAAGTAAGAGACGACAATACGGTAACGTTATAATACTTATTCATCGACTAGCGCAGCTATATCCTCGAGAAATAGAAAGGTTTGTCAATTTATATAGCTAAAGATGCGCTGCGATTCTATAAGTAGCAGATGTGAACTCGAGTAAGCAAGTAGACTGTATAGAGCGGATACTTCGGGCACCACATGGATGTCTAACTCGAGCGTAACGTTAGGAGTGGGGCAAGAACCACATGCCCCGTGATCCTAACCCTGCGGACCCAAAGTACTGCAAGAATCACAATCAAAATCAAGTGGTATAAACGTATAAAGCCATACAAACGATGGCAAACTGCCCTAGAAACGTACCGGTCGAACAAACTTTTTTATCATTACGTCCGGCGAGAGAACGTTCGCACCCACTTTGGGAGGGGATTTAGCAGGCTGCCAGAAGCAGATGGACCGCTTACACTGAACGCAAATCTCCCGCAATCGTTTGTTTTTTGTTTGTTTGATCCGCTATCACTTGAGGCTGGAAAGAAGGAAGTTTCTCATAGGTTGCTGCCTCCTGAGATATTGCGTCTCTCATCGCTGCTGGCTTCTCTGCCATCGTCTTTGGGCCCATCGAATAGAGCGTGCTTAAGCGAAAAGACAGCTTCAAGTGGGCTATGCGCTTGATCCCAACGTACATTACAGGCACTGCGTTTCGTTTAAGTGGTTGCGGTTGTCATGATGTGCTGTTATGCAAGGATACTGGTGCTTGCTTGGGTTTCGTAGCGAGCCTAAGACAGCACTGCGCGCACGCAAACACCGACGTGTCAAACGAATTGTAACTATGACCAACCTAGGTTTAGACGAACAAACCAAGAAGTGAACTCAGAAGTCAGTAAGTTCTTGCTCAACAAAGCTTAGCGCAGCGCTCTTATTGCACTTTCACTGTCTCTTACCTAACTGTCGCGGGGTTTGAAGCAGTCGTAGTTCTCAGGAGCTGCTCATGTGTTGGCGCTGCAGTGAGGTGCAAGCTGCCGCATTGACAATGTCTTGAGATGCAGCTTGGTGAGATACGGCGGGTATTGAAGCGATGATCATGCCATACCTATCTGCTATGAAGTGAGAGAGGCAACATGATTTCTACATTGATGAACTCGGCCAGTGGCTGTAGCCTTCTGCACGTCACTCCGTCGCCGATTCCCTACTTGCCATATGGCCCAGCAATATCCTCTTCCCTCGCTTTGATTCCCTGCACGCTAGCATGCACACAGCTTCGCTTTGCAGCCTCGAACGCATGTCCGAAAGCCTTCGGCACGGCAACCATGTCAGTCATTGCGCTGACCATATTGAAACCCTGATCCACATACTGGCTCGCTTCCTCGCCGCTATTGCAGTAGGTTCCGCTCTTCTTACCCGCATTTTCCGCGGCTTTGTTCACAGAGGTGATTGCCTCCACAAGCTCTGGGTCGCGCTTTCTGGCGATGATTGGATGGCCGGTGTTGTCTCCCAAGTCGAAGGGGCCGACAAAGAGCACGTCTATGCCTGACGCAGCAGCAATATCGCGTACATTCTGAAGAGCGGCTTTTGTCTCGATTTGTACTGCGATCACGATGTTGTCGTCGGCTTGTCGTAGATATTCCAAGCTCGAGAGCTCCTTCGCCGAGCTTCCGTGTGCGCTCTTCTCGACAAACTCCTCCATGCTGAACGGGCTGCCGAAACCTCCGTTGCCGGAGGGTGGGAACTTGGAGTACCGCACAACGTTCTTTGCGTCCTCGACTGTTTCGAGGAGAGGGACAAGGATGCCGTGGGCACCGGCGTCGAGTGCACGCTTGATCATCCAGTGCTGGCCATCAAGTACGCGCACAATTGGTGAGACTCCGCATGCAGCTTAGGAGGCGACGAGTTCGTGCATGGAGTCGTCGGAGATATTGCCGTGTTCCTGGTCAATGAGGACCCAATCGACATTCGGCGACGAGCGGCAGATGGCGCGGCCGAGGTTGGTGCCGGGCAGCATTTGCCAGGCGCCAAAAGTGGCCCCAGGTTTCTGAAGGACTTTTCGAAGGCGGTTCACAGGTTGCATGGTCGGGCTTGAGTTATGAGCAAGAGAGGATCTTCGGTAGCATGTTGTGTGTGCATTCATCAGTGCCCCGCGTCGACGCGTAGAATCTCGACTGAAACGCGATAATAGCACCCGGAAGTGACTCGCTTACCTACAATGACATTACATCCTTACGGAGTGTTCTTAGTAAGTTAGAATTCGTTTCCGCCTTATCGCAATAGCCAACAGGATGTCGTTCCCTTACCAACGACCGTCAATCTGAGGAGCACAGGACTGAGCGTCCAGGCTCAAACCTCTCGAGACGGGTTGGCTCCTTGCCATTAACGCTATGGTGATATTACAAAGTCTAGGAATCGACAGTCGTCATATCTGAAGTATTACTCCCAGCTTTATTCTCGCGATCATCACATTTATCAGGGTGTCATGCCGATGATGACTCACCAAGGTCTTTGCCACGATGCGTAGGTATGCTAGCAGACGGATCGGATACAAAGCTATATACGTACGGATAGGCAACCCAGTGGTTGGCTCTATTGACAGGACGCAGCTCGAAGGGCTATCGCAGGATGCAAAGTGCGAAATCAGGAGTAAGCCGAGTCCTCGGCTTACTTGCTAAGCTGATTAGTGCGCCTGAGGCAGAGATCAAGGGCTGTCACGTTCTGACTGTGACACCTCCTGCTCTCTTCCTCAAAACCGAATGATAAGAGGCGCTAGAGTAGTATGAATACACTCCGTTAATAATGCTCGAATTATAGCATCTAACCATTATTAGCTATATATGCCTCCCAGGTCGCCTAGGCTAGTTATAATAGAACATACGGACAATAACCTTTAAGTCTCCGTGTTTAGAAATGAGGTTGTTCTGACTAATTGAGGCTTTATCTACTTAGTGAGGAATATAAGCTAGAGGGTTTGTTTATGAAATCGTCGTGGAATAGAATTAATATAGAGTTGATACCTCTTTTACTATAGTAGTAAGGAACCCCTCTCGTAGACCTCTTATATGAAGTGTTGTTCGTTAGAGAGATCTCTTTTCTAGGAGACCTTACCTTACGACTCGGAAAACAAGGCTCAACTCATTTTAGCACGTACTAGATCAGGTATACAGGTAGACCGGCCTATACAACAGTCAACGAACCCCTAACCCTAAACGACCAAGATGTCACCGCCGCAGTCAAGTACGCTAAAGACAACAAGATCGCTGTGGCAGTCAAAAATGGCGGGCATCAGAACAGCGGCGCCTCGTGCACCTCCGATCCCAATATCCTGATCGATCTGAAGCCGACATACAAGGACGTTGGTAATGTTCAAAAGTCCCAGACTAGAATATCGAGCTACGCCCAGTGGCTTTGTTTCAGGAAAGACAAAAAAATATGACCTGAAATGGTTTAGCACGTTCAACGACTGTGATAGCTGGCTTCTCTCGAGCCAGACCTTCGACGAGCCAATGTGCAAGAAAACACGAAATTGGGTCTTTACGCAGCCAGGCAAGTTCGACCACTCCTACGAAAAGGGCACTCCATCACTATAGATCAGCCCGATTCTTACACCTCTGACAGACTCTGAACATGGATCTTGAAGAATGAGATTTAGCCGGTCGGCCTGTGCCTGGAACCTCATATCTCCACATGGCGTCCCCATGGGCTGAGAAATAATGATTGCGGAGAGCATTGTTAGGCGAGATGCGGGCGCATCCCAACCTCGACTAGGAGAGGATAGAGAGTCTAGTACTTTGATATTCTCAAGCTGCTTTAGCCAAAGTTAGTAGAACCCGAGAGTTACTAGCGTGCATGTAGGGGAGGAGATCAACAAACGCGAGCTTCCTCGTGCTCGGTACGAAGCGATCAATGCAACCTCGGCGGCTCAATGCCACGGATCAGAGCACATCGATACCTGGACGACGACACATCCTCGTAACGCTCCCCGCACAATGACGATGCCTCATGCAGTATTAGCCGGCGTAACGCATTTTGAACAGTATTGCATGATACACGATGCGGAGGCTGGTACAGAGACTGGAAATCCGATTGTTCGGAGTCTGCTGTAAACTCATTTGAAGCTTCTACAGCGTCAATTCACATTGTCCAGTCCGCAGATTCTCGTCACATCAACTTCATTTCATCATGCATACTATCTCGGGATGGCTTGTCAGCCTGCTTATTCTGAGCTGTCATGGCATAGTGGCTCCCGGCCATACGCTATCCTCATCAGCCCAAGCTCTCCAATTTGTTTCTGGGGAGCAGCAGCAATCGAATGTCGTTACATGGGACGAGCATTCGATACTAGTCCGCGGCCAGCGCGTTATGTTGTTCTCCGGCGAATTCCATCCATTCCGTTTACCATCGCCCGGCTTGTGGTTCGACATTTTTGAAAAGATCAGAAGCATGGGCTACACGGCAGTGTCCTTTTACCTTGACTGGGCTCTCCTGGAAGGCGAGCGTGGTCACGTCCGCGCCGAAGGGATTTTTCTGTTGGAGCCCTTCTTCGAAGCCGCCCAGCGCGCTGGGCTATTTCTCATCGCGCGACCTGGTCCTTACATCAATGCGGAAACCTCGGGAGGCGGTCTGCCAGGCTGGTTACAACGAAACAAAGGTCGAGTCCGGTCGACAGCCAGGGATTACATCGAGTCCACTCAAAGCTACTTGGACGAAGTACTGTGCATCATTGCAAAGTTCCAGATCGTTCGAGGTGGACCGATAATCATGGTCCAATACGAGAACGAATACTCCATCTCCGACACGCCCGAGTCTCTCGCCGTCCTTCCAAAGATCTTCGGGATGGGTGAAGCGCTTGACTCTGACGACATCGATACGCTAAGCACCGACCTCTTCCCTGACTACATGGAACACATCAAGAAACAGTTTACTGACGCCGGTATTGCTGTTCCGCTTATGATCAACGATGCCGTGCCTGCCGGCAACTGGGCACCGAACACTGGAAAAGGTGCAGCGGATATCTATACCATCGATGATTACCCGTTCCCATATGGCTTCACATGTACCCAAACCCCTGATACGCGCCTAATTCTTGGACGACTGCTAACACTGCAGCTCAAGGTAGAGATCCAACGTTGTGGCCCGCACAGTTCTGGCCAGGTGCAGTCGTCAACCACACTGCTCTCCATACATTCAGCCCAACCACGCCGCTGGGTATCGCCGAGTTTCAAGGAGGTCAGCCAGAAGCTTGGTTAGTTTAATCCCCGAAACCGGAAGAAATTCATTCGGCTGACTAATAGAAAAGGGGTGGGGTTGGCGGAGATCTTTGCGCAGCGTGGATAAACCACGAGTACGAGCGTGTTATCTACAAGAACAACTACGCCAACGCCGTCAAGATCTTCAACATCTACATGGTACACTACCCGTTTGCAGACTTGTGGAAACAATCTGATTTGTTCGCAGACATACGGTGGCACAAATTGGGGCAATCTGGGCTATCCCGGCGGATACACATCTTACGACTCTGCCTCAGTGATAGCTGAAGATCGGACTGTTGGCAGAGAGAAGTTCAGTGAAGCGAAATTGCAGGCAAATTTCTTCCGAGTCTCCCCAGCGTATCTGGTCAGCAGACCTCGACCTATTACTTCAGGCCCGTACGCCACCAATCCCAATATCGCCATCACGCGGCTCGATAGCTCATTGAACTCCACCTGCACCAACTTCTACATCGTCAGACACGCCGACTACAATTCGACAGAGGTCACGCCTTACAAGCTTGTTGTCAATACCAGCGTCGGCAAGGTAGTCATTCCTCAGCTTGGCTCCAATCTCACCTTGGGCCGTAGGGACTCAAAAATTCATGTGACGGACTATGACGTCGGGGGACGCGATCTCATCTATTCCACTGGCGAGATCTTTACCTGGACGAAAAGCGTCAACACCACCGTTCTTGTCCTTTACGGCGGCGAGGGCGAAGTTCATGAATTTGCCTTCCATGGAGATGTCGGAGCAATATTTCATGTCGAAGGAGGGGGAGTGAATGCGCAGGTGAACGGATCGATTTCTATCGTCCAGTGGACCGTATCCCGTCGCCGCCAGATGGTACGCTTTGCTTCCGGTTTGGACGTCTATCTATTGTGGAGGAACATGGCATACGATTATTGGACACCCCCAAGCACCACAAATCACAGCACGACCGAAGACATGATCGTGGTCAAAGCGGGTTATCTTTTGCGTCACGCAACTTTGTCTCACAGATCTCTGTATTTGACGGGTGACGTCAACACTACAACACAAGTGGAAGTTATCGCAGCACCACAGCATTATGACTCAGTTTACTTCAACAACAAGGAGATATCTGGTAGATTTGAAAACGGCCGATGGGAAGGGACAGTCGAATACGTCGCACCTAATCTCACCCTCCACAATTTCAACACCTCAGACTGGCGGTTCATCGACTCGCTTCCCGAGATACACCCTGGGTACGATGATAGCCGATGGACTAATTGTTCACACACTACGTCCAATAATCCCCGCAATCTGAGTACTCCTACGTCTCTCTACGCTGGAGACTACGGATACCATTCTGGCTCTTTGCTTTATCGAGGATACTTCACTGCGACCGTGACCAACTACAATTTCTCCCTTACCACCCAGGGTGGATACGCTTTTGGTCATTCAATATGGCTCAATGATACGTTCATTGGTTCTTGGGCCGGCAGCCCTTCAACATCGAGCTACCAGCAGGTATTCGCCCTTCTCGACCTGTCCGAGGGTGCCAAGTACGTCATCACTGTTCTTGTCGACCACATGGGTTTGGAGCAGAACACGTTCCTTGGGCAAGACATGATGAAGGCGCCCCGCGGGATTCTGAACTTTAGCTTGAGCGGCCATGATAATGCCAGCTTTGAGTGGAAGATCACAGGGAATCTTGGAGGGGAGCAGTATCTTGACCATGCGCGTGGTCCTTTGAACGAAGGTGGGATGTTCACTGAGAGGCAAGGCTTTCACCTACCTCATGCTCCCACGTCAGAGTGGAGACAACGCTCGCCTTTGCAAGGAATCGCAAGCGCTGGAGTTGGGTTCTTCTACACCTCTTTCAATTTGAGTGTGCCAGTCGGATACGATGTACCGATGTCTTTTGTCATCGGGAACGTTACTGTGGATGACAAGCCGGTCAGTAACTTCAGGTTACAGCTGTACATCAACGGTTACCAGTTTGGCAAGTATAGTATGCATTCACCGTTCACCACCTTAAGACTGAGATCTCCAAACTAACAGCGATCAGTCAACAATATTGGACCTCAGACCAGGTTCCCCGTCCCGGAAGGAATCCTCAATCACAACGGCAAAAACTTCGTTGGCCTGACACTGTGGGCCATTGACGCTGCTGGGGCTAAGTTACAGAGCTTTGACCTTGAGACCAACTCGGTCATACAATCTGGGTATGAAAAACCAGCTCGAGCACCACAGCCCGGTTGGAGCCAGAGGTTTGGAGCTTATTAGATGTTTGCTGCAACAAGTGAGCCGATATCGTAAGCACTTGCAAATGCGATCTCTGTTGTCAAGAAACGGCGGAAGCTACCTTTGGTTGGCATATGTCCGCGACGTAAGTACTTGGAAAGGCTGAAGCAGGTTGGATTTAGACAAGAGTGTATGTAGCTACTATGTATTGTGCTGGTGCTTCAAAGGAGTTGTCCAACCTCTTTTGGTTCTCCAAGCCAGACACAAAATCGCCGGGTGGATTTTTTCACTAGCACCTCTAGGCTCAGAAATGCTGGAAGTCGTGGCCGCGAGTGGTCGACCATTGCTTTCTCATATTAAGCATAACCAGAAGATCCACCAGTCCCAAGATACCTGAAGCGTGAGGTATCACCATATCGAGCCCCGTGACGTAGAACGAGGTTGAAGTCACGGCTGTCCACCTCCAAGCATGTTCGTCTTTACTCTTGACGTGTGCGTAAGTGGCTTGCAACTATGAACGAAGCGTGCACGGGTCGCTCGGGTTTGCCTCGCGTTGTCTGCTTCTACGTCGGGCTTAGACCGAAGCGATCCCGCTACCATGCTCCGCCGATACAGCAATGTGCGCCGGTCACGGTCGATACCGCCATACGACGATTGATGCTGGGATTTTCCCCGCCTCGTATAGGCCCACAATACTACAGATGACCTTCAACCGGACGTCTAGATTCACTTCGCCCGCAACGCTCTCTTTAGGCAATATTGCTCTCCAGAACATGTGAGCTTCGTCTCCGCAAGGTTGTTCGATTCTTGACGTACAAGCGGAGGACCTTGCCCTCGACCCCACCTTTGCATACCAACCGACACGCCGGACTGCCTGCAGACTTAAATGTGAGGACTCGCCGCTGATCTAATACCCGCGAGCAATTGCAATTCTCCTTTTCGGCCTACCAGACCGTTCCGTCTGAGTCTAATCACCGACCCTGGTCTGGAATTCCCGCAGGGGCTACGATGCGCGCAGCATTACTTGGGGGAATCTCCCTGCTTTCTGCTGTGGCATTGGCGAGTGTTAACACCCTCCCCAATTCGACTTACCTAAATCCGGTTATGTCAGGATGGCATAGCGACCCGAGTTGTGTCCGCGTGGACAAGACGTACTTCTGCGCCGTTTCGAGCTTCCTTACTGTTCCTGGACTGCCAGTGTACGCTAGCAGAGACTTGGTCAATTGGAAGCTCGTTAGTTACGCCTGGACACGGCCAGATCAGCTCGGCTTGCCTAATGCCGCCCGAGATGTCGATTATCAACACGGAGGTTTCTTCGCACCTAACTTACGTTATCTTGACGGCCAATTCCACATGACTTGTACCTACCTTGGCGCAGAGACTTACAAGTGGATGATGGGAACGACTCTAACGACGCGGGACCCTTTTGATAGTGACGCTTGGTCGGATGCGGTGACCTGGAACGCTTCAGCGATCGACCCAGATGCATGTACTACCCATAACCTCCAATGAGGCGAACAAGAGACTCTGCTAACTCTCTTCTTTGTTCAGCTATTTTGGGACGACGACGGAACCACGTATCTTACCTCCGCTGGAATCATTCTCCAAGAAATCGATCTAGATACAGGAAGCGTTTCAGAACCTGTCAGTATCTGGAACGGAACCGGACTACCAGCCCCTGAAGGACCACATATATACAAAAAGGATAACTGGTACTACCTCCTGATTGCAGAAGGTGGCACCGAGCTTGGCCATCGTACCATCGTGGCGCGCTCTCGGAACATAAGAGGACCATACGAGAGCGACCCAGCAGGATCGCTCGTAACTAACAACCGTACTAGAGAGTACTTCCAGACTATCGGTCATGCCGACCTCTTCCAAGATGACCGCGGTAGATGGTGGGGTATGGCGCTTGCCACGCGTAGTGGTCCGCAGTGGAAGAGATAGTAAGTTAACAAACATAGCCCTCGACTTGTGTGTTTATAGGACAACATTCTAATATGACCCTAAAGCCCTATGGGAAGAGAAAGCGTCCTCTTCCCCGTGACCTGGAAACAATCACAGTGGCCAATTGCTTCCCAAGTCCGTGGCGAGATGAATGGCTGGTCTTTGCCCAGAGACAACCAACCGTTACCCGGCACGGATCGTTTTGCTGGAGACGACGACGTTATAGATTTCGAAACCGGCTCTTCTATACCGCAGCACTTCCTTTACTGGCGCTTCCCGACTAAAGGAGCATTCCAAGTTGCACCTAAAGGGTATCCAAGCGCACTTAGGGTGCGACCTTCTCGGGCTAATTTAAGTGGACCCATCAACTCTACTGATAAGGCTTTGACTGGCAAACTTGGAATTTCCTTCATTGGACGAAAGCAGTCGCACACCTTCTTCTTTTATTCGGTCGATCTTCTATTCAATCCACACAACTCGGACCAAGAAGCTGGTGTCACTGTGTTTTTGACGCAGTCGAACTATGTTAGTCTTGGCTTGGTGAAGGTTCCAGGCAACAAGAATGGTTACGAGCTACGGCTTCGCACCATGTCGACATCAAGCACAAGTATACGCACTAGGCTAGTCCCTCAGACGTGGAATCGTGCACAGAACCTTCGCCTCGAGATCAGCACTTTAAATGACACTCACTACGTGTTCTCTGCTCACCCTAAAGACTGTGCGGAGGACAGGATGGTCTTAGGCTATGCGGACACGCGAGTCGTAAGCGGGGATAGCGGACCTTTCACCGGTGCATTAGTCGGAGTATATGCTACTTGCAATGGTGCAGGGAAGCACGACCATGTCTTTTGCCCTCCGGGTGGAGATGCTTTCTTTAGCCGCTGGAGGTACACGGGTATCGGACAAAAGATCGATTTCTCGCAGATTGAATACAGCGGCGCAGATGATACGCGTACGACGGAACACTAGCTAGCACCACGTAGGCACCAAATCGACTTCAGTGGTTGTATTCTGAATAGCAATGCCCTGTTTCGACGATTCTCCCTTTTCGCCGTGGGATTACTTAGAGCCTACTAGCAAGACGAGACCGTCTCTCGTCGTGGTGTTGGAAGCCTTCGCGACGCGGTTGCTCTGGAGCATGCTTTTCTGGAGACGTTCCGATCCCCGATGAAGGAGCACTAACCAGGCCCGATTGAGGTTCTCTGCTTGACGCAAATGTCGTATCTCGTTTGAGCTTGGCATACTCGGAGGCTGCGTTCTTCATACTGTTGTTGAGAACGACGAGAGTTATCCAGCTCGTGGACGTAAGATGCTAGCCTCCTAGCTCTGACTGCATGAACATACTACTCGCGCCGCCTTTTGTCTGGCACACAGTTAATTTAGTATCAGCAATAGTCAATTAGTTCGACTTGGAGCTCTCGAGTTGAATCAAGTACGAGTGGACCAACATTGAATCGGATTGACCTGTATGTACTTTTGGGCTATGATTAGCAACTTCAGACTTCAAGAATTTTTGAAGCATGCTTTTAAGTGTTCTCATTAGTTAGCACAGTCAAGTTCAAGCACGTGTGGTATAAATCACTGCCCGAGGCTGTCGCCTACACTGTTGCTCCAACAACTCTCGTATTCCTGTTGGGTCGTATTCCCGTTGGGTGAAGTTGTCTGAAAGCTGGAAGGCGGCGATCGTGGAGTACGGGATTGCTCTAACTACTCTTCAGCGAGCCGAACGATTGGCAGAACTTGTGCGCGAATCCAACAGGGATGGCCTTATGCAGGAACTACAAAACATCAGTCACACAAACTGGAGTCCCTACGAGCAGCCGGGATGGCTATTGAGTAAGTTGAAAGTGGTATCATGATTCGCCACATCCAAACAGAGATCGCTAAGCAGCTGCGGCAGCCAGACTGCTGTCACAATGCCGTGGTGTAGTTGAACATGGGTGAAGGCAAATCCAGCGTTATCGCTCCCTTGGTTGCCGCCGCCCTAGCGGATGGCTCTCGACTAGTGCGCGTGGTCGTTACAAAACCACAGTTCAAACAGATGGCACAGATGCCCATCTCCAAGCTTGGAGGACTTGTCAACCGACCAATCTACTACCTACCTTTCTCGAGAGACTTATCACTCGACAAAGTCGCTGTCAAGATTCTCGACGAAATGTTGCGCGAATGTATGGCGAATCGAGGCATCTTACTTGTGCAGCCGGAACATATCCTCTCGTTCAAACTCATGGACCCTGAGTGTTAACTTACATATCAGGTGACGAGGAAATCGGCCGTCAGCTAGTTGAGACCCAAGACTTTTTGGGCGAACACAACCAAGGTCCCACTGCCGCTCCTACGTGGTATTCTCGCCGGTGGGGTCCTGATCTTCGCGCTCAGCCAGAAGCGGTGGCGGGTGAACCATGGCCTCGCATCGCGAACACCCACTACAAGGCTCGCTGTGCCTTGCCGCGCTAAGGATAGTCCAATAAAGAACGGATGGGTGCCAGCCATATTCTGTACGCCCACGTTGGCGGCGGCGATCACCAGTATACGAGCCATCGTTGTCCGTCGAGCGTGGCGCGCCCGAGTCGATTGCATCGAGCAGCAGGTGAGCAACGGGGTAGGCCGTGACATGGCCGAACAAGACGCACCCGTGATCCATCAATCGGTACAACAGGATGTGGTCAGAATCATGACCATGACCGAGTTCGGTAGCCGGCCACACCCGATCCAGACCATATACACGCAGAAGATGTACGGGTTGAAGATAAGGTACACGACGAACGCCAACGGGTAACTACGTTGGTCCGGAGTGAACAACGACATTTTCACAGTACGGAAGGTAGGATTCAGTATGGATCAGACGACACAATAAAGTCAGGTGACACAGACGAAATCAATCCATGGTTGAGACGAACAGGATAGATCCCCGATTCACACATTGACATCTCTGATGGATAGGAATGAGCTGATGAATCTCTGGACGATAAAGTTGATTTGTTTCCATTCACAGTTCCATATGCAGACTCTATCACGCGCTCAATTCGACGTTTTTGGACTGGCTCGCTGATTGTGGACCAGCCTTGTGATTGTTATTCGATGATGTCTCGAGGCAACAAATTCTTGCAGCAGATGCGCCATCCCCATGCGGCCACTTACTAAGCAACCCGTGGAGGCGCTTCGACATCCACCCCGAGACATAATGACGGTATCCCGGTTGGAAAGCCACTGGGCTCTTTCAACACAGGCTCCTAATCAGGCAGACCGCCTGCTATGTATGGAGTTTCATACCATGCGTGAGATGTTCTTTTGTGCTAGAGTAGGTTTCAGGGCTGTCATAGAACCATGGCTCGTCGCTTTCATCCTTGATAATGGAGAGTGGATGACCTTGGTAGTCGAGCCGGAGACCTGGGTAGACAAAGCTGCGCCACATGTATAGCAAGATATTGGAATCGTCCAAACTTGGCGCGATGTAAGGCGCGATGAGCTCTTGGTGCTTTTTGGGCAGAAGTGTCCAATGTAGCCCTGGGTATAGATGATGGACGGTGTGATATCCGTTGTTGAAGCACAGATAGTTAAGCACCTTGCCAGTAAAGTTGCGCGCAAAATTGAATTTCGAGCTCATGTCGCAACCATCATGTTGGAGAAAATTCAACGAGAGGATGCAGTATTTCGCGTAGAACTGAGGCAGCAGTGCAAACCAGAACCAGCGACGCCAGTCCAGGAGTATAAGAACTGCGGTGCTGGTCCAGACAGCAATCTCCTCGAGTCGGCGCTGCCTCACGATAGGTCGGCCGAGACGAGCTTGAGCTGCAAAATATAGGTGATCGTCCTTATTTCCTGACAGAACGACATGCCAGAAGAACAGGAGGCCGTTCAAAAGATTCCAGTCATAGCGAACCTTGGTGGTGCGCACTGTAGGAAAAATTGAATGGTTAGCGCTGCGCAAGGTTTCAGAGCCAGGATCAACTTCAAGCGCAGAAAGTCAACAGAGATGGTATGGATCCACTTACTAACATCCCTCGCTTGCTGAGGATACTTGTGGTGAGACAAGTTGTGACCTGGTACGAAGATAGAAACAGCGCCACCGTATTGCAGAGACAAGCAGATTTGGTAGCACTTGTTCAGGTTCACGTTCCAGAATATGGGCAAGTGAATTGCGTTATGCGTTGTCACAGCGCCCATGAAGGAGAGCTGGAACAAAGCAAGCCAAATAATTAAAGAAGGCGCGCCGTTAGAGAATGGAGACGCGAAGCTGTGCCAGGTTATCGCAAATATGACGAAAAAGATTCCAGTTGATGCGATGCAGCGAATGTCTTCGTTATGTCGCATTAGCGACGTTAAACCGGAATGCAGCAGCGCTTGCCTCGGATAAGTGACAGTCATCGTCGCCTTGCAAATAATAATAATGGGAAGTCTTTGTTAATGAATTGTAAAAATCGCCCTGGAGGAGAAGGCTAAAAGTTGGGAAAAACACATTGTCGAAGGTTTGAAACAAATACTATTAGAGAGACCTTTCAAAGCGCGCCAATTACTTCCGACCCGACGGATGACGAGCCCATCCGTGGTCTGCCCTATCAATTGGGAATTCGTCCAAGTGCGTGAGCCTGGTATCTAGTCTGATCTATGATCAATTAGTGCGGCTGTGACAACCCTCCGCAAATAGCACTCGACTGACGAGCGCTATGCGCGATTGAAGAACTATGCGTAGAGTCGGGAGATATCTCAGGCCGGATAGTCTCGGCGTAAGTTGATTGTTCGGCTATTGCACCGTCAAAGCCTCAATCCGAGTCCGAAACTTATCACTTCTTGCCCCCACGACGCCTCACTCAACTGCCCCACTATAGTGTTGACGTCTGGCGGAAAAGCGAGGGGACGTTCGAGGCTGGTTCGGGTTCTCGCGCATCAATTGAGATAGGGGTCTTCCCTGACTCGTGCGCGTCTCTGACTCCTGCACACTGCTTCCACATCATCGCCATCATCATCTCACCACGATTGTTTTCAAAACAATCGGAGCAATGACTTGACTCTCATCACGTCTGACCCTTTGTCTCTTTCATTCATGGCATTCAGCACGTGATTTCGTGGGCCGACCACGATTTTCGCACCCAATTGTAGCCGTTGGCATCCTTACTTTCTTCCGTGTGTTCGTGTCGATTATTCAGGCGGTTGCGAGATCAGACCGAGGGCTTACAGAATCCTCCGCTGGCTCGCTTTGCAGCTCGGGTCCCTCGGTCATCAACCCGAGAGACATGTGTAGGGCTTGATAAGGCTCCCGAGAAATCCGAGTAAGGTGCGAGTGGGCCAGTGCAAGCCAATCATGGACAAGCCACCAGCCACTAGCCAATGCCTCTGTAACCAATCGTGTGACTAATATTCGTCGATTACCACTCGATCCTCTGACACAAACGTTATATTCTTTGCACTCGAGTTTCCGATGTATCGTCAGCAATTCTCCGAATCAACTATGAGCATATGACCTTGCTAGCCTAGAATGCTGATCTGCTTCCTATATTCCAAGTCCTGATATGACTTGATCCCAACCTCGGATAACTAGGTTACTCTCAGCGACCATGGTTATGTAACTTTTGTCTGATGAACATTTAATAGAGCACTGAACAACTTGTCTCTGAGATTCCAGTCGACATGAAGACAACGGCCGTCGGTCGTACGGCTTATGTCGTATTATTTAAGCTTTGTTTATGGTCCCCACCGGGGCATACAGCTCGTAGTACTGTTTTCATGGCTCGAAAACACCGGACTTCGCATGTTCGGTTGCAAAGAAATTGTCGGGTTGAATGTCTTATGTAAATTAACTAGTACATGGAAACGGCGCTTCTATAGCCCGAGCAAATAACATACCCATTTATGCAGCGAGGCGAGCGTCTCGACACTGACGCTAGAAGCACAGATCTTGATCGAGAATAGCATGCTCAAAGCTGTCAAGTTCATTTCTCGGTGCCGGAAAAGCCGGAAAAGAACGGCCGTCAAGGCTGCCATGAGAGCTTAATCCAACAATGATAACGCATGCCTTATTAGCCCTACAACTTCGTATCTAAATCGATGCGCTTTTCGCGGCCATTGTAACCTATCTCGCCACCTCTACAACTCTACGTTCTCACCTTCTGCACTTGCTACATATCCCCTGCCCCCTTTCGCAGCCATGATTATACCATATTACTCCAGAGCCTGTCTTATGCTCGACAGTAACGCCACTAGTAACAGTGTCACAGTGGAAAATAACATGGCATCACGAGTTATCATCCTTGTTGTGCTTCTAGCAGCGAGATTTGCGGTACTTGTAGGGTATTCGATCACGCGGTTGTTCTTCAACGAGGGCAACAATGACTAGCAAGAGATAAGTCAAGCGAAGATCAGACGAAGTACATGCGAGGGGCTCGTCTACGCAACGTTCAGGGTACGGACTTTCCTTCTGTAACAAAAGTTCTTGGTTTACATACATTCTATCATCTGATATTCACTGTCACAGGTAGCTACGACCGCTTCTTGGTGTCAATGATCGCTAGCCGTCACGATGCCAAGCCCCCTCTCGCAACTAAATTTAATATACTGCAACCCTCTGGCTCCAAGCCGACTGTGGTGTCAGTGCAGGTTTGTCATAACCAGATTGTATGATGGAGTTGGCCTCAACATCAAAGCTCTTTAGCTTAGCACCAACAGCGCCAAGGGCTACAGTGTCAGGCTAATGAAATTTCTGCCTTTATGATTGAGAACTCCTTCCGGAACCGGGAATCTGATTTGAGGTCCGATACTGTTGACTGAATCGTTGCTAGTGTTGAGATCTTCGTGTAAAGTGTTGGCAGGTGGGAGCATACTATACTTGCCAAACTGGTAACCGTTGGCGTGGAGCTGTAATCTGAAGTTGCCAACGGGGCTATCGTCCATGGTAGTGTTTCAAATGACGAAAGACATCAGTATATCATACCCTTTTGGCACATTCAAATTAAAGGAGATGTAGAAAAACCCGGCTCCGGCGCTTGAAATTCCGTCTGAAGGTGAGTGCCGCCTCCATCTTATTGTGGGCGCATGAGGTAGGTGGAAGCCTTGTCTCTCAGCGAACATACCACCTTTGTTGAACGGGCTATGCGCATGATCATGATACTGCTCCCCTCCCAGATGCCCCGTGATCTTCCACTCAAAGCTAGTATCATCATGGCCGCTCAAGCTAAAGTTCAGAATCCCGCGGGGCGCCTTCATCATGTCTTGCCCAAGGAACGTGTTCTGCTCCAAACCCTTATGGTCGATGAGGATAGTGATGACGTACCTAATACCCTTGGAAAGGTCGGGAAGGGCGCAACTTTGCTGATAGTTTGATTTCGACGGGCTACCAGCCCAAGAGCCAATGAACGTATCATTGAGCAGCCATATCGAATGACCGAACACATATCCACCCTGAGTGTTTGATCATGTTTCCCCAGAAGTGCGCTACTGTGGAACCTTGCCGGAAGTGCCACGCTCGCTATACACCACTCGGCCATCATAGCGCTGTCTTTCTAAAGAGGGTATTGTCTACGGCGGCACCAAGAATAGGGTGACTGCTATGTGTGGCTTACACGATCCACACACAACTCGCGTCATTTGCGAGGCCCTGCTAAGCTTAGCTCTCAACGCTCAGCGGCAATACTGACGCGTGCCTCAGTCTGCGCACGTGTGAAATCTGAGACTTACACTTCTGATACTCGGGAAGACCGACCCGCGCAGCAATCACTATTGGCTGGTGCGTTGTACCTTCGGTCCGTTGCTCTGGTTAGAGTGTGGCAGAGGAACGTGCGTGGAGTTCTATTGAAATCAGCCTCACCAGGATACACGTGTACTCGAGACCCAGCGTCTCTTGTCGTTCAAGTGCTCAACGCCGAGTGGGATAGATTCTCCCTCTTTCCGGGGCATGGGTCACGTTCCATTGGTTATTGTATCTACAGTGCAAATCAATCTGGCACATAGGAAGACAAGATCACTACCGTGTCTTTGTGCTCCCATTAATTGTGGTGACTGCTTGGTATGTACAACAATAAACCCTCCGCTTCCACAGTTCACATTGCCAGAACACTCTCCACCAAATACCAACCCGACTACTTAGCCACTTGACATCACCCTCTGGTGACAATAGTCAATTTAAACAGGGTCCCAAAGCTCGACTCCTTGAATGACGATATGACTTGCTCACTTGACTTGCTCTTGTTGCTTTGGAATGTATTTGAGCTTTTCGTGCCCAGAGATCGCTTCCGACGCAAAGTTGGTGCATGAGGGGTAATGATAATAGAAGAATATGAGCCACCTAAGCAGCAGGTTCGCGTCAAAAATGTTTGTTCTGACAGACTGTTGAGGAGGTTTGAGTTTATTGTTCGTCATTCGCTTGAAAAGGCGCAACATAATTCGCATTAGCACCAGCGTACCGACGGAGAATAGCATGCCAATATCGTTCTTCCAGGCTATCTGAGCGGCAGAATCCGGGGTGTTCGTTGAGTCCCTCGTGCGCTTACGGAAATCCATAGCAGCAGCTGCTGAAACCCCGAGTAAGCCGATCTGGAGGAGAAGATGTCGCACGAGAGGGTGACCTCTCGATTACAAAAATTGTGGGTTGATTGATTGTTGTTATTGTTCAGGCGCGCGGTCTGGTAGACCGGGCCTTTGCATCTAGGGTCTTGGCAAGCTAATTCCGCGATCTGCGACTTGGTTTCCCAAAGTGCCTCGGCCTGCGACAGATAATTCCAGATGTCGAAAAATCCTGAATCGATGAACTTGTCGTCTGCAGTCTGCGTATCAAAGCCCTCGTCGTGGATCTGGAACGAGATAGCAATCAAGTATCCGAAAGCGAGGATATTCGTAAGTTTGTCCATGCGCATCAACTCAGAATGTTAGCCTCGAACGGCCTTAACGACCTCTGCCAGAGCAAGATGTGATGAGAAAGCAAAGAGTATAAGAGCCACTGACAGCGAAAAGTGCAGGACCAGGGACAGAGTAGGGGAGTCACGCTGTGTCTCGGGTGCTAACATAGAGCTGTAGCCAACCGCATTGACTATTCGCTTGAACGTAAGCGGTGAGCCCAACACATTACAGGATTTGTACAAGAGACGGGCTCATGCTTACATATCCCACTGAACAGCAAAGGTAAGCGAACCCATGTTTGTCGTCTGCTAATGCGCAAGAAATGTGAACAAGTGATGGCTGCAAAAGCAAAAGAGTACAAGAGCGGAAAACAGCTAATCAGGCTATTGCCACCAGAGGAAGAGCCGCTATGTGCTTTTATGAAGTATCCCATCTCGAATAACATCGCCAGAGAACAAGTGATGTACCTCAGGCTGATGGCACCTCCGGCTGATGTTTTATATTGTAGATTCCATTGCAAGTACGCGCGTCCCTAGACTTATTCGCGAGCATCGGACCGAACCCGAGTCTTTTCATTTTGTTGTAAAGAGAGGTCCACCACGCGAATTTTCGAGGACTGATAATACTCCGGACTCATTTCACCAAGAGACCACCAACAAATCATCAGCACACCAGCTCGATACCTCCAGCGCGAGGACAGAACCATGGGCTCGATCAACTTTCCCGCCGAGGAGGAGCGTGTGATCAACACCTGGAACGAGAACAATGCCTTCCACCGCCAGCTCGAGCTCACTAAGGACAACCCGCCGTATGTCTTCTACGATGGCCCTCCCTTTGCGACCGGAACCCCTCACTATGGCCACCTGCTCGCCTCTACAATCAAGGATATCATTCCACGCTACTGGAGCATGCGCGGCCGCTTTGTCGAGCGGCGCTTTGGCTGGGACACTCATGGTGTGCCGATCGAGCAGATCATCGACAAGCAGCTGCAAGAAGAGCTTGGAGTGAGAAGTAAAGCTGCCGTGGACCAGATTGGTATTGCGGAGTACAACAGGAGGTGCAGAGAGGTCGTGATGACCTACGCAAACGAGTGGAGGAAGGTCATTGGCCGCCTGGGACGATGGATCGACTTCGACAGGGACTACAAGACCATGAACCCAACCTTCATGGAATCCTGCTGGTGGGTCTTCAAACAGTTGCACAAGAAGAACTTGGTATACCACGGTGCTCGTGTCCTACCTTACAGTACAGCTCTCAACACCCCACTGAGCAAGAGTGAGGCTCAGGAAGAGTACAAGGATGTTCAGGACCCGTCTGTCACTGTGTCTTTCCCTGTTCTGCCTCCAAGCGAACAGCCTGAATCGGCGCGTGCAAAGGTCGAGGAGGCGCTCAAGGCTGCTGGAAGCGATGACATTAACTTCGTCGCATGGACCACCACACCTTGGACGTTGCCCAGTAACCTGGCACTTTGTGTCCACCCCGACTACGAGTATCTCCTGATTCACGACACGGAGAGCGACAAGCGATACATCATGCTGGAAGCCGGTCTCAAGGTGCTATATAAGGACCACAAGAAAGCCAAGTACAGGGTCCTATGGAAGACTAAGGGCTCGAATCTCGCGGACTGGCACTACAAGCCAATCTTCGATTATTTTACGAACGTCTTCGGTAAGATTGCTTTCAGGGTTCTGCTAGACACCTACGTCAAACAAGATGATGGTGTAGGTGTTGTCCACCAGTCTCCCGCTTTCGGTGAGGACGATTACAACATCTCATGGCGCTACGGCATCATCAATGGCGACCGACCACCACCCTGCCCACTTACACCAAGCGGCGAGTACACCAGCGAAGTCCCTGACTTTGAGGGCCAGTACGTCAAGGTTGCCGACAAGAACATCATAAAGCACTTGGAGACCATCGGCAGGTTAGTCCGCCAGTCACAGATTACCCATAGATACCCTTACTGTCCTAGATCAAAAACGCCTTTGATCCAGCGCACTGTTCCTAGTTGGTTCATCAAGGTCGAGAACATCGTCCCACAACTTCTTGAGAACCTCGATGAGACTCACTGGGTGCCTTCCTAACGATAGAAGACGAAGGTCTCGAGTCGAGACCTTTGAATTACAGTACATGTTAAGGGTTAGGGTAAGTAGGATCGAAGCCGAAACCTTTGCTTTGTCTAAGCCGAGACCTTTGCTTTAACTATGTTGTAATCAGTTGAAACTAACAGAACGCTATGCGACGATACGTTTCTTCTTGCTCGCTGAGATTCGTTCATTTATCTGTAGTAATGGTGCGACAATGCGATAGTGATTTATACGCCAAAAACGCAGCCGGTAACGGATTTGGGAGTGTCCCCGCAACAGAATCTAGCAACTGCGAATAGAAGAGCGTCGCTCCATGCCATTGAAGCCACTCACGCACTATCACATGCAGTAGAGGCAAAACAAAGAAGTTGATGCAGAAGAGTCAAAGTTATACTTATACGCCTCTGTAGTCTTCGAGGGTGTATCAGATATTGAAGATGAACGCAAAGCGATACGACTTGGGCTGTACTTCTACCAGAAAACCGCCATCATGGATTTCGACTGTCTTTTAGAGATCAACAGAAAGCACAAAGTTCTGATTTGCAGACAATGCCAGTACGCGATAGTGCCATCACAGCTAGCAACGCATCTGAAGGTGCACCACCCGCGACTTACCTTACAACAACGCCGAGACTACAGCACAAAGGTCGAGAGCTGTTCTGCCTTGGCAGAAGTCCACGAAGATGTTGTATATCCAGCACCAAACGATCCTCCGGTTCCAAGTCTCCAGGTCTATTTTGACGGGCTAAGGTGCGATTGGATAAGCGATGCTCGTGTCCCCTGCGCGTATGTGTGTCGTGATCTGCGTCTGATGCGGAAACACCGTACACAGAGACACGGATGGGTGAATCAGCAGAAACGTGGAGGGGATGTCCGCACAAAACTGCTCCATACGGGGAATAAAATCTGGACTGCGGACCGTGCCTGTCAGCGATTCTTCAAGGTCAATAACTGGCAGAGATACTTCGAAGTGGCACACCAGCATACTACAGCGAGTCTTGAAAGGCAGAGATCCCTAAAGACCGATTTCTTTCATGAACAAGCGAACGACGTCCAACAGGCACAGCGCGATGGTGCGAAGGATGCTGAGCGAGTGCATGGGTTCGACGACCATGTCTCCGCCGTCGTCCCTTGGCTGAGAGAGACAGGCATCGTAGGCCATGTACACGGTCTCAAGAAAGACGAGATCCGGGCAGCTATTGCCGTCCCTCGGCTGGGAGAGGAGAGCGATCTCCGCACGATCATCGATGCAATGGAATCACTGCTGCAAGATGCTCACAGATTGTGTTTCGACGGACCCGACTGCATGTTGACCTACCAGTGTCGAGTCGTCCTCGGCCGCTTCCAGCCATCTCAAGTCGACCTGACAGGCAAGACTAGACCATTCGATCCGTACAAAGGGCCGAAGAGTCTTGCAACTTACTTTGGAATGGCGCTAAGGCTCGTGTCGTACTTTAGCAGAGTCGTGGCTCCCGATGACTACCACTTTAGCCTAGCAGCGGACGCGGACGATGATGGAGAGAGACAGAGGCCGGAGGATGTGATCGAGGCGACAGAGGAACAGCTAGCAGTATGGCAAGACATCGACCGGATAGCACGGCGGAAACGTTCGAAGGAGCAGAACGGCGACGACGACGCTGACGACGAGGACGTCAACAACGAGATGAAGGGACGCCTACTGGAACTGTGGATGCTTCTCATCTGCCATACGACTGGCGCTCGCCGATATGGATCGCCTTTGCTGAGCTTCTGTGCCATGTTGAGCATCAAGCCGTCGACGAGAAGCTGGATGGAACCCGGAAACTTCAACAGTAGTCTCTCAGCTATCATCTGGGTCGTGCAACTTTTGGTCTTTTACGACAGCACTCGAAAGGAAAAACAGGGCCACGGTGAGACACTCAGGCTTGTGAAGGTCTACTGCGACCAGTACCTCCAGCAGACTGTGGAGACGCCGATGGGAGAGGTCCTCCGATGGCGTTTGTTGTTGTTCAAGGTATCGGGTGCAAGCGTCGGCACGCATGAAGCGTCTTGGGATGAGAGCGAGGAAGTTCTGACCTACGAAGACACCGAGCTGCGCATGGATCAGATCCCAT
>Ga0265797_10001297_pt1 | contig 44185 bp, 60 predicted proteins | sample P2T30metagenome_FD_192433 | JGI IMG/M metagenome (GOLD analysis project Ga0265797, IMG submission 192433) | Plant litter microbial communities from East Loma Ridge, Irvine, California - P2 T30 | ecosystem: Environmental > Terrestrial > Plant litter > Unclassified | place: USA: California...
TACGACGAGCTGAGCGACGAGGCCAAAGAAAAGGCCCGCGAGTGGTACCGCAGCGCTGGCGCCCATGACCGCTGGTATACCGACGTCTACGAGAACGCCGAGACCGCTGGAGATCTGCTGGGTATCGACGTCAACGTACGGCGCAAGGCTATCCCGCAAATATCATTCAGCGGCTTCTGCAGCCAGGGCGACGGCGCCAAGTTCGAGGGTAGCTATAGCTACCGCAAGGGCTGGCGCAGTGCGCTGCTCCACGAGTTCGGGCCTGGCGAATCGCTCAATACCCTGCTCAACATAGGCCTGCAATTGCAGCACGCGCAGGCCCCGTTCTTCTACAAGCTGGTGGCCCGCTGCACCGACCAGGGACCTTACCAGCACAGCGGCTGCATGGCCGTGGAAGTCGAGCACGACGAAGACCGGTACCGCGACATCGGCTACGCGGAGGCGGCAATACGAAGTGCCCTGCGCCAGTTCGCCGACTGGATCTACTCCGTCCTTGAAGCCGAGCACGACTGGCTCAACGCCGACGAACAGGTCGACGAGAACATCCGCGCCAACGACTACGAATTTCACGATGACGGGAGCCGAGCATGAAACTAGAACAGATCAAAGCCGCGGTAGACCTCGGCATGACCGTGCACTGGCTCAGCCTATGTCGTCGTAAAGGACAGCCTGGGCCAGTACCTGATCGGATTCCGCTCAGGCAGTGAGGTGGAGAACTGGGTCGGCTTGACTTGGTCGGACGGAACCACCCTGAGCGGGAAGGAGCATGAGTTCTTCCCAGCGGTGACGAAGGACAACCTGCTGCTTGCTATCTACGACACGCTGTCCTCCATACCAGCCCGCGAAGCGCTGACAAACATAGCGCGCTGCGACTGGCGCTTCGTCGGCTTCGACGCTGATCAGCTTATCGGTCATGAACCAAAATCTGACCGCTACTGGGTGATGGTGCGCAGTCGCCGAGGTACGACAGTAGAGGTGGATACCGCCTGCGAGCTGGCTACCGATTTACTCCTTGAGCTGGGCATGTTCTTCAACAAAGAGAACACCGCCCCGGCCATTGTTTTCTAAAGGAAAAAGATCATGCAACTGAAGAAAAACATCAAGCCAACCGAGCAGGAAGTAGCGCTGCAGGAGTGGCTGAAAAAGAACAACGTCACGGTGACCATCTTCAACGCTGGCGTCGGCAAGAAAGGCTTTGACGGCGAGAACTGGGAGCATGATCGCTGGGTAATCAACGTCAGCCGTCCGCCGAAGCCGGAATTCTCCACGGAGTTCAGTACCGGGGTTGGCCTCCGCGTCCTGCTTCGTGCCCGGCCGCCTGAGATTATCAAGTACCCCCGCACGCTCCACGCTGTGGGTTGGATGAAGCAGCACTGCGTGCCCAACCCACCGGAGGTGGCCAGCGTTTTCAGCAGCTACCTGTCGGAGGCTGGCGCGGCAGATGAATGCTTCGAGGACTGGGCCGATAACTTCGGCTACGACAAGGACAGCCGCAAGGCCGAGAAAGCCTACGAAGCCTGCAAGGACATCGGCTTCAAGGTGCGTGGCATGTTCACCCCCGCCGAGCGTGAAGAGTTGCGCGTGATGCTGGAGGACTACTGATGGCAATCATCACCATTTACCACGTAACCGCCAGCATCCCGCGCAGCGTCTACGAAGACGCCAACGGCAACCCTCGGACGGCCTATGGGCAGGCCATATGCGCTGCCAGCCAAGGCAGTGTTGAAGCCGGCAGTGACGCCTACGGCGGCGATAACCTCGAGGAGTGGGCGCAGTTCCACACCTTGCAGGAAGCCGAACTCTGCGAACGCCGGTTTGCACTGATTGCAGCCGGCGAGACCAACCCCTTCGTCATACGGAATTCGCCATGAATAATATCCACCTGATCCCTAGCCTCGGCTACACCGGCGCCCTGCTGACCAAGCTCGGCGCCGAAAACAGCTGCATGTCTGCAGCCAACCTGATCCGCGATATCGTGAAGGAGCTGAGCGCCCGAGAGTGGGACAGCGGGACGGCGCAGAACATCGCCAACCTGCTCCACGCCCAGGGCATCAGCATCCTCGACGACACGCCGCACGCCGCCAGCGCTGAGGAGATCCTCGATGCCCTGGCCAGCCTGGGCTACGAGGTGATCAAACCCACCCACCGCGACTCGGTGACAGACCTCTGCAAGGATCACCTCGGCTTCGAGCCCACCATCGACCAACTCAACGACCTCGTCGACGAGGTGAACGGCCCGCCGGACACGGTCGAGTACCAGGTGTGCGGCTCGTGCCTCATGTACGTGGCCCACAGCGAAGAGCCGGCCGACGACCCGGAGTGGGATGCAGGGACGGTGAACGACCGGATGTTTGCTGAGATGAACGGCAAAAACGGTGAGTTCGTGACCGGCGTGCGCCCCACCAGCGACGACCCGGAAGGCGCTGGCCACGAGGATTTCAGCCACTACAAGTGCGAGCTGTGCGGCGGCCTGCCGGGCGAGCGCCACGGCCTCACCTTGCACTTTCACCCGGTGAAGGAAGGCGACCATGGCTAAGTACCGCTGCCCCAACCCTGAATGCCGCAGCGTCGACGACCTGGGCGTCACGGTGATCACCAGTGCAAACGTCATTCAGGACGCCCACGGCAACCTGAGCACCGAGGTCAACGGTGACCACGAATGGGACGACCAGTCGACCATGTGGTGTACCAACTGCGGCACCAGCGAAACGGCCAGCTCCTTCCAGAGCGGCGAGGACTCAGATGAATAGCCCACCAACCACCGATAAACGTGACGAGCACGGTATGACCCGTGCTCGCTACAACCAACTCAGCCGCAGCGCCGACCTCAACCTGACACAGGAAGAGATCGATGCCGGCTGGTTCTTTCATAACGGTTTCGACGGCCTGCTGGTGCACAAGAGCTGGCCAGAAGCGGAGTTGGACTGATGAAAAGCACAACCATTGAGGTGCGACTAAACCCGGTCGCCGCGCCTGGCTGCAAGTATGCCGGCGGCATGGAGATCAGCGCGGTGCAGCTGGGCATGACCTGTCCGATGCGAACCAGCGTTGACGGCATGGGAGTCCGCCTGGAAAGCCGCGCAGCTGACCTTGACCCTGCACTGGTGATCAAGGCCGAGGTATCCATGCCGGCCGCCCGCGAAATGCTGGTGGCGCTCTACCTTGACTACCGCAACAACTACCTGACGCCTGAGCGGTATGCAGAGTGCCACGGGCTTTACCGCCACGAAGCTCACATCCTGCTGGAGCTGGCCAGCCAGGTCGAAGGTCACGACCACCCGGAGCGCTGACATGCCAGAGCAAGAAGCAAAGCCCTACACCCCGCCCAGCAGCCTGAAGGGTATCAAGCGCCTGGCCAAGGCCATCAAGAAGGAGCAGGGCGTGACTCACACGACTGCTCTGACCATGGCTGCGAACAAGGCAGGCTACCAGAACTACTCGGCAGCGCTCGCTGCCCTGGGCGAATAACCACAACCACCAAACAGGAGGCCATCATGGCCGATTTCAAGCCTTTCTCGAGCCTAGTGCACGAGCGCTACACCCAGCTGGCCTTGTCTGGCGAGCTGTTCACCACCCTCAGCGGCGACGAGCTGTGGGCAGTCTACCTGGCGGCCTTCCCCGAAGGCAGCAACCCGATCTTCCGTGAGCGCACCGAGCACGACTGCTCCTGCTGCCGCAACTTCATCAAGAACCTGGGCGGCCTGGTGTCGCTGGACGCCAATGGCTTCATCAGCACGGTCTGGGACACCGCCGTGTCGCTTGGTGGTCTGTACGCCGTCGTCGCCGATGATATGCGAGACGCAGTGCTCGGCGCAGCCATCACCGGCCTGTTCCGCACCAAGGAGCGCAGCTACGGCGCCGAGGTGACCTACGAGCACGCCGTTGGCAAGGCGCCGTTGACCTGGAACCACTTTCACGGCCGTGTCGCCGATCGCCACTTCAGCCAGACTCCTGACGGGGATCGAGGCAACTACGCCACCAGCGTTGCGGTCTTCAAGCGTGGTCTGGAAGAGATCAAGGCTGAAGCACTGGACACTGTGGTTGGCCTGATCGAGGCCAAGGCACTGTACCGTGGTGAAGAGCACCTCGCTGCGATCACCCAGTTCCGCACGGCTCAGGAGCTGTACGCCAAGCAAGACAGCGAGCAAACCCGCGCTATCGTCCTGTGGGTAAACGGCCGCCTGCCGGTGGCCCGCTTCCGCAACACCGTCATCGGCACGCTGCTGGTCGATCTGTCCGAGGGCGTCGAGCTGGAAGTCGCAGTCAAGGCCTTCGAGAAGAAGGTCGCACCGGAAAACTACCAGCGCACCACTGCCCTGGTAACACCGGGCATGATCAAGCAGGCTATGGCCACCATCGAAGAGCTCGGCATCGAGCAGTCGCTGGAGCGCCGCCTGGCGGTGATCGGTGACGTCAGCGTCAACGATGTGCTCTGGGTCGACAACAAAGTGCGTAGCGCCATGAAAGGCGGCACGCTGGGCCTGCTGGAGAGCCTGGTATCGGCGGCTGCACCAGCATCTTCCAGCGCCGAGCGCGATATCAGCGTCGAAGACTTCATGGCGCAGGTAGTGCCGACGGCAGCCAGCATGGACATCTTCCTGGCCGGCAGCCTGCAGAACAACCTGATGACCCTGACCGCCCCGGTGCATGAAGGCGCCGAGCAGCTGTTCAAGTGGGACAACGGCTTCGGCTGGTCGTACAACGGCAACATCACCGATTCCATCAAGGACAAGGTGAAGCGTGCAGGTGGCAACACCGGCGCAGCGCTGCGTGTAAGCCTGGCCTGGTTCAACGGCGACGACCTGGACATCCACTGCCAGGACCCTAAAGGAAACCACATCTCGTTCAGCAACAAGATGAACGTCCTCGACGTCGACATGAACGCCGGCTGCGCTCGAAACAGCAAAGATCCCGTCGAGAACCTCAGCTGGACGCGCCCGGCTGACGGTGCTTACGCCATCACCGTGCATAACTACAGCAAGCGCAGCAATGACAACCCCGGCTTCGTTATCGAAGTGGAAAACGCGGGCAAAGTGTCTCAGTACACGCTGAGCCGCGCTGTGCGTTCTAACGAGCAGGTGATGGTAGGTCATCTGATCGTTGAAGGCGGTGTCATCGTTGAAGCTCGCATCAACGGCGAACTGAAGGGCGGCGGGATCAGCCAGGATGCCTGGAGCCTCAAGACCGAGCAGTTCGCCAAGGTCAGCACCCTGATGCTCAGTCCCAACCACTGGGGCGACAGCCAGGTCGGCAACAAGCATTGGTTCTTCGTGCTGGAAGGCTGCAAGGTCGATACCCCGGTGCGCGGCATCTACAACGAGTTCTTGAAGTCGGAGCTGCTCGGTCACCGCAAGGTATTCGAGCTGCTGGGCGACAAGACCAAGTGCCCGGTCACCGATCAGCAACTGAGCGGCCTGGGCTTCTCCTCCACTCGCGGCGACACGGTGAAAGTGCGTGTTGCCAGCGACAAATCCACCCTGATCTACAACGTCAAGTTCTAAGGAGACATCATGTCCAATATCTTCGAGCTGGCTACCCGCCAGAACCTCACCTTCCCGTCCTCCCGCGGCGAGCTGACCCTGCAGCAACTCTGGGATCTGCCGCTGACCAGCCGCACCAGCTTCGACCTGGACGAGGTCGCCAAGGTGGTAAACACCCAGCTGCAGGCCGAGTCGAAGGAAAGCTTCGTCAAGGTCAAACAGAGCGCCAAAAAAGTGCAGCTGGAAACCAAGCTGGCCATCCTCAAGCACATCATTGAGGTGAAGCAGCACGAAGCCAAGCAGGCTCAGGAAGCTGCGGGCAAAGGTCAGGAGCGTCAGAAAATTCTGGCCATCCTGGAAACCAAGCGCGATCAGGAGCTGGCCAACCTCAGCCCGGAAGAGCTGGAAAAACGCCTCGCCGACCTGGGCTAAGGCTCAGCGTGTGCAAGACCCTGGCCGCCGACGGCGGCCAGGTAACCATCACTGACAGGAGGCCATCATGGCACTCACTAGCTACGAAGAGGCGCACCGCGCCTGGAAACAAGAAGTAGAGCATTTCGAAATCCCTGCCCACGACGAGGCGATGATGGCCGAATCGTGGAACAATTTTACTGACCGTCTGTGCAAGGACGGTGAGTTCACCAACCTGCAGTACCACTTCTGCCCGGCCTGGGACGATAGCATGCTGGTCGACGACCTGGAGCATGTACTGGAAGGGCTGGGCTGGAGCATCGGTTCTACCGGCTCACAGACCCATATCGAAGGCAAAGGCGGCGACGTCTACGCCTACCCGCTGGAGATCAAGGGAGGGCTGGAGTTCACGATCTACTTGGCCAACCCAGAAGCGGGTTTGACCGATGTGGCCGCGGCATTCCTGGCCATGGCAGAGAACGAGATCGCGGAGAACATCCTCGGTCGCGACGTGTTCAATGATCTGGACGAGCTGGTGCTCCAATTCTACTAAGGCCAGCCCGTGAAAGAACCCGCCCGCTCCATCACCAAGATCCGCGTCGACGCGTCGACGCTTCGCAAGAAAGTGCGCAAGGCCGGGCGGCAAATCACCTGGTCTGACGCACTCAACCAAATATCCTGGGCCTACGGCTTCGCAGACTACCGCGAAGCCAAAGCCCTTCTGCCCAAGACAGATCCGCTGAAGGCTCAGCCTTGAAGAGGGAGAAATGAGAAAGATTTTCAAGTACAAACTCCAGCCGACCGATGTGCAATCGCTGGAGCTTCCAGTCGGGGCGCAAGTCCTGTGCGTTGAAAAGCAGCACGCAGATATTTGCCTTTGGGCAAAGGTAGACCCCAACCAACAGGCCACTGAACCGCTGTGGGTATACATCGTTGGCACCGGCCACGAAATGTGTGAGCAGGCCAATAATGCTCGCTACCTGGCCACCATACAGGTGGCTGGCGGCGACGGTGTGTTCCACATCTTCATCTCCACCAAACCCCATGAAGGAGCACCATCGTGCGCATAACCAAAAGCATGGTCGAAACATTGACCCAAGGGCAGAAAGACTTCCTCTACTCCCACATGCTGTACAAGCAGCTGCAGAAGGACTACCAGGAGACGGTCTACCAGGCTGTCCTGGACCTCGACCCGGCGGCCGCCGGCATGGCAGTGGTAGTGCACAGCACGCCGAAGATCGTAAAAGATCAGCTGCCGAAGGTAAGCCAGACCCGTATCAACCAGGTCAGCGACTCGCTCTACAAGCAAGTAGTCGATGCAGGCTTTGAGCTGCCGCCAGAAAACCCCTTCAAACACTACGGCGGTGAACACGTCGACTTCCCTGCAGGCAAGGTGCTTTACAGCGGGTCGGCTGACACTTTGCGGCCTATCTCGGCTGATCGCCCGACGAGCCTCAGCGCCTGGACAAAGGTGATCTGGGCGAAGTACCGCGTTCAACAAGCCAACCTACGCATACAGTCGGCTGCCCGACATCTCGAGCAGCTGTGCTACGAGATGGGAACTCTGGACAAGCTGATGGAGCAGGTGCCGTCCATCCGCCACCTGATTCCTGCCAGCTGGTTGGCAGAACCGGTAGCGGCTCCGAAGACCAACATGGTTGACCCTGATACTGCAGCCCGCCTGCGCGCCCTGATCCTGGGAGAAAAAGCATGACCGCCAAGAAAACCAAAGCTACCAAGCCGCGCTCCATCATCCCGGATGAAATCCTGGAAATGGCCAAGGCCAGCAAAACCCGCCCAGCAGTGCTGGTGATGCGCCTGATCACCGACATGCTGGAGCAGCGTTACGGCAAGCGCGCCAAGATGCTGTTCAAGCTGCGTATCCAGCTGATGAAGGATCTCGCCAAGGCCGTCAAGAGCGACCGTATCCTGGGCGATCTCTACAAGAAAGGCCTTAGCCTGGATATGAAGCTGTACGGCATGGACGATACCCCCAATGCCCTTCCGGAAGCTGTGACAGCAGTGGTGAAGGCCATGGACAACAGCGCTCCACGCAGCGAGCGTGGCGGCATGTCCCGGGCTATCACCTTGCGTCAGTTGAAGACGGAAGCGACCTTCATGTACGCAATGATGCCAATCCATAAAAATGCCAGCTGGACGACAACCTCGCGCGAAAAGCTGAAGGAGCTTGGCATGCCCTCAGTAAATGCGGGCGTCTACGGCCTCTACTCTAGCTCGATTAAGTACGAGGCAGAGAAGCGTGAAAGCCTCTACCAGAGCGCCGACCTCGAGGTTAAGTATTTCCTCCCGGCGCTCTACGGCAAGTTCGCTGAGTTGGTCAGCCAGGAATCGAAGCTGATCCGCGAAATGTCCTCGGACATGAAGCTGGTCGCTGAATCGGCAGGCCGCCTCAGCAGCATCGAGACGCTCCTGAAGAAGATGCCGGCGATGCTGGAGCGCGACGACCTGAAGGAGATGCTCGGCTTCGACATCAACCCGCAGACTGACCGTATCGCGGTAGTGGCCAAGGCCATGAGCGGCGAGATCTTCCTCAACAAGTAAGCACCAGGCGGCCTTCGGGCCGCCTTCCAACCGAGGTGGCTATGACAGATAGCAGACACAAAGAACTCCAGCAAAGGCTGAAGGAAGGTCGACCCACATGGTGGGCGCCCTCAGTGAATCGCCGTTCAGACCAAACGGGCATTGCCCACGTAGTACATGACGGAGGCGCCCTGTGCGGCGCCCGTCCATTTTCCATGGGCGGGAGCTTCCGCCGCGCCGCCCAGGCAGGCTGCCACGAGTGCAAGCGCTGCCGAAAGATTATCGACGAGGTTACAGCCGCGGTAACCGGCCGAACGCCGGGTTGACCATAACTCTATAATCAAATAACATTATAACCTGCCCGGCGATTCCGGGCCGGGAGGAATCATGCGTCTTGAAGATCTGCACAAACTGAACGACCTACAGGCTCTACTGAAAAAAGCTCTGCTCGACCACACCGCGGCTCGTACCTGCAATTTCAAGATGCATTTCAACGGCTGCTACCGCGACGAGAAGGAGCTGATCGAAGCGGTGTCGATACCGATGTGCCAGCTGTTTGCCTGCAAAGTACGGGAGATCGAATCCCAGATACGTGCTCTCGGTGTTGAGCTGAAGCAGGCTGACCTGACCCCCTTCCCCCTGCAGGACTCGCCAGAATGAGCGCCGTGCAACCGCTGCCGAAGCAGCCATCGCGCCGCGTTCACCGCAAACCCGCAACGCTGCCGACAGCGATCGCCCAGGCCGTTGCCTTCAACATGCACATGCCGCCTCAATACCAGCACCAGTATCGCTGGGCAGGCGGCCTGATCGTAGACAACTTCGCCGGCGGCGGCGGCGCCAGCACCGGTGTCAGCATGGCGCTGGGCCGCAGCCCCGACATCGCCGTGAACCACAACGCCGAAGCGCTGGCGATGCACGCTGAGAACCACCCGGGCACCAAGCACTACAACGAATCGGTCTGGGAGATCGACGTCCGCGCGGCCACCGGCGGCCGACCAGTGCTGTTCGGCTGGTTCAGTCCGGATTGCACACACTTCTCCATAGCCCGTGGCAGCAAGCCGGTGAAGAAGAATATCCGCGGCCTGGCCTGGATCGTGAAGAAGTGGGCAGGCCAGAGCGATATGGCGATCTTCGCCCTGGAAAACGTGAAGGAGTTCCAGACCTGGGGGCCGCTGATCGCCGAGCGCGATAAAAAGACCGGCCGAGTGATCAAGCTGGTGCCCACCACGCAGCGCGACAAGAAGGGCAACCTCAAGCGCGACAAGAAGGGCAACCTGGTGATGGACCGCGTAGTCGCCGAGCCCGGCGAGCGCGTACCACTGCAGGAGCAAGCGCTGGTCCCGGACAAGAAGCGCGCTGGCAAGACCTTCCGCCAATTCATTGCCCAGCTCAAGCTGATGGGCTACGACATCGAGTGGAACGACAAGATGGTCGCCCACGAGTACGGCGACCCGACGATCCGCAAGCGTCTGCTGATGATTGGCCGCAAGGACGGCCTGCCATGCACCTCGCAGCCGGTGAAGACCCACGGCAACCCCAAGGCCAAGGACTTCGACCCGCTGACCATGCAGCCGTGGCGCACGGCCGGCGAGAACATGGACTGGTCGCTGGATTGCCCCTCGATCTTCGCACCAGGCCGTGACCTGGCCGAGAAAACCATGGAGCGCATCGCCAAAGGCATCGACAAGTTCGTCAAGCAGGCTGGCGACGACGCCTTCATCGTGAAGGTCAATCACAGCGGCTACGATCAGTTCCGCGGGCAGTCTATGGACGAGCCTATGCAGACCATCACGGCGATCCACGGCACTGGCATCGTCGACGTCAAACTAACTGTCGCAGCTGGTATGAAGTTCCGCTTCCTAAGCGCGGGCTGGTCGATGCGCGGCCCTCTGCCGACTGTGACTGCCGGCGGCGGATCTCAGCGGCCTGCCGGCGCACCTCATGCGCTGGGCGTGCTCACCGCCGACCTGGTGAAAGCCGGCACCATGGTGCAGGTCGGCTACGGCGAGCGTGACGGGCAGCAGCCTCGGGCGCTGGACATCCAGAAGCCCATCGGCACCATCGTGCCCGCTGGCAAGCACGGCATAGTCGAGGTCGCGCTGCAGGTTACATCTGACCACCGCAGCACCAAGGACACCAGCAGCTCGATGGATCAGCCGCTGTCCGCTGTGACCAGCAAGGCCCGCCACCTGGCTGTCAGCGCGCTACTGAAGAACTTCACCGGCGTGGTCGGCGCTTCGATGAATCATCCTGCGCCGACGATCACCGCCACCGATCACAACTCGGTGATGGAAGCCACGCTGGTAGAGGCCGCGCACATCCAGCGCGACTTCGGAAACAGCGTCGGCAGCGCGATGGTTGAGCCGGTGGGTGCCATAACACCTGGTGGCGGCGGCAAAGTGGCCGTAGTCACCAGCCACCTGATGGTGATGAAGGGCACCTGCAAGGACGGCCAGAGCCAGGATGCGCCCATCGGCGCTATCCAGGCGCAAGGCAATCACTTCGCGGAGGTGCGCGCCTTCCTGATGAAGTATTACGCCACTGGTGCGATTGGCCAGGGGCTGGGAGATCCGATCCACACCATCCGCGCTGGCGATACCTTCGCGCTGGTAACGATCAAGGGCGTTGACTACGAGATCGTCGACATCGGCATGCGCATGGTGCAGCCGCACGAGCTGTATGCCTGCCAGGGATTCCCCAAGGGCTACAAGCACGAGGTGGTCACACTGGACGGCAAACGCAAAAAGCTGCCCAAGCATGCCCAGACCCGGATGGTAGGTAACAGCGTGCCGCCAGGCATGGCCTGTGCCTGGGTGCGGGCCAACGTACCGATGTGGGCGATAAATCCCCTACCTGAGCTGAGGATGCCAGTATGAAAATAGTTATCACCTGCGACAAAAGCAAAGAACTGGCCAACATGAAGGCCACTGTGCATCGCTGGTGGCGTAAGCCTGTCACCTACGAGTGCCTGGGTGTTGGCCGCTTTGAAGCACAGTGGCTCGGCCCTAACGGAGCTTTGACCTCCTACAACCCTATGGCCAGTAAGCTAAATGAAGCAGGCGCGCGCTGGCAGCTTTCTGGTTTCCCTGAGACTTTCACCACAAAGGTGTGAAATGAAAACCCCTCCACGTCAGACCCTGCTGGTCGTACCGAGCTGGTTTATCTGGGCATTCCTGACCACCAGCATCGTGACCAGCCTGCCGCAGGCGGCCAACCAGGTTGTGCGCTGGCTTCACCCGTACACCAGCCCTACTGAGCAGTGCCGACAGGAACAGCGCGGCAGCAGCATCGGCATGCGGGTTGAAGGCGGCATCCTGTGCCTCAGAGCTTCCCATTTCATCCACGAAGAGAACAGAACCCATGAGCAATAAACCGATCAACACCCCCGTACCGCGCGGCGCCACCCACATCAGCGGCGCCGGCGAGTTCTTCATGCTCCCGAAGGAAGCTGCTCACGAAGACGGCACCTGGGGTTTCTGGGACGGTGAGAAGTGGGTAACCACTGAAGCGTGCTACTCAGCCGTTAGCAGTCTGCTTGAGCTGGTGCCGGGCCATAGCGCCATCGTCAAGAAGATGGCCTACGAACCCGCCTGCATCTACCTGGCCGGGCCAATGAGCGGCATCGCAGACCACAACTTCCCGGCCTTCAACGCCGCCGCCGATGCGCTGCGCGCCGAAGGCCACCAGGTAGTGAACCCCGCCGATCATGGACAGGTGCTGGGCGCGCAGTGGGCCGACTATCTGCGCTTCGATTTGATCCGCCTGGCCAAGTGCACCCGCATCCACATGATGAAGGACTGGCACACCAGCAAGGGCGCCACGCTGGAATACCTGGTGGCTCGTCAGCTGGGTATGGAAATCACCTACGCCGAAGGCGCGGAGCCGTCTTACGCCAGCATCGACGAGCTGATCAGCAAAGCAGGCACGCTGAACAAGATCCGCGAGCTGATGGGCTACATCGAGGCGGGTGAAGGCACGTCGGTCAGCCTGTACCAGGACGACGCCACGAAAAGCTACTGCATCAGCGTCGGCATGAGCTACGAAACCCGTGGTTACTACTACGGCAGCACGCTGGCTGAGGCGGTGCAGAAAGCCACAGACGCCGAGGTGACTCCCCGTGGATAAAAAACCACACGTCAACGTGGGCACCATCGGCCACGTTGACCACGGCAAGACTACCCTGGGTGCCGCCTTGGGCGGCATGCTATGGGAAGAGCTTCGCGAGGTTGCCGAGCAGCAAGACCTGGAAAAGCTCGAGGAGAAGGTGCTGGCCCATAGCCCTATCCTGATCGTCGGCGACTCCAGCGCTATCCGCCATCCCGCTATCGCAGAAGCGCTGGCCAATAACCCCGACGTGCGGCTGATCAGCGAGGAAGAGTACGCCAAGCTGAATCCAGGTGACTTCACAGCTCTTGAGCAGCGTGTTGCCGGGTCTATGCCGGCATTCTCGATGCCATACGGCGGAGTGAACAAGCGCAAGAAAAAGTCTGCCCATAAATCCCGCATGCGCGATCTGCAACGCCGCGCTTTCCTGAAGGAGTAAGCCATGCTTGCGCAACTTAATAACGGCGACTGCACGTTCTCGCCGAGCTTTCAATTGAAAACGCTAGGCAGCAAGCCCGGTGATCACATGACCTACGGCTTCAAAGCCCCCAAGGGTGAACAGTTCGTCAGCATGCTGCTGGGCACTGTGCCAAAGGATGCTGTGGCCAGCCAGGTTGACCTGAAAAAGCTGCTGTCTGCGCTTGGGTTGGCACACTTCAGCGAGCAGCAGGCAGCCCTCCACGCCATGGCCCGCAAGGCACTGAAGTCCTCGAAGATGGACGCGGGTTCAGCTGCGATCACCTACGCGCTGAGCATCGACGACGAGCGTGACGGCATGAACTTCCTGCGTCTCTGGCACGCCGCCGACTTCGAGGTGATTCGCCGTGAATATCCGGACGCGCCGGAAGCTGTATTCGAAGGCGCGGACGGGACATTGGCCAGCACCAATGAAGACCTGGACTTCCTGTGTGAGCTGGAAGAGATGGTCGGCGCGGAGGGTGAATCCCATGAGCAAATCTAAAGCAGGCATGTTCATCGTTGGCACCACGGATACCCGTGGCAAGCCTGTCCCGTATGTTATGTCCCGTCGAGTATGCCCGTTCGGGAACACGCTGCGAGACCCTGATTGCGGCGCCTGCCTGGCCGTAAAGAGTGAAGCGGGCCAGTGGATTGATCCACTTATGAAAAAGTTCGGCCGTGAAGCAGCGCTGATGATCGAAGAGCGCGACGAGGAAGGCAAGGTGACCAGCCGTCAGCCGGAAGGTATCGCCGACAAGCATTGGACCGCCAGCCCGGAAGAGGTCTGACATGCTCTACCCGTCGAAGGCAGTAGACACCCTGGTGCGCCTACATTACGGACTGCCCGCTTATCCGCAGGACGTCTCCGGGCGGCGGCTGGGGGCCAGGAAAAGCATTCTGACCCGCCTTCGGCTCGAGGGTTACATCGAAGGCGACCAGGTAACCGAAAATGGCTATGCCTATCTGCGCATGGCCCTCCAAGTGAAGGATCGCCAGCATGGGTAACAAAACGATATGGGACGGCAAAGACCTCCCGGAAATTGGCCAGGAAGTGCTGGCTCAGTTGGGCCGCTCGACCGACCCCCAAACCGGCAAAGGTGGGTGGGTTCGCCACAAGGTGGCAGGCTACAAGGCACGGGCGGTGGATCCTGACCTTGACCCTGTAACGCGGAAATTCCACGTCCGCCTGGACATCCTGCTGGAAGCCAGCGAAGACCCTCGCAGCTCGAAGAACGAGCGGAACTACAACGACATCCACCCCGTGGATTGGGAGGAGCCGAAGTGAAGCCACGCATCGTAACCCTCGCCCAGCTTGCCGAGCTTCCTCTCGGCTCAGTAATCAGCCCGATCAACTTCCAGATGGAAGGCGACTTCATCGACCGCGATATACAGGGCACCGTCAAGATGCGACCGAAGACGGTGCTTACGGGTGTCGACTACCACTGGCTGCACACTACCGACGAACTGCCGGACGTGCGCATTGAAGAAGGCCGTGTCTATACCAGCCCTGCCGAGCACACCTATGCCCGGGACAGCGGCCACCCATGGCGTTTCGTGGTCTGGTCGACGCCGGAGTAACAGCCATGCCAAACGCCCGCCTTGTACGAACCCGGCCGGTGCATTGCCGGTGCCGCAAGTGCCGGGCGAGGTGCACGCTGCCGAAGAAGCCAGACGAATACGACGAGCCGCCGATCTGCAAAAGCTGCGGCGAGGGTGTCATACGCTATGACGCCCACCACGACGGCCGCCCTTGGCGCGCCAAAGAAAAGCTGTGCCACTGCGATGGTGTGTGGTTCTCAATCAAAGGTTCGCCGCACCGGCTGGGCGGCTGGAAATGCAATCACAACCCCAGGTACTGGGACTATCACGGAGAAAATGAATGAGCCTACCAAGCCAGGACAGCTCGCTGCCCATAGCGCTACCGAAGTGGCTGAGCAGCGGATCTGCCGTAAAGAAGCTCAGCGAGCGTGAGTCGAAGCAACTTGTGCCGGTAGCCCTGATGCTCTGCCTGGTGAACCACGGAGGCTCAGCGCAGGCGCTCCGCAAAACCTGCCGCGCGCTGCTGTCTCGGGTCTACATCGGGCACCGAGAGCAGCTGCGACAGATAAGCCTTGAAGAAGACGAAAGCAAGCTGCTCAAGGCGGTGTGCGACATGCTGGAGGTGAAAAGTGATCGGTATCTACTCAATGATGGACCACCGCATGCCCAACCTGGCGAAGACGCTCAGCGGCTGGATGATACCTGAGGTCATAGAGGTTCACGAGCCTGTGCTGCGGGCCATAAGGGCTGACTATTACGGCAAGCTGATAACCCGGCAGCAGTACAGGGCAAGGCTGTGGGAGCTTAACAAAGCGATTAAACGCGACCTCGCAAACCCACTGTGCGTCACCGAAGCGTGGCGAAAAAGACGAGGCATGCGCCTCGAGGAGGATCAATGATCGACATCCACCGCATCATGGCAGCCAAGATACTGAAGGTCGGCTACAACCAGGTCACTGATAGCCAACGCCGGGCAGCCAAGAGCTGCCTGCACATGGCCCTTTACAGTGAGCCTCGCGATAACCCGCATCTACCCGACAACGAAGAGCTGCACCAAATCTTCAATCCTGACGAGATCAAAGCCCTGATGGGCAAGCTGGGCATTGACCAGCCAGAGAAGCTGGCTGATGCCTTGAAGAGTCACTTCGGCTACAAACAGTAGCAAATACAACCACTTGGATTAAAGCGCCGAGGAGAATGCCATGAGTAAGTTCTACCACACCGTGGAGATACTGGTAGCCGTTGTGCTGATCATGCCTTTTGCCGTAGGCGCTGCATCCATGCTTTTCACATAGGAGTCACCATGAACCGTATCGAAAGCGAGCTGGTCTTGGTCGCAAAGAAAATGGGCGATCTGGGCACCACCGAAGACATGCGGGTTTGCGCGAATAATTTCCTTAGCGACCTGCAGCTGTACCTCACTGAACAGACCTTGCAGCTGTTCACCGGCGAACAGCTCAGACCGGCGTATGTTGCATGGCTGCAGACCCTGGTATTGCGGGATCGAGAAGTGGCCCGCAAGCGCCTGGCGGCCGGCATACGGGTCGAGATAAGCCTGCAGCCGGTCGAAGAGGAACAGCAAAAACCCCTCCCTTCCAACGTGGTCAGCATCTTCGGCTGACCGCAATACCTGAGGTAATCACCATGACACTCAATGCTGGCCAAGGTGTGGCCGTTGACGGAGTGCTGCGCGCATTCCTGCAAGAAAACGAGCCGGGCCGCATCATCGTCGGTGAGGGCGGCACCGGTAAAACCTATTGCACTGCCTACCTGATCGAGCAATTCATCGAGGCGGGCCTGACCGTCATCATGACGGCGCCGACCAATAAAGCGGTCAAGCAGCTCGAGAAGGCCGCCCGTGAGGCTGGCCTGGACATGAACCGCATCACGTTCAAGACGCTGCACAGCGGGCTTGGCCTGTCGCTGCTGCCTGATGAAGACCGCAAGTTCGCCAGCCGGGTCCGCGCGGGTATCCTGGAGCTGTACGACGTCGTGGTGATTGACGAAGCGTCGATGCTCAGCAAGGTCCTGCTGATGAACTATCTGCTGCCGGATCAGCGCAAAGCCAATTACCGCATCCTGATGCTCGGTGACGCGATGCAGCTGCCGCCGCCAAAGGAAACCCACTCGCTGGCGTTCGACCTGTTCCCAACCTACGAGCTGACGCAAAACCAGCGCCAGACCCTCAACGAGGACGGCACGCCGAACGGCATCCTGGAGCTGACCGCACCGCTGCGCACGGCTATCCGCGAGGACAAGCGATTCAACTTCTCCTCCATCCCGGACAACAACGTGGTGGCGCTGAAGGACGCCCAGTTCAAGAAGTACATCCTCGAGCAGTTCGACAAGGACAGCGACCTGGATAACCTGCGGGTGATGGCGTGGCGTAACTACCGGGTAGACGAGATCAACCGCATGATTCGCGAGAAGATCTACGGTGCTGACGCCTTGCCGTTCGAGGAAGGTGAGCGCGTCGTGACCGGCGAGCCGATCAAGAATGACGAGGGCGAGATGATCCTCGGCACCGACGAAGAGTGCATCGTCGCCGCGGTGAGTGACAGCTATGTGGTTGACGAGGTGACGGGCGACGAGTACAAAACTCGACTGCTGGCACTGCGTCCGATCCACGCCAACGTAGACCAGGTATTCGCTCACGTCCTGCACGAAGACGCCAAAGCGTTGTACGACGCCCGTATCAAGAAGCTGGCGGATCGAGCATCCACGGCGGTAGGCAGCGCGAAAGGCTTGGCCTGGCGCCGCTGGCACGAGTTCAAGGAACTGTTCTCGAACATCCGCTATTGCTACTGCATCACCGTGCACCGCAGCCAGGGCAGTACCTACGATCATGGCATCGTCGATGTGAAAGACATCATGGACAACCCTCGCCCCAAAGAACGCCGACAGCTGCTCTACGTCGGATTCAGCCGCTGTCGCAAGCTGCTGTCGATCAACAAGACTGGCTTTATAACCTGATAGGGTTATACTCGGCCCAAGATGTAGAGCAGGAGCGCTAGGGCGCTCCTGCTCTCGTAATAACACGGGAGAAATAGATGAAAACCCTACCAGCCGACGCTGTAAAGAATCACAGCCAGCAGAACACGATCGACTACGACAAGCTGGCCAAGCTGTACGATAAGGCCGAGATCGGCCAGGCCGTAGAGCTGGACCGCGTGTACAACATCACCATCTTCAAGAGCATCCTCAACAAGCGCTACGGCCTGGAGCATGACGTTGATTTCAACGCCTACAACGTGGGCGACAAGACCTACGTGAAGCGCAACACCGAAGCCAATATGCTCAAGGTGAACACCGCCAAGGATTGACAGCCATGTACTACTTCCTCCAGTTCCGACCGGACAAGAAGGAAGCATGGCGTCTCTACTCGGAAGAACAGTTGCGTGATAGCTCGCAGCTGCCCGGCCCGCCTGCCTTCCAAACCGTGCTCAGGATCGACCAAGACCCTGATGCGGTGCTAGAGACAGATCAGAATCCGCTCGATGTAGTCAAGTACATGGGGCCGTTCTATCTGGACTTCGACTGCGAAGACGACATCGACAAAGTCCTTGACGATGTCCGTGAAGTCATCCAGTACCTGACCACTAAACTGGACATCCCGGAGGAATTCATTCATTGCTGGCTGTCCGGCGGCAAAGGCGTGCACATCATCGTCCCAGAGGAAGTGTTCGGCCTGAAGGCTGCCACCAAAGTCCTGCCGATGATCTACCGCGAGATCGTCGAGACGATCTACCGCGACACCAAGGCCGATACCCTTGACCGCAGCGTGTACAGCTGTGGCCGTGGCCGTATGTGGCGCTGCGAAGGCGTGGCCCGCCCGGGCAGCGGTACCTTCAAGGTTGCCACCACCGTCTCCGAAATCATGGAGATGGACAGCGAGACCTACAAGCTGATCGTTGCGCAGCCTCGCCCACCGATGGTGATGAAGGCCCCAGCCAAGAGCGTGACCTTCATGAAGGCCGAAGCGCTGCTCAAGGCAGCCCGCGTCGGCGCCCAGCGTAAAGTCCGCGCCATGAAGGAAGCCACCGTGATTCCGGTGGAGGTCTTCAAAGAGTGGGTCGGCATACCCGGCTGCGTAGAGCGGCTGATCACCGAGGGCGATTGCGACCAGTCCAACTGGAACCAGGCTGCCATGCAGCTGGCCACCTACATCGCTGCCCGTTACGAGCAATCGGAGGAGCAGGAGTACCTCGATGAGCTGGTCAAGCCGTTCGCCAAGGATGTGCAAAGCAACAGTCGGCCGAGTGAAACCGAGCGACTGAAGCACGTCAAAGAGCAGATCGTCCGTGCTCGCCGCGGCTCGATCAAGTTCAGCGTCGGTGCCTTCATCGCCACGATCGGCCGCCCGTGTGGCAACTGCCCTGTCTGCCGCTCTGACATCGCCAATGGCGAATCAGAGCAGGACGAGGAAATGGCCACGATGCACGCCGACACCAAGATCAAGTGGGACTCGCGAGGGTACCACCTGGTAGGTGAGAACGGCCTGCGGCAGCTGACCACCTTCACCTTCTGGCCGGACACCGAAGTCACCGAGCTGATTCCCGCGACGCTTGCCAATGGCATGCCCGGCTGGAAGGAAAGCCCGCGCCAGGAGCTGCGGGGCTACATGTTCGATGACGAAGGCCGTCGTATCGATGACGTCAAAATCCCGGAGCGCGCATGGGGTTCTAAGCGTGAGCTGATCAACGCTTTCAAGGGCCAGGGCGATGCGCTGGTTTATTGCGGCGACGCCGAAACTCAGCGCCTGCTGAAGACAATCCTGACCTTCGCTCGCGCCAAGTCAGAAAACAAGGAGCTCGACAAAATGACCCGCACAAACGTGTGCGGCATCGTCTTCCAGCGCACGGAGAAGGCGACGATACCGCACTATGTCGAAGCCGATGCTTCGATCACCAGCACTGGTCGCAGCCCGTACCGCTTCCACGGTAATGCTCGCCAATCGCCGGCCCTGTTGAACGTGCCCAACCCATTCGTCGACGACGTGGAGCTTGCCGACGCCATTCGTGCACTTTGCAAGATCAACGAGCCGGTGCAGGTTGCCCTGGCCATGGGCTGGTTTGTCGCTTGCCACTTCCGGGAGCACATCCAGTACGAGGAGCCGCAGTTCCCGCTGCTCAACATCAGCGGTAACTCTGAGGCTGGCAAGACGTCCATGGGCGTCCTGATGGCCATGCTCAACGGCATCGACTACACCCGCGCCGAATACCTCAACGTCGAGGTAGGCAGCCTGTACCCGCTGGTGAAGTATGTGTCGAGCAGCACCACGGTGCCGCGCCTCGTTGAGGAAGTGAACCCGATGCAGCTGGGTACCAAGTACCAGGCAATCGTCGGGATCCTGAAGGCATCCTGGAACAAGGCACCCATCCCTCGCGGCCGGATCATCGACAAGGATCTGTCCATCAGCGAGGACCGGGTATCGGCGCCACTGGTTTACACCAGTGAGCAGTCGTCGATCGTGCCGTCGCTGCGCACCCGTTCGGTGGAGGTAAAGCTCAGTTCCAAGTCGCTGCTCAACCCGTTGTACGTTCGCAGCTACGAGAAGGCCACCCACAACCGCACGGCGTTACTTCGCCTGGCGCGGGTACTGGTCACCGTAGCGATGAATACCTCGCCGAAGGCCTTGCTGAAGATCTTTCACAGCAAGAAGGAGCTGATCGAGAAGAGCATCTCCGCACGCCCTCGCTGGGGCTTCCAGACGTCGCTGACCGGCTTGCACATGCTGATCATGACCATGGAAGAGTTCAAGGTTGGCGGCGTGGAAACCGTACGGGAGCTGGAAGGCGAGCTGATCCAGTACCTGTCTGGCCGCGTAGCCCAGGCCGAGCGTGGCAAGTCTGCCTCGGAAGTCGACCGTGTGCTGCAGATGATGAACGTCATCGCCGAGGAGAATGAGAACACCAACATTCACCTCAAAGCATCGCAGCACTACTGGCGCAACGGCGACCACATCTACATGGTCTTGCAGTCCTGCTTGCCGCAGTACCTTCGGCATATGCGCTCTGTTGGCGAGCGGCCGGTGATCAGCGACTACCACCAGCTGCGCAGCCTGCTCGAGGGTGAAGTCTACTTCGAGCGCACAGAGAGCCACCCTTACCGCCCGGGCACAGAGGTATTCGTAATTGACGCCGAGAAATTGGCAGCCCGCGGCACCGTCATGAACAACTTCAACGAGTCAGAACCTGATGAACAATGAAATCGACCGCGGCGAAACCTTCGCCGACCCTGTAGACCGCGCCGTGCTGGAGCAGCAGCGCCTGCTCGAGCGTCAACTGGAGGCCGCCAAGAAGGCGGCCTCGGCACCGCGCCTGGTATCCACCGGGCTTTGCCACAACTGCTCGGAGCGCCTCGGCGACAGTCGGCTGTTTTGCGATGCTGATTGCCGTGACGATTTTCAACTGCGCCAAGCTCGCCGGAAGGTGAACGGAGGCTGATATGCAGCGTTCGACCGGTAAAACACTCCACGACATGATGGAGAGCTGCGGGGTGCTCAACCACCCCGACTGGTTCAGCAAGATCAACCTGCTGCACTGGCCGATGCCACACCAGATGGAGATGATCCGAAAGTACCAGGTCAACTTCCGCTACCTGGACGCATCGCAGCCGGGTACCGGCAAGACCTACCCTGCCCAGACCCACGCCATCCTGATGGCCAGCCTGGGCAACAAGGTCGCTTTCATGATGCCGCCCAAGCTCATCGACCAGTTCATCCAAGAGATGCACGACTACTTCGAAGGCATCGGCAGCTACTTGAAGATCGCTGGGCTCAACGTGCAGGCCTCCAAAAAGCTGCTGCTGGAGAAGCTGTGGGACAAGGAAGGCTGGCCAGATATCCTGGTCATGTCCTACGACGCCTACCGCCAGTACAACGACAAATCCCACATGAAGAACATCGGCCGCAACCTGTGGAAATGCCGGAAGCCTCTGGAGGACGGCAGCTACGAGTATCTGCCCTACTTCAAGGAAGACGGCAACCCGCTGGTTCAAAATGCCCAGCCTTACACCAAGGATGGCCGCGTGGTGAACAACAAAGGCCGGGCCAAGAACAACAACCAGATGCGGTTGCGCGAGCTGGGCTACCACGTCCTGTTCGCTGACGAAGGCCATGCGCTGTGTGGCATCGACTCGCTCCTGTCGCAGAGCTTCGCTGAGATGAGCAGCAAGCTGGGCGACGAGGTGGCGCTCTACATCATGACCGGCACCCCGGTGCCAACCAAGCTGCATGACTCCTACGGGCTCATCCGGCTGATCAACCCGGGCGCCTACATGAACAAGGCCGAGTTCATGCGCCGCCACTGCATCACCCAGGAAGTCCGGATGCATGCGGGCGGCAAGAGCTTCAACGTCAAGACGATCACCGGCTACAACGACACCGAGGCGATATACGCAGCGCTCTGGAAGAACGCCCATCGGGTGATGCTGCGCGATGTCACCGAGATGCCTGAGCCGATCATCAACGAGGTGCGCGTCACGCTCAGCGGCCGGCACCGCAAGCTGTACAAGCAGCTGGTGAACGACCACGTCGCTCGTATGGGTGAGAAGGTTCTTCTGCCTGACAGCGCCAGCGAGCTGCGCCACACAGCGCTGCAGTTCATCAGCTGCCCAGGTCAGTACGATCCTGAGCTGGCGGACGACAACGAGTTGGCCAAGTCGACCGCCGACCTGGTGGAAACCATCTCCCCGGATGCCGATCGCAAGATCATCATCTTCGCCTACTACCAGAAGGCGATTGAGGAGCTGGCCGAGCGCTACAAGCACTTGAACCCAGGCGTGGTCTATGGCGGGTCATCACGTAGCAGCGAGGACATCCGCCGCTTCAAGGAAGACCCGAATTGTCACCTGCTGATCATCCAGTGGATCGCCGGCGGTGCAGGGCTCAACCTGCAGGTGGCCAACTACCTGATCTTCTACGAGATCCCGACATCGCCGAAGGACGCACTGCAGGCCATTGCCAGGGCTGACCGTAAGGGACAGCTGAAGATGGTTCATGTGTACTTCATGCGTGTGATGTCCACGATCAGCGATCGCAACTTCAAGAATTTGCTCAAGAACGAAGAGTCGAACAACCGTGTGGTTGGCGACACGAAGGGTCTGCTGCACGAGCTACTCGGAGCAGCTTGACAGACGGGTTAGGTTCCCCGTATAAAACAGCCTGCGCTTCCGCTTTAGACGGAAGTTGCCAATTAAACTGATGACACTACTGAAAGCGAGAATGAAAATGGCACTGTCCCGTCCTGTTGTAAAAGACACCGAAGAATCCACCGTCGACCAGGCTGCTATTGATGCCAAAGCCGCAGAACAAGCGAAGGCCGATGACGAGGCCAAGCTGAAAGCTGCGCAAGAGCAGAAGGACAAAGACGTACAGGCAGGCAAGGATGCTGAAGCTCAGCGCCAGGCCCAGGCCGAAGCCGAGTTCGAAGCTGCGGCCGGCACCGACGAGCCACAAGGTTCCGGCGAGCTGGTTAATGACCCTGAGCCAGTCCTCGACGCGGAAACCCGTGCCCAGGAAGCTGACAAGACCAGCGGCGTTGAACTGCGCGCCGAGCCGGCCACTGCAGTTGCTACCGTCACCGCAAACACTGCAGTAGCAGCGGTGGCCGAGCAGCGCAGCAGCATGACCGCCAACTTCAAACAGGAGATGGCTGAACAGGGCTTCGAAGACATCGAGCTGACCGGCCGTTCCTTCGACCGTGTGATCTTGCACGAAGGCAAGTTCAAACTCGGCGAGTTCGAGCTGGGCCTGGAATTCAAGTTCATCGCTCAGTCGAGCCGCGCGGTCTACGTGGTCCGTCAGGACGACAGCCAGGACGCCAAGGTCTACTACTCCTACGACCCGAAAGGCGAGTACCAGGCTGACGGCACCTCTGCCGAAGACATCCTGGCCGAGTGGCGCGAAGACGGCTATGCCACCGAAGACAACCCGGTCGACATCAAGAAGTACATGGAGCTGATGGTCACCCTGACCGACCGCGATGACGAGTACGAAGACCAGATGGTGCTGCTCAGCATCCCGCCTGCGTCCCGTGACCGCGTTGCAGGCATCTTCGCCCAGGTCAAGCAGAAGCTGAACTGTGCTCCGAACGGCGCTGTTCTCCTGGCCAAAGTCGGCAAGGAAGTCGGCGAAGGCAAGAAGAAGTTCCGTCCGTGGGTCTTCGCTGTCAGCCACAAAATCGGCTAACTGCCGGTAGCAACTGGAAAAGCCCGGCCTGTGCCGGGCTTTTCTCTACCAGAAAACAGCGAGGAAGCCATGAACATCATCGATTTCCGCGCCGTCGTGAAGCACGCCTATTACGGTGCTGACAAGAGCGAAGGCATCCACTGCGAAAAGACTGACCGCAAGTTCCCTTTGTGGCAGACAGGCGCCTCCGGCGTACTGACCCGCGTTGTACGAAGCATCATTGAATCGGGCGACAGCCCACGCACCCTGATCGTTGTACACGACATGGGCCAGGAATACCGCAAAGGCCTGTTCGCAGGCTACAAGGGCCAGAAAGAGAAGAAGGCCGAGAACAAAAGTCCCGTGGAAATGGAGCAGATCGAAGAGCTCTATGCCTGGGCAAAGAAATTTTTTGCAGCCATCGGCGCCACTCAGATCGGCGTCAAAGGCGTTGAGGCGGATGACGTCATCGCCTGGATCTGCGAGCGCGTACCAGGTGCCAAGACGGTATGGACGGTCGACGCTGACCTGCTGCAGCTGGTGAATGGCGAGACCGCTGTTTACCTCAAGGGCGAGCCACACTTCGACGTCGGCAGCCACAAGGACATCCCCTACAGCCTCACCTCAATCGCCAAGTCGATGCTCGGCGACAGCGCCGACAACTACGGCGGCGTGCCGGGCGCCGGCCCGGCGTTCTTCGCCCGCCTGCTCGAGAAGTACGACGTGGACGGCATCGAGGAGCTGCGCACTATCGTCGACCGCGGCGACACCGGACGACTCGACCAGGTCATCGCAGAAACCCAGGACAAAGACCTGATCAAACTGCGTGACAACTTCGCCGACTGGCGCCTGGGCTGGAAGCTGGCGCAGCTGCGACCAGACCTGTGCTGGAAGCCACGCCGCAAGAAGCTCACCACCCCGCTGATCCACAAGCGCATCCCCAACGCTCAAGCAACCTACGACCTGCTGCGTGCCATCGGCTGCGGCGACATGTGGGAAGAGTACGCCGGACTCATGCCTTCCCCGATGCCGATCACCGCGGACAACTGGGACGATATGAAGGCAGCGGTCTACGCAGAGCTGAAGCTCAGCGACACCGTATCCTTCGACTACGAGGGCTTCGATAAGAACAACATCAAGGAATTCCGCCTGGCCTCGACCAAGGGCAACGGGTTCGTTGACATGCTGAGCCAGCAGATCACCGGCTGTTCCTTCCAGTTCGGCAAGCACCTCGAGAACGTGATCTACATCAGCGTAGAGCACAAGGACGCAGCCAACCTGCCCATGCAGGTGGTCAAGGACATCCTCGAGTATTGCCAGGCGCATGACATCCAGCTGGTCGCGCACAACGCCGGCTTCGAAGGCGTGGTGACCAAGACCAACATGGGTCTGAACCTTCAGCGGGTGATGGACACCCGCATCATGAAGCGTTACTACGACGAGAACACCGAAGCCGGCCTGAAGTTCTGCTCGATGGAGTATCTCGGCTACAAGCAGACGACCTACCAGGAAGTCACCCAAGGCCGGCAGATGAACGAGCTGACCCTGGACGAGGTGTTCGACTACGGCGCCGACGACGCCCTGGTAACCGGCCTGCTGTTCGACCTGCTCAAGCTGCTCCTGCAGCTGGACGGCCAGTGGGACTTCTACGCTCGCTGGGGTGTTCGCTCTACCGAGGTGCTGCAGCGTGCCTACGTCGATGGCGTCAACATCAACTGGGCCTTGCAGCGCCGGATCCACGAGCGCGACCTGGACATCATCGAGCAGGGCATGATCGATCTGCGCCACGTCCTCGAGAAGAACGTGACAGGCAACATCACCGAGGGCTGCAAGTCGCTGATTGAAGCGGAGCGCGACTTCGTTTACCGCTCGGCGAAGCGCAAGGCTGAGGGTGACACCGGCCCAGCCGGCGAAGCTGTAGCAGCCTGGCGCAAGAAGCTCGAAGCAGCCTGCCAGTACATCCCGTACCGGGTCGAGAAGGTGATGCCGAGCTTTGCATTCACGCCCAAGCAGGTAAACGCAGCCCTGGTTGAAATTGGCCTGCCTGAGCTGGAGAAGTTCACCAAGGGCGCCATCGAAGAGTACCTGGAAAAAGTCGGCGCAGTAGGCTTTGAAGATGACTGGGAGCTGAAGGAAGGTGATCAGCGCACGCTGATCAAGTCGCTAAACAAGGCCTTCTACCTCGGTGTCGACAAGATGGGCGACCTGCGTAAGAAGTCGGACGCAGACCCTGAAAACCAAAGCGCCCTGCAGGCCTACGAGACTGCGGCTGCGTTCAAGGAAGAGCTGGGCGAGCTGGTGCAGCGCCTGGCCAAGGTCGAGGCCCGTGAGGTCGAGTTCGGTGATCAGTTGAACGTCGGCAGCCCGCAGCAGATGCAGCAACTGCTCTACTGCAAGATCGGCGTCCCTGTTCGGCTGCGCGGCAAGGCACCGGGCAAGAGCCGCAAGGCAATCGGCATCACCGAAGCTGGCCCGGCGACGGACGTGAAAGCCATTGAAACGGCGATCGCGAACGACATCGAGCCCGGCAGTTGGCAGGCCGAAGCGCTGAAGGTCCTGGGCCGGGTCAAGTCGGCAACCACACGTTGCAGCCTCTATCACGACAAGCTGCCGCTGTGGCGCCACGTCGACGGCAAGGTTCACCCGGTTGTCACCGACTTCGGTACTGACACCGGGCGCCCCACCGCCAGCGCGCCGAACGTCCTCGCAGTCTCCAAGAAGGACAAGGAGATGCGTTCGATGTACATCCCGCCGAACCAGGACTATGTCTGCGTCGCGATCGACTATAACGGCCAGGAAATCCGGCTGATGGCCAACTTGGCCAACGACCCGGTGATGATGTCGGTCTACGACCCGGCCAACGAGAAAGACCTGCACAGCATGACCGGCTCGGGTATCGCCAAGATGGACTACACCGAGTTCAAGGCCGCCATCGACGATGAGCACCACCCGAAGAGCAAGCTCGCGAAGGACATCCGCAAGCAGGCCAAGGGCGTCAACTTCGGCATGGCATACGGCGCCGGCCCGGGCACTCTGTCTCGCAACCTGATCGTCAAGGTGGAAGTCGCCAAGAAGCTGCTCGACGACACCTTCGACCTGTACACACGGATTCGCCCGTGGCAGGAAGAGACGGCCGAGTTCATGAACCGCAACGGCTTCACACTGACTGCCTTCGGCACCAAGCGCCACGCCACTGCAGACATCTTCAGCGACGACAACGGCAAGGTATCCCGCCAGCACCGGCAGGGCACCAACGCCACGATCCAGAAGACTGCAGCCGAGATGCTGCGCAAGGTTCTCACCCGTGTAGCAGAGTCCGGCATGCTGGATGAGCTGCGCATGAGCTTCTTCGCGCCGATCTACGACGAGGTTGTGTCCTGGGTCCACAAGGACGACGTGCTGGAATACTGCCGTGTGATGGGCCGATTCATGGAAGAGTCGACACCGGAAAACCACCTGGTTCGTCAGGTGCCGGAATACTCCATCGGCCCGGACTGGGGGCGCGTGCACGAACTGGGTCGCGACATCAGCCCAGACAACGTGGCGAAATTCGTGGCCCGGGCACTGGAGGAGGCGAAGGAGATCTGGGAAGTCGACGTGCTGCAGCCGTTCAACCCGATCCGCACCCGCTTCATTGTTGAAACTGACGAAGATGGCGAGGAGTTGAACGATGAAATGGCTGCTTAACCTGCTGTTCGGCCACAAGGAGGCGCCTTCGGGCGCTTCCAAAATGAGGCCGAAGGTGTGCGATGACTACGGTGACGAAATCCGTGAAGGGCTGATGCTTGGAGCGAGAAGGGCAGGCTATAACGGGCCGGCCCCTTTAAGTCGCGAGGATAGCCCGTCTCCCCCGCCACCACCACCAATGCGCAGAGGCGACGGTAAAGAGGAGCCGTTGTTTCTCAGCGCAGACGGTAAGCGCAAGGTGCCTGCCTCAGAAGGCATCAACATCAACCCGGCGCCCAGCCGGAACATGCTGCCATTGGTACCGCCGAAGGCACCGCCTCCACCGCCAGCCCGCCGCATTCACTGGACAGGCGAGTACCCGATGTCAAACAAAGGCGTTGTGACGCTGTATGACAGCGAAGGCAACGAGTACGACCCCAAGGCGATGCGGCAGGAGCTGCTCGACATGAAGCTGGCACTGGAGGCTACGCGCCGCAGCGAGAAACGGCTGCGCTTGCGTGTCGCAGCGCTAAAGGCTGACTGGCCTGTCATCTGGCAGCGCTATTTCAAAACCAGCACCACCCCGGCGGCTGCACCGCAGTCAACCAAGAAGAAAGGAAAGCGCCCATGAGCTTCAATAACCAAAGCGTACAAGGTCTGGCCCACGACTATGAAACAACGGGTCTGGACGTGGCTAGCCTTGGCTTGGTGCAGTCAGCACTGGCCATCGTAACCGTCCACCAGGACGGCAGCTACGAGATCCACGACAAGGACGTGACCCTGCTCAACCCAGGCGAGAAGATCAGCCCTGAAGCCACAGCTATCCACGGCTACAGCGACTTCGACGTGGCTGATAAGCCTGCCTGGGAACCCTACATGCGCGAGCAGATGGCCACGGTGAACAGCCTGGGCCTCGACGCGGTGTTCAGCTTCAACGGCAACCGCTTCGACAACCGCATTGCCGCGCGCGTCGGCATGAAGCCGCTGCGCTCCGTGGATCTGTTCAAGGCAGCTAGCAAGTTCAAATCCGCCAAGCTGTGGGAAAAGGCCAACCTGGGCTACTCGTACGAGAAGCTGCTCGGCAAGCCGCTGGAGAAGGCGCACGACGCCTTTGCCGACATCATCGCCACGATGGACATGATCAAGCCAGCCATGGCCCTGGCCGAGGTCTCCACGCTCGATGAGTTCGTGGTCTGGATGAAGGGCGATGCGGGCACGCCTGAGTACAAGATCAACTTCGGTAAGCACAAGGGCAGCAAGCTGCGTAACCTGCCGCGCGATTACCTGAAGTGGCTGGTCAGCGGTGACATCGACATCGATCCGGACCTGGAAGAGGGGGTGCGTGCATGTCTCTCCCGCTGATTGGTCTGACGGGCATGGCCCGTAGCGGTAAGGATACGGCCGGTGTGATGCTGGAGCAGATCGGCCATATTAAACACGGCGATGTGCTCTGCCGCTACTCCTTCGCCGAACCGATGAAGACCATGCTCAAGTCGGTCTTCGGTGATCACTTCCACGAAGGCGACCGATCCGGGATCTGCCCGGAGTCCGGTGTCAGCTACCGCACGATGATGCAGACGCTTGGTACGGAGTGGGGCCGCAGCCTAAACCCACAGCTGTGGGTCAACTTGGTTGAGAAGCGCTGGAAGGAGGATGCAGCCAATGGCTGCGGCACCATCCTCACCGACGTGCGCTTCGATTCAGAGGCTCGATGGGTCAAGATGAACGGCGGCGTGATCATCAAGGTGGTGCGTGCTGGAGATGAAGGTGAGCTTCAGGGCGGGGTGCCAGGTCATGCCAGCGAAGCCGGTGTCGACCCGATCTACATCGACGGCATCATCATCAACAACAAAGGCCTGGACGACCTGCGTGCCGCCTGCGAATGGCAGTACGTGCAGGTGGTGAATCGTGGCCGCTGACATTGGCAAGGTCTTCGAGCGCGAGCTAGCCCGCGTCTTCAAGCTGTTGAAAGCGGATCGCTTGGTCGGCTGGCACCGGCTTGTAGACACGGGCACCTCCGGAGGAATGGTCGCTGAGCAGCCCAGCGACTATCTCCTGGCCTTGCCGCCAGGCTGTCAGAACCTGCTCAACGGGCAGCGGATGATGTTCGTCGAGGCGAAGGCCAGCGAGAAGAGCAGCACGCTGCCTAAAGCCAACGTCAAATCACCGCAGCGCGCCGCCATCGCGCATTACCGTCACATTCTCAAGCTGCCCTACTACATCCTGTTCTGGGACACGCAGAGCGGCTGTATCGAGCTGTGGGATGGGGCAGCGATAACTGAGGCAGCGCGCCTCGACAAGAGCTGCCGTCTGGCTGTCTGGCCGGACTGCGGCGTGATCAACAAGCTCAGAACTGAGCACGTCGCCGCTTGTATAGTGAGTTATTTCGTTATACCTTTAGGCGGTGATACATTATCTCTGACATAGCGGAGCCAGCATGCACGAACTATTCAAGAAAACTCTCTACAAGAATCACGGCAAGGCCATAGGTTACTGGACCATCGAAGCCGTTACTAAGGGCGAAGGCGCAGAGTTGGTGATCAGCTATGCCAAGACAATGGATGGCCAAGCCACCGTTCGCCGCCAAGAAGTCAAAGGCGTCAACATTGGCAAAGCCAATGAGACGGACCCTCAAGACCAGGCCGTAAGCGAGGCGAAGAGCCGCGCTGCCAAGCAGCTCGACAAAGGCTACGTCGAAACCCAGGAAGCGGCAACGGCTCCCGCTACCAACGCCCTGGGCAACAAGATGCCGCAGCTGGCCACTCCGCTGGAGAAGGTCAAGCAAGAAAAGCTGGACTGGGATAATGCCTATGGACAACCCAAGCTAGACGGTCACCGCTGCATGTTCAAGGACGGCGTCCTGTACAGCCGCAACGGCAAGGAAATCAACCTCCCTCACATCCTGCAGGCTATCAAGGACTCTGACCTCGAAGACCTGCACCTTGACGGCGAGCTGTACAGCCACGGCAAAGTCCTGCAGGACATCGGCAGCCTGATAAAGGACCCGCGCGAAGAGTCGAATGCCATTGAGTTCCACCTCTACGACATCGTTTCGGATCAGCCCTTCATCGAGCGCTATGCGACTCTGGTGCGCGCACTGACCCAAGGCGCCCACTCATTCACCGCCACTCACACGCAGCTCAGCGGCCCTCTGCAGCTGGTACCTACCGTGCGCATCGACAGCATTGAAGCCTGGGATGTACTGCACGCCAAGTGGCTGCAGGACGGCTATGAAGGCAGCATGGGCCGCTTCGGTCTGGACGGCTACCTCGACGGTAAGCGCAGCCGCAACACGCTCAAGCGCAAGGACTTCAGCGACGGCGAGTACAAGGTGATCGGCTATCGCCTGGGCGTACCGCTGACAGCGAAGGACGGCAACGTCTACCAGATCCCGGTCTGGAACCTGGAAGTATCACCTGGTGGACTGACCTTCGAGGCTGTAGCAGCCGGCACAGCCGCCGAGAAGAATGCACAAGCTGAAAAGGCTGAGAGCTTCATCGGCAAGCTGAACACCATCAAGCACTTCGGCTTCACCCCGGCTGGCATCCCCAACCTGCCGGTATCGCTGCGCTGGTACGAACCAGTCTGACATCCCGCAACAGCCCGGCGCCGCTCAGGCGCCGGCTCTTCTCAGAGGCAACCATGAAAAATCTGACGATCTTTACCGACCCTCACCTCGGTACCAGCCGAGCTGCGCACACCACCCGGGCCTCATCCGCAGCCCTGAAGATGAGCCTCTACTGGCAAGCCATGGGCATCGTCCGCACTGCAGAAAACCCCGTGATGTGTGTGGGTGACCTCTTCGACAAAGCCTTCAACAACGAAGAGACCCTGGTGCAGGGCTACAACGTGGCCAGTCGCTGCTGGCACACCTTGTCAGGCAACCACGACGAGACCAACCGAGAAGGCACCACCACCTCGCTGCGGGCTCTGGCCAAGATGGGCGTGCCGATCTGCCTGGCTGAAGACCTGTCCAAGCCATACTTCGACCATTGTGAGTCGATCTACATGGTGCCGCACCACGCCAGCCAAGAGCTGTTCATGGAAGCCTGCAACCTGGCAGCCAGTCATGCCGCGCTCAACCGGGAGGGCAAAGCAAGCTATCTGTTCCTGCACTGCAACTACAACTTCGACCTGGCCAAGGACGACAACACGCTGAACCTCCCGGCCGAGGATGCTGAAGCGTTGCTGGCAGCCTTCGATTACATCTTCATTGGTCACGAGCACAACCCGTACACCGCGCTTGGCGGTCGCGTGGTCATCCTCGGCAACACCCACCCCACATCGTTCCACGATGTCAGCGACAAGTTCATCTACCACCTGGAGCTGGACACCGCCACGCTGACCAAGGAGCGCATCTGGTCGAAGGACGAAGGCTACCGTGAGGTAAAGCTGGGCGACCCTATCCCGGACCTGTCCGGTGTGCAGTTTGTCGACGTGGTCGGCAACGGCTCGATCAGCGAGGCCACTGAGGTCAGCGCCTACATCCACGAGATCTGGAAGGCGTCGTTCTATAAGCCGGAAGGCGAGGACAACCACAGCGAGTGCGACCTGTTCGCCGTCCGCAACAAGGTTGAGCTGAACGATGCTCTGGCGGGCCTGGACACCGAGATCTCGGTCAACACCCCAGAAACCCTGCAGGAGCGAATCCTCAAAGACCTGACTGGCACCGACCTGCTGCCGATCTTCAAAGGGCTGTATGCCGAGGCCACGGAATGAGCATCTACAAGAGCGGTGCGGTAGGCATGTCAGCTGCGCTTGCTGAGCAGCTAAGGGATAGGGCCAGCACATGGCCTTTGGGTAATCGCTCAGGGAGGCTCAGCCACGTCCAGGCAGCACTCTGGGAAGCGATTGAGGTCAACGACGCCAAGCGTATGCGTGAGTTAATGCAGGTGCCTGACGTCGGTGATAACCCCTACATCCGCAACGCCATGCTCAGCAACCTGCACCAGAACATCAGCGCAGCTGCCTACGCCTACCGCTGTGGCGTCCTGGTGAGCTGCCTGGTGATCGATACATGGTCGCAAAAGCTGCAGAACCCGGGCGTTCTGCACAAGACGGTGCTGGCGAAGGCCATCTCCATCCACAACGAACTCCACCCGCACCCGATACTGCGAGGAGCAAAATCATGAAACTGATCAGCCTCATCACCAAGAACTTCAAGCGCCTCGGCAACTTCGAGTGCACCTTCACCGACGGCTTGAACGTGATCGCCGGCGATAATGCCCGCGGTAAATCGACCCTGCTGCTGGCAATCGAGGCAGCCTGGTTCGGCTGCACCGTGGTGCCCGGCAAGAAGGACGACATCCCAACCTGGGGTCAGAAGGACTTCGGCATCGAGCTGACCTGGCTCAGCACCGACGGCAGCGTCTACCAGGTAACCCGCAACAAGACCACGGCCAAGCTGCAGCGCCTGGGCGGTGAAGATGGGCCTCAGCTGGTGGCCAACGGCAACACCCCGGTGACCACCCACGTTGAGCAGCTGCTCGGCCTCACGGCCAAGGACTACAGCCTGTTCATCCAGTCCAAGCAGCATGAGGCGGCTGGTGTGCTGACCTTCGGCGCCACCGCTCTCAACCGCAAGGTCGAAGAGTTCGCCGGCGTTGACGTGATCGACAAGGTGCAGAGCCTGGCACAGACCAAGGCCGCCCGCCTCTCCGCCCAGGCTGAAGCCAGCCTGGTCGCCGAGGAAGATATGAACCGCGCCAATGAAGTGCTCGCCCTGGCCAAGAGCGTAAGCGCCGAGAAGGCTGTCGAGTGTGAAGAGCGCCGCAAGATGCTCGAGGAATTCACCACGGTAGCCCTGGAGCTGGATGATGAAGGCGTCGGCAGCGCTGAGCTCAGCCGCCGCAAGCTGGCATACGTCCGAGCTGAGGCAGACCTGGAGAAAGCCCGTACCAGTGTGACGAATGCTCAGGCCAACCTGGTAGCCAGCCAGCAGCGCCTGTCAAAGCTGAGCTTGCAGGATGCTGATGATCTGAAGGAGCGGCAAGCAGCCAAATTGAGCGAAGGCGGTGCCATCAGCGGCAAGGTCAAGCAGATGGAAGAGAAAGTCAGCCAGTACGATGCAGCGAAGGCCGCCTCTGACAAGGCCCGCGACGAGCTGGCGGCTGCCTCTACTGACTACGAGGACAGCGAGGTAGGCGCTGCGGAAGATCGCGTGACTGAGCTTCGTGCCAGCCTGCAGACCTTCCGCGACGAAGCTACTGAGCTGCGCACCAACCGCAAGGCCTTGCTCGACCTTGCTGAAGGGGCTACCTGCCCAACCTGCGGACACAAGAAGGAAGAGCACGATCCGGACAAGCTGACGGCGGAAGCAGAGGCTCTGTACACGCAGTTGGTGGCCAAAGAGAAGCAGCGTGACGATTACAGCACTCGCCTGGCAGCTGCCGAGAAAACCCTCACGGCAGCCCGCCAGCGCGCCCAGAACGTCGCCAGCCTGACCAAGCGTAGCGAGGATGCGGGCGCGGCCCTTGCAGCTGTCTACGTGGCCGGTACGCCGAGTGAGCAGGAGCTGGGTGATGCCATCGCCCTGCGCGACACCCTGCGCAACGAGTACGCCGCGATCAAGGCCAAGCTGGAAGTCCTGCAGCGCGACAACGACGCCTACAACGACGAGGCCGCGCACCTGGCCAAGCTGGAGAGCGAGCTGGAGCAGTGCCAGGATCACGTCACCGACGCAGCCAAGATCCTCGAGGATCTGGGGGCCTGCCCGACTGACGTGGAAATAGACAACCTCGCCATCATCGAGGCGGCTAACCGCGAAGCGAAGAACGCCCACTCGCAGAAGAAGGCCCGTCTGCAGTCTGAGCACTCGCTCAGCGCGCAGCAGGAAGAGAACGCCGCCACGCTGCTGAAGCAGGCAGAGGATCGCGTACAGGAGCTGCTGGCCCGTGCGGCCAAGGCCAAGGAGCTTACAGCTGAGTCCAAGCAGCATGAGCGCCTGGTGCGGTTCCTGCGCGATCGCCGCCAGCAGTACATGGTGGACGTGTGGTCGACCATCACCGCAGTGTCGTCGAAGCTGGTGCGGATGGCTTCGAAGGACACCATCACGTCGGTGGCTAATGTCGACGGCGCCTTCCAGTTCGAGGAAGACGGCGTGATTATCCCGGCGGTGCTGGCCAGCGGCGCGCAGAAAGGGCTGATCGGCACCTCGCTGCGGATCGGCTTGGCCCGTGCGCTGTACGGCAGCGACAGCCTGATGATCTTCGACGAGCCTACCGAGTCCTGCAGCGAGCACAACGCAGCATCGATGTCGGCGACGCTGGCCAGCTCGGCCAAGCAGACCCTGCTGATTACCCACCGTGAAAATGACCAGGCACTGGCCGATCACATCATCAACGTGGGCGAGTAATCGCCCGCAACACCTCCCCAAAGAAGGAAATGCATCATGGCTTGCAACGACAACGACGCAGTACACGCAGCGTGCAAAGAGCTGGTTGAGACCGGCGTGTCCAGTCCGCAGCAGGTAGCTTCGAGCATCCAGGGTCTGCACGACCTGCAGAATCTCTGTCACGGCCTGGCAGTGCGCTCCGGCTGGTGGACCAACAAAGACGGCAGCCCGAAGACTACTGACCAGGTGAACGTCGGCGAGAAGCTGATGCTCATCGTCAGCGAGGTATCGGAAGCGATGGAAGGCGCCCGCAAGGATCTGATGGACGATAAGCTGCCGGATCGCAAGATGATCGAGGTGGAGCTGGCTGACGCTTTGATCCGCATCGGCGACCTGGCGGGCTTCCTGGGTCTGGACCTGGCTGGTGCGACCGCTGAGAAGCTGGCCTACAACCAGCAGCGCGCTGACCACAAGCCTGAGAACCGCGCTGCCGCCGGCGGCAAGCAGTGGTGATCTGACCGGCGCGGCCGCCGGCCGCGCCACACTTGGAGATGAGCATGAAAAGTAAAGACGATTTGATCAGCGAAGCGGATAGCTCACGTAAGCTGCTGCATATTCTCAGTCTCTGCGAGGAAGCTCGGCAGGTACTGGACGGCGAGAAGGTGTGCTCTTACCCTTATCTGAACGGGGAGTTTGGCTCAGAAGAGAAGCGAACAGCTTTCTTATCTGATTGGCTACACGATGCGCTGACCTACCTCGAAGAGCGTGGTATTGAGCACGGGATCCTGAAGCCAGAAAAACCGGTGAGCGGCTACCGGCCGGCGATTACGGTCAACATATCCGCCGCTGGTTGCGTCAGCAAACAGCAAGCAATGCTTCTAGCGCTTAAAGGCGGCGCCATGGGCGTTGCCTACGCGAGCGGCGGAATCATAGCCGGCGGGGCCGGCGACGGAATCATAGCGGGCGGCCGAACTGTTCCATCTTCAGTTGATGATCCCTGCCTGGAGTGGAACAACGCCAGCACACTGCCGCCGGTAGCCTGCGAGCTGCTGCTCGATATCGACGGCAAGCCTACCGTCGGCTTCCGCACCAGCTATGTCACCAATAAAGACAGCACGATGAGCTACCGGCTCGCTGACAACAGCCAGGTTGAAGGCCGCTTCCGTTGGACTTACCCGTAACAGCACCAAACAAAAAGGCCGCCCATTGAGGCGGCCTTTTTTCGTTTCAGGAGCTGAAAATATCAGGGCGTCAGCTGGCTGATGGTCAGCTCCACGCTGTCAGCGCCTGCCAGCACCTGCATCATCTCGTCGAACGCAGCGCGGCTGTTGCCGACGGCCCATTTGCCTTTGATGTAGGCCAGGGTGGTACCTGGTGCAATGCAGCCCTGCAGATCATCCATGGTATTGCCAGGGTGAACCATGATGAAGCTGCGGCCTTCTACGTTGGTGACTTCCCAGCCGCGGGCATAGGCGCCGCCGGTGCTGCGGTTGACCACCGCTGAGTCACGCATGCGCATGGTGTATACGCCTTCAGGAATGCAGCTGACCTGCTGTTCGTTGTTCAGCCATGGCCGCTCTACGGTGAACCAGGTCTTGCCGCCTGCATGCAGCTTGCCGAAGGTGCCCATGGGTGTGTACGCGAATCGCTCGAGCCGTGCTTTCATCAGTGCCTCACCAAAATTTCCAGTCGCTGCGAAGAGCGAACTTGATCCATTGAAGAATCAGCGCCATGTTCCCGCCAGCCACAAACACAGGCAGGAAGACGGCGAAGACGAAGAAGACCAGCTGGGGCTGAGGATCACCATGAACTAGCTTTTCCCAGTTCATGATGATCTGCAGAGCCATGGCAGCTGAGGACGCCAGTACCAGCCCTGCGCAAACAGAGGGCAGCCCCTTGAACTTGGCGTCAGGTCCGTAGTAGCGGGCCAGCATGAAGATCGTCACGCAGTGCAGAATGAATCTGGTAATGAGCAGAAATTCCGCATTCATTGACCATCACCTCTGTTTTTCCGCCACGGGAGGGCATCGAGCATAGATGTCATCCATGGTGGCAGAGGGCTGCCTGTATGGATGGTCGCCCTCATACTGACCAGCATGACGTGCACGAGTGCCGCAGCAAAGGCGGCGAATGTCCAGGCCCAGGCGGACCAGCCTTCGGAGCGAGCAGCTGGCAGCGACATCCCGTAGCCTGCGCCTACGGACGCAACCAGCAACCAGAATCTAACTCTGGGCGGGATCTCTGGGTTCAATGCCCAGAAGAACATGCCGCCGAACACGGCGCCTGCAGCGCTCTCAGGATGGAGCCAGCTGAATGCGCTGAGTAGTGCCAGCCACCAGAATGCTCCTGCTTCAGTTGTCTGCACGGCCTACCTCCCCCAGGAATGAGGCGGAGAATAACATGCGTGCTACTGGCACGCGCGGGCCGCCTTTAAAAGTTCCTCGATATAGCCTTTCCGTTGGTCATTTTCTGCAAGCACTGTCCTGATCTTGACCTCAGCACTCTGCTCTTTGCGCAGGTAAGTTGTCATCCAGATCGGCGGATGAGGGATGGTGACCTTGCATGGCACTGGCACCGCCACGGATATTGTCCGGTACTCGATGACAGGTTGAGGCGGAGTGGCTTTGCAGCCGACTAAGAGGAGCAGCGCGATCAGCGTATACCGAGTCACAGACCCATCTCCTTGTCGATGATCGAGATAGCGCCTTCGCAGCTGGTATCAGCGCTGCGCTCGGCCATCAGCCGGCCGGCGTTGGTGTAGTGCGGCTTGGCAGCTTCCTTGCCAGCCTCGTAGGCATTGTCAGCTCGCTCCTGCAGCTCCTTTCCCTTGGCCTCCAGGTCCTCGATCGATTTGCTCTGCAAGCCGAGCAGACCTTGCGTGACCAAGCGGGCAGTGGCGCAGTCAGTCAGATCGGAGTTGGCCTGGTTCAGCTCACCGCTGAGCGTCTCCACCTGGCTTTGGAGCCCGTTGATCCGGTACTGCTGGGCAGCGCCGACGACTGCTGCCGCAGCCGCTATGAGCAAGCTGATCTTCAGCCAACCTGGTATCAGCTTTAGCAGCGCTGTAATCATCATGTTCTCCGGTTAAGCGACGCCCCTTTCGTACCGGTCAAGGGCGGTGAGGTAGTTGACGCCGAACTTGTGGCGAAGGGCACTGCGCTTTGCAGCGTTCCCGCGAGTGTACGCGCCCGGAGCCCATGCGCGAAGATAGAGTTGCCATGCGCCTTCAATGTCGCCGACGGCGGGCAACGGCAGCGGGTCTCTCCACATCAGCAGCCTGGCCAGGCCGGCGTCAAGCAAGTCGTTCTGGGTCTCCAACTCCTTGTAGGCAGCTTGGTAGGTTGGCTCGATGCCTACGTGTCTGGCCAGCATCTCGGCGTACTGCCGCGTCGCTCGGTTCAGGAACACTTCCTTGGTGCCGCCGCCAAGCTCGAACTGCCAGATGCCGCGGGCAGGGCCACCGGTCTGCTTCTGCAACCGCAGCGGGTCTTCCTGCAGCTGGATGGCGAGCAGCGGTACGGTAGCTGCCACCGTGTTCATCTTGGCTGGCAGCAGCTTGTAGGCCAGGTTAAGCGCTTGTAGCGGACTCATTGTGGAAACTCCATGTGACCGAGGAAGGGTCTTCGGCCACGGAGATGGCACGTTCAGCAACATGTCGGATCGCGATCAGCGATGACGTTGCGGCAGTGTAGGCGTCTCCGTTGGCTATCACTCGGGCCACCAGGTCGGCGAAAGGTTCCTCCCAGCCCAGTTGCACGCGACGATCGTGCAAGCTGGTCAGGAACGGCGTGGTCGGCTTGTCGTCTTCGGAAGCTGCTACCCACGCGCGCGCCTCATCATTCTGCACGGTCCAGGTCTGGATCTCGTAGTCCGGCCAGCCTTGGTGAAGGGCTGCCATGGCGGTGGCGAACTCAGCGTTGAGGCGAGCTTTGGCTCTCGCCTTGATCCCCGCTTCGTCCAGAATCCAAGTACCATCTTCCTGGGCGATATGATCGGGGCTCGGGCGTTCCTCGGACATGAGTACCCAGCCTTCTGTTGGCTCCGAGTCTTCGATTATCTGGGCATTGCTACCAACTCTACCGAGTATGTTCATGAGGCCACCTTTTCAATACTGAACTGCCCGAGGATGTTGTCAGCAGCGTTATTCAAAGAACCCGCTAGCAATAAGAAGCAGATATAACTCCCGTCGGGCACGTCAAAAGTACTCTCCAACCCCAAGTCTTGGTTGCTTAGGTTTGTGTATGCGACACCCTTATGATTAGCAATTGTGGGTAAGTCAGTATTTAGTCCCACTAATATCCGGTTACCAGTGGTAGCGGTATTCAAACCGCTTAGTTGCACACGATAGGTGCCGGCCGATGGCAAGTAGAATCTACGATTAGTAGAGTCATAGGTTATACCGCCCTTATTTGACCAGAAGGAAGTGCTGAACGGAATTTTGGCGTTAGGTCCTGCAACGCCAGGAGTGCCTATAAACCCTACAATGCCCGATATGACCACTGGTTTGATCTGGTCAAGAATCGTCGAAATCGTGTCCAGGCTCGGGCCGCTGCTTGCGTACTCACGGACGATAATCATGCCATCGCCGCCTTTAGTGCCACTGACGCCTGCAGAGCCACCTGCACCAACGATGCCTGTAATAGTGGAGCCACCGACAACAGCTTTACGGTCGAACGAATAACCGCCAGATGAGCCGCCGTTCTGGCCGCCTGCCGTAGCCCCGCCGCCGCCGCCAGGTTGGCCACCATGGGTGATTACACCTGCACCACTGGTGGTGCTGCGTTGTCCGCCACCGCCGCCCCGTGGTGCTGCAGCACCTGTGGGATACCAACCGTTAGCATCAGTGCCGCCGGCTACGGTGCCCATCAGGTTTAGTAGACCACCAGAACCTACACCTGGCGTACCACCGAACCCAGTTAGGCTCCCTGTCGCAGATGCCCCGGATACCTGGATATCACCGAAGGAACTCGCACCAGAAGCGGGGGCGTTGTTACCGCCGCCTTGGCCCCCCGACCACACCTCAACCTCATACGTCGCTGCGTTGATGGCGAACGTATGGCTGATGGCCCCTGGGACGCGGTAGTAGGTTTCCTTGATCAACGCACCGTTGCGGGCCTTGAGCGTAGCGACCTCGGTGGCTAGGGCGTTCACATCAACCGTGCCGGGATCAGCAGGCGCGTTCGCCATGCAGATCAGCCAGACCCCCTCGGCATGAGCTGGGGCGGTTTCTGTGCCAATGCGGGGAGCGCCGTTGACGCCATCTGAGATAGGATCACCTGTAGTGCTGTTTGGCGTCCCATTGGTAGCTGTACCGCCAGTGTTTTGCCCGCCCGTCCATCTATCGTTTCCGCCGGCATGGCGATGCCCCTGCATCGTGTCCTCTTTCAATGAGAACGAATCAGTCTTGCTGCCTCGGAGGAAGATGGCCTTACCGGTAGTTACGCCGTTCCAGTCCATGTTACGGAAGTTGGTGGTGTTATTCCCTGGGCTAAAGTTACGGCGGGCGGCATTGGTGGCCGTCCACACGCCGTCTGTTGCAGTCAAGGGGTACAGAGTGCCGGTTGCAATCTTGCTCCAGGCTGCGGGCCACACCGCGCGTTCCAAGATCTGACCATCGATAGGAACCCAGCCGGGACATTCGGTAGCAATAGCAGAGCGGTAGCCGTGGAAGAACTTCACGTCCAGAAGGTTTGCGCCGCTGCCGCCAGCCGACTCCACCCAAGCGCCGTCTTTTAGTACATAGCTTTTGCCGTCGCTGGGCGGCATGGTTGGTATTGAGTCTAGTTTAGTTTTGGCAGACGAGCCGTTCCACCAGCCAACGATTGCCTGGCGCACACGAAGCGCGCTCCAGCTACTAATACCTTCAGCAGTCGCAGCCTCTGCTGCTGCCTGCGTGACTAGATCTGGGTTCTTCTGCGCCCCCGTATCAATGCCGTCCAGCTTCGTCTTGGCAGAGCTGCCGGCCCACCAAGAGATCACCAGCTGGCTGATACGCAGAGGGCTCCAGCTGCGCAGTGCGGTGACGGTAAACTCCTGGGCTTCCGCCACGGTTGCAGCCGCCGCGTTGACCTGAGCACCATCGGCGATGCCATCCAGCTTGGTCTTGGAGGCACTGCCAGCCCACCAGGCCGCGGCAGCTTGGAAAAGTCGAGCAGACGACCAGGTGCGCAGCTCTCCACCGCCGCCCTCCGCCTCGCCTTGCGAGCCTGCCTGGTGGTTTACCTCCGCCCCCTCCTGAATACTGTCAAGCTTGACCTTTTCCTGGCTACCGGCCCACCACGCTGCAATGGCCTGGAACACACGCAGTGCAGACCAAGAGCGGGGAATTTCCGAGGCGCCGGACTGGGCTTCAGCTTCACTGATCAACGCGTAGTTGACCTGCGCTCCTGCCTCGATTCCACCGACCTTGGCTTTATCAGCGTCGTTGTAGGCGTTGGTGTCTGCGTTTATCTCGTAGGCCTGTTTGACCTGGGCGGGCGTCATCTGGCCGCTGCCCAGGCTGGCGAGGAACCAATCCTGGTCGGTCGTATCCCACAGGGCGCGCTGCACCTCGCTCTCTTCGCCCAAGTCTATGTTCGCGTAATCGCCTGGTCGGGCAGTAGGGTGAGCGGCTTTCAGCTGAGCGAGGGTCGTGTACTCGCCCAGGAACGGCGACGCTTCGATGGCGTCTACTTTGGCCTTGTCGGCGTTAGAGAAGTTGTTCTGGCTGAGGCCGTAGCCATCTACCTTGTCTACCTTGGTCTCGAAGGAAGACTGCAGCGCGGCCTGATTGGGCAGCGCGTCAAGCTTGCCTTTGACCTGGTCGTTGAAATCGTTCTTGCTAAGCCCGTAGCCTTCCTGTTTATCTACTTTCGTAGCCAGCTGGGTGTTGAGGCCAGTTACCGACGGCAGCTCACCAAGCTTGGTCTTTTCAGTCGGCGTGAAGTCGCGCTGGCTGAGGCCATACCCTTCCTGCTTGTCTACCTTGAGCAGCAGTGCAGCGACGAGACCTTCACTGTCTGGCAAAGCCTCCAGCTTGGCTTTCAGCGCATTGACGAAGTCGTTGGTGCTGAGCCCCTTGCCTTCTACCTTGTCAACCTTGGTGTCCAACGCCTGCTGGCCTGCCGTGCTGACAGGTTTATCGACGTCGGCGGTGTTATCTACACGGTCGATCTCGAGGTAGGTTTGCTGCTTCGCCAGGGTGTCCTGGCTGGTGAAGTCTAGTGCAGCCTCTGTCATGCTTTCAGCCAGGCTGATGATCAGCGCGAGCTTCTCTTCATCGCCCAGAACCGCCAGCGCGTCGCCGTACTGCCGCACGATCTCGTTCAGCCGGTCGGCCGCCTGCTTGACGTAGCCCTGCACCGGGATCACGCCGTAGGCCGTGCTGTTGGTGCTGATCCCTTCGTACGCGGGATAGATGCTGAGGGTGTTGTCGTCGGGTACGTTGAGCACCTCGTACATGCGGCCATCAGGGCCGACGAAACCGTCGCCGACCCGCACGTTCTGCGCGAACAGCGTGTCGGTACCGGCAACCACGTTGCTGTTCTGGTTTACCTGGACAGAGCCAGTACGGTGCCAAGGCATGGGTGGTGCTCCTCTTGGGTATGGCGCAGTGTATCAGTCACCCATCACGGGCAGCCAGCCAGCAGTCTCAAAAACCAGTAACGTCAATCACTAGAAATAGCGAGGTTATGCCGTTGTTATAAGTCTCCCGGTAAGCTTGCCCGCCGCCAGGTTCTGGCCTAGTACCCCAGGAGTCTATGTTAGCTAAAGCAGTAGTTATGGTACCGCCGTTGATAGCTGCAGCCGAGAACGAAGTAATCCTAATGAAAGAGTAAAATGAGTTAGGGGCTTGACCGCTGACCATCCTCACATATTCAATATTAGTGTTGATCTGAGAATGCACAGCTGCGTACTTTCTACCTGGAGTCAGGTAGGTTGTAGTGTGGCCTGATATAAGAGCCCGTACATCAAACAACCTCCAATCGGAATCAAAAGTTATATCGCCTACTTCGTTAAATACTTGTAGACCGAAATTACCTACGGTGAATCCTGGTCTGAATATCCAGTATTCAATTACGGCTCCAGCAGGGGAGTCAGCGTAGAGATACAGGGTAGTACCCACCCTGGCCCCAACCGCGCAGAAAACTGAGCAAGAGAAAGCTACGATCTCCCCGTCAGCTAAACTCAAGGCAGCCCTGGTAGGCCGAGTATTTGTAGTCGCGCCATTGGTGTATTGCTGGGTAGTCAGGGTACCCTTTCTAACCATAGCCAGATTTTTGAAGGTGCTATCTACCTGAAAGTTTCCATTATCGGAGATAGACTGAAAGCCTGATATCATCAGAAACCACCGTAATAAATGGTGCCGGCGGGGGCGGTAAATTCCCTAGGGTTAGTACCTCGGCTCCAGTAAATAGTACCGTTGCTAGCGTAGTAAGATATTTGGCTAAAAGCAGGCCCCGCGCCTCCAGACGCACCGCCAAAGTCTCCAAAAGAAAAAAGACCTATTAAAAAGGCGTTGCCAGATAAGAATCTGGCGTCGTATATAGACCCCGACAGCTGGTTAGCAGCCACGTAAACGCTGCCAAAAACCCTGCCAAGCAGGCTGTTGGTGTCTAGCCTTATACTTCCGTCTGCATTAAAAACCTGCAAGCCTTGAGGCATGATTCATCTCTTTATCAGGGTTACGGTTACCACATACCCATTCTTACCCGAAGCTGTCCATTCGAATCAAACACTCGGATAAGTTGATTGGTCATGCTCAATCTACCGCCGCCAGCTACGCTGCCGTTAAATTCTATATTACCTCCCTTTCCTAGCTTCCAGCCTTTTTGGCCTGGCTCATAGTCAAGGGACTGCATGTCATCGCCGATTTTAAGGAAGCTGATGGTACCGTTCTTGATCAGCGCCGTGTTGATGTAGACCGCGTTATTCTCGATGAAGAACGGTACGGTAACCTCACCATTCTCCGTATTGATCACCGCAAACCTGTCGGCCTGGAACAGGATGTTGCTCTGCGTGACCCCGTTATTGGTGGTGATGTCCAAGCCCATACCTGCCGCATAACTGCGGCCGTCGGCTGTAAGCTGCAGCTTGATCGCGTAGGCAGCAGATAGCTTGCCGCCTAGCTCCGCCTGGGCAGTAGCGACCGTCTCGACTGCAGCCTTGTTCGCCAGGACTCGGGTGTCATCAGTCGGCACCCAGGCCACACCATTCCAGCGGAAAGGTTTATTGCTGTCGGAGGTGTTGTACCAGATGCCACCTACGCGGATGGGCTCCTCGACTGTACCTACCGGCTCGGTCGGTTGCTGATACGTCTTGATGCCGGCGGTAGCGATCACCTGGTTGATTTGCCGGCCAATCGCCTCGTCAGCACTCGCCCGCGCTTCAGACTCTGCAGTGACCGCCGCTTCCGTGTTGCCGACGCGGGTGGTTACCTGATCGATGCGCTGGCCAAGAGCGTTGTCAGCATCCGTTCTGGCGGTAGACTCCTGAGTGATGGTG